>Ga0256832_1001001_pt1 | contig 18938 bp, 12 predicted proteins | sample 134614metaG_FD_190534 | JGI IMG/M metagenome (GOLD analysis project Ga0256832, IMG submission 190534) | Hydrothermal vent microbial communities from Lau Basin, Pacific Ocean - 134-614 | ecosystem: Environmental > Aquatic > Marine > Hydrothermal vents | place: Pacific Ocean: Lau Basin | collected...
GAAAAAAAAGCATCCCAAATTCGGGGCTCCGTCATGCTGATAGGAGCATTGTTGGGCAGGTTTGGCAAAGCCGTTCTACCAAAACCCGGCGGAGATAAAATCGGTAGACGCCGCCTGGATACCCACTTCAACGGTTTGATAAAGTTGGGGGCAGACTTGCGCTTAGATAAAGAAAAAAACATCTACTACCTCGAAGGAAAGAACCTCAAGGGAGCCTACATCCTGATGGAGGAAATCTCCGTCACGGGTACAGCGAATATACTATTAACCGCCGTACTGACCGAAGGCGTGACGACCATTTATAACGCCGCCTGCGAACCCTATGTCCAACAACTTTGCCTATTGCTGAATGCAATGGGAGCCAAAATATCAGGAGTCGGCTCTAATTTGTTGCGAATCCAAGGCGTTGACAAACTCCACGGTGCAGACCATCAGGTACTGCCCGACATGATAGAAATCGGGAGTTTTATCGGATTAGCAGCCATGACTGCATCGGAAATTACCATTAAAGATGCCTCCGTTGACAAATTGGGAATCATACCCGACGTTTTCAGAAAACTCGGCATTCAATTAACGTTTAAGGGAGATGATATTTTCATTCCGGCACAGGAACACTACGAGATTGTCAATTTTATTGATGGTTCTATTCTGACGGTATATGATTCGCCCTGGCCAGGATTCACACCCGACCTCATGAGTATTTTACTCGTCGCTGCCATTCAGGCAAAGGGAAGTGTGTTAATACACCAAAAAATGTTTGAAAGCCGCCTCTTCTTCGTTGACAAACTAATCGATATGGGTGCGCAAATCATCCTTTGCGACCCGCACAGAGCGACTGTCATCGGATTGGATAAAAAATTCCCGCTAAGAGGAATAGAAATGAGCTCCCCCGATATTCGCGCCGGAGTTGCACTACTCATTGCCGCCCTTTCTGCCAAGGGAAAAAGTATCATTCACAATGTCCACCAAATAGATCGAGGCTACGAAAATATTGATGAACGATTGAACGCACTTGGTGCTCAAATAACGAGAATATCATGATTATATACAATGTAACCGTCAAGATAGACAAAGACGTACACGACGACTGGTATCGCTGGATGAAAGAAGAGCATATTCCGGAAGTAATGGATACTTCTTTTTTTGTGAAAAATCAAATGTGCAGGTTGCTCAGCGTCGATGAGTCAGACGGAATCACCTATGCCATTCAATACTACTGTAATAATGAACGGGATTTGGAAAAATACCATCAAACGGCTGCTGCCGAATTACAAAAAAAACACGCTGACCGGTATAAAGACAAATACGTTGCCTTCCGTACTATCATGGAAGTAAAAGAATGATAAAATTTTATGGGAATTTTGTCCCACACCGCATTCTTCCGTACATTTGCAGCAATCAAATTATGTATAAATAAACGCCTTTTCACAATAAAACTAAAAACACATGAACTTTGAATTAACGGAAGAACAAATGGCGGTCAGGGAAGCGGCTAGAGATTTTGCCCAATTGGAATTATTGCCCGGCGTCATCGAGCGGGATAAAAACATGCAATACCCTGCCGAACAGGTCAGAAAAATGGCAGAGATGGGCTTCCTCGGAATGATGGTCGACCCCCAATACGGTGGCGGAGGTATGGATACCGTCTCTTATGTTGTTGCGATGGAAGAAATTTCAAAAGTGGATAGTTCCTGCTCCGTCATCATGTCTGTCAATAACTCTCTGGTCTGTTGGGGTATCGAAAAATACGGAACAGAGGAACAAAAGCAAAAATACCTGCCGAAATTGGCCTCCGGTGAGTGGATAGGTTCTTTTTGCCTTTCCGAACCCGAAGCGGGAAGCGACGCCACAAAGCAACGCACTACCGCAGAAGACAAAGGAGACTATTATCTCATCAACGGTATTAAAAACTGGATTACCAACGGAGGTACATCAAACATCCACATTGTGATAGCTCAAACTCACCCGGAACTCGGACACCGGGGTATCAATGCTTTTATTGTCGAAACCTCCTGGGAAGGAGTCGAAATTGGTGCAAAAGAAGATAAAATGGGCATTCGGGCATCCGATACGCACACCATCATGTATAATAACGTGAAAGTCCCCAAAGAGAACAGAATCGGGGAAGATGGTTTTGGGTTCAAATTTGCCATGGCAACCCTCGCCGGAGGACGCATCGGCATCGCATCTCAGGCGTTGGGAATAGCCGGTGGCGCTTACGAGTTGTCAGTGGCTTACGCTAAAGAGCGAGAAGCATTCGGCAAGCCCATCGCCAACCATCAGGCAATAGCTTTCAAGCTGGCGCGAATGGCAACTGATATTGAAGCAGCAAAGTTGATGGTCTATCGAGCAGCCTGGCTAAAGGACCAGGGTGAAGACTTCAATTCTGCCAGTGCGATGGCAAAATACATTGCCTCCGAAGTCGCCATGAAGCACACGGTCGAAGCCGTCCAAATACACGGTGGTTACGGATACGTAAAGGAGTACCACGTGGAAAGACTGATGCGGGATGCAAAAATCACGCAGATATACGAAGGAACTTCCGAAATTCAGCTAATCGTTATTTCGAGAAATATTCTAAAGGGGCAGCTTTACGTAAAGTAATGTAAAAGACCCATATACCATTATTAATGAAGGGAACCATCCAATTATTCAAAATTCAAGGCATTCCGATATGCGTACATTGGTCGTTCTCCTTTGTGTTGGTTTGGGTATTTTTTACTGCTTATTCCTACGAGACGGGGCTGAATTCGATGTTGCTAAAAATAAATGCACTCTCGATTTTAACCCTGTTTTCCATCGTTATTCTCCATGAGTTGGGGCATGCCCTTGTCGCGAGGCGCTTGCATATTGCAACCACCAAAATCGTACTACTGCCACTAGGCGGCGTAGCGATGCTCGAAAATCAATCATTTTCACCAAAAAAGGATTTGCTTATATCTCTGGCAGGACCGATGACCAATTTTGCACTGGTATTGCTCTTTCTCCCTCTGCTATGGGTATTCCCCGAAAGTGTGATTCATCAAATGGTGGAAGTCGTTCTACACCCGCAGCATCCCCTCATCATGGTGAGTCACCTCAATAGCTTTCAGTGGTTCGTCTTTCTGTTCATCCTTGTCAATTTGAGCATTGCCGTCTTTAATCTGATCCCCGCACTACCGCTGGATGGAGGGCGCATATTGAAGGCAATACTTGCGATGCGAATGGAAGAGTTATCCGCCGTTACCTATACGGTTTGGATCGGGAATATTTTGGCACTTGCCGTAATGACTTATGGTTTTTGGACGGATCACTTTTTGTTTATTGTACTTGGGGCTTATGTGATTGCCACATCTTCCGGCATCATCAAAAGGGCAAAAATATTGGAAATATTAAAAAAGACAACCGTCGGAGAAATACTAATTCCAGTCGATGATTTTCTAAGAGCAAATGGACAAAACCCCAATGAGGAAACCTGGAATTTCAGCGATGCACCTTACGATATATCCACTTCCACTCCCCTCAATGTAGCCGTTGATTTAATGCTAAAAGAAGACGTACAATTTATCCCCGTAGCAGAAGATGGTGAAGTGAAGGGCATTTTGTCGCTTAGTGTGATTAATACCTTTATCGGCAGGTTCTAATACACCACCACCTTCTCCCGATACAATATCCCCCCTTTAGCCTGATTATCCGACTTTACTACCAAGAAATAGACCCCGCCCGGGAAGTCCCTCAAATCCCAGTCCTGTGAAACAACTCCTGTCTCCATCTTCTTTTTTTGGAGCAATCGCCCTTGGATATTGTAGAGGTAAGCAGTGGTTTGTGCACCGGTATCCAGCACGTAATGGAAATAAAACTGCCCATCGGTCGGATTGGGAAATAAACGGGTATTGTGCAGGGGTGAATCCTGAAATTCGGTATTTGCCCGGGTGACGACCACTGTATCACAATGCGTATCACTCCCCGCTAGATTGGTGGCGGTAAGGCACACCCGGTAAGTACCGGTAGCCTTATAGGAATGCACCGGGTGTTTCTCATGGCTGGTCTCCCAGTCGCCGAATCTCCAAAGATAGGCATCATCGGGTACGGTGTACATCGTCGCCTCCGGAGAGAAGCGGGTGGCATTATAAAAATCGACTTTATAATCTTCTGTGCCATCCTGTACATACTCGAAGTCGGCAATAGGTGGAGGATTGTCGATACCGAGGGTGTCCGACGGGCTGCCGTCGAGAGGGCCGAGCCCGTAGTAGGGGTAATTGGGCATGGTGTAAATATTCCATGAGGGGAGCTCTATCCCATGTTGCTCAACTTCACACGCTATCCCCTTTTTATTCGGGTGATGGATAATATGTAGATGCTTGGAGCCGGCAGGTGGGCTGATGTATATTTTGCCATCGGGGGCAAGTCCTGCTAAAAAAAACCATGAGTTACCGTATTGCATATCATCATAAAATCCATCATACTCCGCTACCAGTACCTTGCTTGCTTCGATGTCCTCCGCTTCCAGATCATATTGAAAAATATGTGTAAAAGAGGTAATATAAAGAAATCTCGAATTTTCTGATATTGCCATACCTGCTAAAACTGCCGTAGAATCCTGATTTATTACCAACTGATCATTACTCAACTCACCGGTCTCACGGTCAAAATCAAAAATGGAGATGTATTGGGATTCGCCAAACCTTGCATAAGAAAAATGAATATATTTATTCCCGTTAGCTGTAAAATATGATTGGCCTACACCACTGGGAATCATTTCCCCTGACCGTATTTTATCTTTACCAATCACTCCTTCGGGAGTTAATAAAAAACGGTAATAACTATCTTGGTTGAATTCATGAACAAAAATCCACCAATCTCTGCCATTTGCATGTCTATTAGAGGTGATTTTCCCTAAACTTAAAGTATCCTCTATCAAAATAACCTCTTTGTCTGTAATTTTACCTAACCCGGCATTCTCTTTCATGTCAGCAACAGCATAAGTCAAGGAGTAAACTCTTGTTGCATTAGCACCAAATTCAAAAGCCCATGTTCGTTTTTCATAAAAAATAAAATATTTATCCTCTTGCTCAGGAAATGGCAAAATAAGTGCCCCTTGGTCTATTACATTTCCGGCCTCCACCCACCCATCCGTATATACGCCGTAGTTGATTCTTCCCCCATTCTGAAGGGTATCATGGGTAGCATTAGCAATTGCGATGCCATTGGTGTAAAGCAAAAGGTTACCGGAAGTATCACAGATGCTGGCATTGGTTATATCCATTGGAATCATACGATTTACTTCAATCACCTTCACAGGCGAAAAAGAGAAATCCAGTCGCGCTTTTTTCCCACCGAATTGCCATATATTATCGCGTTTTTCGCGTTGGAAGACCTGCTGGGCAGGTGACAATATCGGAATCAAAAGGAGGTAAATCAGGAATATCTTTTTCATTTTTTTGAGTTTGCACAAATATACCTGTTTTTCTCAAAAAACAGGCTCCACCTCATACCCTGCTTGTCGCAAAAGGTAAATCACTCCTTTTTCTCCACCGAGATGCCCGGCACCAACAGCAAACAAAGTAGGTTGTTTTTTCATCATTTCCCCCATGATTGGAATCCAGTTTTCATTCCGGTTGGCGAGCAGGTCTTCGCCTATACCCATCATCTCGGGCGAATCGACATCCATCATTTCCTGCATGCCATTGATGTCCTCCTCCAGATAAGTGGCGACCATTTTTTGCAGGATATTTTCGCTAGTGGTATCGCCCACCTCGTGTACGGTATGGAGCAACATTTCAGCTTGTTTTTGGAGTGGAATTTGATCGAACAGGCCAATCTGAAACTCCATGGTTTCAAGCCCATCGACCTCCTTTTTCTGCTCCTTGCAAAGCTCGAAAATCTTCAGTTCATAGGAGACGGTATTTTCTTCAAATTCACCACCGGAGAGCGCTTCCGGATCCATCATACTCAGGAAGGCGGGTTTTATTTTTTTCATCATAAACATAGGAAGTTGCAGGTCACCTTTTTTGAAAAATGCTTCAATCTCCCGATACTCCTCCGGACTGACCAAATCTTCCAGCGTAGAATCTCCGGGCATCATGATTTTATTCATCAAAGAGAGTGCCGCAAGCGGATTGCTCATATCTTCCATATTGATTTCAAAAGTCACCTTACTCACCTCCGAAAAGGCTTTTTTCAGCTTGGGCTTCAGAATAAAATCAGACTCCTCAATCAGGTGTATGGTTCCAAAAAGGTAAGAGGCAGAATCGAGTCCATTGCCCGTTATCTTCCACAAAAGGGATTTTTCGGTGGGTATAACAGCTTGCTCGGATTGGGCGGCAGCCGTCGTAAAAGAAAGCCCCGCGACTAAAATAAAAAATAAAAAACGCTTCATTGAAATATAAAATTAACATTCATTCTTCTTGAACGAACCACGAGTCTAACGGAAATATAGAGGTATTTGTTTTGAAAGTCCGCAATTTACATTCGCCTACATACCACAAAAGGAGCTGTTGGCGTTTAAGTGAGAGTTTTTCTAAATTTCTAAGTAACAGTAGCCAATTTTCGGAATGCTGTTTATAAATTACCGAAAAGGTAACAAACACAAGAAAAAAATGATAAAAGTAAAAAATTTCACAAAAGGGCTATTCATCGTCTTTTTCATCGGAATGATAGCCCCCCTTTCAGCACAAGAGGGCTGGGAAGCGGGTCCGTGGATAGGAGGCGTCCATTATTTTGGCGATTTAAATACCAATTTCAAATTAAACAAGCCGGGAGGTGCCGGTGGATTTAATGCTCGATATAATTTCAATAATCGGGTCGGAATAAAATTCATGGCGAGCTATGGCGAAATCAGTGGTGACGATGCCCTCTCGGATAATATCTACGAGCGAGCACGAAACCTCAGTTTCAAATCCATCATTGTCGAGGGGAATACCCAGTTGGAGTTTAATTTCCTACCCTACACACACGGGAGTAAAACCGAATCCTTCACCCCCTATGCCTTTGGAGGACTGTCGATTTTTTACTTTAATCCCATCGCAGAATACATGGGGGTGGAATACGAGTTGCGCCCGTTGGGAACAGAGGGACAATTTAAAGGAGAGGAATATTATAGCGTAACAGGAGCAGCATCCTTTGGCATGGGGTTAAAAGTAGATCTATCTTATCGCTGGTCTGTTAATATCGACTTGGGTGTTCGCACAACCTTCACCGACTACCTCGACGATGTGAGCACAACCTATGCCGACCCTAGTGACTTGAAGCGCAGCCGGGGAGAAATATCTGCCATTTTAGCGGATCGTTCTATTATCATCGAAGGGGTCAATGATGGAAGTTTAAGTGCCAAGGGGCGGCAAAGAGGCGATAATACTAGTAAGGATGCATATGCCTTTCTAGGGGTCAGCTTAATGTACTATTTTGGAGATGTAAAGTGCCCTAGAATCAGCCGTCCTTAGTAATTATCTTCATTTTAGAGGGGTGGAAACACAAAAAAATTGCAAAAAAACCTAAATACCCGTATCTTCGCCGTTTGAAAAAAATAGGTAACTACTCAGGTGTGCCTGTTTTCTGCCTGAAAACAGGCACACCTGAGTAGTTACAAAAATAGAAATCAGAGGATGAGCTTGAAAAATAACACAAAGTATTCAGAATTGTACAATGAGAAAGGGGAAAAATTGAGCCCCATTCTCCCTGAAAACGTAAAAAACTACTTGATTGATATAGATGGTACCATCTGTGACGATATACCCAATGAGGAACCCGAACGAATGAGTACCGCATTGCATTACCCCGACGCACTGGAGATAATCAACAAATGGTATGACGAAGGGCATATTATCACCTACTTTACGTCCCGAACTGAAGCACACAGAAAAATTACAGAGGCATGGCTAAATAAAAAAGGCTTTAAGTATCATGGTCTTTTAATGGGAAAACCGCGGGGTGGTAACTATCATTGGATTGACAACCACATCGTAAAAGCAACGCGATTTAGAGGTAAATTTACCGATTTGGTTATCGAGACCAAAGAGATTGAGGTGTTTAAGGATTAAGAGGAGGACACGGTGAGTTCGAGAACTCACCGTGTCCTCCTGAAAAAAGCATCTACATACACACTAAAATTAAATCGCATGTGCCGTACACTATCTGCATTGCTCCTCCTTGTCGCTATGTTGACAAGTGGTTGCATCAACGACTCCGCTACTAGTACCAACAATACAACGCCCCCTAAAGCACACCCTTGGAAGAGGACTGCGAATGAGGTCATCATGAGAGTCGACGATGAACCTGATCGCCTTAATCCCCTTTTGGCAACCAGCGGTTATGCCCGTCAGGTAATGGAACAGATATTCCAAACCATGGTCAACCTAGACCCTTATTCACTGGAGTTAACCCCACAATTGGCTGTAGCCCGCCCTAAAGTCGAACAAATTACGGAAGGAAAATTCAAAGGGGGCTTAAAGTATACCTTCGAAATCCAGCCCGCCGCAAAATGGGATGACGGAATCCCCGTCACCGCCGCCGATTATATTTTCGGACTTAAAGCTGTGATGATTCCCACTTTAAAAACAGAACGTCTTCGCCCATACCTCCAAATTATCAAGGACGTGCAGGTAGACCCTAAAAACCCTAAGATTTTTTCCGTATTTACCGCCGAGCAAACCTTTAGTAGTGAAGAAATAGTGGATGGAGCTATTTCCGTCATGCCGGCACACCTATATGACGAAATGGGATATTTATCCGGCATCCCATTATCCGATTTTCTCGATAGCAGAAAAATTGCAAAACTCGCAAAAGAAAACGATGACATCAAAGCATTTGTTCGCTCATTCAATTCAATGAAATTCTCACGCGACCCCCAACACATTTCCGGCTCCGGTCCTTACAAGCTTGTCCAATGGGAAACCGGACAAAAACTCATTCTCGAAAAGAAAAAAGACTGGTGGGGAGATGCACTCGCAGATAAATATCCCGCATTGACAGCGTTGCCTGACAGACTAATATACAAAGATGTTTTAGAGGATGCAGTGCTGAGTTCCCTTGTCAAATCGGAAGAAATTGACGCCCTTGCCGACATTTCGCCCAAGGACTTTTTAAGCCTTAAAGAAAATAACCGGATTGAGGAACTATACAATTTTTACACTCCGGAAAATCTGGCACTCTACTTCATGTATCTCAACACAAAAGACCCTAAAATAAGTGACAAAAGGGTAAGAAAAGCGCTGGCACATACCATCAATATTGATGAGATGATTAAAACGCTTCTATCCGGATTTGGAACGAGAACAGCGACTCCCGTACACCCTAAATCCCCCTATTACAATAGCGACTTACCCCTGATTGATTACAATCTAAAAAAGGCAAAACAGCTCCTTACAGATGCGGGCTGGGAAGATACCAACAATGATGGCACCGTTGATAAAATGATTAATGGCAAACGGGTAGAGTTGATTATCCCCATTCAGATAGTCGGAAAGAGTAGCAGGCAAAAAAGCATGGTACTGATGCTTCAGGATGATGCCAAACAGATTGGAATGGGTATCGAGATCGTCCCGCTTGAATTCAACGAGCTAAAGGGGAATACGCGAAGCGGGAAATATACAGCCGCCATCGCCGGTCGAACCATCGATCCACTCAATTGGAATCCCATCCAATCGTGGCATACCGCTTATGATAATCGGACGGGATTCGGCAACGCAGAGACCGATGCACTCATCGAAAAAATCATGCACACAACCGATGACAAAACGCGTTATCAATTGTACAAAGAATTACAGGCAATTATCTATGACGAAGAACCCGAAATATACTTCTTTGTACCAAAAGGGAGAGTTATCATTCACAAGCGTTTTGACACTAAACCAACAGTCGTACATCCCGGATATGTGCCCAATTACTTTAAGTTGAAGAAGTGATGCTTTGAAAAAGGCTCCTCCCCGATAATATTTAAAATTTTAAAACGTTTTTTTTAGACTTTGGTGTAACTATGCCTACTTTTGTCGCTCGTTACCTTCTTAAGCTCGTTTTACTTGTAGCAAAAGCAGCAACTAAGCGACTTGGTGCATCTTCTTAAACAACTAGTCTAATAAAAAATATATAATGATAAGGCAATTTATTTCATCCCTATTCCTATTGCTTCTCTTCTCTACCGTATTATCGGCACAGATTCCGAATAACATTATTTTGGAAGGACGATTGGGAAAGCCCAACCCGGAAAAAGGTCTTTGTGGTGAAGCAGGCACCATCACGTTTGGAACGTTGACAGGTCAAAGTAATGACGTGTCTCCTGATACAATCTTCTTGTGCTTCGGCGATCAACTCCCGATTATGCACAATCCGGATGCAGTGTTTAACGACCCCGATGACTCAACCATTCCCGGCATCGGATACGCATATTATGATTGTCCTCCAACCATTTCCGGTCCTGACATCGCGACCATTTTAACGGATCCTTGTATTAACCACGAGGATCAGGTAGGAAATCCCCAGACGGAGGGGATATGGATTTTCACAGGAGCAGATCCCAATGGCGACATTACCCTCGTCAACGACGGTAGCGTACAGGCTGCCTTTAATAATGGCAACTCCGACACTTACCAGACTTTTTGGTATGCGCCTATCACCCTTGATAATTTTAATACCCAAGCATTTGAGGTGGATGGAAATGGAGTAGTGGGCAGTTGTGTGGATGTAAGTATCGATCAGGCTTTTTACGTTGTTTACTTAAGCCAAATAAAGATATCCGATATTAATACTTCTGTCAGCGGTTCGGGATGTGATGGATCCTTTGTGGTGACCGGCGGGTTGCCCCAAATGGATAGTGGGGAAAGTTACGACATCGATATTAGTTTGAACTCAGATCCCGAAGTCAAGGGCGTTATTACCGGTACGCCTAATAATGGAAACACCGTACCCTTCCACGTTCCGCAACCGGGCGTTTACACCGTAACGGTAAACGATGGGAAAGGCTGCGGACTGACGTTCAACGTTGACATGGCAGGATGTGAAGCAGTCACTTACAACTTACCCATTCAAAATGTTCCTCCCGGTACAACCACCTGTGTGGAAATCACGGTCGATAACTTTGTTAACGTAGAAGGAGCACAATTTTCTATCCATTGGGACCCGACAGTAGTAGAATACAGTTCGATAGGCAACGTAAACCCTAACTTTGCAGACTTGGGAATCGCCAACTTCTTTTCGCCCGAACCGGGCATTTTGAATTTCTCATGGAATTCGGGTAATCCGGTAACCGTCCCTTCCGGCGACTTCTTATTTGAGATTTGTTTCAATGTGATAGGTAATATCGGAGACGTTTCGCCTGTCACTTTAGAAGATATTCCACCTAACCCCATCGAGACAACTGGAAACATCAACGGAGAAAGTGTATCCCTCGGAGTCATTGTCAACAGCGGTATTATCATTGTATCCACAGAATCTTTATTCGTTTTTATCGAGCAGGATAGTGTTACCTGCCCCGGCGACATGGATGGCTCATTGTCTATAACAGTTGCTTCCGGAACAGCACCTTATCAATATTCATGGAATACGGTTCCTGATAACGGCAATCCGGCAAGTGCTCCAATGACAATCCCTGTTTCAGGAGGCACGGCGGTCATCAATAACCTCGCCATTGGCTCCTATCAAGTCACTATTACCGATGCGACTATGCCTACCGCCAATATCCGGGTGGATACTGTAGATGTTTATGGCCCCCCTTCTTTGGGGGTCGCAGTTGTTCGGACAGCACCATCCTGCGTTGGAGAAAGCGACGGAACTGCCTGGGCAGAAGTCAACCTCGCCGACGTAACGTATTTGTGGAATAACGACTCGGTTAATGACACCATTTATAACCTGTCAGCCGGCTTTTACGAAGTTACCGTAACCGACTCCTTCGGCTGCTCGGTTCAGGGCAGCGTGACTCTATTCGACCCTCCCGCCATCACCATTGACGAAAATAACTCTCCAAGTACACCGGCGAGTTGTAGCGGAGTAGCGGATGGCTCATTGACCATCGCCGCAGCGGGGGGGACATCAGCCACCGGCAATTATTCTTACCATTGGGAGGATGCAAATGGCAATGTCTTATCGGATGCCACTAACACCACCGCCTCTACCGTTTCCATGTTAGAGCCCGGAGAGTACTTCGTTACCATTACCGATGACAACGGATGTACCCACGCCGTCAGCCGGACGGTTGGTGCGGCCAAAGAATTAACCATTAATGAAGCTATAACAAATGTAAGTTGTAACGGCTTATTTGATGGACAAATATTTGTCACCGGAGTTAGTAGCCCGTTGTCAGACCCACCCTTTACATTCACTTGGGAAGGTGGTGGAACTCCTATGACAACCAGCCCGACCAGTACCTTATCCGGACTAGGAGCGGGCACCTACTCCGTAACAATGACGGATAGTTCCGGTGCAGGATGTCAGACCTCAAAAACGTTTGAGGTCACAGAGCCTGAACCACTGACCGTTGCACTCGGTGAGTTGACAAATGAGACTTGCCTTGTAGGTAATGATGGTAGTGCAACGCTCATCGTTAATGGAGGAACGCCTCCTTACTCTTATAGTTGGGACGAACTTCCCGGGCAAACCGATTCGATTGCAACCGGACTGCCGGAAGGTTTATACCATTTTAATGTTTTGGACAATAACGGTTGTAGCAATAGCTTTGAGGTAAATATATCAGCTCCTGTTCACCCTATGATTAATGCATTTGATGATACATCGGTTAGCTGTTTTGACAGTCAAGATGGTACTTTGACGATTATCGCCTCTCAGGGTTCTGCACCAATTGACTCCTACACCTGGTCAACGGGTGATTCAGGACAAACACTTACTTCTTTAAGTGATCTAAGCCCTGGAATGTACATCGTGACGGTAACCGGAGAAGATTTTTGTACGACTATAGACACGGCTTTTGTCACAGCACCCGACCCACTGGTTATTGATAGCCTTGTTCTCGTTTTACCATCATGCCCGGGTGTCAACAACGGGATGATAACCGCCTTTGTGAGCGGAGGTACACCCGGTTATATGTACACGTGGTCAACAGACCCCAACAATACAACAACAAACCCCGTGTTAGCGGGAATTGAAGATGGAGATTATCAAGTAACAGTAACGGATTCAAACGGCTGTACGCCAGTGGTGGGAAGCATCAACCTGCCTGACCCGCCGGCTATCGTCATTACGCTTTCAAATGAAGTAGGCGTCTCCTGTCCGGACGACCTAACCTGTGATGGACAAGTAACAGCAACGGCCATGTATAGTGACGGTTCTTCAGGTAATTTCAATTTCGTTTGGCCTAATGGAGACCAGGAGTTAGGCACCAACACCTCAACCGCAACTCAATTATGCCGTGGCGATGGGCAGGTATTATCTGTCTCAGATGGAGTCTGTGGAACGAACATCGAAATTAATGTGGCAAGCCCTCCGGAGATCAATATCGGAGTATCTCAAGAGCGCCCTAGTTGTAACGGATTATCAGATGGCATCATCACCTTGGAGCCTACCGGAGGAACGGGTACTTTCACATTCCAATGGCAGGGACAAAGTGAGACCTCAAACGTATTGAGTGGTATTCCCGCCGGTGATTATACTGCAATACTGACCGATGCCAATGATTGCGTCTATACGCAGGTCGTAGGCCTAACCGAACCGGTAGCTTTAGACATTGAAGTTGACTTAGCGAACAGTACCCCAAATGTCTCCTGTAATGGGGATGAGGACGGTGTCATCACCGTTGAATACAATAGCACTGACGACATCAATCCGATAGGGCCCAATCCCTTTACCTGGTCTGATAATGTCGCTCCTTCTTCCTCATCCGTCGCCTCCAATCTTCCTGCAGGAACTTATGGCATTACCATCACGGACACCAAAGGGTGTACCGATGAGACATCCTTTACCATTTCAGAGCCGGCACCAATCGTGTTTACCGTTGAACCCCCGGAGCCACCACTTTGTCACGGAGAGCAAACACAGGTATTCATTGAATCCGCATCCGGTGGCACCGGACAAAACCCGGAAGACTACCAGTTTATGATTGACAACAACGGACTGACATTTCCAATTTCGATTGGGACGCCCATTTTTGCAGGAGAGCATACCATCGCTGTTTTGGACCCCAATGGTTGCCAATCGGAACAAACAATTAATATTTCGGAGCCGGCAGATTTAATCGTCACTTTACCCGCCAAATTGGTTATCGAATTGGGTGATACCCTCACTAGAATGAATCCTATTGTAAGTGGTGGAACACAACCTTATGAATCCTATCAATGGACACCATCCGATTTCCTATCTTCCGATACAACCTTGAATCCTTTTGTCAATCCCACCGGAAATCAGGATTTTGTATTTACAGTTGTGGATGCAAATGGATGTACGGAGCATGCGAATATTTACGTAGAATTAGATGCCAACAGAAATGTATTCATCCCCAACATTTTCTCTCCGAATGGGGATGGTCCGAATGATGAATTCCGAATTTTTGCCTGCCGGGGCGTCCGTGCTATCAAGTCTGCCCAGGTATTTGACCGCTGGGGCGGAATGGTCTTCAACAAACAAAATATCGCTCCTGCCTGCGAGGGAGGAAGCATCCTCTGGGATGGACGAGTCAATGGACGCCTCGCATCACCGGGAGTCTATGTTTACCTTATAGAAGTAGAGTTTATGGACGGCATAACACTACTTTATCGAGGAGATATTGCAGTCTTGCGATAATTTGAAAAACAGCCGGATTGCCCTGATAATCCGGCTGTTTTTTGTAATATATTTGTCCAAACTATGATTTTGACCTCGAAAAAACGAAAATTTTGAGCAATGAGTTTGCCAAATAAATAATTCAAAGTATATTGAGGTTTGAAAATAAAAAAATGTTTATGAAACTGAAATTTTTACTATTTACACTACTTGTACTTTTTGCGGGAGCGGGGTTCGCCCAAGAGACCCACTTTACACTCTATGATATGTCCCCAATGACATTAAATCCCGCACAAACAGGTGCTTTTTTCGGTACGGCGCGTATTGGAGGGCTTTACCGTAATCAGGGATTTGCCATTAGTGATTTAAAAGCGTATAGTACGCCCTCTATTTATGTTGATGCACCAGTTATCAGGGGGTTTAGAGACCAAGACTGGGTCGGTGTCGGAGGTGCTTTCGTAAGAGATCAAGTGGGTATCCTCAAGCTCGTCAACACCTACTCCCTATTATCCGCCAGTTATCACCTTGGATTGGATAAAAAGGGAAAAACAGTGCTGACGCTCGGTATTCAGGGCGGAGGTGTTAGTCGAAAGGCCGTTCAGGTAGGACGAGCCGGTGGAGTCTTAACAGAAGAGCAAATTGAAACGGTAAATGGAGGTGGCGGTCTTTCAGAGCCAAACGATCCGGTCTATAACCAATTAGGAACAAGTCAACAAGATAAAAAACAAAAATCATTTTCTGACTACGCCGTCGGTCTAATGCTCAAGAGCAAGTTCGATAAAGAGAGCCTATTTGAGGTTGGTTTTATGGCAGGACACGTTTCCAAGCCTCGTTATACTTTTAAACAGGGAAGTGGGGATGCCGATCGCAAACCCCTCCGACTTGGCGCACACGCCAGGCTGAGCATGCCACTGAACGAGACCTGGAGTATCGACCCAACGGTTTACTACCAATCACTGGGCAAAGCAAGTGAAATCCTGATACAAGGATGGGCAGGGTATAAATTAAACCCCACCACAAAGATTAACTTCGGATTGGGATATCGCGTTGGCGATGCCATGAATGTACTGGTTGGCGCACAAATAAAGGATATAAAACTGGCATTGGCTTACGATGTGACGGTTTCCTCTAAGAAATCGCTCAACAAAGGTAACGGTGCCGTCGAGTTGGCAGCTTATTACATCCTGAAAAAGTATAAAAAGCCGGATGTCAAGCCTAAGATTCTCTGTCCAAGACTCTAAATGATAAAGAATGAGCAAGCCTCATTTTAATCAAATTTTGATTTCAAAAAATAAAAAAATAAAAATGCAAAATAAGTTAATCACGCTATCTATCGCACTATTGGCAGCCTTCTCAATGAATGCCCAGCCAATTAATGATTCTGCTTACGACGTATTGATTAAGTCGGCGGAATTGGCAGTTCAGAATTACGATTACTACAATGCGTTGGATCTTTATGAGAAAGCTTACGAGCAATCCGAAGACAAGACGTTATTGGTACCCATCGCAGAGCTGCAATACAACCTGAGGGATTACTATCGCGCATCGAAAAAATACCGCCAACTACTCCGGCGGGACAAAAAAAATGAGTACAAAGAACTACGCTTTTACTATGCCCGCTCTCTCAAAATGATTGGTAACTACGACGATGCCATACAGGAGTTCAACCGTTTTATTGATGAGACAGACGACCCTAAAATGAAAAAGTTAGCAGAGTTGGAGGTAACGGGAGCTGAAATGGCGCTGGTCTTACCCGAAAACCCAACAGGTGTTGCTATCGCCAACTTAGGTCGGGATGTCAATTCCCCCCTATCGGAATACTCTCCTGTACTAGAAGGTGGTGGCTTGTATTTCGCCGGCTTTGAAAGGAAACGCAAGGAAGCAATGGACGTCGAGGAGGATGGAGAAGATGCCAGAGTCCACATCTTCAAAATAGAAAAGAAAGATAAAAAACGCTGGGGAAAACCCGTCGAATTAGATGAAAAGATCAATCGCCCCGGGTATCACTCTACAAATGTAGCTTTCTCCCCCGATGGCAACCGAATGTTCTTTAACCGTGCTCAGGTATTGGGCAACATCCTGAATTCAAGTAAAATCTACATGAGTGAAGGCGGTGACGGTAACTGGAAGGCAGCTGTCGAGGTAGAGGGTGTCAATGGTGATTACATCGCCAAACACCCTGCCGTTGGCGAGTTGTTCGGGAAGGAAGTGTTGTTCTTCGTATCCGATATGCCCGGAGGACACGGTGGAGACGACCTGTACTACGCGACTTATCTCGGTGGTGGTAAGTATGACACACCCGTTAATCTCGGTGAAAAAATCAATTCTGAAGGCAATGAAGCAACGCCTTATTACATCGATGGAACGTTGTATTTCAGCTCCGATGGATTCCCCGGAATTGGGGGCTATGATATTTTCTACACGGTCTGGAATGGCAGTAACTGGAGCGAACCGAAAAACATGGGTAAGACCTTCAACTCACCAGTGGATGATTTGTACTTCAGGATGTCACCCGACGGCTACACCGGCGTGCTGACCTCCAACCGAATTGGTGGCCGGTCAGCTCACGGAAAGACCTGTTGTGATGATATCTATGCTTTCGAAATCCCTCAACTTTACACCAATTTGGTAGCAGGGGTATTCACAGAAAAAGTAGGGAAAGTGAAAGCCAAAGGACTCAAAGGTGCAACCGTTACGCTAATCGAAACAGTCGATAATACCTTTGGCACCCCCATTTCCAAGACAAACGATAAGGGAAATAGATTCGAATTCGGATTGGAATTTGATAAGCCATATACCTTGATTGCTGAAAAGGAAGGTTATTTTCCTGACACCATCACCTTCAATACAGTTGGGCTGACGGAGTCCAAGACCTTTGAAAAGCGGTTTTATCTAAAGAAAAAGCCTTACGTTGCACCTCCACCGGAGTTTGATACCATCTATACCGACAAACCTTTTGTATTGGATAACATCCTTTACGACTTCGATAAAGATTTGATTACCCAACAGGCGGAAATCGACCTAAACGCTATTTTGGACTTGATGAATCAATATCCGGAAATGAAAATTGAGTTGCGCTCACATACCGACTTTAGAGGAGAGGCAGACTACAACGAAGACTTGTCACAACGACGTGCGGAGTCTGCTCGTAGATGGTTAGTGCGTCATGGTATCTCGCGTGATAGAATCGAAGCGAAAGGATATGGAGAGAGTGTACCACAAACCATAACCGAGAAAACCGCCGCGCTAAACCCAACCTTCAAAGTAGGTGATGTATTGACAGAAGAGTACATCAACGCGCTGGCAACAGAAGCGGAAAAAGAGGCTGCTCATGCACTCAACCGACGGACAGAGTTCCAAATTATAGCTGGTCCGAAGAGTGTCAGAATCCCGCACGTTAGGGAAAAGAAACCCGCTGCTCAAAAAGTCAACAAAAAGAAGGTTAAGAAAAAATCAAAAAGCAGAAAAACGAGGTCGAGAAAGTCAAAAAGCAGAAACTCCCAACCCAAGGCTGCAAAGCAAGCCACCCAAAAAGGGACACCTAAAATGACTTTCAACACAAGAATGATTGACTTGGGCAAAGTGAGAAAGGGAGAAAAGCGTTCTTTCTCTTATACCTTTAAAAACACCGGAACGGCACCCTTACAAATCGACTTGATTTCCGCCTGTGATTGTACAACCACAGATTATCCCACTAAGAAAATTAATCCGGGGGAGGAAGGTGTCATCAAAGTCGTCTTTGACAGTTCTGAAAAAGAGGAAAGTGAGGTAATTGACATCGACATTTTCCTTACCCAAAACGATGAAAAGGGAAATCCAAGGGTAGAAATGATTCAGTACAAATTTGATTTAATCAAGTAATTCCCAAGCCATTTTCCGCGGATACCCGTCCGTGGAAAATGGCTATTTATTATGTTGAAAAATTTATTCGACACCGCGAATATCCCCTTAGAGGAAGAATTCTTCGAAGACATGCTCCACACCTCCGGATTCAGGCTCGAACGGATAATCTCCAAAGGACATGCCACTCCCGAAGACTCATGGTACGATCAGGAACAAAACGAATGGGTGTTGCTATTGCAGGGGAAGGCCGCCCTCCGCTTTGAGGGTACAGACGTTCTGAGCATTTTGTGTCCCGGCGATTATTTACTCATCCCCGCCCACCACCGCCACCGCGTAGAATGGACTGCCGCCGATGTAGAAACTGTCTGGCTGGCGCTGTTTTACTGACTTAGGTTTGGTAATCTCACTTTCTCTTC
>Ga0256832_1001002_pt1 | contig 18929 bp, 13 predicted proteins | sample 134614metaG_FD_190534 | JGI IMG/M metagenome (GOLD analysis project Ga0256832, IMG submission 190534) | Hydrothermal vent microbial communities from Lau Basin, Pacific Ocean - 134-614 | ecosystem: Environmental > Aquatic > Marine > Hydrothermal vents | place: Pacific Ocean: Lau Basin | collected...
ATAGTCCCAGAAGCTGTACACGTTCCAGCCCCGCACGGGGAACCAGCCCAGGCCATCGTTGGAGGAGAAAACAATCTGGAAAGCGATGATGACGATAAGGAAACTCACGCTCATGCCCACCACCGAGCCGCCCATGATGACCTTGTCCCACCAGCCGCCGCGGTGGTAGGCGGCGACCAGGGCCAGGGCGATGCCCAGCAGGTTGCCCAGGACGAAGCCGGGAATGATCAGGGCCAGGGAGATGGGCACGGTGCGTGCCAGGATGCTGTTCACCCGCTCGCCGGTGGAGTCGGAATAGCCGAAATCGAAGGTGACCAGTTCCTTCATGTATTCCAGGTAGCGGGTGACGAAAGGCTTGTCATAGCCCAGCTGGTGACGCACTTCCTGGATCTGTTCCGGGGTGGGGTTCTTGCCCACCAGTTCATAGGTCTTGTCCGGGCCGAAATAGACCATGAGCAGAAAGCTGATCAGGGTCACGCCGATGATCAGGGGAATGCCGGTGATGAACTTGCGCAGGGCGTACTGGAGGATTTCCATGGTTTGCTCCCTAATCGCCATGCAGGTCGGACTTCAGTCCGACAACAATGCCTGAATCAAGCTCTGATGTCGGACTGAAGTCCGACCTGCGGGGTTGGGTCGTCATTTCTGCGCCTCCTTCACGTCCACGAACTTGAGATGAAAACCGCCCACGATGGATTGGTCGGGAAAACTCACCACGTTCTTGTGCCAGAGGAAGATTTGTTGCCGGGACAGGCCGGAGATGGTCACGCAGGCGTCCAGCACGATCTGGTTCATTCTGCGGTACAGGCGGGTGCGCTCCTCGGAAGGCTGCATCACCGCGGTCTTCTCGTAGAGGCGGTTGTATTCCGGGTCATTGAAGTTGGAATTGTTGGAGCCAGGGGAGCCGTTGGGGCCGTAGAAGAGCTGCAGGGTATTTTCCGCGTCGGGATAATCCAGGCCCCAGCCCATGCCCACCATTTTTATCTTGGCCTTTTTTACCGCGCGGTTGTAATCGCCGAAAGACGCATAGGAGTCGAACACCACCTTCTCCTTGGGATAGCCGATACGGCTCAGCCAGCCGCGGAACTGCTCGAACATCTGCCGGCTGTCCACCGAGGCCACGCCGCCATAGGTCAGCACGGGCAGCGTGTCCGCCGTCCAGCCGGCTTCTTCCAGGAGGCGGCGGCCCTTTTCCGGATCATGACGCAGAGGCTCTCTGGAGGCATCGGGGTCATACTCGGGCACCACCGGGGGAATGATGCCGGGGAAGACGAAGCCCATGTCGTTGTAGAAACGCTGGTTGCGCTCTTCCCAGTCGAAGGCATAGCGGATGGCGCAGCGCAGGGCGTGGTTCATCTTCTCGCGCCGCTTGTCTTCGTTGTAGCCGATCTCCGGGTCGCGCATGTTGAAGTCCGTGTGCACGAAGCCGTTCTCGTAACCCGAGGTCATGAAGAACTTCTCTGCATACTCGGGCTTGAGCACGATGCTGGGCTTCTTCTGTGCCAGCACGTCGTCCAGCAATTCCTTGGGGATGCCGGCGTACTGGATTTCGTCCCCCTTGGTGAAGGAGTTCCAGCGGGACAGGGATTCCTTGATGAAATGGATTTCCAGGCGGTCCACCAGGGGCGGGATCTTGCCGTCGATTTCCCTGATGCCGTACTTGCCATGGATGGCTTCGTCATAGCCTTCGTAGGCCAGGTCTATGGGCTCTTTGCGATAGCCCGGATTTCTTACCAGCACCACGCCCACGGAATCGAAACGCTTCAGCTTGAAGGGGCCGGAGCCCACGGGATGCACCGAGAATTCCCGGCCATAGTGCTCCACCGCCTCCCGGGGCACGATGGCGGCATAGCCCTGGGCCAGGGTGTGCACCAGCTGGGGGAAGGGTTTGTTGAGGATGATTTGTATGGTGTAGCGGTCCAGGGCCTTCAGTCCCTCCACTTCCTTGTCGTAGTCCGAGCCGGCTTGCTTCCACTCGGCCATTCCCTTGATGCGCCCGGCCCAGAACCAGCTGCCCTGGGAACGGGTCTTGGGGTCGAAATGGCGCTTAAGGGAGTACACGAAGTCGGCCGCGGTCACTTCCCGGCCCTTGCCGTCGGGGAAGGCGGGATCGTCGATGAATTTCACGCCCTGCTTGATGCGAATGGTGTAGGTCAGTCCGTCCGCGGAGACTTCCGGCAGATCCACCGCCAGGTTGGGTTTGATCTGGTAGGGACGGGCCAGGTACTTGTAGGCATACAGGGTGTCATAGACGTTCACCACCACGTGGTTGGCATAAATGGTGGCGCTCTGGGCCGGATCCAGGCTGGTGGGGGAGCCGTTCAGTGAATGGCGGTAGATTTTCATGCCGGCCGTGTCCGGGCCGTCGGTGCAGCCTCCCAGGAGCAGGGCCAGGGGGAGTATCAGCAGGGCGCAAAGGCGTATCGACATGGGCAGACATATTGGCCAGAGGTTACAAGCCCGCGAGTATAACGGGTTCATTGCCAAGGGAAAATCGTTTTTTCAACAGATTTCATGGGACGCTGGGGAATAATGGTAAAATGAACGGCTATGTCCATGAAACACGACCTGCACAGCCATTCCACCGCATCTGATGGCACCCTGAGTCCGCGCGAGCTGGTGGGGCTGGCAGCGGATGCCGGAGTGGATGTGCTGGCGCTGACGGATCACGACAACCTGTCCGGCATCACCGAAGCCAGGGAGGCGGCGCGGGACAAGGGTATCCGGTTGATTCCCGGCGCGGAGATTTCCGTGAGCTGGAACGGCCACACCGTGCATGTGCTGGGCTTGAACCTGGACGAGAACGACCCTATCTTGCAGCAGGGACTGGAGAAGCTTTGCAGCTACCGCTCGTGGCGGGCGAAGGAAATCGGCCGGCGCCTGGAGAAACAGGGTATCAGCGGGAGCTATGAAGGCGCCTGCGCCTTCGCTACGGGCGCCCTCGTCGGGCGTACCCATTTTGCTCGTTTCCTGGTGGCCCGGGGATATGCGAAGGACATGCGCGAAGTGTTTCGCAAGTTTCTGGTGTCGGGCAAGCCCGGTCATGTGCGTGGGGAATGGGCGGAGCTGGAAGAAGCCCTGGGCTGGATACATGGTGCGGGCGGCATGGCCGTCATTGCCCATCCGGCGCGTTACAAGATGACACGGGGCAAGCTGCGGCGCCTGATCGGCGAATTCAGGGAGCTGGGAGGCCGGGGGCTGGAGGTGGTTTCCGGCAGTCACAGCAAGGACGAGTGTTTCACCATGGCACGCCACGCGGCGGATTTTGGTCTGCTGGCTTCCGCCGGGTCCGACTATCATGGCCCCGAGAATCCCTGGATCAACCTGGGGCAGCTGCCGGATCTTCCCCACGGCTGCGACCCCGTATGGAACTACTTTTGATATGGCACAGTTTTTTCAGATTCACCCGGACAATCCCCAGCCGCGGCTCATCCGCCAGGCCGTGGACATCCTGCGAAATGGCGGGGTCATCATCTATCCCACGGACTCCAGCTATGCCATCGGCTGCCACATCGGCGACAAGCATGCTTTGGACCGCATTCGCCAGATCCGCCGCCTGGACGGCAAGCACAATTTCACCCTGGTATGTCGGGATTTGTCGGAGATCTCCAATTACACCAAGCTGGACAACCAGCAGTACCGGCTCATCAAGAGCCTGACGCCGGGGCCTTATACTTTTATTCTGAAGGCCACCAAGCAGGTGCCGAAGCGCCTCATGCATCCCAAGCGCAAGACCATTGGCATCCGCATTCCCGACAACCGCATCGCCCTGGCCCTGCTGGAGGACCTGAACGAGCCCATACTCAGCAGCACCCTGATTCTGCCCGGGGACGACATGCCCATGATGGACCCTTACGAGATGAAGCACTCCCTTGAGCATCAGGTGGATCTCATCATCGACGGCGGCTATTGCGGCTACGACCCCACCACCGTCATCGTCATGGAAGACGACGAGCCCTGGGTGGCCCGGGAAGGCAAGGGCGATACCAGCCTGTTCGATTAACCATTTGCCACTCCCTTGAGCATGGAAAATTCCCTCTCCCCTTGGGGGAGAGGGCCAGGGTGAGGGGAGATTACTGAGTGTATTTCCACATTAAGCTATAATCGCCCGATGCCACAGGAACTCAATCTCATACAACAGCTGGCGGTGTTCGTCCTGCCACTCATCTTCGCCATCACCGTTCACGAGGCCGCTCACGGCTGGGTGGCGGATCGCCTGGGGGATCATACGGCCCGGGCCATGGGGCGGGTGACCATCAATCCCATTCCCCATATCGACCCGGTGGGCACCATCATCGTGCCCCTGGCCCTGTACGCCATGACCACCCTGGCCGGTGGCGGCGGGCTGATTTTCGGCTGGGCCAAGCCCGTGCCCATCAATCCCCGCCATTTCAGCAACTATCGGCGGGACATGGCGCTGACAGCGGCGGCAGGTCCGGCCTCCAATTTCATCATGCTGCTCATCTGGGCCTTGCTGCTGCGCCTGTCAGTGGGCATGGAAGGCTCCGCTGGCTGGTTCGCCCAACCCCTGGCCTACATGGCCGTGGGAGGAATTCTCATCAACGCCATTCTCATGGTGCTGAACCTCCTGCCCATACTGCCTCTGGACGGGGGGCGGGTGCTGGCTTCCCTGCTGCCGCCAAGACTGTCCCTTTCCTATGCCAAACTGGAGCCCTGGGGGCTGTTCATCCTTATCGGCCTGATGGTCACCGGCATTCTCTGGCCCATCATGGCGCCCATGCTGCAACTGGTGCAGAGCCTGGCTTATTCCGTTGCAGGACTGCTCTAACCTTGGCAACATCATCATTACATCAATCGGGAAAACCATGGAAAACGTAGCAACACAACATGCCCGCGTGCTCTCCGGCATGCGTCCCACCGGCCGCCTGCACCTGGGCCATTACCACGGGGTAATCAAGAACTGGGTGGAGCTGCAGCACGAGTACCAGTGCTTCTTCTTCGTGGCCGACTGGCATGCCCTGACCACTCATTATGAAGATCCTTCCATCATTCCCGATAGCGTCTGGGACATGGTCATCGACTGGCTGGCCGCCGGCGTGAACCCCGGCGAGGCCACTCTGTTCATCCAGTCCCGGGTGCCCGAGCACGCCGAGCTGCACCTGCTGCTGTCCATGACCACGCCCCTGGGCTGGCTGGAGCGTGTGCCCAGTTACAAGGATCAGCAGGAAAAGCTCAAGGAAAAGGATCTGGCCACCTACGGCTTTCTGGGTTATCCCCTGCTGCAGGCCGCGGACATCCTCATCTACCGCGCCGGCCTGGTGCCCGTGGGCGAGGACCAGGTAGCCCATGTGGAGCTGACCCGGGAGATCGCCCGTCGTTTCAATCATCTCTATGGCCGCGAGCCGGATTTCGAGCAGCGCGCCGAAGAAGCCATGAAGAAGATGGGCAAGAAGAATGCCCGGCTCTATGCCAGCTACCGCAAGGCGTGGCAGGAACAGGGCGACGAGGAAGCCCTGGCGGCGGCTCGCGCCCTGCTGGAATCCCAGCAGAACATCAACCTTGGGGACCGTGACCGCCTGTTCGGATATCTGGAAGGCAGCGGCAAGGTCATTCTTCCCGAGCCCCAGGCCCTGCTGACCAGGGCATCCAAGATGCCCGGCCTGGACGGGCAGAAGATGTCCAAGTCCTATGGCAACACCATTCCCCTGAATGCCAAGCCGGAGCAGGTGGAGCAACAGCTGCGCACCATGCCCACGGACCCCGCCCGGGTGCGGCGCACGGACCCCGGCGATCCGGAAAAATGCCCGGTATGGGAGTTCCACAAGGTGTATTCCGACGATGCGGTGAAGAACTGGGTGCGGGAAGGCTGCCGCAGCGCCGGCATCGGCTGCATCGAATGCAAGCAGCCGGTCATCGACGCCGTGCTGGCGGAACTCAAGCCCATGCAGGAAAGGGCCGCGGAGTATGAAAGCGACCCGGATCTGGTGCGCAACATCATCAACGAAGGCTGTGAAAAGGCCCGTGACGAGGCCCGCGACACCATGGAAGAAGTGCGCCACGTCATGTCCCTGGAATACCGATGAATCCTGTCGATCCCGCCACCGTGCAAGGCCCCCGGGCCGAGCCTGTTCCCCAGCAGGAGGAAATGCCCTTTGCCGTGGTGGAGGGACAGCCCCAGTACCAGCTGCCCAAGGACCTGTACATTCCGCCGGATGCCCTGGAAGTCTTTCTCGACGCCTTCGAAGGCCCCCTGGATTTGCTGCTCTATCTCATCAAGCGTCAGAACCTGGACATACTCAATATTCCCCTGGCGCGCATCACCGAGCAGTACATGGAGTACATCGAGCTCATGAAGGAACTGCGCCTGGAGCTGGCGGCGGAGTACCTGGTGATGGCGGCCATGCTGGCGGAGATTAAATCCCGCATGCTCCTGCCCCGTCCCGAGAGCGAGGATGAGGAAGGCGAGGACCCCCGCGCCGAGCTCATCCGCCGGCTCCAGGAATACGAGCGCTTCAAGCAGGCGGCGGAGGATCTGCACAACCTGGAGCAGCTGGGGCGGGACGTCTATCCCGTGCAGGTGGAAGTGCCGGACAAGCGTATCCGCCAGGAACCGCCCAAGGTGGAGCTCAAGGAGCTGCTGCTGGCCCTGCGCGACGTGCTCAAGCGGGCGGACATGTTCAGCCATCATCACATCACCCGGGAGCCCTTGTCCCTGCGCGAGCGCATGACCCGGGTGCTGGAGACGGTGCGCCCGGACAGGTTCACCGATTTTCATGAGCTGTTCGACATCACCGAGGGGCGTGACGGCGTGGTGGTCACCTTCATGGCCATTCTCGAACTGCTCAAGCAGACCCTCATCGAAATGGTGCAGAGCGAAACCTTCGGACCCATTCATGTAAAGGCCAGTGGAGCGACCCAGACATGAATCCCAGCGACAACCTGAAACAGATCGTGGAAGCGGCCCTGCTGGCTTCCGGCAAGGCCATGACCCTGGACAGGCTGCAGGACCTGTTCGACGAGATGGAGCGGCCAGAAAAAAAGGCCCTGCGCGCGGTGCTACAGGAACTTGCGGAGGACTATCAGGACCGGGGCATAGAAGTGCGTGAAGTGGCCAGCGGCTGGCGCATCCAGGTGACCAAGGCCTGCGCTCCCTGGGTGTCCCGCCTGTGGGAAGAAAAGCCCCCCCGCTATTCCCGCGCCCTCATGGAGACCCTGGCTCTCATCGCCTACCGCCAGCCCATTACCCGTGGCGAGATCGAGGATATCCGCGGCGTCAGCGTCAGCTCCAATATCATGCGCACCCTGCTGGAGCGGGAATGGGTGCGGGTGGTGGGGCACCGTGACGTGCCGGGCCGGCCTTCCCTGTACGGCACCACCCGGGAATTCCTGGATTACTTCGGTCTCAAAAACCTGGATGATTTGCCCACCCTGGCGGAAATCCGCGACCTGGACGTCATCAACGAGGAACTGAATCTGCCGGAACCCGACAAGGATGCCGCTCCGGAAGGAGAGGAAGCGCAGGAAAACGCCGCGGAAGAGCCGGCCGCACAGGATACTGATGCGGAAACGGAAACGGAAACGGAAACGGAAACGGAAACGGAAACGGGCGAAGTGCGGGATTCGGATGAAAAAGCCTGAACTCCGGGGAGAACGCCTGCAGAAGCTGCTGGCCAATGCCGGCATGGGCTCCCGCCGCCAGATCGAGGGCTGGATTCGTGAAGGGCGGGTGCAGGTCAATGGCATTACCGCCCGCCTGGGCGACCGGGCCAGCCTAAAGGACCAGATCACCGTGGACGGCCGTCCCGTATCAGGCAGGAAGCTGGCGGCCAACGAGCGCCACGTCATCCTGTACAACAAGCCCGAGGGTGAAGTGGTGACCCGGCATGATCCCGAGGGCCGCAAGACGGTTTTCGAGGGCCTGCCCAAGCTGCCCCAGGGCCGCTGGATAGCGGTGGGGCGCCTGGATGTGAACAGCGCGGGCTTGCTGTTGTTTACCAACGATGGCGAGCTGGCCAACCGCCTCATGCATCCCCGCCAGCTAATCGAGCGGGAATACGCAGTGCGTGTCCATGGCCGGGTCACGGAGGACATGCTCAAGCAGCTGGTGAACGGCGTCACCCTGGAAGACGGCCCCGCCCGCTTCGAGGAAGTGGTGTATTCAGGGGGGGAGGGCAGCAACCAGTGGTATCACGTGGTGCTCATGGAAGGCCGCAAGCGGGAAGTGCGGCGCATGTGGGAAGCCGTGGGGGCCGTGGTCAACCGCCTCAAGCGGGTGCGTTACGGACCCATAATCCTCGACAGCCGGGTCAAGTCCGGCATGTGGCGGGAGCTGGAGAAGGATGAAAAAAAGAATCTCCTGCGTATTGCGGGCTTGAAAGACAAGCGTCCCTGGGGCACTCTGAAACGCCCGGGATCAAGAGTGGAGAAAAAGAACCGTCCCTCGCCCTGGGCAAGAAAATAGACAGCGTTTGCCAGACGAACAAGATCCGGACAACGAACCGGACGAAAGAACGACCACCTGGAGGATCGAACATGAGAATCATCGTGCTCCCGTTGTTGACGCTGTTGTTGTCGTCCGTCCTTTTAGCCGCCCAGGAAGCTGCCCTGGAAGAAGGCATGGTCAACCCCGGCTATCACGAGCAGCCGGCCTGGTTCAAGGAGTCCTTTCTTGATCTGGGCGAGGATATTGCCGAGGCCAAGGCGGCGGGCAAGCGGGTGCTGCTGTATTTCTACCAGGACGGCTGTCCCTACTGCGCCAGGCTGCTGGAGGACAATTTCGGCAACAAGGCTATTGCCGACAAGACCCGCAAGCATTTCGATGTCATCGCCCTGAATATCTGGGGGGATAGGGAAGTCACCCTGCCTTCGGGCAAGACCATGACGGAAAAGCGCTTTGCCGAATCCTTGAAGGTACAGTACACGCCCACCCTGTTGTTCCTGGACGAGCAAGGCAAGAGCGTGGCGCGCCTCAACGGCTATTACGCGCCCCACAAGTTCGAGGTGGTGCTGGACTACGTGGCCGGCCGGCACGAGAAGGAAATGAAGCTGGCGGAATATTACGCCAGGCGCAATCCCGTGGCGGCGTCCGGCAAGCTGAACCCTGAGCCGTTTTTCCTGCCGCATCCCTTGCGGCTTGGGGACAACCGCCGGGAATCCTGGCGTCCCCTGCTGGTGCTCTTCGAGCAGAAAGCCTGCCAGCCCTGTGACGAGATGCACAAGGATGTCTTCAGCCGGGAAGCCCTGGTCATGGCCCTGAGCAATTTCGATATTGCCCAGGTGGATATGCGTTCCGCAGACCGGCTGCAGACGCCGGATGGCTGGGAGCTGCCGGCCCGAAAATGGGCGGCGGAACTGGGCATACAGTACGCGCCCAGCCTGGTGTTCTTCGATGCCGAGGGCAAGGAAATCTTCCGTTCCGAAGCCTATCTCAAGAGCTTCCACCTGCATGCCGTGCTGGACTACGTGGCCACCGGCGCCTGGCGGCACCAGCCCAACTTCCAGCGTTTCGTGCAGCACAGGGCGGATGTGCTGCGGGCCAAGGGCTTTGCCGTGGACCTGATGAAGTAAGGTACTCCAGGGGTCGTACTTCAGGGGTCGGAGTCAGATCATGCCCAGCTGTTGGGCGACAAGGAATCAGGTCATTGCCAAGTCCTTGAATTCACCCAATGTCACCCCGCTGACTCCGACCCCGTTTCCGGCGTACTCCAGGGGTCGGAGTCAGATCATGCCCAGCCGTTGGGCGGCACGGGATCAGGCTATTGCCAAGCTCTTGAATCCACCCAATGTCACTCCACTGACTCCGACCCCGTTTCCGGCGTACTCCAGGGGTCGGAGTCAGATCATGCCCAGCTGTTGGGCGACAAGGAATCAGGTCATTGCCAAGTCCTTGAATTCACCCAATGTCACCCCACTGACTCCGACCCCGGTCCCCCGGAATCTACCCAATATCACCCCACTGACTCCGCCCCCGTACCGGTTCACGCCAATAGGGTTTAGGTATAGCATGTGGTATTCAACAAACCACACCCAGCAGGAAGATTCTCAAACAAGATGGAAAACAGAACCCGCGCGGGATGCGTTTTTCTCCTGCTTCTGGCTGTTGCGAGTAGTGGCCTGCTCTTGGCGGAGGAGACCCAGGTTGGCAGCACCGTGGAAGAAAAGGCAGTCACGGCGGGGGCGAAAAAAACCGCTGGTGGAAACCGGGTAACGGTTGACATCCAGGGGCTGGACGGGGAGCTGCTGAAAAACGTCCGGGCCTATCTCAAGCTGTATGGAAAACGGAATGATCCGGCCCTGAATGATCTCTGGGTCCGGCACCTGCACGAGCAGGCGGAAGAGGAAATCCGCAAGGCCCTCCAGCCGTTCGGTTATTACAATCCTGTCATCGACGCCAATCTGCAGCCGCTGGAAGGCGGCCGGTGGCGGGCGACCTACCGCGTTGATCCCGGGCCCAGAACCAGGATAGGCAAGCTGGACCTGAAATGGCAGGGAGAGGGTGCCGGTGAGGCGGAGCTGAAGGCGGCCCTGGAGGCTTTTCCTCTCAAGACCGGTGATGCCCTGGATCACCAGGTTTACGAGAAGGGTAAGGAAGCGCTCATCGACCTTGCGGATGGTCTGGGGTACCCGGACACCGAAGCCAGGATTGCCCGGGTGGTGGTGGACCCCCGGCGAAACCGCGCAGACATCACTTTGCACCTGGATACGGGAAAGAAGTATTACATCGGTGACATACGCCTGCATCAGGATGTACTGGACCAGGACTTCGTTTGGCGCTACCTGGTGGATGTCAAGACCGGGGATGTCTATTCCCAGGCCAATCTGCAGGCCCTGCAGCGAGAACTCATAGATACGGGGTATTTCGCCCTGGTGGAGATTCTGCCCCGCTTCAAGGAGGCCAGGGAGCAGAAGGTGCCGGTGGATGTAAGACTGGAACCGGCCAAGCGTCAGCGTTGGTCCTTCGGTATTGGCTATGACACGGACATCCTGTTCAATCTTTCCGCCCGCTGGAACCACCGGCGTCTCAACCGTCAGGGGCACAAGGCCGATGCCCTGCTCAAGCTGTCCCAGAAGGAAGCCCGCCTGCGTGGCACCTACTGGATTCCCATCAAGGACCCCCGCACCACCAAGCTGGGGTTTTCCGCCGAGCTGTCATCCGACTACGGCTACGACGACGACCGGCTCACCCTGGATCTGGAAGCCGGTTACTACTTCCTGTGGGAGAAGTGGATTTCCCAGCTGTTCGTCCAGTACAAGTACGAGCAATTCACTTCCGGTGCGGGAGATTCCATTACCTCCCATCTCCTGAGTATCGGCGGCCGGGCAGAGCGAACCCAGTTCGCCGCTGGCGTCTATCCCCGCTCCGGGTGGTACCTGTGGGGCGACCTGCGTGGCTCGCCTGGCCTGATCTCGTCCACCGACTATCTTCGCGCCCATGTGAAGAGCCGGCTTTATCTTCCTCTGCTGGAGAAGGGTCGCATCAACCTGAGGGCAGAGCTGGGCACCGCTGCCGTGGGTGATTTCGAAAAGTATCCCAACTCCCTGCGTTTCTTCGCCGGGGGCGATTCCAGTGTTCGTGGCTGGGACTGGAAAGACATCGGCCCCGAAGACAGAAATGGCCTGGTCATCGGCGGCAGGCATGTGCTCACCGGAAGCCTGGAATACGATCACCGGGTGGCCGAGCAGTGGGTGGCGGCCGCCTTTGTTGACGCCGGCAACGCCTTCAACGACCGGCCGGAAAAGTTCTACTACGGCGCCGGCGCCGGGGTGCGCTGGCTGTCGCCCGTTGGCAGCGTGCGCGTGGACCTGGCCTGGCCTTTCAACAAGGATCATGACGAAGACACCCGTTTTTCGGATATTCACGTGCACTTTGGCATCGAGGTGAACCTGTGAAGCGCCGCGTGAAACGCTTCCTGCTGGGTGTGGTGCTGGGTATGCTGCTGCTGGCTGCCCTGTTGTGGGCATTGACGGGGACGCGCCAGGGAACCGGCTGGCTGCTGGAACGGGTGAATGATTTGATTCCCGGCGAGCTGACGGCCGCGCGGGTGGAAGGCAGCCTGCTGGGCGAGCTGCGGCTCAAGCAGCTGCGCTATGAAACGCCGGAAATGCGGGTCAGCGTGGAAGACGCCCTGTTTGCCTGGTCGCCGGGAGAGCTGTTCCAGGGGGTGTTTCATCTCCGCGCCCTGAAGGCCGACCAGGTTGATTTCGTGCAGCTGAAAACGCCGGAAGAAAAGCCGTCGCAACCCCTGAAACTGACGGATGTGGAGCTACCCCTGGAGATTCGGGCGGACCTGGTGCAGGTCAGCGCCCTGTCCCTTGCCCCGTCCCCGGATGCCCGGCCCCTGGTGGTGGATCTTGCCCGGCTGCGGGCGGACTGGACGGCAGCCGGCCTGAACCTGTCCAGCCTGGTGGTCAAGCTTCCGGAGTTGGTGAATCTGAATGCACAGGGGCAGTTGCAGCCCAGGGGCGCCTATCCTCTGGATGTCTCCCTGAACTGGGAACTGCTGATGAAGGATATGCCCAGGGTTTCGGGCAGGGGAAAAATCGAGGGCAGCCTGGACAAGCTGGTGCTGCGGCAGCAGCTTTCGGGCGATGTAAGTGCCCGGCTCACCGCCACGGCCGCCAATGTACTGGAAGAACCGGCCTGGACCACGAACCTGGTGCTGAACAGGCTGCCGGAAGAATTGCTCTCCCTGGAGGCGCCTGAGAACCTGGAGATCAGCCTGAAGGCCCAGGGTGATCTGCATCAGGCCGAGGGCAGTCTGGATCTGAAGGGCGGGAATACCGGCGGCCAGGACAAGGCCCTGCCCATGGGGCTTCATCTTCTCGCCCAAGTGGCTTTCGATGACCAGCGCTTCGATCTGCAGGGGGACTGGACGGCGCTGCAATGGCCGCTGGCTGGCTTGGCGCGGTTTCAGTCGTCCCAGGGAAAACTGAAGCTCACCGGCATTCCCGAGGACTACAGGATAGACCTTCGGGCCTCGGTTGCCGGCCAGGATATTCCCGAGGGGGACTGGCGGCTGCTGGGGAAGGGGAACAGCCGCCGGCTGGATCTGGAGGCATTGACAGGCAGTACCCTGGAAGGGCGGATAGACGGGGAAGGACGTGTCCAGTGGCAGCCGGCGCTGGCCTGGGATGTGAAACTCCAGGCCAGGGACATCAATCCCGCGGCACTGCGGCCGGACTATCCCGGCAAGCTGAACCTGCGCCTGACCAGCGAGGGCCGCATGAAGAATGGAAAGCCCGAGTTGCAGGCGGTCATCGAGGAACTGAACGGCCGCCTGAACGACAAGCCCGTGACTGGAAAGGGGCGGCTGCGGGTACAGGGTGACCTGGTCAGGGTGGATGCCCTGGAACTGGGAAGTGGCCGGGCACGGCTGGAAGCCGACGGTTCCCTGGGCGAGCGGCTGGATCTGAACTGGGCCGTTTCCGTGCCGGACATGGCGGATCTGGTGCCCGACGGGGCGGGCAGCATCCAGGGAAGCGGCCGCCTCCAGGGCAGCCGGGAGCAGCCGGTGGTGGATGGTGCCATGCAGCTGCGGGAACTGGCCCTGTCCGGTATCAGGGCATCGCGGCTGGATGCCCGCTTTGCGCTCGGTCTCGATGAGAAGTTTCATTCCCGGGTCAGCGTCAGCGGCTCGGACCTGCTGGCCTCGGGCCAGAAGATAAGCACCCTGGAATTTCTGCTGGATGGCCCCTTGTCCGCTCAAGACCTGAGCCTGCGGGTGGCGCAGGAAGCCAGGCAGATCGAGTTTGCCGCCCGGGGCGCCTTGCAGTTGGAAGACCCGGCCTGGACAGGCGAGATTCGCCAGCTTTCCCTGCGGGGCCGGGACGAAGGCAACTGGAAGCTGCGGCAGCCGGGCGCCGTGGCCCTGGCGCCGGACAAGATCAGCCTCGCGCCCTTGTGCCTGGAGGATGGGGACGCCCGTTTGTGCGTGGAAGCCGACAGCTTCCCGGACCGGGGCAGCGCCCATCTCAGCCTGAAGGGCTTCTCCGTGGAGCGGGCCCGCCCCTGGCTGCCGCCCGAGATATCGGAATTCACGGGCATGCTGCAGGCCGACGTGAAGCTGGATCTGGCCCCGCCCGTCAGCGCCCATGCCCAAGTGGATCTGTCGCCGGGGGTGGTGAGCTATTTGGATGCATCGTCCCGGCCCATCCGCCTGGAACATCATGACGGCAAGCTCACCGCGGTGCTGGACGACAAGGGCCTGAATGCCCGCTGGGGGCTGATGCTGGGGCCCCACAGCGTTTCCGGTGACCTGCGCATGCCGCGTCAGGCCTTGGATCAGGACCCCATGACGGCGCCCATGGAGGGCCAGCTGAAGTTGGCCGTCACCGAGCTCAGCCTGGTGAGAGCCTTCGTGCCCGATATCGAGAAAATGGATGGCCACCTGGATGTGGACCTGAAGCTGGCGGGCAGTCCGGGAGACCCGCGAATCAGCGGCAAGGCGGTGCTCGAGGCGGCTGATACCCTGATTCCCCGGGCCGGGCTGGAACTGAAGGACTTGCGCCTGGAGGCGCAGGGCAGTGATGGCCGCGAGATGCGCATCAGCGGCGGCGTGGTGTCCGGCGAGGGAGAACTGAAACTTTCGGGAACCGCCAGCCTGGACGCGGAGCAGGGCTGGCCGGCGCGGCTCGCCATCAAGGGAGAACACTTCCAGCTCCTCGATCTTCCCGAAGCCCAGGTGCTCATCACCCCTGACATATCCGTGGAGAACCGCAAGGAAGGGCTGAGGGTTCGCGGGGTGCTGGGCGTGCCCAGGGCGCTCGTTCATGTCAATGACCTGCCCCCGGGGAGCAGAAGCGCTTCCACCGACGTGGTGGTGCTGAGTGAGGATGGCGAGGTGGCGGAAACAGGGCCTTCCCGCGTCGATCTGGAAGTCACCGTGGTGCTGGGAGAAGAAGTGCACTTCGGCGGCTTTGGACTGAATGTGGATCTGGGCGGCCGGCTCACGGTGATACAAAAGGGAGGCAAGCTTCCCACAGGGGCAGGGGAACTCAAGATTCTGTCCGGCAGCTACCGGGCTTACGGCCAGGATCTGAACATCGACGAGGGACGCATCTCCTGGTCCGGCGGCCGTATCGACAACCCCCTGCTGCGCCTGCAGGCCAGCCGCAGGATCGATGACGTCACCGTGGGCATCAAGGTCACGGGCACGGCGAAGAAACCGCTGCTCCAGGCCTTTTCCACGGACCCGGACATCGCCGAGAAGGATGCCCTGTCCATGCTGCTCACCGGGCAGAAAACCGGCAACCTGGCCGATGCCACCGTCTATGCCGGCCGGCAGATCACCCCGGATCTCAGCGTAGGCGTGAACCTGGGGGGCGGGGAAGAAGGCACGGAATTCGTGACCCGCTACCGCCTGCGGGATAACATCAATCTTGAAGGCACCAGCAGCAGCCAGAAGAGTGGTGGCAGTATCAACTACACCCTGGAAATCGAGTAGAGAACCCAAGGGGTCGGAGTCGTAACCTCAAGGGGTCGGAGTCAAATCAGCTGTTGCCGTTGATGCATCCACTACCATTCCGATTTGACTCCGACCCCTCCACCATCCCATAGCTCCCTCCCCCGCGCGCGGGGGAGGGTTGGGGAGGGGGAACAGTCAGGCGCTCCGCTGCAAACGCAAGCGGATATCGTTCTTCGCCTGCTCGAGTATGGAATCCCGGTCCAGGTTGTCGAGAATCTCCCGCACCACCAGCTTGGGGCCGCCTTCGCCCCAGGACTTGCCCTGGGCCAGGTAGCGCTCTGCCGCCTGGCCCACGATCCAGGTGCTGTAGTAGGCCACGGCGCCCTGGGCGCCGCCGGTGACCAGGGAGGAAAAGCCCCAGGAGCCCAGCTTCAAGGCCGAGGAGATGAAATGCACGGCCCATACGGTGCCCATGAGCAGCATCATCTGGCCGCCGATGGTCTTTACCAGCTCGCCCGCCTCGTTGCGCGTCAGGGGCAGGTTGTACAGGCGGGACAGGTGCACGATCATGCTCACGTCCACCACCGCCGCGGCCACCAGGTCCGCCACGGGCACGGGATTGAGCGCCACGGCCACGCCCTTGGTGGCGCAGTAGTTGCGGATGAGCTTCTGGCCCAGCTCCCGCCGCGCCTGGAGTATGCGCTCGCCCACCCTGTCGCTGAGATCACTGGCGAACAGGGAGGCATTCAGGGCCGCCAGGGTCTGGCCCTCGGCCTGAAGGATGTCCCACAGGCGCTCCTTCACCCGGCTCACATCCACGGGAGGGCGGCGCCATTCTTCCTGCTCCTCGCCGTCCTCGTTGACACGGATCACCAGGCGCTCGGCGGGGTCGGCGCTGGCGGTGACGATGTTGCTCTCGTCCACCAGGCCCTGGGCATGGCGGGCCAGGGAGGCGAGCAGCGCTTCCTGCTCCGCCGGACTGTAGCGGTCCACCTTGTTCAGCACCAGCAGTATGGGGCGGTGCAGGGCGGCGATTTCCCGCAGGGCGCGGGTTTCAGTTTCCGTGAGATCCGCATCCACCACGAACAGCACCAGGTCGGCGCGACCGGCCACTTCCCGGGCCAGGGCTTCCCGGGCCTCGCCATCCACCTCGTTGATGCCAGGGGTGTCGATGAGAAACACGCCGCCGGCCTCGTATTCCCGCCACTGGCCCCGTTCGGCGCGGGTGGTTTCACCATGGAGGGGACTGGTGCTGAAGCGCTGTTCCCCCAGCAGGGCGTTGAGCAGAGCGGACTTGCCCACGCTGACCCGGCCGAACACGGCGATGTGCAGGTGGCCGTGTTCCAGGCGCTCCAGCATGGCCTGGACTTCTTCGTAGTCCCGCTGCAGGGATTCGCGCACGGACTCGGGTACCCGGGGGTCATTGATCAGGGCGTCCAGGCTTTCCCGGGCCAGATCCAGGTGATCCGGGTTTTTCTCCTCAGTCGTCTTGCTTGCGTCGGCTGATTTCCTGAAAAGCCAGTCGGGCATAATGTGCCGCAGACGCTTTGATATCTTCACCAAGTTGATCCTCGAACTGGTTGGCCACCTGCAGGGGGTGGAGTTCGCCGCGGCTGTCCAGGGAGGCGGCCAGGCTCTTGCCCAGGGCGTCGAACAGGAAGCCATAGGCCACGGCATGAAGCACGCCGCCGGCCACGGTGCCCATGCCGGGAAAAGCCTTCAGGGCATTGCCCGCCACTGCCAGCACCAGGGTGAGATGCCTGCGCACCTGCTTCTGCACCAGCTCCAGCAGCAGTTCCGTGTCCACCTTGCGCACGGGTATATCATACAGTTTCGACAGGTCCCTTATCATCTGGGTGCCGAGGACCCCCTGGATGAGCAGGTCCGTGCCCGGGGTCATGGCGGCAATGGCCCCCACCACGGCCTTGCGGGCATAGCTTGTGACGATTTTCTGCGCCTCTTCCCGGCGGTGGGTGCGCAGCTGCTCGTCCATGTGCTGCTGCACCAGCACGAACACGGCGCTGTCGCGTAGGCTGTCCAGGGTGTCGGCGTGGCTGTCGATGATACGCTGCAGCGCCTGCTGCAGGGCGTCTACCTTGGCAGGCAGACGTCTTTCCTCGGTTTCTTCCCGGCCGTCGGGGAGTAGGCGGGTGGCCATGACGGTCGCGCCGGTGCTCACCGGCACCACTTCCGCCCGGCCCAGCTCGTCCACCCGCTGCTGCAGGCGCTGGCGCACCTGCTCCAGGTCGGCGTCGCTGTAGCGGTCGCTCTTGTTGAGTACCACCAGGGTGGGCTTGTCCAGCTTCAGCAGGGCGGCCAGCTCACTGGCCTGGGTGCGGGTGAGATCGCCGTCCACCACATAGAGCACGATATGGGCGCGCAGGGCCTCCCGGCGGGCCAGGTCATCCAGATCACCCCCGGCCTCGTCAAGCCCCGGCATGTCCGTGAGCACCAGCTCATCGCCGGCGGGGCTGGTCCAGGTATAGGTTTCGATATCCCTTGTCGTGCCGCCGGTGACGGCAGTGCTGATTTCGGCATCCGGTAGCAGGGCCTTGATGAGGCTGGACTTGCCGCTGCTGATGTCGCCGAACAGGGCCACATGAATCCGCCCGGCCTGGCGGCGTCGTTCCAGCTTCTCCAGCTCTTGTTCCGCCATGGCTGTATCCAGGCCCTGTTCCCGCGCCTGCGCCAACTGCTTCTCCAGGGTTTCCCGGTCCGGTGGTGCCTGGTTCCCGGCATCCGGCAGGGTGCGGGGAGGGCGCAGCACCCGAATCACCAGCCAGCCCGAGAACAGGGAGAACAGCAGCAACAGGCTCAGCACCCCCAGCTGCAGCCACAGGGGCGCCTCCCGCAGGTTGTGCCAGATGTTCACCAGGGTGTCCGTGAGCAAGATGCCCAGCAGCAGAGCGAACAGCAGGGCAACGCCGGTCAGCAGGGCCAGGATGAGACGGATGGAGGATCTGTTGCTCACGGTGAAAAGTCGGACAAGGGGATTACCGGGAGGGTATCAGATAAGGATGGATTGGTGGGTATTTTGTGGGAAGCATCATTCATGTTGGATGTTCGCCAAACCTTGCCATGGCGCATTTCGGCGGAAGCGGGGCCTGGGTGCCCTATGGGATCGATCCCGTTGGGGCATGGCTATACATTCCCCTATTGCTGTTGTAGTATTTTTTGAGACAGTGACATGCAGGGAAACGACAATGACAGAGATTCAGGGACGATTTCGGTGATATTTCCGGAACCTCGAGCCTGAAGGGTGGGGTCTCGGCCTGGTTTTTCTTCGTAGTCCCCTCAAGTCTGCAGCGTTTTCCCACCACGTTATTGGTGCCCTAACGGCAATGGGTGTTAATAATATCAATGAGTTACGGCGGCGCCGGAATTTTATTCGACGGATTCGTCGTGTTGCAACATGACGGATTTGGCGTCGAATTGTAGTTATATGCCGGGGATTGGAATTCATTATTGAATGCCGTGGTAATTGCTCGAACACCTCGCGCATTTTCACCTGTTTTGTGCGGTATGCGTTTTGTTGTTATTCAATGCCAGGTCAAGGGCGTGGGT
>Ga0256832_1001003_pt1 | contig 18921 bp, 17 predicted proteins | sample 134614metaG_FD_190534 | JGI IMG/M metagenome (GOLD analysis project Ga0256832, IMG submission 190534) | Hydrothermal vent microbial communities from Lau Basin, Pacific Ocean - 134-614 | ecosystem: Environmental > Aquatic > Marine > Hydrothermal vents | place: Pacific Ocean: Lau Basin | collected...
CTTCGGCAGGCGGGCGCTGTCGCCGCCGGCCAGCACCCCGGCCAGCACCTCGAGGGCATAGGCCTCCCATTCGTCCTCGACGGTGTTGAGCACCGGCGCCTGCCAGCCCATGACCAGATAGGGCAGCTTGGCCGGCGCGCGTACGGTGATGCGGCGTGGGCCCTTCTGTTCGATTTCGGTGCGCGGCTTGGGCGGTGCGACCTTCGAAGGCTGCAGCGGGCCGTAGTAGTGCCGGGCCAGTTCCAGTACCGCCTGGGGATCCACGTCGCCCACCACCACAAGAGTGGCGTTGTCCGGGGCGTACCAGCGGGCATACCAGTCGCGCAGATCGTCCACCGTGAGGCTCTTCAGATCGGCCATCCAGCCGATCACGGGGTTGTGGTAGGGACTGGAGACGAAGGCCGCGGCGTTGAACTGCTCGTAGGTCAGGGCCGTGGGCTTGTCCTCGGTGCGCATGCGCCGCTCTTCCATGACCACGGCCACTTCCTTCTTGAATTCCTCGGGCGGCAGGGTGAGGTTGCGCATGCGGTCGGCTTCCAGCTCGAAGCTCACCGGCAGGCGGCTCTTTTCCAGTTGCTGGAAGTAGGCGGTGTAGTCCTGGCCGGTGAAGGCGTTCTCGCGCCCGCCGTTCTCGGCGATGATGCGCGAAAACTCGCCGGCGGGATGCTTCGCCGTGCCCTTGAACATCATGTGCTCGAGCACGTGGGAGATGCCGGTGATGCCCAGGTGCTCGTAGGACGCGCCCACCTTGTACCAGATCTGGGCCACCACCACCGGCGCGCGGTGATCTTCCTTCACCAGGATCTTGAGGCCGTTGTCGAGGCGGAATTCATGGACCTGGGCCAGGGCGAGGGCGGGCCACAGCAGGGCGACGAGCAGCAGTTTCTTGAGCATGGATTGTCCTTGACGGAATCGCGGTTCCGGGTTGTTCTTTTCCGCAGGGCGGCGGCGGGATGGTAGGATAACCCATCCTTCGAATGTCCGGCGTGCGCCATTTGGCGGTCACGCCCCGCAATAGACCCGTTCCGGCATGTTTAGTTTCCGCAAGAAGAAGACTCCCGACGAAGCCCCGGCCCCCGAGCGCAAGGGCCTGCTCGCCCGCCTGCGCGCCGGGCTGTCCCGCACCCGCAGCTCGCTCACCGGCGGCCTCGGCAGCCTGTTCCTCGGCCGCAAGACCCTCGACGACGAGCTCATGGAGGAGCTGGAGACCCGCCTGCTGACCGCCGACGTGGGCGTGGAGACCACCCGCCGCATCATCGACGATCTCACCGCCCGCATCTCCCGCAAGGAACTGCAGGATCCCCAGGCCCTGTACCAGGCGCTGAAGCAGGAGATGCTGGCCATCCTCGAGCCGGTTTCCCAGCCGCTGGAAATCGGCGATCAGCGGCCCTTCGTGATCCTGATGGTGGGCGTCAACGGCGCCGGCAAGACCACCACCATCGGCAAGCTGGCGAAAAAGCTGCAGAAGGGTGGCCTGTCGGTGATGCTGGCCGCCGGCGACACCTTCCGCGCCGCCGCCGTGGAGCAGTTGCAGACCTGGGGCGAGCGCAACGACGTGCCGGTCATCGCCCAGCATGCCGGGGCCGACAGCGCCTCGGTGATCTACGACGCCCTGCAGGCAGCCAGGGCCCGCGGCATCGACGTGCTCATCGCCGATACCGCCGGGCGCCTGCACACCCAGTCCAACCTCATGGAGGAGCTGAAGAAGGTCAGGCGGGTGATGGGCAAGCTGGATCCGGAGGCCCCCCACGAGGTGATGCTGGTGGTGGACGCCGGCACCGGTCAGAACGCCCTGCGCCAGGCCCGGGAGTTCAACGAGGCGGTGGGCGTCACCGGCATCACCCTGACCAAGCTCGACGGCACCGCCAAGGGCGGGGTGATCTTCGCCATCGCCAACGAACTGCAGATTCCGATCCGTTTCATCGGCATCGGCGAGGGCATCGACGATCTGCGCCCCTTCGACGCCGCGGAGTTCGTCGAGGCGCTGTTCGCGGACGAGAGCGAGAGCGACGCCGCATGATCCGCTTCGCCAACGCGGTCAAGCGCTATCCGGGCGGCCACGAGGCGCTCAGCAACGTCAGCTTCCACCAGCGCCCGGGCGAGATGGCCTTCCTCACCGGCCATTCGGGCGCCGGCAAGAGTACCCTGCTGCGGCTCATCGCCCTGCTCGAGCGGCCCACCCGCGGGCAGGTGATCGTCCAGGGCCAGAACACTTCAAGGGTGGAGCGCCGGCAGATCCCCCACTTCCGCCGCCGCCTCGGCATCGTCTTCCAGGATCACCAGTTGCTGTTCGACCGTACGGTGTTCGACAACGTGGCCCTGCCACTGGTGATCGCCGGCGTGCCCCACCGCGAGATCGGCAAGCGGGTGCGCGCCGCACTGGACAAGGTGGGCCTGCTGGGCAAGGAGAAGGCCTTTCCCATTACCCTCTCCGGTGGCGAGCAACAGCGGGTGGGCATCGCCCGCGCGGTGGTGCACAAGCCCGCACTGCTTTTGGCCGACGAGCCCACCGGCAACCTCGATCCGGAGCTGTCCCGCGAGATCATGGGCATCTTCGAGGACTTCGCCCGGGTGGGGGTGACCGTGCTGGTGGCCACCCACGACATCGCCCTGGTCGAGTCCCTGCCCTACCGGCGCCTGACCCTGCGCGAGGGCCGGCTGGTGGGCGACACGGCGCCCGCCCCGGAGGCCGCCTGATGGCCGCGCCGCTGGCCGCCCTGCGCGTGCACCTGCTGCGCCACCTGCAGGTGTTCTTCTACAGCCTCGGCCAGCTCAGCCGCACGCCGCTGGCCACCCTGATGACCGCCGCGGTGATCGGCATCGCCCTGGCCCTGCCCGCCGGCCTGCACGTGCTGCTGGACAATGCCCAGCGTCTCTCCGGCGGCTGGGACGGCGCCACCCAGATCTCCCTGTTCCTGAAGAAGAACGTCAGCGACGCCCGGGCCCGGCGCCTGGCCGAGACCATTCGCCGCCGCCCCGAGGTGGCCGCCGTGGACTACATCCCCCGGGACCAGGCGCTGGCCGAGTTCGAGCGCCTGTCGGGCTTCGGCGACGCCCTCAAGGCCCTGGACGAGAATCCCCTGCCCTCGGTGCTGGTGGTGCGGCCCCGGCCGGAGGCGGCCACCCCCGAGGCGGCCGAGAAACTGCTGGGCCGGCTGCGCCAGTACGGCCCGGTGGAGCTGGCCCAGCTGGACATGCAGTGGGTCAAGCGCCTGTACGTGATCATGGATCTGGTGCGCCGCGGGGTGCTGGTGCTGGGCCTGCTGCTGGGGCTGGCGGTGCTGCTGGTGGTGGGCAATACCATCCGTCTGGCCATCCAGAACCGCCGCGACGAGATCGTGGTGATGAAGCTGATCGGCGGCACCGACGCCTTCATCCGCCGCCCCTTCCTCTACACCGGCTTCTGGTACGGCCTGTTCGGGGGCCTCATCGCCGCCGCGCTGGTGGGGCTGGCCCTGTGGGTGCTGGCCGGGCCCGTGGAGCGGCTGGCCGGGCTCTACCAGAGCCCCTTCCGCCTGGCCGGGCTCGGCGGTGGCGAACTGCTGATCCTGCTGCTGCTCGCCATCGGCCTGGGGCTGGCCGGCTCCTGGCTGGCGGTGGGCCGCCATCTGCGCGAAATCGAGCCCGCCTGACACGCCGGACGGGACGGGGCGAATTTCCGATAAACTGCCGCGTGCTTCTGCCGATACTGTCATAGGATACAAGCTATGACTCTCATCAGGGGTATTGGCCCCGGAGCGTGATGAACGAAACCGGCACCCGCATTCTCGTCGTCGATACCTCGGCCCTGACCCGCGAGATCCTCTCCCGCATCCTGCGCGAGGAGCTGGAACACACCGAGGTGGTCACCGCCGCCAGCGGCGAGGCCGCCCTGGCCGAGCTGGACAAGGGCCGGTTCGATCTCATCACCACCGCGCTGCTGCTGTCGGACATGGACGGGCTGGCCCTGAGCCGGCGGGTACGCGAATCGGCCCATCACCACTACACCCCGGTGATCGTGGTCTCGGGCGACGCCGACAGCCGCCTGCTGCGCGAGGGCTTCGAGGCCGGCGTCACCGACTATTTCGACAAGTCCAACGGCTACAAGGCCTTCGGCGCCTTCATCAAGAGCTTCCTGCAGCGCAACTCCGGTCTCTCCGGGCACATCCTGTTCGTGGAGGACAGCAAGACCTCCGCCGCCGTCACCGGCAAGCTGCTGGAGAAGCACGGCCTGACCTTCCACCACACCGACTCGGCCGAGGAGGCCTACCGCCTGCTGGCGCGCATGCGCGAGGAACCCGAGGACGCCGAGCACTTCGACATGGTGATCACCGACTTCTACACCGTGGGCGAGATGACCGGCGGCGATCTGCTCCACGCCATCCGCGCCAAGTTCCACTTCTCCCAGCAGGAACTGCCGGTGCTGCTGCTGACCTCGGCCGACGATCTGCAGACCCAGGTGGAGATCTTCCACGCCGGCGGCAACGACTTCGTGGCCAAGCCCATCGTCGAGGAGATCCTGCTGGCCCGGGTGCGGGCCCTGCTGCTGATCAAGCACCAGTACGACGCCCTCAAGGCCCAGACCGAGAAGATCCGCTGGGTGGCGGTCACCGACAGCCTCACCGGCGTGCACAGCCGCCGCTACCTGGTGGACAACGGCGAGGCCTTCCTGCGCGACCCCGCCAACCAGCCCACCTGGGCGGTGATCATCGATCTCGACCACTTCAAGCGCATCAACGACACCCAGGGCCACATCACCGGCGATCACGTGCTGGCCGAGATGGGCAACGTGCTCAACGCCCGCTTCCCCGACGACATGGTGGTGCGCTTCGGCGGCGAGGAATTCTGCATCCTCGCCCGGCGCTGCAACGAGGAGCAGATCCTCACCCGCCTGGAAGCCCTGCGCCGCGACGTGGAAGCCCGCCGGCCCGCCGGCGTGGACGTGACCATCAGCGTCGGCGTGGCCGGCACCGCCGACTTCCCCGATCTGCACATCTCCGACTTCCTGGCCCGGGCCGACCAGGCCCTCTACGCGGCCAAGGAAGCCGGCCGCAACCAGGTACAGCTCTGCACCCCCCGGGGCCCGCGGCTCTCCCCCTGGCACGAGGCCGAAATCCCCCTTGAAACGGCGGCACTTGACGCCGATCAATGACAGAATGCCCCCGCGGGTGTGAACTTTCCCCCGGATTGGCACTCTAAGGACCCGAGTGCTAAACTCGAAATCCATTCTTCCACGGGGGATAGAATCATGAACAAGAACCTTGAAATGCAGTTGGCTGTACCGGCCGGGAACCTGGACGCCTACATCCAGGCCACCCGTTCGATTCCGATGCTCAGCGCAGAGGAGGAAAAGGAGCTGGCCACCCGTCTGCAGGAACAGGGTGACCTGGGCGCCGCCCAGAAGCTGATTCTTTCCCATCTGCGCTTCGTGGTGCACATCGCCCGGGGCTACAGCGGCTACGGCCTGCCCCTGGCGGATCTGATCCAGGAAGGCAACATCGGCCTGATGAAGGCGGTCAAGCGCTTCGATCCCAAGGTGGGCGTGCGCCTGGTGTCCTTCGCCGTTTACTGGATCCGCGCCGAGATCCACGAGTTCATCCTGCGCAACTGGCGCATCGTCAAGGTGGCCACCACCAAGGCCCAGCGCAAGCTGTTCTTCAACCTGCGCAGCGCCAAGCAGCGCCTGGGCTGGCTGAACCACGAGGAAGTGGAGACCGTCGCCCGCGATCTGGGCGTCACGCCGAAGGACGTGCTGGAGATGGAATCCCGCATGAGCGGCCAGGACATCGCCTTCGACGAGCCCGACTCGGACGACGACAAGCCGACCTTCTCCCCGGTCTCCTATCTGCAGGACGTGCAGAACGAGCCGTCCCGCATCATCGAGGCCGAGGACTGGGAAGCCCACAACCACGAACAGTTGCAGGAAGCCATGCAGACCCTGGACGATCGCAGCCGCGACATCATCCAGTCCCGCTGGCTGACCGAGAACAAGGCCACTCTGCACCAGCTCGCCGACAAGTATCACGTCTCGGCCGAGCGCATCCGCCAGCTCGAAAACAACGCCATCAAGAAACTGCAAAAGGCGATGGCGGCCTGAGTCGGCGCGAGATGGCCGGAACGAAAAAGCCCCCGGATTGGGGGCTTTTTTTATGGGTGGGTGGAAGGAACGCGGAGGACACGGAGGCACGGAGAGCACGGAGATTTTGGTTTTTGTAGGAACGGCCCTCGCGACAAGACAGGGCCAAGGAACGAGCGGCGAGGGCCAAGGTTAACGAAACCAACCGACCCCGTTTTTCCTCGTCCCTCGCTACTCATCCCTGAATGGGTAGCGGCACGGGTGCCGCTCCCACAATCATTCCCTCCGTGTTCTCCGTGCCTCCGTGTCCTCCGTGTTCTTCGCAGCCACCTGGAAAACCGGGCCCGATTCAAGCCACCTGCGCCCGCTCCCGGCGCTGGCGGACGGCGTCGGCGAGGTCGCGCAGCAGGGCGTCGCTGGATTCCCAGCCGATGCAGGCGTCGGTGATGGACTTGCCGTATTCCAGCGGCTTGTCCGGTTCCACGTCCTGGCGGCCGGCCTTGAGGTGGCTTTCGATCATCACGCCCATGATGTGCGCGTTGCCGGCGGCGATCTGGCCGGCCACGTTTTCGCCCACCTCGATCTGGCGGGCGTATTCCTTGCGGCTGTTGGCGTGGCTGAAGTCGATCATCAGCCGGTCCTGCACCCCGGCTGCCTGCAGTTCCTTCACTGCTTCGGCCACGTGGGCGGCGTCGTAGTTGGGCTCGCGGCCGCCGCGCAGGATGATGTGGCAATCCTCGTTCCCGGAAGTGGCGAAGATGGCCGAATGGCCGGCCTTGGTCAGGGACAGGAAATTGTGGGGCTGGCTGGCGGCGCGGACGGCGTCCACCGCCACCCGCAGGGTGCCGTCGGTGGCATTCTTGAAGCCCACCGGGCAGGAGAGGCCGGAGGCCAGTTCGCGATGCACCTGGGACTCGGTGGTGCGCGCGCCGATGGCGCCCCAGCTGATCAGATCGGCGATGTACTGGGGGGTGATGAGATCCAGAAATTCGGTGGCGGCCGGAACCCCGAGGCCGTTGATGTCCAGCAGCAGCTTGCGGGCAATGTGCAGGCCCTTGTTGATCCGGAAGCTGCCGTCCAGGTCCGGATCGTTGATCAGGCCCTTCCAGCCGACGGTGGTGCGCGGCTTCTCGAAATAGACCCGCATCACCACCAGCAGATCGTCGGCCAGTTCCTCGCGCAGCGCCGCCAGGCGGGTGGCATATTCGATGGCCGCTTCGGGATCGTGGACCGAGCACGGACCGATCACCACCAGCAGCCGGTCGTCGCGGCCGAACAGGATGTTGTGGATGGCCGTGCGGGTATCGAAGATCAGCCGGCTCACCGCATCGGTGACGGGCAGATCCTGGTGCAGTTGCACCGGCGGCACCACCTCGCTCATGGCGGTGATGCGCAGGTCGTCGGTCTTGTATTTCATGGTCATGACAGTGTTTTCACCCGCGGCCCGGGCCGCACGCAACGAAGCGAACTATGATAATCCCTGCCGGTATCGGGGTAAACCGGCCCCGCCGGAGCGGGCGGGGTATAATGCCCCCATTCCCCCAGCCCGGACGCCGACATGTACACCCTCGACGAACTGAAGAAACAGAACCAGGAAATCACCCAGCTCTGCGAGGTGCTCGCCGTGCTGGTCGAACATGCCCACCTGCACAACAACCCGGTGGTCTGCGAGCTGATGAGCCGCTTCAAGGAGAAGGTCTGGCTGCATCTGGTGTTCGAGGACAACACCCTCTACCAGGAACTGGCCCGCCACGACGACGAGGCCACCCGCCGGGTCGTCCAGGAATTCCACGACAGCGCCCGGGCCCTGAAGAAACGCTTCTCCACCTACCTGCGCCGCTGGTGCCAGCCGGAAGTCTCCGACTCGGAACACGAGGACCTGCTGCGCGAGAGCCGCGAAATCTTCAACCTCATCCGCAACCGGGTGCAGTACGAGGACGAGCATATCTTTCCGTTGCTCGAGAGGGCGAACGGGTAAAAACCCAACGCGGAGCCGCGAAGGCGCAGAGGACGCAAAGGGTTTAAATGTAGGAGCGGCGCCCTCACCGCGACAAGACAGGGCCGAGGAACGAGCGGCGTGGGCCAAAGGTTATCGAAGCCACCGACCCCGTTTTTCCTCGTCCCTCGTCCCTAGCTACTCGTCCCTGCATGGGTCGCGGTGAGGGCGCCGCTCCTACAAAAAAACAGACAATCTCCGCGTCCTCCGTGCCTCCGTGTCCTCCGTGTTTTTTCCACTGACCTACAAAAAAGCCCCCGACCGGGGGCTTTCGCAATCCAGCAGGACTATCCCCTTCAGGCCGTCTTCGGCAGACTGATCTGCTGGCCGCTGCGGGCCCAGCCGAACATGCCGCCGCGCAGGTTGTAGACGTTGTCGAAGCCCTGCTGCTGCAGGAACATGCAGACCTGGGCGGAACGGGCGCCGCTGCGGCAGATGAAGACCGTGTCCTTGTTCCGATCCAGTTCGTTCATGCGCAGGGGGATGGAGGCCATGGGCATCGGCTCGGCGCCGGGAATGGTGCCGGCGGCGATTTCGCCCATCTCGCGCACGTCGATGACACGCAGATCGTCGCCCTTCTCTTCCATCCAGCGGGCCAGCTCCGGGGCCTCGATTTCCTTGATGTTCCAGTGCATGCTGTTCTCTCCAGAAAAATGTCTGACTGTTTTGCTAGTATATTAGCGTATTCTTATATTTCAACCTTGTGTTTCATGCGGGATTTGCCGCAATCCGGAGTCCGGAAGGCTATCATGTCCGGTCCCGGGAAATCCGAAAACACGTCATGGTCAGCCGTCAGGAACGCAAGGCCCGTCAGAGCTATCTGCGCAACGCCCTCAAGCGCTACGAGAAGGAGCGCCTGCGCAACCGCCTGGCCACGCCCGGCCCGCACGACTTCGTGCTGGTACTGGATCACCTCAAGGCCAGCTTCAACATCCCCAAGATCTTCCGCTCGGCCGAGGCCTTCGGCGCCCATGCCATCCACCTGATCGGCTCGGAACCCTTCGATCCGGCCCCGGCCAAGGGCGCCTTCCGCAAGGTTCCGGCCCGTTTCCACGACCACTTTCGCGACAGCCATGCCGAACTGCGCGCGGCCGGCTATACCCTGTTCCGCCTCGAGGCCGGCTGCGAAAACCGCCTCGACGAATGCGAACTCCCCCGCCGCGCCGCCTTCATCCTCGGCAACGAAGGCCTGGGGATCACCTTCGATCCGGCCAACTACCCCGACGTGCAGTGCCTGAGCATCCCGCTGTTCGGCCAGACCGAGAGCCTGAACGTGAGCATCGCCGCTTCCATCGTGATGTATGAATATGCAAGGCAGTGGGCCGGGCGAGTGGAGGAGTGAAGGATTGTGGTAGCGCCGCCCTTGTCACGATCGATACAGGAATGAGAAAAAACGGGGTTGCTCGACCTCGATAACCTCGTCCCTCGTCCCTCGGCCCTGTGTTATCGCGGCGAGGGCGCCGCTCCTACATGGGGAAATTCAACCAACGGCTCAAATAGTCTTTGCCTCCATCACCCCCTTGCGTTGAAATACCCCCATGTGCGGACGCTACACCATCGCGGCCGGGCCCGGGTTCATTGCCGAGTGGTTTCAGGTGGATGGCCCGGTACCCGAGTACGAACCCAGCTTCAACGTCACGCCCGATTCGGACGTGCCGGTGATCACCCGGCCGGCGCCGGACGGGCGCACCTGCAGCCTGATGCGCTGGGGGCTCATTCCGCACTGGGCCGAGGAGCCGAAGACCCGCTACAGCCTGATCAACGCCAAGGCCGAGACACTGGCGGAGAAGCCCGTCTGGCGGGGGCCGTTTCGTCACCGCCGCTGCCTGGTGCCGGCCACCGGCTTCTACGAATGGCAGAAGACCGAGAGCGGCAAGCAGCCCTGGTACATTCGTCCGGCCACCGATCCCCTGTTCGCCTTCGCCGGGCTGTGGGACTACTGGGAAGGCGATCGTCTGATCAATTCCTTCGCCATCATCACCGTGCCGGCCAATCCGGCGGTGGCGAAACTGCACGATCGCATGCCGGCGATCCTCGAACCCGGCGACTACGATCGCTGGCTGGACCCGGCGCAGACCGATGCGGACGCCCTGCAGGATCTGCTCGCGCCCCTGCCGCCGGAACGGCTGGAGATGTATCCGGTCAGCCGGCGCGTGAACAATCCCCGCCATGACGGGCCGGATCTGATCCGGCCCGTTGGGCCACCCGAATAGGTCATCCGACCATGGCCGCCATCCTGCTGACCGGTAACGCCACGCTCGACATCGTGCAGACGGTGGATCATTTTCCCCGCGAGGACGAGGAAATGCGTGCCGCAGGCCGGCGCATGGTGCGCGGCGGCAACGCTGCCAACACCGCCTGCGTGCTGGCGGGCCTGGGGCATGCACCGCGCTTCTTCGGTCTGTTCGCCGATGATGCCTTCGGGGAACAGATCCGCGACGATCTTCGTGCCCGCGGCGTGAACATCAATGGCTGTCCCGTGGTCGAGGGCGACTCGCCTTTGTCCTGCATCCTCGTCAACGCCCGCAACGGCTCGCGGACCATCGTGCACCACCGGAATCTTCCGGAGCCGGCCTGTGGCGACTTTCGCCGGCTTCCCCTCGAGACCTTCGACTGGTTTCACTTCGAGGGGCGCAACGTCGAGCAGACCCGCTGCATGATGGAAACGGTGCGCGAACGGCGCGTGGATCAGCCCGTCTCCCTGGAGATGGAAAAGGATCGGGAAGGCTTCGACGCCCTGCTGCCGCTGGCCGACGTGATCGTCGCCTCCCGCGCGCTGGTCACGGCCAGGGGATTCAGCGATCCCGCGGCCTTTGCGGCGGCGCTGCGCCCGCAGATCCCACAAGGCATCCTGGTCGTCACCTGGGGCGAAGCCGGCGCCTGGGGCTTTGCGCCCCGGGGCGAGCCCGTGCACGTTCCGGCCTTTCCGCCGCCCCGTGTCGTGGACACGGTCGGCGCCGGCGACACCTTCATCGCCGGGCTCATCGACGCCCTGGTTTCCGGCCGCACGCTGCCCGCCGCGATCGAGGCCGCCAGCCGCCTTGCCGGGCGCAAGGTGGGCCAGTGGGGCTTCGACGGCCTTCGGCTATAATGCCGGGATGAAATTCCAGTCCCTTGCCATCGGCCAGAAGTTCGCCTGGAACGACCGGATCTGGGTGAAGACCACGCCGCTCGTGGCCACCCTGTACGAGAGCGACGTGCAGAAGCTGGTGCCCCGTTACGTGGACGTCTCGCCCCTGCCGGACGCCTCGTCGCCGGACGAAGCGGCATCCGTCCCGCCCCTGTCGCCCGAACAGGTCCGCGAAGCCTTCGACCGCTTCTACGGCCGCGCCCTGACCCTGCTCGAATCGGAACTGGAAACGGAACTGCAGCAAAGACTCGCCACCGAAATGGAAAACCTGCGCCGGCACTTCCTGAAGGAACTCGAAAAGCCGGACTGAAGCGGATTTTTGTATCGCGGTGTCATCACCGGGCACACGTGAGCCACCGGTCGTTACCCGCTACCCGCCATCACGCCAGTGCATCGTCCGCCACGTGGTACTGCGGATCCTCCAGCACGTTCACTTCCACCAGATCCCCGGCCTTCTTCAGCAGCTCGCGGCATTCCGGTGACAGATGGCGCAGATGCAGGCGCTTGCCGGCGCGGATGTAGCGCTCGGCCAGGGTGTCGATGGCCTCGATGGCGGAATGATCCACCACCCGGGAGTGCTGGAACTCGATGATCACCTCGTCCGGATCGTCCTCGGGATGGAACAGATCGAGGAAGTTCTTCACCGAGCCGAAGAACAGCGGCCCGTGGAGTTCATAGACCCGGGTGCCGTCGGGCTCATCCCAGGACTTCACGTTGATATGACGGGCATGTTCCCAGGCAAAGGCCAGGGCCGAGACGATGACGCCCACCACCACGGCAACGGCCAGATCGGTGAACACGGTCACCGCCGAGACCAGCACCAGCACGAAGGCATCGGTGCGCGGGATCCGGCCCATGATGCGCAGGCTCGACCACTCGAAGGTGGCCAGCACCACCATGAACATCACCCCGACCAGGGCGGCCATGGGGATCCGCTCGATGAGGTCGGAGGCGAAGAGGATGAAGGCCAGCAGAAACAGCGCCGCAGCGATGCCGGAGAGGCGCTGGCGGCCACCCGAGTTCACGTTGATCATGCTCTGGCCGATCATGGCGCAGCCGCCCATGCCACCAAAGAAACCGGTGACGGTATTGGCGATCCCCTGCCCCACGCATTCCCGGTTGCCGCGCCCGCGGGTGTTGGTGACGTCGTCGATGAGGCTCAGGGTCAGCAGGGATTCGATGAGGCCCACCGCCGCCAGGATCACGGCATAGGGAAAGATGATCTTCAGGGTCTCGAAGGTCAGCGGCACGCCCGGAATGTGGAAGCTCGGCAGGCCGCCCTCGATGGAAGCGAGATCGCCCACCGTGCGGGTATCGATGTCGAAGCCCATCACCAGCAGGGAGACGACGATGATGGCCGCCAGGGCGGCCGGGAAGGCGCCGGTGAGTCGGGGCAGAAAATGCATGATGGCCATGGTCAGGGCGATGAGCCCGAGCATGATCCACAGCGCCGGGCCGCGCATCCACTCGCTGGCACCGTCAGCCGTCGGCACCTGAAAGTGCTGGAGCTGGGCCAGGAAGATGACGATGGCCAGGCCGTTGACGAAACCCAGCATCACCGGATAGGGCACCATGCGGATGTACTTGCCCAGGCGCAGCACGCCGGCGCCGATCTGCAGCAGGCCGGTGAGCACCACCGTGGCGAACAGGTATTCCACGCCGTGCTCGGCCACCAGCGAGACCATGACCACCGCCATGGCGCCGGTGGCCCCGGAGATCATGCCCGGGCGGCCGCCGAAGATGGCCGCCAGCAGCCCCACCATGAAGGCGGCATAGAGCCCCACCAGCGGCTCGACACCAGCGACGAAGGCGAAGGCCACTGCCTCCGGCACCAGGGCCAGGGCAACGGTGAGCCCGGAGAGAATTTCATTGCGAAAACAGACGCGACTGGCGCAACCCAGCTGGAACATGCACGACCTCGGGGAGAAATGCGGGGACAAAAAGGGCGCGCATCATAACATCAAAAACACAGTGGCGAGGGACGACGACTGCAGGGATGCAGGAGATAGAGCGACGCAGGATGCCAAAGCCGAGGTGCGAGGGACGAGGAAAAACGTGGCAAGTGCCAAATTATCGGGTTTGTCCGCAAGCGTGGGCGAACGGGGGCGTATGCCCCCGTTTGTGGATGTCAGCGTCGGGTGCGCTGTTGTTCGCTGGCTTCGCGGCGGCCGGGGAGGTATTCCACGGACGGGATGTGCTGGACCGGCTGGGGGTAGAGGGACATGAGCTGCAGGAAGGCCTCGGGCATGTCGGTGCTGACGTTGAGGCCGAATTCGCGGGCCTGTTCCGGCGTGATGGGATAGTCGTGGGTCCAGGTGCCGATGCTGAGCTTCTCGGCCAGGGCCCGGGCCTCGTCTTCCGGCAGCTTGTCGGCCAGCAGCTCGCTCACGGCGTCGCAGACCTGCTTCTGGGCCTTTGCGGCCTGATCGGCGAGTATCAGGGTCTGATCGTCGATCTTCTCGACGGGCTTTTGCTCCACCACCTTGAGAATGGAGGCGGCGGCCTGCTGGCCGAGCTGGGGATCCACCGGTCCGAGCACGGCATGGGGACTCATGATGATCTCGTCGGCCGCCAGCGCGATGAGGGTGCCGCCGGACATGGCGTAATGGGGCACGATGACCCGCACCCGGCCCTCGTGGCGGGCGATGGCGCGGGCGATCTGCAGCGCGGCGAGCACCAGGCCGCCGGGCGTGTGAATGACCAGATCGATGGGCGTGTCCTTGTCGGTGAGGTGAATGGCCCGGATCACCTCTTCCGAATCATGAATGTCGATGAAGCGCATCAGGGGAAAGCCCAGCAGGCTCATGGTTTCCTGCCGGTGCACCAGCAGGATCACCCGCGAGTTGCGCTCCTCCTCGAGTCGCGCGATGAGCCGGGTCCGGCTGGCTTCGAGCATGCGCTGCCGCATCACCGGTTGCAGGGCGACCAGGATGAAGAACAGCCAGAAGATGAGGGAAAAGGGATCCATGTCGTGCCTCCTGATTATCGCTTGGTGCGACGATTGACGTCATCCAGTACCTTGCGCCCCCAGGCCTCGGCCGGCCCGATTTCATCGGGGTGCCAGGGACGATTGCGTTCCGGCGAGAGAAACGGGCGGTACAGCAACATCCCGGCGACGAAGCCGCCGATGTGCGCCCACCAGGCCACGCCGCCCACCTGCTGACCGCCCAGCATCGACGTGGTGCCCGAAAGGAACTGCATCAGGAACCACACGAACAGGAACACCGCCGCCGGCACGGTGAAGAACAGCGGATAGAACAGAATCGGCACCACGGCGATGACCCGGGCATGCGGAAACATCATGAAATACGCGCCCAGCACGCCGGCGATGGCGCCCGAGGCGCCGATGGTCGGGATCGTCGAGTCGGGATTGACCAGCACGTGGATGATGGCCGCCACGATGCCGCACAGCAGATAGAACAGCAGGAAGCGCAGCGGCCCCATGCGGTCCTCGACATTGTCCCCGAACAGCCACAGGAACCACATGTTGCCGATGATGTGCATCCAGCCGCCGTGCAGGAACATGCTGGTCAGGAACGGCCAGTAGTCGTCCAGTGGAAAGCCGACGATCTGTGCCCACTCGGGATGGGTATAGCGGGCCGGCACGATGCCGAACAGATAGACGAACTGCTCCAGCGTCTTCGGCGGCAGGCTCAGCTCGAACAGGAACAGCGCGCTGTTGAGCGCCACCAGCGCCCACATCATCACGGGGGGGAAACGGGCGGGAATGGAATCCTGGATGGGGAACATGTCAGCGTGTTGTGTTTTTTGTTGTGGGTTTCATCATACCGCGATACACGAACCGGACCTAATCGGGCGCGGCCTCCAGCGTGGCCAGTTCCCGATTGGGCGTCTGCGGATGGGCCTTGCGCCAGGCGATCTTGCGTTCGATGGCCTCGAGGATGGCGGCCGAGAAGTTGATGCCCTCGAAGTCCTCGGCGCCGATCAGCCCGCCGGGCGACTGTACGTTGACCTCCATCACCCGGTCGCCGACGATGTCGAGCCCGGCGAAGAAGATGCCGTCCCGTTCGAGCCGCGGCCGCATCTTCTCGGCCAGTGCCAGCATGGCGTCGCTCACCTGCGCCGGCCGGGCGATGCCGCCGGCGGTCAGGTTGCTGCGGATGTCCGCATCGCCGGTGCGCCGCTGGCGATGGATGGCCGCATGATGGCCCTTGACCACAAAGGGACGGCCGTTGAGCAGGAACAGCCGGGTGTCGCCGTGAATGGCGTCGGGCAGGTATTCCTGGGCGATGCAATAGCCGTCGCGACTGACCGCCTCGATCATCTGGTTGACGTTGGGCGTGTCGTGGGGCCGCACCAGGAACACGTTGCGCCCGCCCGAGCCGGCCAGCGGCTTGAGCACCGCGTAGCCGCCCTGGTCGGCGATGAAGTCCTTGATCTCGCTCTTGTCCCGGGTCACCAGGGTACGGGGGCGCACGTCCTCGGGAAAGTACTCCAGATACAGCTTGTTCAGTCCCAGCGCCAGGCCATCCGGATCGTTGAGCACGATCACGCCGTCGCGCACCGCCAGGCGGCCGAAGTCGATGGCGGCCGTGCGCGCCCAGGGCCGGGTGAAGACGTCGAGACTGGGATCGTTGCGCGGCAGCAGCACATCGAGGTCGCGCAGCGCAATTTCCTCGCGGTGATTCCGGGCCGTCTCCCAGACTTCCTCGAGAAAGGGCCGGCGCTTGCGGTGGGATCGTTGCGGCACGCGGACGGCATGGGCATGGACATGATCGTCAGGACGCAGCGCCATGTCGCCCACGTCGATGTACCACACCTCGTGGTCATGCCGCACCGCCACCATGGCCAGTTGCGTGGTGGTGTAACCGAACCTTTCCTCGAAGACGTCGTTGACGATGATGCCAATGCGCATCAGGCGGCCTCCAGCAGTTGCATGACGGTCAATCCCTCGGCCAGACGACGCCGGCGCGCGTCGGTCCCGGGCAGCGTGAAAAAGCGGGGCAGCACCGCCGGGGGCTGCACGATGGTGCGCCAGCGCAGTTCCTCCACATAGGGCAGCCAGGCGTCGGCGACCTTGCCCACATAGAGATCCTCGAGCTTCACACCATTGGCCAGCCGATGCAACAGGCGCTGGAGGCCGCGCAGATAGACGGCGTCCTTGGTGTAGCCGCCGCCGCGGAAGGTGCGCATGGTCATCATGAAGGCGGCCCGGGGGGCAAAACCGTATTCCCTGTGCAACACGCGGAAGGTCTCCACGAAATCGGCGCCGTCGGTGATCAGCTCCACCGCCCTGACCCGGCCGGCCAGCTGGCGCAGGCGCGAGGCTTCCAGCTCCCCGACCAGGTATTCGGCCAGCACCGCCAGCCCTTCCTGCATCGGCTCGTAACCGGCCATGCCCTCCTGCAGCTCGCGAAAGGGCTGCAGGCGGCCGTTGTGCCAGGTCACCATGTGGGTGCCGATCTCATGGGCCAGGGCCGCCCCCACCCGCGACGCGGCGACCCGGGCGCCGCGACCGATCAGGAAACGGCCATGGGAGACCATGATCCCGGCGATGTCGTCGCGCACCGCCACCCCGGAGCGAAAGCGGCGATCCTGTTGCCGGTAGTGGCGCAGCTCTTCCCGCGCCCGGCGGGCGAAGGCTTCGGCGTCGAGCATGTCGCCCCCGGAGCGGCCATCGTGATCGATGGACGACAGCAGTTCCCCGGCCAGCGCCCCCAGCGCCGGCTCTACATCGCCAAACAGGGCGCGGCTGCCCGGCAGGAAGCGCGGCGTGTTGCGATCGGCCACCAGGGTGATCTGCCGATCCAGCTCGTCGCGCTTGGCCTGGAGGATGCGGGCCAGGGTGGGATCCTCGATGCGCTCCAGCGGCAGCCGGAACAGCCGGCGCTTGGCCAGCCCCGGCGCGATGGTCCGCGGCCGGTAGAGAAAGGTCGGTGTGCGGGAATACCGGTGCTGGCGAAATTCTTCCCAGGCGGCCTCGGCGTTGACCGGCGTCACGTGCAGCAGCAGATCGAAGCCGGCACTGATGCGTGCCAGCCCGCGATCCACGCGCAAGGCTTCTGCGTCGGGCCGACTGGGCCCCATCTCATGATAGTGAGCCGGCCGGTAACAGGTGTACCGATGGGCGAAGGCGTGAAAGGTGCGCTTGAGGGCCGTGTTGAGCCGCCGCCGAAAGGCCTCCAGGGCGAAGACATAGACTTCATCACTGTGCGGATCCCGGTATACGGGACTCACCTCCAGCCCAAGACAGGTCACGCCGGTCTGCCCCGGCCGGCACGGCGCAAAGGCCTTTCCGTCCGATGCCCGGACCGCGTCCACATAGTCCACGCAGACCTTCGGCGTGCGGCGATGGATGGTGCAGGCCAGCAGCGCCTCTTCCATTTCCTCCAGCACGGGCACTGGCGGATTCTGCGCGGGGGCCACGATGCGAAACACATGTGGCGGCCGCTCGCCCGCCTCGACCGGTCGCAGCCGGAATTCCAGCAGCAGGAAACCGTCGAAGCGCTCGACCATCGCGGCCGCGATGTCGGCCAGCAGCGCGTTCACCGCCGCCATGTCCGCCTCCGGGGCGAGCAGCAGGTAGGCCGACTGGCTGGTTATCAGGGACTCGGTGGCCGCATCCGGCTCCGGTTGCGAACGCCGGTACACGCACAGGAAGGGCACCGGCCGATCGAAGACCAGCCGCGAGCCGTCCGGCAGCGACAGCCGCACGCCCTCGTCCCGTCGCAGATCCGCGAGCACCGACTGGCGAGCCGCGTCCGAAAGAAAGCCGGGTTCCCTCTCCATGCCCCAGACCTTGTTGCCGGGGACGCGCTTTTCAAGCCGCCCTCATGCTTTTTACCGATACCCGGATTCGGCCGCTTCTGATTTACTTTTTATTCTTCCACCATCACCCGACAACCACCCAGGGAGGGGACACCATGCGCAGACTGGCATTCCTTGCTCTTTTCACACTCCTTGCCGCCTGCGGGGGCGGCAGCAGCGATCCGGCCAATCCGCCGGGCAGCGGTCCGGTTACCCCGCCCGCCGGCGGCCGGATCGCCAACTGGATTGCCTACACCACCGGCGACGGCACCTATGTCGTGAACCGGGACGGCACCCGGATCGTTCGGCTGAGCACGTACCCGACCACAATTACCCGCACCCTGTTCGGTTACGACTACGATCCGGCCGCCCGCCGGATAGACAACCTTCACCGCACCGCCCTCGTCTATTTCGACCGCGACCGTTTCCGTCGCATCGACCTGACGACGACGGACGATCCGGCGCCGGTTCAGATCTCCAGCCTGACGACCACGACAGAGCCATGTTTCTCGTTCTCCGAGAACGAATACATCGGCTTGCGCCTGCCCGGAAGCAATGGCAACTGTTCGGATCCGGATGCCCGCCCGTTCATCATCACGGCGGACATGGACGCCACGACCGCCCCCTATGCGGGTGAACTCGTCGCGACCGTCCAGGATGAAAACGCCGCCACGATCCGGATCCTGGCCATCAACGCCAGCGGCCAGCTTGTCGCCCTGGATCCGGACTTCGGCAATGAAACCGTGCTGGGCGCGACGGCCGTCCCCGTCGCCGCCAGCCGCATCGGCAGCCATGTCAACCGGGCCGCCCTTCGCATCGACAATGCGATCGGCGTCTACGATGCTGTCTCGGACCGCCTTCTGGGGCCGTTCCAGACACTGGACATCAACGACGCCATCGGCGACCGCATCACGGACGGGGCTGGCAACCTCTATTATTTCATCGGTCCGGCCCTCTACCGCCTCGATCTGA
>Ga0256832_1001004_pt1 | contig 18909 bp, 13 predicted proteins | sample 134614metaG_FD_190534 | JGI IMG/M metagenome (GOLD analysis project Ga0256832, IMG submission 190534) | Hydrothermal vent microbial communities from Lau Basin, Pacific Ocean - 134-614 | ecosystem: Environmental > Aquatic > Marine > Hydrothermal vents | place: Pacific Ocean: Lau Basin | collected...
GATATCGAAACCCTGACGGCCCTGGGCTGCCATGCCGCATCCCTGGTGACCTGTCTGACGGAGCAGGACAGCATTCGGGTGTATGGCGTCCATCCAGTGCCCGAAGCCCTGCTAAGGCAGCAGGCCAGGCGCATCCTGGAGGACTACCGGATTTCCGCCATCAAAGTGGGGCTGCTGGGCGGCTCCGGTGCTGCCAGGGTGGTGCGGCACTTGGCGGAAACCCTGCCGCAAGTCCCTCTGGTGCTGGACCCGGTGCTGGCCTCCGGCGGCGGCCAGGCCATGAGTCCCGCGGATATCCTTGGCCCCCTGCTGCCCCTGGCCAGCCTCATCACCCCCAACCGGCGGGAAGCCCGGGAACTGAGCGACGCGGTCACGCCGGAGGACTGCGCCCGCGCCCTGGGTGACAGGGGCTGCCCGGCGGTTCTCATCACGGGCGCGGACGAGTCCGAGCACGGCAAGGTAACCAACAGCCTGTACCGGGAAAAACACATCCGCCACTGGCAATGGCCAAAGCTCCCTGGCAGCTACCATGGTTCCGGCTGTACCCTGGCCTCGGCCGTGGCTGCGGGCCTGGCCCGGGGAAAAGCCCTTGAAGCCGCCGTGGACGCGGCCCAGCACTACACCTGGAACGCCCTGCAGCGCGCTTTTCAGCCCGGGAGGGGGCAGATGGTGCCCGGACGCTGCCCGTGAAGAAGCTGCGCGGACTCTACGCCATCACCCCCGACGGGCTGCACGGCCGGAAACTGCTGGATCTGGCCGAAGCCGCCCTGCGGGGGGGCGCCCGCATTCTCCAGTACCGGGACAAGTCCACCGACAGCAACCGCCGCCTGGCCGACGCCCGGGACCTGGCCAGCTTGTGCAAAGCCCATGACGCCCTGCTCATCATCAACGACGACCCGGAACTGTGCCGGGCAAGCGGCGCCCAGGGGGTGCACCTGGGCGAGGACGATACTGCCCTGGAAGAAGCCCGGGCCCGTCTGGGCGCCGGCGTTATCATCGGCATCTCCTGCTATGACGACCTGGCCCGCGCCCGCCGGGCCGCCGCGGCCGGCGCGGACTACCTGGCCTTCGGCGCGGTCTTCCCCTCGTCCACCAAGCCCAAGGCACGCAAAGCCGGGCTGGCACTGCTGCGCCAGGCGCGGGTCGAGCTGACACAGCCCCTGGTTGCCATCGGCGGCATAACCCCGGAAAATGCCCCATCCGTCATCGAAACCGGCGTGGACATGGTGGCCATGATCCAGGGGCTGTTCGGCCAGGCGGACATTGCCGGGACAGCCCGCGCCATCGCCCAACAATTCCAAGCATTCCGAGGAAACCCATGAGCACATCCCACGAACTCTTCGAAAAAGCCCAGCAACATATTCCCGGCGGGGTGAATTCCCCCGTGCGCGCTTTCAAAGGCGTGGGCGGTGATCCGGTATTCATCGACCACGCCAGCGGCGCCTATATCTTCGATTCCGAAGGCCGCCGCTACATCGATTACGTGGGCTCCTGGGGGCCCATGATCCTGGGCCATGCCCATCCGGAGGTCATCGAGGCCGTGCAGCAGGCCGTACCCCGGGGGCTGTCCTTCGGCGCCCCCACGGAGCTGGAAATCCGCATCGCCGACAAGGTCTGCGAACTCATGCCCTCCATCGAAATGGTGCGCATGGTGTCCTCCGGCACCGAAGCCACCATGTCCGCCATCCGCCTCGCCCGGGGTTACACGGGGCGGGACAAGATCGTCAAGTTCGAAGGCTGCTATCACGGCCATTCGGATTCCCTGCTGGTCAAGGCAGGCTCCGGCGCCCTGACCCTGGGCGAGCCTTCCTCCCCCGGCGTGCCCGCCTGCCTGGCGGAGCAGACCATCACCCTGGACTACAACAACCTGGAGCAGGTCAAGGAAGCCTTCAGCCAGATCGGTGAAGAAGTGGCCTGCATCATTGTCGAGCCCGTGGCGGGGAACATGAACTGCATCCCCCCGGTGCCCGGCTTCCTGGAGGGCCTGCGCGAAGTCTGCGACCGGTACGGCACGGTGCTCATCTTCGACGAAGTCATGACCGGGTTCCGCGTAGGCCTGGGCGGGGTGCAGGGCCTGTATGGCATCACCCCGGACCTGACCACCCTGGGCAAGGTCATCGGCGGCGGCATGCCCGTGGGCGCCTTCGGCGGCAAGCGCGAGATCATGGAGAAGATCGCGCCCCTGGGGCCGGTCTATCAGGCCGGCACCCTGTCCGGCAACCCCGTGGCCATGGCGGCGGGTCTCAAGACCCTGGAACTGATTTCCGCCCCCGGCTTCTTCGAGGCCCTGGGAGACAAGACCGCCAGGCTCATCAGCGGCCTGGCGGAAGCCGGGCGGGAAGCCGGCGTGGCGGTCACGGAAAACCATGTTGGCGGCATGTTCGGCCTGTTTTTCTCCGATGCCGACAAGGTGACGGACTTCGCCGGCGCCACGGCCTGCGACCAGGACAGGTTCAAACGCTTCTTCCACGCCATGCTGGATGAAGGGGTGTACCTGGCACCTTCCGCCTTCGAGGCAGGCTTCGTGTCCGCGGCCCACAGCGACGAGGACCTGGAGGCCACCCTGGCCGCGGCGCGCAAGGCCTTCGCCAGCCTGTAGACATTATGTTTTAGTGCAAAGGGGTCGGAGTCAAATTCCATCCAAGTGTTACAAGGAACGGGATCAAATCTATTCCATGCCACCGGAATTTCCCGACATCCACCCCATTTGACTCCGACCCCGACCACCACAGCCATGTACGGTATGCACTATATCCAATGTTCAAAGCTCTTCATGATGTTCAGCAACATAGAATATCTTTTCAGCGACCGGGTGAAATGTTCAGGCTAGACCCCATGTTCGAACTTATAAACCAGTTTAAACGGGAAATCTGACCTTGGCCGACGCCTTCCGGCAGCTCCTGGAATGGGTGAGCGCCAACCCCCACTGGGCCGGCCTCATCGTATTCCTCATGGCCTTCGCCGAATCCCTGGCGGTGGTGGGCATGGTGGTGCCCGGGGTGGCGGTGATGTTCGCCGTGGGCGCCCTCATCGGCGCCGGCGCCCTGGACTTCCAGGCCATGGTGCTCTGGGCGGTGCTGGGGGCCGTGGCCGGTGACGGCCTGAGCTTCTGGCTGGGCAAACGCTATCAGCAGCAGCTCACCCGCCTGTGGCCTTTCAACAAGCACCCCGCCATGCTGGAAAAGGGCGTGGCCTTCTTTCAGCGCTACGGCGGCAAGAGCGTGGCCATCGGCCGTTTCTTCGGCCCGGTTCGGGCGGTGATTCCCCTGGTGGCGGGCATGATGAACATGTCCACCGGGGCCTTCCTGCTGGCCAATGTCATCTCTGCCCTGGCCTGGGCCCCCGCCTATCTGCTGCCCGGCATGGCCTTCGGCGCGTCCATGGAGCTGGCCTCGGAGGTGGCCCTGCGCCTGGTGATCCTGCTGGTGCTGCTGCTGGCCAGCCTGTGGTTCCTGGCCTGGCTGTCCCACCGCCTGTTCCTGGTCATCCAGCCTCACGGCAAAGAGCTGGTACAGTGGATTCTGGGCTTTGGAGAGCGTCATCCAAAACTGAACCATATTGCCCGCGCCCTGGGAGATCCCGGTCATCCTGAATCCATGGGCCTGGCCATGCTCGCCGGCCTGCTGGTACTGGCCAGTCTGCTTTTGGCCGTCATTGCCCTGCTGCCCGCCGCGCCCCTGCTGGTGGCAGACAACGCCCTGCATGTGGGCCTGAAGAGCCTGGCCAACCCCGTGGGAGACCACATCATGCTGGCCCTGTCCGCCATGGCGGGCAAGAGCGCCACCCTGGCCATGCTGCTGGTGGTGTCCCTGGTGCTGTGGATCGCCAGGCACCGCCGGGCCACCCGCCACTGGCTGGCGGCCTGCGGCAGCGTCTGGCTGCTGGGTATCATCCTTGAAGCCCTGATGCGCCAGAACCCGTCCCTGCTGGCGGTCATACCCGACATCTTCGTGCTGCGCGCCACCGTATTCTTCGGCATGGCCGCCGTGCTGGTGGCCACCCCCCTGCCTCACCCGCGGCGCTGGCGCATCTATTCCACCGCCAGCGTACTCGTCATGGCGGTGATGCTGGCCCAGCTCTACCTGGGCTCCGGCCTGCTGGCGGTACTGCAAGCCCTGGGCGGCGGCATCATCTGGACCACCGCCGTGGGCATGGCCTACCGCACTCATGTGCAGGACCATCCCATTGCCGGCAGGCTGGCCCTGATCACCGGCCTGAGCGTTGTCTTGCTGGGCACGGCATCCGCCCTGGGAGTAAAGGCCCCGCCACCCCGCCCCTTCACCCAGCAGGTGCAGGGCAGCATGAGCCTGGAGGAATGGCGCAACAATGGCTGGCGCAGGCTTCCCCCCTGGCGCAGCGACATCATGGAACGCAAGGATCGCCCCCTGAATCTCCAGTACGCCGGGCCGCTCAAGGCTCTGGTCGCCAGGCTGGAGGAAACCGGCTGGAAGCAGACGACCCCTGCCCATGGCCTGGAATGGCTGAAGATGCTGGCCACCGGCAGCGACCTGCAGGAACTGCCCCTGCTGCCTCACAGCCATGGCGGACAGATGTCGCCCCTGGTGCTGGCAAGACCTGTCGGGGGGAAGCGCGAAACCATCTATTTCTGGCCCGGCGACTGGCTGCTGGAAGAAACCGGTCAGCCCATCTGGCTGGGAGAAGCCATCATGCAGGAAAGGAGACAGTGGCTGGGGCTGCTGGCCTGGCCCAGGGACAGCCGGGATGGACAAAGCGTGCTCAACAGGCTAAAAAATGATCTTGACACCCCGGAACTGGGAAAGCGCGAAGTCAGGGACGGACAGCTGCTGCTGGTCTGGCGCAGTTCACCTCCACAGTAATGATTTCACCGGCTTCACATTTTTGCGCATGCACGGGTGGCTTGCCGGCCTGCTTGTAGTATAAATAGCCCGGTTCCCAGCACCCTAACGGAGACAAAAATGAAGGTATTACTGGTAGATGATTCCAAGGCAGCACGATTCGCCATGGGAAAGCTGCTCAAGGATCAGGGACTGGAGGTCGAAATGGCGGCTTCCGGGGAGGAAGCCCTGGACAAGATCGCCACGGAAGACATCGATATCGTATTCATGGACCAGTCCATGCCTGGCATGGGAGGCATTGCCGCCACCACCGCCATTACCAGCAATGAAAAGACCTCGCATATTCCCGTGGTTCTGTGCACGGGTAACGAAGGAGAGAAGCTGGAAGAGATGGCCAGGGAAGCCGGCGCCATTGGCGTACTCACCAAGCCACCCCAGGCAGACAGGCTCCAGGCCGTACTGGCCACAATCGACATCGAGGCTGCCCCCGAGGCTACCGAGGAACCAGAGGAGCAGGCAGCTGTGGAAGCCGCCCCTGCCTTCGACATGGATGCCATCATGGCCCAGGTCGAGACGCTGTTGAACAGGGTTCGGGAAGACGTTAGCTCCGTGGAACAGAAGCTGGCGCGGGAACTGGGTGAACTCGCCCAGTCCAGCGAGGCAAAACTGCAGCCCCTGCATGACAGCCTGAAAAAGGTGGACGAACGCATCGCCGCCCAGGTCAAGGAACAGCTATCCATGGATGCCGGCAACCATCGTATTCAGCTCGAAGCCTTGCGTCAGCAGGTGGAAACCGGCCTGGACGATATCAAGGAACAGGAAAGCCGCCTGCGCGAAGACCTCATCAACGATGTCAACATGAAGATGGACGACCTGCTCAACGAACGCCTGGCGGAGCTCAGGGACAGTCTCAAGGACACCCAGAAAAACGTGGAAACAAGCCTCAAGGAAATGGAGAAGAAGGTATCCAGCCTGCAGGGCAGCATGTTGGCGAAATCCGCCCTCATTTCCGTCCTTTCTGCCGCCGCGGCCTTTGCCGCCGCCTTCTTCCTGCTGTAGCAGAAACTTTCATGAGCTGCTCGCCCCCCAGGGGGGCAGCAGGTCGTGGGCCACATCCAGGTGGTCGAGAATCCTCGCCACCATGAAATCCACCAGATCCTCCACTTTCTCCGGCCGGTAATAGAACCCAGGGTTGGCCGGCATCACCACGCCACCGGCGCGGGTCACCGCCAGCATGTTCTCCAGGTGAATGGCGGAGAAAGGCGTCTCGCGTACCACCAGAATCAGCTTGCGCCGCTCCTTGAGCATGACATCCGCGGCCCGGTCGATAAGATCGTCACTAATGCCCCGGGCAATGGACGCCAGAGTGCCCGTGGTGCAGGGACAGACCACCAGGGCGTCCGGCGGGTTGGAACCGCTGGCCACGGGAGCCGTCCACTGCTGGCGACCAAACACCTGCAGCCGCTCCGGCCCCACGCCGAAACGCTGGCGCAACAGCTCGCCACACTGGGCCGCCGAGGATGGCAGTTCCAGATCCAGCTCCATGCGCGCCACCACCTGGGCCGCCTGGGAATAGAGCAGCTGCACATCCCTTCCCGCATCCAGCAGGCGTTCCACCAGGCGCAGGCCATAGGCGATGCCCGAGGCGCCGGTGAAAGCCACGGCAATGGGCCGGACGCTCACGGCCTGTCTCCCAGCATGGCCAGAATGCGCTCGTGTATGCCTTCGAAACCGCCGTTGCTCATCACCAGCACCGTGTCACCAGCGCGAAGCCCGTCACGCAGAGCCTCGATGATGGCTTCCGTGACTGGCAGCACCCGGCATTTGTCGCCCAGAGGCGCCATGACGGTTTCCGCGTCCCAGTCCAGGGACGGCGGAGCAAACAGCAACACTTGGTCCGCCGCCTCCAGGGAAGCCGGCAGGGTTTCGGCATGGATGCCCATGCGCATGGTATTGGAGCGTGGCTCCAGCACGGCGATGATACGGCCATCCCCCACCTGATTGCGCAGGCCCGCCAAGGTGGTGGCAATGGCCGTGGGATGATGGGCAAAGTCATCGAACACCCGGACGCCATCCACCTCGCCCCGCAGCTCCATGCGCCGCTTGACGTTTTCGAACCGCGCCAGCGCTTCGATTCCCACCCTGGCCGGCACCCCGGCATGGCGGGCGGCGGCCAGGGCGGCCAGAGCATTGTTCACGTTATGTTTCCCGGTAAGCGACCATTCCACCCGGCCCACCGGTTCTCCCTCGCAGATGACATCGAAAGCGCTGCCGTCCGGCACCATGCCCCCGGCCTGCCAGGCCGCCGTGGCCGATGCGGAGAAAGTTTCCACCGGCGTCCAGCAGCCCATGTCCAGCACTTCCTTCAGGTTCCCGTCATCCGCCGGAGAAACGATAAGACCGTTGCCTGGCACAGTGCGCACCAGGTGATGAAACTGGCGCTGGATCTGGGCCAAATCCTCGAAGATGTCCGCGTGATCGAACTCCAGGTTGTTGAGCACACAGCTGCGGGGACGGTAGTGAACGAACTTGCTGCGCTTGTCGAAGAAGGCGGTGTCATATTCATCCGCCTCCACCACGAAGAAGGGCGTCTCCCCCAGGCGGGCGGAGCGATCGAAATTGCGCGGCACGCCGCCGATGAGAAAACCGGGAGACAGCCCCGCATGCTCCAGTATCCAGGCCAGCATGGAGGCCGTGGTGGTCTTGCCATGGGTGCCCGCCACCGCCAGCACCCAGCGCCCCTGGAGCACCTGCTCCGCCAGCCACTGGGGGCCGGAGGTGTAGGGCAGGCCGCGATCCAGCATGTACTCCACCATGGGATTACCCCGGGACAGGGCATTGCCCACCACCACCATGTCCGGCGCCGGCTCCAGGTGGGCGGGGTCCCAGCCTTCCATGAGGTCGATACCCGATGCCTCCAGCTGGGTGCTCATGGGCGGATAGACACCGGCATCGGAACCCGTGACCCTGTGCCCCAGGGCGTTGGCAATCTGGGCGATGCCTCCCATGAAGGTGCCGCAGATGCCCAGGATGTGAATATGCATAAAGCTCCTGCTGTTGCGCGTAATGCGGGTATCATACCCCATCCTTTTTGCCACATATCACTCCAGCATGCAGGAATTGTTCATAGAAACGCCCCAACAGCTTCAGGATTTCGTCGAGCAGGTGAAACACAGCCCCTGGCTGGCCGTGGACACGGAGTTCATTCGCGAACGCACCTATTACCCCCGCCTGTGTCTCGTCCAGGTGGCCAACGACAAGGTGGCTGCCGCCGTCGATCCCCTGGCCCTGAAAGACCTGTCCCCCCTGAAGGCGCTGCTGCTGGATCCCTCCATCGAAAAGGTCTTTCATGCCGCCCGCCAGGACCAGGAAATCTTTCTCAACGAATGGGGCGCTCTGCCTCAACCGGTATTCGACACCCAACCCGCCGCCGCCCTGCTGGGTTATGGCGACCAGGTGGGTTATGGAAAGCTCATCCAGCAGGTGCTCAAGGTGGAACTGGCCAAGGACCACTCCCGAACGGACTGGTCCCGCCGCCCCCTGGACAAGGCCCAGCTGCGTTATGCCCTGGATGACGTGATCTTTCTCGGCCAGGCCTACCTGAAGATGAAACAGGCCCTGGAGAAACAGGGACGCCTGGCATGGCTGAAACCGGAATTCGAATCATTGACGGCGGAAACCACCTACGCCCTGAACCCCATGGACATGTGGAAGAAGGTCAAGGGCCGCCAGCATCTCAAGGGCGTAAAGCTGGCCGTGCTACAAGCCCTGGCCGCCTGGCGGGAAAAACAGGCACTGGCACGCAACCTGCCCCGGCGCTGGATTCTCAAAGACGACGTGCTGCTGGAAATCGCCCGGCGCGCCCCCACGGATCTCAAAGCCCTGGAAAGAATCCGCGGGGTGGAAAGCAAGTTCGTGAAACACAATGGGGCCGATCTGCTGGAACGCATACGCCAGGCCCTGCAGCTGCCAAAGGCCGACTGGCCCCGGGACAGCCACCGGACCGCCCGTCCCACCCCCGAGGAGGAAGCCACCCTGGACTTGATGAGCGCCGCCCTGCGCCTCATCGCCCTGGAGGCCGGCCTGTCACCCCAGGCCATTGCCAGCCGCAAGGACCTGGCGGCTCTGCTCGGCGGCGATGAAAAAGCCGCCCTGCTGCAAGGCTGGCGTAAACAGGTGGCGGGAATTCCCCTGCAGGAGTTGCTGCAGGGAACACGCCGGATACGCCTTGAAAACGGGAAGATTTCCATTTCCCGGCAATAAAAGTCATAAAAAAAGCGCCCCGAAAGGCGCTTTTCTGGATTTGCTTACCGCTGTTCAGACACAACCGGTAGGCTTGGGCAGACCACCATATTTGCTGATGGGCTTCATGGGACCGGTCATCCACTGCTTGAACAATTCTTTCTTGTCCACGTCAATGTACTTGGAAAACTTGCGGATGGGCGGAACCACGTTGTGCTGTTCGTAGTATTCCCGCGCCTTCAAGACCTGCTCCCAACGGTCCTCGGTCATATCAAAACCGTCAGCTTCCGCCATGGCCTTGCCGATCTCCGGCGTCCAGTCGTTCATGTTCAGCAGATAGCCATCTCCATCACGGGGGGGAATTTCAATACTCATGTTACTCACTTACCTCTTAATTACCTAGTGTTTTACTGTGTTTTTCTTTGCATCATACAGGTGATTTAGACGATGTCTACCACAGGGTTTCATGGGTAATTGGAAATGGCCGCCAATAAATCCGCCAATAGTCTCTTGATTCCCCTTCAAGAGGCTTTATACTCCCCGGATTCGCCACTGTAGCTCAGTTGGTAGAGCAACGCACTCGTAATGCGTAGGTCCGCGGTTCGATTCCGCGCAGTGGCTCCAACTTCAGGGGTCGGAGTCAAATAGGGACAATGTTGGACGGATTCGACGGCGCGGAATCGTCTGATACCCTTCCCTGCAACGGCTAGGGCGGAATTTGACTCCGACCCCGGGGTTACCCCTGCGATGGATAATCAGGTTACAACCGGTCGTTAGATGTGTTGGCCACCACAATTCCCATCCATTGTCCCCACTCTGTCAGCACGTTACGATTTGCCGAGCCCCTTTCCTTGAAATAAAACAAACATGGACGCTGCAATGAAGGCTTTTGGGATATTTTTGGTAGCCATGTTTTTCTCAAACACCCAAGCTCAGGTTTTGGCCCCAGGGTGTATAACGATGAACGGGAAAACCAAGTACATCGAACGCCGAGGAAAGCCAACACCAAAATGGCAACAGAAACTCCAGCAAAAGCAGGCCCTCGGTAACAACTGTCATCTGTGGATTAATATCTATCGCAAAGAACCATCCAGACGAAACAGGGCATATCGTGAGATGGCATGCACTCGGTATTTCAGGGACAGGATTCATCTTGATGAAGTGGTACGGGAAATCATGGGCGACACGCCCAGAAGGTTTCCACGTCGCTAAACCCTAAAGGCTCGGAGTCAAATGGGGACATCGTTGGGCGGATTCGACGGCGCAGAATCGCCTGATACCCTTCCCTGCACCGGCTAGGGTGGGATTTGACTCCGACCCCTGGAACAGGGGCAGGCAGCTGGTCGGGGTCGGAGTCAAACTGGGACAGTGTTGGGCAGATTAGACGGCGCGGAACCGTCTGATCCCGTGCCCTGTAGCAGCTGGGGCGGAATTTGACTCCGACCCCTGGGCTCTGGGTCACACCCTGGCGTAACGGGTATTGCCGCCCAGCCAGCGCTTTACCAGGGGCACCACCCTTTCAGGATAATCCTTCAGGATCCGATCCGCCGCCGCCCGGGCGTCGTCCAGGAGCGCATGGTCGCGGAGGATGTCGGCAACGCGGAACTGCATCTCGCCCGTCTGGCGCACCCCCAGCACCTCCCCCGGACCGCGCAGCTCCAGATCCTTGCGCGCAATGACGAAACCGTCGTTGCTGTCGCGCAGCACCGCCAGGCGTTCACGGGCGGTCTGTCCCAGGGGCGGGTGGTAAAGCAGTACGCAGTGGCTTTCCACGCTGCCCCGGCCCACCCGGCCGCGCAGCTGGTGGAGCTGGGACAGCCCCAGGCGCTCGGGGTTCTCGATGATCATGAGGCTGGCATTGGGCACGTCCACCCCCACCTCGATGACCGTCGTGGCCACCAGCAAGTGAATCTCCCCGGCCTTGAATGCCTGCATGGTTTCTTCCTTTTCCTGGGCGGACAGGCGACCGTGCACCAGGCCCACCCTCAGCCCCTCCAGGGCCGATTGCAGCGCCGCCGCCACATCCTCCGCCGCCTGGCACTGGAGAGCTTCGGACTCCTCGATGAGGGTGCAGACCCAGTAAGCCTGACGCCCGCCGGCGCAGGCGGCCCGGACCCGCCCGATGATTTCCTCGCGGCGCTGGTCGGACACCACCAGGGTACTCACCGGCGTTCTTCCCGGCGGCAGTTCGTCGATGACGGACAGATCCAGGTCGGCGTAGGCGGTCATGGCCAGGCTCCGGGGGATGGGGGTGGCGGTCATGATGAGCTGATGGGGCCAGAGGCCGCCCCGGGCGCCCTTTTCCCGCAGGGCCAGGCGCTGGTGCACGCCGAAACGATGCTGTTCGTCCACGATGACCAGCCCCAGGGAATGGTAGTGGACATCTTCCTGGAACAAGGCCTGGGTGCCCACCAGCAGGCGGACTTTCCCCTGGGCCAGGTCGTCCAGCAAGGCCGCCCGCGCCTTGCCCTTGACCCGCCCCGACAGCCAGCCCACTTCCACCCCCAGGGGCGCCAGCCAATGGCGAAAGTTCTTCAGGTGCTGCTCGGCCAGCAGCTCCGTGGGCGCCATGAGGGCCGCCTGGCAGCCCGACTCCATGGCCTGCAGGGCCGCCAGGGCAGCGACGATGGTCTTGCCCGAGCCCACATCTCCCTGCACCAGGCGCAGCATGGGCCGGGGACGGGCCAGGTCGGCGGATATTTCCTCCAGCACCCGCTGCTGGGCCGCCGTGAGGGAAAAGGGCAGTTCATCCAGCAGGGCCTTGCGCAACGCGCCATCTCCCGGCAGGGCCGGGGCCTGGTGGCGCTGCTGCATTTGCCGGGCCTGGCGCAGGCTGAGCTGGTGGGCCACCAGTTCCTCGAAGGCCAGGCGCTGCTGGGCGGGATGACGGCCTTCCAGCAACAGTTGCTGGGGCGCGTCCGGCGGCGGGCGGTGCAGATAAGCAATGGCTTCGCTCAGCGCCATGAAACCCTGTTCCCGCAACAGCTCCGCCGGCAGCCACTCCTGCAGGCCGGTGCGGCTGTCGCGCAGCAGGGCGAGGGCCTTTTCCGTGAGGTCACGCCAGCTCAGCTGATGCATGCCTTCGGTGGTGGGATAGATGGGCGTGAGACTGGCTTCCACCTCGGCCTCATCATTCCCGCCAATGGGGCGGTACTCCGGGTGAATCAGCTCCAGGCAGGCCGGACCATTGCGCGCTTCGCCGAAGCAGCGCAGGCGCATGCCCTTCTTCAGGGCGTTCTTCTGGGCCGCGCTGAAATGGAAGAAACGCAGGATCACCCGCCCGGTGCCGTCACACAGATGCACCAGCAGGGAGCGGCGGCGGCCAAAGCGAATCTCCACATGTTCGATTTCACCTTCCAGGGCCACCTCCTCGCCACTGCGCAGCTGCCCCATGGGCACCACCCGGGTGCGGTCCTGATAGCGCAGGGGCAGATGAAAAAGCACGTCCTGCACCGTTTCTATGCCCAGGCGGGCCAGGCGCTCGGCGCTTTTCGGCCCCACGCCCTTGAGCCGGGTGACCGGCGTCCGGGCCAGATGATCCTCCTCAGGACTCAATTCCACTTATCCCCGTTCTCAGGATTGATTACAATTCGATTCATTATCCAGGCCATCCGCGATACCACTCAAGGGCTGACAGTGTTCCGGGTCAGGGATGTCGGTGGCATGGAGGCCACCGTCAAGCCCCAGGGATGGGTGTACGGCGTTCCCTGACCCGGAACACTGTCAGCCCCGAGCCACCAACCCATTTCATTTCCGGAAACCCAGTCAGAACACCATGAAAAAAGTCATCGCCATCGGCGCCCTGGGAGGAAGCGGCACCCGCGCCATCGCCCGGATACTCATGGACGCGGGCCTGTATCTGGGTGATCACCTGAACGCCCCCCTGGACAACCTGATTTTCACGCGGCTGTTCAGGAATAGGGACTTTCGGGCCACGGCCTCCCCGGAAGCCATTGATCGGCGCCTGGGGGTGTTCCAAGAATACATGGAAAGCAATCATCTGTCCCTTGCCAGCGCGGGGATACTGTTCAAGACCAGGGCGGATGGCCTGGGCCTGATGGAGCGGGTGAGATTCCACGCCAGGCTGCTGGAAAAGACCCTGGGCCCGGTAAGGCATCGTGAAACCTGGGGCTGGAAAGAGCCCAACACCCACATCTATCTCAGCGAAATCGACGCTTGCTTCGACAACCTGAAATACCTGCATGTACTCAGGCACGGCCTGGACATGGCGTTTTCCGACAACAAGATGCAGCTGTTCAACTGGGGTCCCAGGTACGGCATTGAACTGGCGGCGGACATGCCGGAAGACGAGAAATCCTACAAACAGCTGGAATACTGGATCAGAACCACCAGGGATGTCATGGAGAAGGCGAAAACCCTGCGGGGGGATTTGCTGATGGTCAATCATTCCCGCCTCTGCGCCGCTCCCGGTAGAGAGGTGGACCACATCCTCGACTTCCTTGGCCTGGATATGCCCAACGCCCGGCGGGCGGCCCTCCACCGTATTCCCAGAACCCCCGGAACCTCGGGCCGCTACCGGAAACATGACCTGGGCATCTTCGACCAGAGACAGATCGATTTTGTCAAGGACATGGGGTTTGAAGTGAAGGCATGACGCCGGCCGCCATACTGGTATCAGAACAGCCAACAGCCTACAATCTGCTGCATCGCAACCAGCCCCGAAGCCGACAACCGCCCGTGCATCTTCTACCCAAGGCCATCCGCCGCAAACTCGAAGCCCGCCGCCTGGAAAAGGAAAAACAACAAGACATGGCGGCGTCCCGGAACATCGACGTCTCCCAACTGCGCACCGTCTGCCTGGCCCTGGGACCTTACCGGAACCTCACCACCCTGACGGCCTCCATCCTGTTTCTGCATCCTCATTGCCAGGTGCTGAACCACGGCGGGGCACGCATCTTCAAAGACCCGGCGCTGGATTTCCTGTTGTACCCGGACAGGAAAACAACCGACAACTTTCTGCGCTACGCCATACAGATTTCCACCAAGGGCAAGCGGGGCAAGACCGGCGGCTCCATTGTGCATTCCCACGCCTTCGACGAAAAGCACAAACTGGGCCGTCTGTACCGCGAGCATTTCGGCGACACGCTCATCAAAGACGAAATCCATTCCCTGTTCTGGAAGGAGTCCCTGCGCACCTCCCTGCACCTGCGCAAGCATAATGTCGACCTGCAGAAACTATTCGACGCCGAACCCCGCCTGCGCTTCCTGCTACCCGTGCGCAATCCCCTGGACTGCGCCACCTCCAACCTGCGCACAGGTCACGCCAAACTGTTTGGGCTGGGGAAATCGCCGGACATCACCGCCGTGCTGGATGCCATCCTGGCGGAGATCCGCTGGTTCATGGAACTGCAAGACAGGCACCCCGGGCGCTTTTTTCATTTCCTGGAGAACGATTTTGGCCCCGAGCAGGCCCGCCTCCTGGGAGAATTCCTGGCCCTGGATCCCCATCCCGCCTGGGTGAGCGTGGTGCAGGAAGCCTTCGATATCGACAGGCATTACCAGCATCCAGGTGAACTGGTGGAACACTACAGGGCCGCTGTCGACAGACATTTCGCTCCCTGGCCACACTTCAGGGAAAAGCTGCTGGCATTCACCAGCCCCGCTGCCTGACTCCCCTGGACATGCACCGCTTCAGCCCATGACCTCCATGGATGGAGGAAATGCTGGAACTGTCAGGAACAGTTCCAGTGCCATGGCCTCCCGCGGCATACGACCGCCATGGACGGCGGAAGTGCAGAAAATGCAGGAGCTATTTTCTGCCAGTCCATCCCTGGAAGCGCCGCTCCGGCCATCCATGGCCTCTCGCGGCATACAGTCCATCCCTGGAAGCGCCGCTCCGGCCATCCATGGCCTCTCGCGGCATACAGTCCATCCCTGGACATAAAAAACCGCAGCGCGTTGCCGGGCTGCGGTCAGGAGTTTCATTTCTTTTGGCTCAGAGCGCCTTCTTGCAGAAGTACCAGTCGGTGCACTCATACCCTTCGGACATACGGGTCTCGGCTTCATCGGCGCTGGCGGGCGGCGGCACGATGACCTTGTCGCCAGGCTGCCAGTTCTCCGGGGTAGCCACACCGTTGGCGTCAGAGGTCTGCAGTGCCTGGATCAGGCGCAGGAACTCGTCGATGGAACGGCCATTGGTCATGGGGTAGTACACCATGGCCCGCAGGATACCTTCGGGGTCGATGATGAAGGTCGCCCGCACCGCGGAAGTGTCCGCTGCTCCCGGGTGAATCATGCCGTAGGCCCGGGCCACGTCCATCTTCAGATCGGCGATGATGGGGAAAGGAATCTCCACGCCGAACTTCTCCTTGATGTTGCGAATCCAGGCCACATGGCTGTAGTGACTGTCGATGGACAGCCCCAGCAGCTCTGTGTTCAGAGCCTGGAAATCCCCATGCCGCTTGGCGAAAGCGATGAACTCCGTGGTGCACACGGGGGTGAAGTCCGCCGGGTGGGAGAACAGCACCAGCCACTTGCCGCGGTAGTCCTCCAGCTTCTTCACGCCATGGGTAGTGGGCGCCTCGAAAGCCGGGGCGGGTTCATTGAGGCGGGGCATTGCAGATGCCTGTTGTACGTTTTCGTTGCTCATTTTCTGTATCTCCATGGTTATTGGTGTTGACTTTCTGTTGCCGGACAGGGCCGGCGTTGGGATACAGAATAGGGACGGGAAGCCCGCATTCCCAATTGATTGTTCACATGCTCATAATAGATTATTGCTATTGAGTATTATCAATCATTGAAAATTACTATTTTTGACGACATGGGCCTGCCGTCTGCGCCGCGCATGTTCGGCAACGTGGGCAATGAGATCGGCCAGGGTCTTGAGCAGCAGGAAGAACACCAGCCAGAACTTGTTGGCGATGAACAGGCCGCCGAACACCAGGGTCAGGTGCATGGGAATGACGCGGGCATAGGGCAGCAGCATCAGGGTGCCGATGTTGGGCACCGTGCCCGCCTCACGCCTGCGGTTGCGGAAGAAGGACCAGGCGTGATTGAGGAAGAACAGCAATACCAGGAGCAAGGATCCCGGTGCCAGGGCCGCCGGCCTGTCCCGGAACAGGCCACTGACCAGGAATACCAGATAGACCCCGTGAAACAGACCGTAATGGGCAAGAAAAAACCAGGCCATTTCCCGCTTGGTCTTGGGCGTGGGCCGCACGGGGCCGTTGCTGCCGGAAACGCCGCTGGTGGAAAAACGCTTCAAGCTCATCATGCGCCAGAAATTGAACAGGCCGATGATCACGCTCTGGCACCAGTACACCCACATCACCTGCACCAGGCTCCAGTCCTGCATCACCGCCACGACGATGGTGGCCAGGTTGGCGATGAGCAGCCCCCAGACGGAACTGTCGGACAGGGCGCTTTCCAGGCGGCTGGGGCTGAACGCCATCAGTGGGCTTCCTCCCAGTTGTCCCCCAGGCCCACATCCACCACCAGGGGCACGGACAGTTCCGCCGCGCCTTCCATGATGGCGCGCACCCTGTCCGTCACCGCCTCCACCTGCTTCTCCTTCACTTCGAACACCAGCTCGTCGTGCACCTGCATGATCATGCGCACCCCGGGCCTTTCCTCCCCCAGCCAGGCATCCATGCGCACCATGGCGCGCTTGATGATATCCGCCGCCGTGCCTTGCATGGGCGCGTTGATGGCCGTGCGCTCAGCGGCGGCGCGGCGCATGCCGTTGCGGGAGTTGATTTCCGGCAGGTAGAGGCGCCGGCCGAAAAGGGTTTCCACGTAGCCCTTTTCGTGAGCCTCGGCGCGGGTCCGGTCCATGAACTCGCGCACGCCGGGATAGCGCTGAAAATACAGCTCCACGTATTCCTGGGCTTCCTGACGGCCTATGCCCAGCTGCCTTGCCAGGCCGAAGGCGGACATGCCGTAGATAAGGCCGAAGTTGATGGCCTTGGCGCGGCGCCGGGCCTCGCTGTCCACGGCCTCGGGGGAATCGAAGCCGAACACCTCCGCCGCCGTGGCGCGGTGGATGTCCAGGCCCTGCTCAAAGGCCCGAAGCAGGCCCTCATCACCGGAAAGATGAGCCATGATACGCAGCTCGATCTGGGAATAGTCCGCCGCCAGCATCTTCCAGCCTTCCTCGGGCACGAAGGCCTTGCGGATGCGCCGGCCCTCCTCGGTGCGCACGGGAATGTTCTGCAGGTTGGGATCGGAGGAGCTGAGACGCCCGGTGGCCGCCACTGCCTGATGGTAGCTGGTATGCACCCGGCCGCTGTCCGGGTTCACCATCTCCGGCAGCTTGTCCACATAGGTGGACTTGAGCTTGGCCAGGCCCCGGTGCTCCAGGATCACAGCCGGCAGCTCCTCCCCCTTGTCGGCGAGAATCTGCAACACTTCCTCGGAGGTGGAAGGCGCCCCCTTGGGGGTCTTCTTCACCACTTCCATGCCCAGTTCCTCGAAGAACACATGGCCGATCTGCTTGGGCGAGCCCAGGTTGAACGCATGACCGGCAATCTCGTAGGCGCGTTGCTCCAGGTCGTGGAGTTTCCGGGCCAGTTCGGCGCTCTGTTTTTCCAGCAGGGCGGTGTCGATGCGCACGCCGGTGCGCTCCATGCGCGAGAGCACGGGCACCAGGGGCATCTCGATGTCGCGGAACACCCGGCAGGGGCCTTCCTCCTGCTCCAGCCGGGGCCAGAGGGCTTGATGCAGGCGCAGGGTGATGTCCGCGTCCTCGGCGGCATAGGGAGCGGCCTGCGCCAAATCGATCTGGTTGAAAGTCAGCTGCTTGGCCCCCTTGCCGGCAATGTCCGTAAAGCTGATGGTGTCGTGATCCAGGTATTTCCTCGCCAGGGAATCCATGTCATGGCGGGTGGCGGTGGAGTCCAGCACATAGGATTCCAGCATGGTGTCATAGGCGATGCCTGCCATGTCGATGCCATGGCGGGCCAGCACGCTCATGTCGTACTTGAGGTTCTGGCCCAGCTTGGCCTGATCCGGGTCTTCCAGCAGGGGCTTGAGCCGGGCCAGCACCCAGTCCCGGTCCAGCTGCTCGGGCGCGCCGGGATAATCATGGGCCACGGGCACGTAGGCCGCTTCTCCGGCCTTGACCGCAAAGGACAGCCCCACCAGCTCCGCCTGCATGTAATCCAGGCTGGTGGTTTCCGTGTCGAAGGCGAACAGCGCCGCTTCTTCCAGGCGCTTCAGCCAGTCCTCAAAAGTCTTCTTGTCCAGGACCAGGGCATAGTCAGTGTCCTGGGCGGTTGGCGCGGCCTCGGAAGCCGCGCCGCTCTCCTCCTCCAGGGCCGCCAGCAGGCGGTTGGCCTCGATGTGCTCGTAGAGTTTCCGCAGTGCCTCGACATCCGGCTTGCCCGGCTTGAGATCCTTGGGGCCGAGGTCCAGGGGCACATCAGTCTTGATGGTAGTGAGCTGCCGGGACAAAGGCAGCTGCGCCAGGCTGGCGCGCAGGTTCTCGCCGATCTTGCCCTTGACCTCATCGGCGTGGGCCATGAGTTCGTCCAGGGAGCCGTACTGCCCCAGCCATTTGGCCGCCGTCTTGGGTCCGCACTTGGGCACTCCGGGAATGTTGTCCGAGGCATCGCCCATGAGGGCCAGGTAATCGATGATCTGCTCCGGCCTGACGCCGAACTTCTCCACCACGCCATCGGCATCCAGGTAGCGGTTGCTCATGGTGTCGATGAGGCTGACATGATCGTTCACCAGCTGGGCCATGTCCTTGTCGCCGGTGGACACCAGAGCGGTCATGCCCTGCTCCGCCGCCTGGCGGGTCAGGGTGCCGATGACATCGTCCGCCTCCACGCCGTCCACCACCAGCAGGGGCAAGCCCATGGCCTCGACGATATCGTGCAGGCGGTCGATC
>Ga0256832_1001005_pt1 | contig 18901 bp, 13 predicted proteins | sample 134614metaG_FD_190534 | JGI IMG/M metagenome (GOLD analysis project Ga0256832, IMG submission 190534) | Hydrothermal vent microbial communities from Lau Basin, Pacific Ocean - 134-614 | ecosystem: Environmental > Aquatic > Marine > Hydrothermal vents | place: Pacific Ocean: Lau Basin | collected...
GAGCGAATCCCGTTTTGATATCGTGTCCGTAACAATCCAAACAGGAACTACAAGCATTATTATGGCAATCAGATAACCGAACGGATTTAGGTGTAGTGCTTCTCTAAAATCTCCTTTTAACAATGATATAATCGAACGAGTAGAACCACAAGAAGGGCAAGGTATATTAGTAGCGTACTTTATTAAGCAAACCCCCGTTGATTTATTTTCAGCAAAGTCTGTTGTCAAACCATAGTAAACCCAAACATACCCGATTAAACATCCAATCATCAGTAACGAATACAACTTGTTCCTGTTGATTGACATTAACGCAATATCTGTTGAAGTTTTAGCATGTTCTTTTCTCTTGTTGCTTTTTGGATCATAAACCAATCAATAATAGTCCATATGCCAAAGCCGCCACAGGTTAAAAGCTTGCCCACCCCAAGTCCTGTATCACCAATCATAAACCGGTCTATACCTAAGCTGCCGGCCAGAATAGAAATGATAAGTATTGTTGTCGGATCCTTAAATTGTGTAGTAGATAAAATTGCCCAATTGGAGTCATCAAGGTCTAACAATCTTTCTCTGATTTCGTTGACTTCATGACTTTCAAAAAATTTCCCTTTTGACATGATGAACATGTCGACTTTTTGTGCATCCATTATTGCTTTTCTTTGGTTAAAAATTGTCCTACTCGTTTGGCTTTTCGGTTACGCCCCGTTTATTAATTGGTAACAGGTCTCCATTTTGTTTTGACTAATAAAAATCATGTGTAAAACATAATTATTTCTGGCTGCAAGATATATTTTTTAAATAACCCGTCCAAAAGTTAAGTAGGATTTTTATTGTTTATAAGAGTTGGTTTGAAGATTATTCCTGTCGTTAATGAATCATTAGTTCTAAATGTGTTTTGAATATGGTCGATAATAACATCATTATTAATGAAATGCTCGGTTAAAAAGGGATAGCGAAAATCGTGAGCTATGTTAACTCTTGTTCGAGTACCTTGATTGAGCAATAAACTACGAGGTTATATGGGGAGTTGTTTTCTTCGCAGAGCATTAGATTCATAGTACTGATTTTTGTGCAGTTTGTAATACAGCGGCCCTATAGTTCGGAACTATAGTGCGAAGAATCATTACCTTTGCAATAAAAAATAGCTCAGCATTTATGAATTTACGATCCATTCTTATTGTCCTGATAGCACTTGTGACCGTATTTGGTTGCAAGGACGAAAAAAAGCCACAGGTTATACACGTAGTTAAGAAACAAATCAAGCTACCCCCTTTTAGTGGTCAGAGGGCGTATGAAATGGTGGAAAAACAGCTATCCTTTGGGCCCCGTGTCCCCAATACTCCGGCACACAAATCGGCTAAAGAGTGGCTCATACAGAAAGCCAAGGCTACCGGCTGTAAGGTATTGCCACAGGACTTTGAGGCGAAGAGATTTGACGGTAAGGCGATGTCAGGTACGAATATCTTCATTCAGTACAGACCGGAATTAAAGAAGCGGATTCTCTTGTTGACCCATTGGGATTGCCGCTATACATCCGACCAAGAGACAGATCCGGAGAAGAAGAAATTGCCGGTTCCCGGTGCAGATGATGCGGCGAGTGGTACCGCGATATTGCTTGAATTAGCACGTGCTTTACAAGAGGGCAAACCCAATATCGGAGTGGACATGCTTTTGGTTGACCTGGAGGATCAAGGTGCTGCCAGTGGCAATGAAGAGTCCTGGTGTTTGGGCTCCCAACACTGGGCAAAGAATAAGATACCTTCCGGATATCAGGCAACTTTTGGGATTCTATTGGATATGGTAGGCAGCAAAAAGGCTCTTTTTGTCAAGGAGAAGTTTTCGGAACGCTATGCTCCTCAGGTGAATAGTTTAGTTTGGAATGCAGCCAAAAAATCCGGCAACGGCCAGTATTTCATTTCGGGAGAGGGTCGCGCGGTGTTGGACGATCATGTTTTTATCAATTTATTGGGGCGAATTCCAACGATTGACATCATTTATACAACCAACGAAACGACCAGTGGTTTTGGCAAGCACTGGCACACACAAGGCGATAATATTGAGATCATTTCGGCAGATAAATTGGCGGCTGTTGGTAAGACTTTGTTACAGGTCATTTATGAACAACAGTAGATCGGAGAAGTAGTGCTCCTAACGGTATATAAGCTCTGTTTTTACGTGTATTGATTTCATGTATGGAGCATCAGGCCACAACTTATTATCCGATGGGAGTTGGAGGAGATAGAGGGAGGCAATAACTTCCGAAGGATGAATGGCTGTAGAACTTTTTTATAAGATGGAGACGGATTGGTTGGTATCCGGAAGTTACGAAAGTACGATATGAACACGACAAAGACGATATACGACCCGGTATTTGAAGCGCTTCATCACAGTGATGTCGCCACCAAGAACACCCTGCTTTATTTGTTATTCAATCGCTATATCGACGAATGGATGGAAGAGGAAGTGGTCTTGTGTCATACCCTTTTTAACCGCATTGCTTTTCTTTCTAAAAAGTATCATTGGCCTCCCCGTTTGGTCCGGTGGTGTCATACCTATCGCCGGATGAGCAGACAGAGCGCGATAGATACGACGGAAGAGCATGCAGAAACGGAGTATGCTGTTGCCGCTATTTGTTCGCTTATCGAATTTAGATACCACAAGCCGGTTCCTCCCGAATTAAAGGCCTACTATGAGCATATAAAGGATATACCTATTTCTTTTTCCCGTCCGTCTCACAAGTCAATTCGCCGGATTATTATCACCGGATACCAAGAATCGGAAGAGGGTATAAAATACGAAGGAGTGGATGAGACCACCCCGGACAAGACACTACACATTCGGGACATTAACCTCCCTGAGACTGATAGAGCGACCCTTCGGGAGACGGTTGAGCTGCCGGATATCCTCCCCTTGGTCGTCCAGGTGATGGAATGGGAAGAGGAGGGCGATGTATTGGCTCCAAAAGGGATTGTCATTCAGCCCGATTATTTAGTGGATATCACTGCCGTTTCGGAGTGTTTTGAGCCGGACGGCATCAATGAGATCAAGTATCTGTTACGCAAGTTGACCCCGACCAACCCATCCCATTATCTGCTGATCGGTAACGTGGCCAACGATTTTTTGGATCAATTGATACGCCATCCGGACAGTGACTTTATTCCCTTGCTGACGCGGGTATTTAAACAGTATCCCCTTCATTGGATACGCTATAATGACGGCCAAACCCGGACGATTGTAAACACCTTAAAAAAACATTATGACACCCTGAAACACACGGTAAAAGACGTGTTGCCTAAAGAAAACATCCCTCCCAAGGCGGCCCTATTAGAGCCTTCGTTTTATGCTCCTCAATACGGGATTCAGGGGCGATTGGATCTGTACTATATGAATGAAAAGAAAAAAGCGGCGTCTATAGTAGAACTAAAAAGCGGCAGCACTTTTCGCCCAAACGATTACGGTTTGAATATAAATCACTACGTACAAACCCTAATGTACGACCGATTGATCTACTCTGTTTATCCGGGGATTAAGCGAATGAATTATATCCTTTACTCCAAATACAAGGATAAACCGTTACGGTTTGCTCCGGTCATCAGCCAATTGCAAAAGAAAGCGATTTCTGTTCGAAATAAGATAATGTACTATGAATATTGGCTGACACAGATGGACCAAGACCCCGGGCCAATAGATCTGTTGTTAAAAGAATCAAAGAAAGATCACCAAGGTTTTTTCGGTAGGGATGTGCGTTCCCTTGCGGAGGTGTTGGGTCAAACGAGCAAACTCGACCGGGCCTACTACCGGACTTTTGTCGGGCTTATGGCCAGGGAGCAACAAGTGGCACGCTTGGGGAGACGTGGGCTTAGGACCCGTCGTGGAGTAGCATCTCTTTGGTTGAGCACGATACAGGAAAAAATCAACCAGTACGATATTCTCCACCGGTTGAGTTACGTATCGGGGGATTTTAGTGAGGATAGGCCGGTCATAACCATGCGAAGACAGAGCCATGAAGAGGTGGATTTAGTCAACTTTAGAGTGGGAGATATAGCGGTGTTGTACCCTTACGATGGAAGTCAAGATTCGGTATTGCACCACCAGGTATTTAAGTGTACCGTTCTTTCTATTAATCAGGACAAGGTAGACCTTCGTTTGCGCAGCGCCCAATTACTGGAAGATTATCTCAAGGAGGAGACGAGTTGGAATTTGGAGCATGACACATTGGACAGCACGATGAATCAAGTCATACGTGGGATGTACCGGTTTTTGCAGGCTCCAAAAGAAAAACGGGAACTTATTTACGGACTCCAAATGCCACGAAGGCCCGGTTTTACTCCGCAACTCACCTGGAACGGAGATGGTTTTTCGCTGCATGAGTCTCAAGAGCGAATATTGGATAAAATGGTGGCTTCTAAAGATTATTTTTTGCTTTGGGGGCCACCCGGGTCGGGAAAGACCAGTGTTGTTTTGAAGTATTTTGTCCGGTATTTGATGGATTCGACGGAAGAGCGCGTTTTGCTCTTGGCATACACCAATAGAGCGGTCGATGAGATATGTAGTGCAGTAGAGTCCTTGGGATCCTGGTACCGGGATATGTATTTGAGATTGGGGTCGCGGTTTGCTACCGATCCCAGACATAAAAAAAATCTCATTCACCATGCACTCAATGAGCTATCCAGCCGTAAGGAACTATTGACGTTTTTGCGTTCTAAAAGAGTATTTATCACCACATTGGCTTCTCTTAACAGCAATGACGTTCTCTTTGAAACTTTCTCCTTTGACACGGTGATAGTGGATGAGGCCGGACAGATATTGGAGGCCGCACTTACCCCTGTTTTAACGCGATTCCGGAGATTTATACTGGTGGGAGATCACCGTCAGTTGCCCGCGGTAATCACCCAATCGGAGAAATATTTTGAGACGGAGGACGCTCTTCTCCACCAAATAGGTCTTTACAGAAAAGACCTTTCTCTATTCGAGCGACTCATCCAACACGCACAAAAGAACGACTGGGCTCACGCTTATGGAATGCTCCAATATCAAGGTCGCATGCATAATGAAATTGTAAAGTTTGTTTCGGGAGCATTTTATGACAGCCAACTTAACCCTTTGCCCGGAATAGAAGCACTGTTTGAATCCACTATTTATCCGGTAAAACAAAGTTTGGAAAAACGAATTAGCGGACCATTGTTAGAGGAGAGATGTCTGTATGTGCCAACGGAGATAGATACGGAGAGTATTACAGGAAAGACCAATTTGGATGAAGCGGAGAAGATAGCACGCATTGTTGGTCAGCTGTCTTTGTTAATCAAAGCACAAACCCCGCGATTCAATATAGGTATCATTACTCCTTATCGAGCACAAATTGCACAAATAAAGGAGCAATTGGGCCGGCTGACAGAGGAAATGGATATCACAGTAGATACAGTAGAGAGATATCAGGGCTCCGCCCGGGATGTTGTTGTGCTATCACTCTGCACGAATAACCATCATCAGATTAAAATAATAGGAGCGCCCCAACCTGACCGGCTGAATAGAAAACTGAATGTGGCCCTGACACGTGCCAGAAGACAGGTGATCGTCTTGGGCAACCGGGATATTATGGCACTGGACCCCGCACTGAAAAGCTGGATAAAATATGCATTCAGATGGGATCTTTCCGAAAGGCCGGAATAAACTACCTTTGCATCCGTAATGAATCGCGTTAAAACTTCATATATCAACATGTCTCAGACAAATACAACTTCTCCTCCCGTATCAAAATGGGTGCGCCGGTGGCTTATAGCGGGGATAATTATGATATTCTTCCAAATCATTTTGGGAGGAATAACACGAATAACCGGCTCGGGCCTTTCGATTACCCGTTGGGATATCGTGAGTGGAACACTGCCCCCGATGTCTGAGGCAGCCTGGCATGAGGCTTTTGATCTGTACAAACAGACACCGCAGTACCATAAGATCAATTATGACATGCCGCTGCAAGAGTTTAAGTTCATATTCTTTTGGGAATACATCCACAGATTATGGGCCCGCACCATGGGGTTTGTCTTTCTGTTTCCCCTATTGTATTTTGTTTCTAAGCGAATGATTCCTAAATGGTTGGGGAAAAGGCTGGTGGTGGTCTTTTTATTGGCGGCTCTGGTGGCCTCGTTTGGCTGGATTATGGTGGCCAGCGGCTTGGTCAACCGTCCTCTTGTCAATGCTTATAAGTTGAGTATTCATTTGGGATTGGCCTTTTTATTATTGGGATATTTGTATTGGACTTACCTGATGGCAGGAGATGTCAGAAGGGTACCATTTCATACCAAAAACAGAAAATGGATAAAAGCTCTCAGCGGGTTAGTAGGGCTCCAGATCATTCTTGGGGGGATTATGTCGGGCATGAAAGCAGGAATGTACTATCCATCGTGGCCCAAGATGAATGGAGATTGGATCCCAGATGTTTTGACCCATACGGCTCAGTGGACAGCTGAACATATCATCCAATACGATGCTTATCGACTGATGCCTGCCTTGATACAGTTTTTACATCGAGGTACCGGATACCTCATTTTTGTGGCAGTCGTAAGCCTGCTCATCATTACATTAAGATCCGGCAATGCCACAGAGAAACTCAGTGTAACTCTTTTGTTTATGTTGGTATTTCTACAGTTATTATTGGGAATTTACACGGTAATCAACTGCTTGGGTGAAATACCGCTATGGTTAGGGGTAATGCATCAAATCACTGCGATTTTGGTGTTTTTGTTGACCTTTTATTTGCTTTACTCCTCAAAGCCGATGAAGATCATTCAGAAGGGGGTTTAACCGTACCCCTAAGGAGTTCGGATAGGACTTTGAAGGTATATTGCACAATGAATAATGCTGTCATAACATGTTTGATAGCAAATCATTTTGGATTTTAACATTTTAGGAAGGAAACTTTATGTATTTTTATCCTGTTAATTAGGAACATTGTCTATTGGAGAACATGAGGTTATGACGAAGGGGACAGGGATAACTTCTTGTAATTGGAGTTTTTTTTAAACAATGTTTAGAAGAGAATAAATTATTTTAGGGCTTAGGCAGCATTTTTCAATCATAAAGCATCTAACACTAAAGCTCAGCACTTGGAATTGAATGATATTATAAAAGGGTGTCTATCGAATGATAGAGATTGCCAGAAAGCACTGTATGAGCGATACGCTGCTTCGATGCTGGGGGTATGTAGAAGATATGCCAGACATGGGTTGGAGGCAGATGACATGTTGCAAGATGGTTTTATTACTCTCTTTCGCAATATGGACCAGTATCACGGGACGGGTAGTTTTGAGGCGTGGATGCGAAGAATAATCATTAACACCTGTCTGAAACATATCCGTAAATTCTCTTTTCAGAAGGAGAATATTGGCATAGAAGAAACGGAAATCACGAAAGTTGAACCGGAAGTGTTATCTCAACTATCGGAAGAAGCGTTACTTGAAATGATTGATCAACTTCCTGTCGGATATAAAAATGTATTCAACTTATATGCGATCGAAGGGTATAATCATCAGGAAATATCAAAAATGTTGGGAATTAGAGAGGGGACTTCACGGTCTCAACTCGTCAAAGCACGTAAAATGCTTCAAAAATTTATTGGAAACGCATTAAACGCTTTTATATGAAAGAGCAAAATTTGATTGATCGGTTGTTTAGAGAAAAGCTCTACGACTATAAGGTAGAAAGACCCGACCATTTATGGACCGGTATCGAACAACAGTTGGCCTTGTTAGAGAAGAGTTCTTCGGGATTTAGATGGGTGTATTTTTTCTTGGGAACAGCCTTAACGGTAGTTACCCTTGGGGGAATATACTGGTACAACGCCACTCCACCAGGCCGTACCTATCAAGGGGCTATAACAGCTGATTCTCATACACAAGTTACCCAAAATGGGAATAGGTCTAACACTTCTAATCGGAATGATCCCTCCCTTGCTCTCCAACCATCCAAAGAACATTGGACAATGGAAACAATGGACAATGGCAATGATGCCGGAACGAATGCCTCTATGGTGTCATCAAGAGTAAATCAACCATCAGAAAACTATAATCAAAAATCATCTAATAATAAAAACGTAACCGATCCAAGTATTAACTATCTTAAAACGCATACAATTGATTTTGGTGAATCTTCTGAGACTTTGGTCGGAAATAAGGTGGACCAAAACCGCCAATCAAAGACATATCCAAGTTATTCTAATGCGCTGCTCAAGAACGTAAAATCAAGCACCGACCTTGAGGTGATATCTCAAAATTCTAATAATACAGAAGAAAATCAAGGGGATTTTTATTACAATGAAAGTGGTCAAAAAGTCTACGTTTCTGTAGATCAAAACCGTCTTGTAAAGGCTCCTACAATGAAAAAACTACCATCAAAGGGGCTAGAGGATTGGAGGACTCGATTGATCCATATGACACAACCACGTAAATTGGACTTCAGGATACCTTCTTCTTACTGGAGCGGCTCCGATGACTGTATGGAGATGGTCGAAAAACCATTCAAGCGACAGTACCTCGAAGTGTTAGCCGGGCCGGTAAAAGCAAAACGTTTGTTTTATACGGAGGACTCCATCTTACAAAATAATGTCGCTTCCCGTAATCAAAGTGAAAAGGCGAAGTCGGCTTATTTTATTGGCATGCGGTATGTTTGGAATATCAACCGGGACATTGCGGTAAAAACAGGAATTACCTTGACACAGGTGAATGAGACCATGACATATCAGGATGGATTTAATATCTCTGTGAATATTAATAAGAACGGAGATACGGTTGGTATTAAAAAATCTCCACGTTACCGGGTTAAAGATAATCAGTATTCCTTTTTAGACTTACCAATAATGCTATCTTATACCTGGAGGAAGGATCGCTTTTTCTTCGATTTTAATTCGGGTATTAACGTCAATATTTATGCCCTTCAAACAGGGTACTATTTTACACCCGAAGAAAAGGTTACAGCCTTCAATGAATCCAAGGTATATCCCTACAAGCATTTTGCTGGAATAAGTCTGTTAATGTCTGGCACCTTGGGATATTATCTTGGGTACAACACATCTGTGTTCTTCGAGCCCGGTATCAGATATTTTACCACTTCACTATCGAGTAAAGATTATCCCATTAAGCAGAAGTACGTAAACTACAGAATGAATCTTGGCGTACGATATCGTTTTAATGGGAAATAATTTCGAGCGGTACTGTAAGGAAAATTTACAATTATTTCATATTTGAAGTGCTCCTTAGAGGCAGGATCCAAGTAACTTTGTGTTTTGCTAGGAGGCGATAAACATTCAGGTATGAAAAAAAAAATGAAGTGGTTAGACCGCTATTTGACGGCATGGATTTTTTTAGCCATGCTGGTAGGAGTCGGAATCGGCTACTTTTTCCCAAGTATAGCAGGCAGGGTTAATACCCTCAGTGTCGGGACCACTAATATTCCGCTAGCAATAGGGCTAATTCTTATGATGTATCCCCCCTTGGCAAAGGTAGATTATGGGTTGTTGCCTGAGGTATTGAAAGATGGCAAGGCCATGTGGTTGTCGTTATTGCTCAACTGGGTCATTGGTCCTGTCCTTATGTTTGTATTGGCCTTGGTTTTCCTGAATGATTATCCCGAATATATGATGGGAGTGATACTAATAGGGCTGGCACGTTGTATTGCTATGGTGATTGTTTGGAATGACTTGGGAGGAGGTAGCAGAGAGTATGCTGCCGCCCTTGTAGCGCTCAATAGCTTATTTCAGGTATTCACTTATTCGATTTATGCATGGATATTTTTGACCAAAGTCCCGGAATTTATAGGGATAAAGGGATATGTCATCGATATTACTATAGGAGAAGTCGCCCAAAGTGTATTGATCTACTTGGGTATTCCTTTTGTTGCAGGTTATTTGAGCAGGAAGTATCTAATAAGGGCAAAGGGCGTATCCTGGTACAACAGAAAGTTTATTCCTGTTATATCTCCTATCACCCTTTATGCATTATTAGGGACGATTGTATTGATGTTTAGTCTGAAGGGGTCATTGATTGTGCAAATTCCATTTGATGTAGTGCGCATTGCCGTTCCTTTGGTGGTGTACTTTGTGTTGATGTTTTTTACCGGCTTTTTTATTGCCAAGCGGATGGGTATCGATTATAAGCGCAATGCGGCGATCAGTTTTACTGCCACAGGCAATAATTTTGAATTGGCCATAGCGGTATCTATAGCGGTATTTGGCATCAACTCTCCTCAGGCATTTGCAGGAGTCATTGGACCCTTAATTGAAGTTCCTGTCCTAATCGCTCTTGTCAATATTGCACTTTGGCTAAAGGACAAATATTACAGGTAATTCGTAAAAGACCTTAATAAATAAGCGCATGAAAATACTAATACTCTGTACCGGAAACAGCTGTCGAAGTCAGATGGCGGAGGCCATACTACAATCCTTAGACAACAACATAAAAGTCTATTCGGCCGGTACAGAACCCTCTGACCGGGTGCACCCGATGGCAGTAGAGGTGATGGAGGAACTGGGATTGGATATCACGGGTGCCGAACCCAAACCGGTGGAGCGATTTTTGGGCGAGGAGTTTGACTTTGTCGTCACTGTATGTGGAGGAGCGAAGGAAAGTTGTCCCGCCTTTACGGGTAGGGTAAAGCATCGACTCCACATCGGATTTGAAGATCCGGCAGAGATGACCGGCACTAAGGAAGAGGTGTTAGCCGGGTTTCGACGGGTAAGGGATGAAATTCTAAGAGATTTTTTTGCTTTCTTCCACCGGCAAGTAAAGCAGTAATACGATCACATATCGACCGAATTACTGCTGCTCAATGCCTTGAAATAATCGCGCAGCACCTTTGCCCCACGTCGGCCATCCGTCTTGATTTCGAGAACAGCAGGTTTGTCCTCTTTTGCAGAAAGAAAGGAGGGAAGAACGACTTGAAGGGCGGGGAGATCTTCCACCCTGATATAAGGCAAATCGTATCGCCGTACCACTCCCTCAATGGTATTCGGCCGGTGGGTGACGAAGAGAGATTCGAGTTGACCGGTGGTATCCGGCCCGTCGATAAAGCGGAAAATGCTGCCCCCCCCGTTGTTAAATGCGATAATTTTGAGATTAGAGTCGAGGTAGTTATGCCAAAAGGCGTTGGCGTCATATCCAAAGGCAATATCTCCGGTGAGTAACACGACAGGTTGTCCGGACACAGCAGCTGCACCCATGGCGGTAGAGCTGCATCCGTCAATACCACTTACGCCTCTATTGGAGAAATATTGGATATCCGGACGATTTTCAAAGAGCTGAACATACCTCACGACCGTACTATTGCCCATCTGAAGAACAGTGTTGGGAAGTAGATTTTGAAGGATAGGATCATATGCCCGTAGGTCCACGAAGGGAATCTGCCGGAGGAACCGATGGTGCTTCAGGCGTACGGCATCCACCACATCATGCCATTTCCTCGCATAGTTCTCATCCGGTGTTATATCCCTCCAGCCGGACAAAAACCGGGAGGGTGACATAGGTATTTCTAACGTCAATTGATGAAAAGTGTCCGGAAAAGATGCCAGGTCATCCACATGCCAATGGGCCTTGAGCGTAGCCTTTCGCAACCATTTTTTTATGTGTTTGGAGATAAGGTTATGCCCCATGGTTATCAGCAAGTCCGGTATGAAATCGCCGGCATTTTCCGAATGGAGAAATCCGGCGAGTGTTCGATCGATTTGAGAGATTACTTTCGGGTGTGAGATATTGGAGGTTGTTTCGGAGAGCACTACCACATTGGGGTGGGTTTCCACAAAAGAGGCCAAAGCATTATTCCATTCCTTTGATGGAGGCATCATACCACAGAGTAAGAGTACCTTGGGGTATTGGGGCAATTGATCCAGATGGAGGCTTAAATCCGGTAAATTATTGTGCATCTTCCTCTCTAGGGGAGGTATAGAAAGGTCATCTAAAGGTTTTTCTTTTGCTGTGTTGTAAAGGGGCTCAGACAGGGGGATGTTGATGTGTACGGGCCCGGGAGTAGGGGTACGTGTCATCCGGATAGCCCGTGCTATATTGTCGATATTTTCCTTGCGTAAAAGGGAATCACCAGACTCATACAAATCATAAGAAGCCAGGATATAATTATGGTAGACGTTTGTTTGACGCATGGTCTGTCCGTCTCCGATATCGATGTATTCCGGAGGACGGTCAGCCGTCAAAACCAGTAGAGGAATGTGTTGGTAGTAAGCTTCTACTATGGCAGGAGCATAATTCAGTAAGGCACTTCCCGAAGTACAAACCAATAAGGTGGGAACCCGCAACTGTTGGCTGATTCCCAATGCAAAAAAAGCAGCCGTCCGCTCATCTACAATGCTGTAACATTTGAATCCCGGATGATTGTCAAAAGAAATGGTAAGTGGGGCGTTACGAGATCCCGGGGAGATGACAACATGGCGAATACCCATTTGATAACAGATATGGACTAGATCCCGTACGTGTTGTTTATCGGATAACATACTGCAAATAAACACAATTTACTGGGAATGGTTTAGGTGTTTTGATTGTGTATATCACATTACCCCTTAAAACCAGCAAATATATTACTTACAACTATTGGTCAAGAAAAGCTTTTTGCCCTCGAAGATGCATAAACAAAAAAATCCGTGCTTCAATATGTGAAATATAAAAGCAAAATGGAAACTTCCATATAATATTTTGGGCAAAACTCAATTCTTATTAAAACTCAATTGATACCCTATTCCAATTTGTAGATTGCGGTTGAATTGTTTTAAATCAAAAATATCTTGTCCATTTTCATCTGTAAATGTAGTAGCAGCAATGTCTTTAATTCCAATATTGTACCTCACGAATCCGAATAGACTTTTATAATTGTATTCCAATTTACCTATTAAACCAAAGTCAGTAGATTTAATTGTTTCAGGCTTTTCTGCACTTGACCCATTCTCTTCGCCAAATCTAAGTTGTTCATTTAGCTTTATTCCATAATTGACACCAACACCAATTGCCAAATGTTCAAAGAAGTAAAATTCAATTTCAGGTAAAATATCCAAGTATTCATATCTTGACCATGATGGCGCAACCGTATTTGGACTTCTGGTATCATATCCTTTCAAGCTATATTGAAACCCGACTTGAACCTGCATTCTATTATTAATTTGATAATTTGGAGCTATTCCTAAGAAATACCCCATTCTTGCTTTTGGGGAGATTACTTCAAGATTTTCAAATGTACAGTTTGATTTGTTGATTCCTGAAGAGAATTTTAATCTAATTTGTCCGTAAGAGCTTTCTATTATTACAAATGTAAAGAAGAAAGTGAATACCAATATTTTTTCATATCAAAATATTTGATTTGTTTACAGAATGAATTGGTTATGAAGGGCATCTCATTTTTATTTACCACTACGGCTTGATGTCCTTCTTCTCCTTTTTATCTTTCAGCTTCTTTTCAAAATCTCCGGCTTTGACCATAATGAGTCGGGTCGGATCGATATTCTTTTTCATAGCGGTATGGATGACGGATGGGGTCAACATGGATGCTTTGTTCTCAAAGTCTTTATACCATTTCATATCTCTCTTATAATACAAATTATCGTCCAAAATCCTGGCCAGGCTTCTGTCTTGAGACCGGGTCACCTGTTGGGATTGTAGCCAACCGGTTTTTGCCGCTTTGAGTTCGTCATCCGTAAAACCGTCCTTCAGGACTTTGTGAATTTCTTCCATGTATGCCTTCTCTAGTTTATCACGGTTCTCCGGTGCATAAATTGCATAAGAACCAAAATTCGCTACTTTATCCAATACCCGTGCATTAAACCAAGACCCTACACCATAACTCAACCCTTCTTTCTGGCGGATTCGGGTGGCCAGGCGGGAGTTTAAAAATCCTCCACCCAACATAAAGTTGCCCAACACCATTGCTGGATAATCCGGGTCATTGACATTCATTTGGATATTTTGTCCGGCGAGGAACAATGCATTGGCCTTGTCGGGAGTATTGATATTGACGTTGGCGGGTTTAGACTCAAAATAGACAGCAGGGATACGCTCATAAGCTTGCGGACTTTTCCAGTCCCCGAACTCTTTTAACAACAGGTCTTTGATTTCCTTTTGGTCAAATTCTCCAACGACGGAGACCGTAGCGTCGGAGGCACCATAGAAGTCTTTATGAAAGGCCTTAACCTGATCAAGGGTTACTGCTTTAATTGATTCGATTCTCTCATCAAAATTCTTGACATATCTCGGGTCATCCTTGGGATATGGACTGAGGAGGGAGCGAAACTTATAATTGGCCAAAGCGTTGGGTTCTGACTTTTGAGATTCGATGTTGGCCAGCTCCTCCTCTATGAGTTTTTCAAATTCATTTTTATCCATCGAAGGATGCTTTACCATATCGGACACCAGCAGTATTACATCATTGAGGTGCTCCTTGTCTGTTTCGATTTCAACGATTGTGTTGTTGAGTCCGCCGTAGATGCGAACCGATGCTTTGAGTTGGTCCAGCTTGTCCTGTATTTGTTGTCTCGTCATGGATGCCGTTCCCTTGTTGAGCATGCTGTTGGTGAGGTCGGATATTTCGGATTTACCTTTGAGCTTGTCGAGGGTCCCAAATCTAAAGGTCATGTGTGCTCGTACAGAGTTGCCCCGGGTCTCTTTGGGTAGCAGGCTGATATCGATGCCATCTTTATTGACGATATTGGTCGTTCGTTTATCGATATTGTCCGGCGAAGGATCAAAAGCTTCTCCCACACTAATCGCTTTACCTCCTTTGAAGTCTTTGAGAAGATCTTCGAGTTTTGGCGCTTCCGGCACCTCAACATTATCCTGTTTTTCGACCGGTATAAAGGTTCCGAGAGTCCTATTGGTAGGCTTAAAATATTTTTGTGCTACAGCAAAAACATCATCCGGAGTGACTTTCTTAAGTTGGTCTCTGGATTGAAATAGCAATCTCCAATCTCCCTGTGCGATATATCCGGATAACATAATACCTACCCGGTTGGCATCATTAAATCCCATCTCCCAATGCTTGAGCAACTTAGACTTGGCGCGATCTACTTCTTCTTGAGTCGGCGGGGTTTTGGTGAGGTCGTCCAAGGTCTGCAACATCGCTGACCTGGCTTCATCAACCGATTTTTCCTTACGCACTTCCGCATTGAAATAGATGTAAGAGGGCTCTTTGAGCTGAGGGCTAAATCCCCATACGCTTGTCGCTTTTTTTGTCTCTACCAACGCCTTATACAACCGCCCGGCAGGTTCACTGGTCAAAAGCTCATTGAGCACCCGGATAGCACTATGGTCGGGGTGGGCTCCGGCGGGCACATGGTATAGACAAGACACCGCCTGTACATCACCGATACGTTTTAAGGTCACCGAGCGCTCTCCGTCTTGCTCCGGGTCTCTGGTGTAGGTGGGGTAAATCTTGTTTAGCGTTCTGTCCGGCCGGGGAATGCCGCTGAAATACTTGTCTACTAATTGTAGCGTTTTGGCAGGGTCTATCTTGCCGGCTACGAGCAATACCGCATTGTCGGGCTGATAGTACTTGTGATAAAACGCCTGCAAGCGCTCTATCGGAACATTCTCGATATCTGCCCGGCAACCGATGGTGCTGTTGCCATAGTTGTGCCAGAGAAAAGCAGTAGATAAAACACGTTCGTACAGGATGGATCCCGGGCGATTCTCCCCGGCTTCAAACTCATTGCGTACGACGGTCATCTCACTTTCGAGGTCCTTCTTAGCGATAAAGGAATTGACCATCCGGTCGGACTCCAAATCCAATGCCCACTCCAGATTCTCTTCCGAAGCACTGAAGGTCTCGAAATAATTGGTGCGATCGTACCATGTGGTACCATTGGGTCTCGCCCCATGCTCCGTGAGCTCTTGCGGGATATTCTTATGCTTTGGAGAGCCTTTGAATACCATATGCTCCAATAAATGAGCCATGCCCGTCTCTCCGTATCCCTCATGACGCGAACCCACACGGTAAGTGATATTTACCGTAATAGTGGGCTTGGAGGGGTCCGGAAATAGCAATACTTTGAGGCCGTTTTCCAGCCGGTATTCAGTGATTCCTTCGACCGAACGCACTTCTTTGATGCCTTTGGGAATATTGATTTGTGCCATAATGCCAAAATTGCATATTGAAAGGAGGAATAATAGAAAAACGGCACGAAGGTAGTTGACTTTTTTCATTTGGATTAATTATTTGTAAGGTGAAATAAAATAGAAGGAAAAACAGGAAAAAGCAAGAAGATTCGAACAATTTGAATCCTCTGTTGAAATACCCTTTGAGGGGGGTATGAAATGGTGAATTTCTTCCATAATTCTCTAAATAATACGATTATAACGTCGGGAACTTGTTTTAAGTATTCGCAAGTACTACAGGAATTAAATAAGTCTTAATCTATCCGTAGCAATTTTTCTAAACCGGGGCAATCAAGCAGGAGTTATACCGTTAACATAGCCGAGGGGCTTAACCGTGGGAAGGAGGATTTAGACGGTTTCCTTTAATGGTTATAATCATTTTTACGTTTGACAGCTCACCAACCCTTCATATATGCTCTTTGCGGTAGCTTCCCAATCGAAGCGCTCTCTCTGTTTTTTTCCCGCTTCCACCAATGCCAATCGCAAGGCACTGTCGACCTCCAACCGCCTCATGGCATCGCTAATGGCCGGTACATCTGTGGGCCGGACATGGAGGGCTGCATTACCGGACACTTCCGGCATAGAGGACACGTCGGAGGTAATGATGGGTATGTCACAGTGCATCGCCTCCAGGATAGGAACCCCGAATCCCTCAAAAAGGGACATGTACAACAATGCAAATGCCGCACCGGTAATCTCCGCCAACGCTTTGAGTTGAAGATATCCCGTGAAGATTACCTCATCCCGATAGCCCATCCTGTCGAAGACCTGTTCCAAGGGGCCCGTCATCCACGCTTTTCTGCCGACGAATATCAGCCGGTTTATCTTTCCTCCTTGCATCCGGTAATGCTCATATGCCTCCAACATGCGAGCCACATTCTTCCTCGGATGCAACGCTCCCACAAATAGAAAATACGGTTTTCCTCCCGAGTAACGCTCCCGGACCAGGGAGACGCTCCTTTCATCCAAAGGGCGAAACTCCGACCTGCAACCATTGTAAGCGATAAAGAGTTTTTCCTCCGATACGGGGAAGTGCCGGAGGATATCTTTCCTTGTCGCATCAGACACACACCCGATTTTAGTCGACTTGGCGAGATACTTTGGTATGTAATGCTCGTAGTATTTGCGGACTAAAAACGGCACATGTGCCGGATAATGCAGATAGGCGAGGTCATGTACGATCTGAAGGTCCGGGACAGGAGAAGACAGAGAGGTATATCCATCCGGCGAAAAAAAGACGTCTACTCCATGGCGTTTAATCGCCTTGGGCAAGCTCTTCTCAAACCACCAATACCAAAGCACCGGATGCCGGGCAGGTGGGGAGACCACCACCCCCTTTACATTGGAAGCGTACAAAAAAGACGGGTCATAGGCGCGATCAAAAAAGAAAACAAAGGTATCCTCAGGATGAGCTACCACCATTCGCTTCAGTACCTCATGGGTGTACAACCCGATGCCTTCGAGCTTGCCTTTGAGCAGAAAACGCGCATTGACCCCGATGACCATTTCAAAGGCTTTTTTTCCATGAAAAGGTATTCAACACATGAGCGATGTCTTCTTTTATGAAATCGTAGATTGGGGCGAGTGAATCGGGATGAATCTTCGCTCGAACATATAAAGCTCCCCTTAAAAAATGGGAAGTCGAATCCGTCAAGTACAGCTGTAATGGTGAGGCTGCCGGGCCGTCGATTTCAAAGATTCTTCCATAGACCTCACCCGGTTTGTTGAGAATACGCTCGTCGATATAATTGGCTTTGCTGGAGTGTTTGCCCGCCATTTTAAACGCATCGTTGATGTGTCTGAATAAATCATTCTTATCCTTGACATCAAAGTAACTGAAGTGGACTTTGGCGTTAAAATCCGGGAAGGTGAGGTCAAACCAACAAGGGTTGGGGGCCTTCTCATCAAAAAAAGTGCTATCCCACTCCATCCGGCTATACACCGGCCGTTCGAACCGGTAGGGACAATCGCCTGTCTCCGCCTGTACATACCCCCTCTGAGGATAATAGATTCTAGGGTACGCCCTGGGTTTGGGAGTATTAACGGATTCGTTTCCACAGGAAGAAAAGCCGATAATGACACCTATCAGCCAGATGATTTTTTTCATATCACAGCGCCCTTTAGCTCTTCAACGTCTCGTGTACATGCTTCAGTATATCGCGCACCTCTGCCATGTCTTTGCCCTGTGCGTACACGCGAAGGACGGGTTCGGTACCCGAGGGGCGAATCATCACCCACTGTCCTTCGTTAAAATGAAATTTATACCCGTCTATGGTCTCCAAGCGTCTGACGTGATACGGCCCAAAGTCCGGATAAGGGTTCGATTGACAACGCTCGATAATGGCCTGTTTGGTGTTTTCATCGATATGCAGGTCATCCCTGTCATAGTCAAAACGGCCTACGATTTCATACACCTCCTCCAACAAAGCCGTCAACTTTTTGCCCGTCTTGGCCATAAATTCGAGCAAAATCAAGCCATTCCAAACTCCGTCTCTCTCCGGGATATGCCCCATGACAGCGAGGCCTCCCGATTCTTCACCCGCCACGATGACCGGTTCTTCTATCATAATTTCTGCGATATGCTTAAACCCTATCGGTGTCACCTGGTACTCAAACCCAAAGTATTCAGCCAATTTTTGCATCTTTTCCGTAACGGAAAAGGTGACGACCACCTTGCCTTTCATCCCCTTGTACTTGGCCAGATAATAGAGGAGCAGCAGGAGTATCCGGTGGCTATCTACAAAATCCCCATTCTCGTCATAAGCTCCGAT
>Ga0256832_1001006_pt1 | contig 18899 bp, 17 predicted proteins | sample 134614metaG_FD_190534 | JGI IMG/M metagenome (GOLD analysis project Ga0256832, IMG submission 190534) | Hydrothermal vent microbial communities from Lau Basin, Pacific Ocean - 134-614 | ecosystem: Environmental > Aquatic > Marine > Hydrothermal vents | place: Pacific Ocean: Lau Basin | collected...
AGGAGCTGATGTTGGTGGACCTCTACAACGCCCTCAGCGAGGCCCTGGCCGACGCCCGGAAAAACGCCCGCCCCCTGCCCGCCACCCTCACCCTGAGCCAGCTGGCCCGGGTGGTGATCGATGAGGAGGGCTTCGTCAAGGCCGAGCCCGTGGGCTGGAAGCCCTAGGTCGGTGGTAAGCGCGAAAGGGCTGCCCCATCGGGCAGCCCTTCGCACCGACTGGGCCTGGTGTTAATGGCTGCAGTAGCCGTGGGCCCTGAGCCAGTCCTCCAGCGTGGTGGAGCCGTCCTTGAAGGTGAGGGTGACGTGCTCGCCGGGGCAGCCGTCATTGGTGTCGGCGTCGTCAATGTAGCCGGAGAAGGTGACCGCGGTCTGGCCGTTGTGGCGGACGTAGCCGTTCAGGTCCACGCGGTTGATGTGGCCGTTTTGGTCGCTCTCGACGTTGGTGACGTTGACGCGGAACTCCACCCGCTCATTCCCCACCTGGGTGGTGTAGGTCAGGCTGCCGCGGTTGAAGCGGGCGTTCTCGATGAAGCAGTCGTTGCCCCGGGTGACGGTGCCGTAAAGGGTGAGGTTAAGTTGCATTTGCGTCTCGGGGTTGGTCCCGGTGGTCGAGACCGCAAGGCCAACGTTCAGCCGGTCGGTGCTGCCCTCGGTGAGGCTGTAGCTGAGGCCCCAATTGAGCTTCTTGTTCATGCCGAGCTCGCCGGTAAAGCGGAGCGCGTCGGGCTCGGTGATGTAGCCGCCGTTGCAGGCGTGCCAGGTGGCGCTGAAGTCGGCGCTGCCGGCGGGGTTCTCGTCCACGGTCAGGGCCGCGTGGGCGGCCTGGGGCAGCTCGTAGGACTCGTCGTTCGGGTCATGGGCATACACGGTGTCCTTGCCCGCGTCCCAGTTGACGAGGAGCTCGGCGGTGTGGGTGTCTGCTTGCCATTTGACGCCGAAGTCGTAGGACGAAGGGAGCGCGAGGTCTGAGGGCGGGTTGGTGGTATAGTCCTTGCCCCCGCGGGGCAGGTCGTGGGTGCTCAGGGGCACGAGCCCTTCGGGTCTGAGCGCATTCAGGGGGTTCAGCGCGTTGAGCGCCGCCAGCGCCAGCGGCTGGGCGTCCGGGGGTATTTGGAAGATCGCCTGGAGGGCGGGATCGGTCGCCAGGTCCTTAAAGCTCGTCTTTAAGTCGGTTTTTACCGTGCTCCAAGCTTGATCGAAGGCGTTCTCAGTGTAGTTGGGTTGGTTCCCCGCCTGCTGGTTGCAGGCACCCAGAAGGAGGCCCAGAACGAGCGGCAGCAGCCAGATTGCTCTCCGCATTTTCCACCTCCACCACCTATGGTAGTAAGGCGTGCAACTGGCGGGCAGGGACGGATGCCCTATGGCTGGGTTCCTAATCCTGAATTATACTCGCTTGCAATTTTCCGGACGTCCGGTATGCTCGCCCCGTGGAGGGGGCCGAGGCGTCATCGCTTTGCCAGGGTCGTCCGCCGTTTCTTTCCGTCAGGAACCTAGTCAAGCGCTATCCCGGGGTGGTCGCCAACGACCACGTCAACCTCGACGTCTGCCCCGGGGAGGTGCACGCGCTCTTGGGGGAGAACGGCGCCGGTAAGAGCACGTTGGTCTCGATATTCTATGGCCTCGTCGAGCCCGACGCGGGCGAGATCTACGTCGAGGGCCGGCGGGTGCGGATCCGTTCGCCGAAGGAGGCCTTGTCCCTGGGGATCGGGCTCGTGCCCCAGCACTTTTTGCTGGTGAAAAAACACACCGTGGCCGAGAACGTGGTGCTGGGGCTGGAGAGTGCCCCTTTCTGGCGGCCGGCGGCGGCGATCGCTCCCAAGATCCGCGAGCTCGGTGAGCGCTACGGCCTGCCGGTGGACCCCGAGGCCCGCGTCTGGCAGCTCTCCGCCGGCGAGCAGCAGCGGGTGGAGATCTTAAAGGTGCTCTTTCGCAACGTCCGGCTCCTTATCCTCGACGAGCCCACCAGCGTGCTCACCCCCCAGGAGGCGGAAGGGCTTTTTGAGGTGATGCGCCGCATGAAGGCCGAGGGGCACGCGGTGATCTTTATCACCCACAAGCTCGAGGAGGTGATGCGGGTCGCTGACCGGGTCACCGTGCTCCGCCGCGGCCGGGTGGTGGCCACGCTGCCCGTAGCGGAGGCGGACAAGGCGACGCTGGCGCGGTTGATGGTCGGGGAGAGCCTGCCCGAGGTGCGGGTGGAGAAAAAGCGCGCCCCCGGCCGGCCCTTTTTCTTCGTCGAAGACCTCTGGGTGCGCGGCGACCGCGGCCAGTTCGCGGTCAAGGACGTCTCCTTCGAGATCCGGGAGGGGGAGATCGTCGGCGTCGCCGGCGTCGCCGGCAACGGTCAGAGCGAGCTGATCGAGGCCCTTACCGGCCTCCGCCGTCCGGCCCGGGGCTGGATCCGGCTCGATGAGCAGGATCTCACGAAAAAGGACGCCCGCGCCTTCTTCGAGGCCGGGGTGGCCCACGTCCCCGAGGACCGCACCCACCGGGGGGTGGTCGGCCCCCTCTCGGTGGCCGAGAACCTGGTCCTAAAGCACTACCGCTACCCGCCCTTCTCCCGCCGGGGCGTGCTCGTCTTCCCGGCCATCGAGCGCTTCGCGCTGGAGTCGGTGAAGCGCTACCGCATCCAGACTCCGACCATCAAGACCCCGATCCGCCTCCTCTCCGGCGGGAACATTCAAAAGGTGATCCTGGCCCGGGAGCTCTACGGCGGGCCCAGGCTCTTGGTCGCCGCCCATCCCACCTACGGCCTTGACGTCGGCGCCGCTCGCCAGGTCCATGCCCATCTCGTCGCCGAGCGCGAGCGCGGCGCCGGGGTGCTCCTTGTGAGCGAGGATCTGGAGGAGATCCTCGCCCTCTCCGACCGCATCCTGGTGATCTTCGAGGGGCGCATCGTGGCCGCGCTCAGGCCCGAGGAGGCGAGCATGGAGAGGCTGGGCCTGTTGATGGCGGGGGTGGCGGCGTGAAGCTGGTGCCTCGGCAAAACGTATCCCCGCTCTGGGTGTTCTCGGTCTACGCTGCGGCGGTGGCGGGGGCGCTCTTTTTGAGCCTCGTGCTCCTCGCCCTCTACGGTGTCCCCCTGGGCCGGGCCCTGGCGGCGATCTACCAGGGCGCCCTGGCCGACCCGCGGGGCTTTGCCGAGGTGCTCCGGCGCACCGTGCCCCTGGCGCTCGCGGGCGCGGGGCTGGCGCTCGCCTTCCGGGCGCAGTTTTGGAACATCGGCGCCGAGGGGCAGCTCTTGATCGGCGCCGTGGCCGCCAGCGGGGTGGCGCTCTTTTGGCCGTTGCCCGGGGGCTGGGTGCTCTTGGCGATGGCGCTCGCCGCCTTCCTCGCCGCCGGGCTCTGGGCGGTGTTGCCGGCGCTCTTGAAGGCGACGCTGGCGGTGAACGACGTGATCACCACCTTGATGCTCAACTACATGGCCATCTACCTGGTGGAGTGGTTGATCCACGGCCCCTGGCGGGGCAAAAGCCTCTTTGGCTTCGCCTACAGCGAGAAGTTTCCCGAGAACGCCTGGCTGCCGCTCTGGCCGGGGACGGGGCTGGCCTGGCCGGGGCTCCTGCTGGCGGTGGTGGTGGCCGCCCTCTTTGCCTGGCTGCTCTATCGCACCACGCTCGGCTTTGAGGCTCGGGTGGTGGGGGAGAACCCCGAGGCCGCCCGCTACGCCGGCGTGCGGGCGGCGCAAACGCTGCTCTGGATCGCCCTCTTCTCCGGCGGGGCGGCGGGGCTGGCGGGCTTCGTCGAGGTCGCCGGCCACCACCACCGCCTGCTCGCCCCCCTGCAGATCTCGCTGGGCTACGGCTACACGGCGATCATCGTCGCCTGGCTGGGGCGCAACAACCCCCTGGCGGCGCTCTTTACCGGGCTTTTGCTGGGCTTTGTCTTCGCCGCCGGCGACGTTGCCAAGGTGGTGCTCCAGGTGCCCTTCCAGCTGGTGGGGGCGGCGAACGGCCTGATCCTCTTCGCCCTGATCGCCGCCGAGGTGCTGATCCGCTACCGGGTGCAGTGGGGGTGGGGCCGTGCTTGAGGACTGGCTGGTCACCACCCTGGCCCGGGGACTGGCCTTCGCGGCGCCGCTTTTGATCGCCGCGCTGGGGGAGCTGGTCGCCGAGCGCAGCGGGGTGATCAACCTTGGCGTCGAGGGGATGATGATCCTGGGGGCGCTCTTTGGCTTTATCGCCGCCGACATGAGCGGCAACTCCTGGCTGGGGGTGCTGGCCGCCGCCGGGGTGGGGGCCCTGGCGGCGCTCTTACACGCCTTTTTCGCCGTCACCCTGCGCGCCAATCAGTACGTCTCCGGGCTGGCGCTGACGATGGTCGGGCTTGGGCTCTCGGGGCTTTGGGGCAAGCCGTTTGCCGGCAAGCCCCTGGCCCACCCCCTTTCCAAGCTGGACCTGCCCGGGCTCTCGGCGCTGCCGGTGTTGGGGCCGGGGCTGTTTTCCGGACAGAGCCCGCTCGTTTACCTGGGTCTCGTTTTCGCCGTGCTCCTTTGGGTCTACCTCTACCACACCAAGGGCGGCGTCACCCTGCGCTCGGTGGGGGAGAACCCGGCGGCCGCCGATGCCCTGGGGGTGAACGTCTACCTGGTCCGCTACCTGGCGGTGGTCTTCGGCGGGGCGATGGCCGGGGTCGCCGGGGCCTACCTCTCCTTGGCCTACCGCCCCACCTGGACCGAGGGGATGACCGCCGGCATGGGCTGGATCGCGCTGGCGATCGTGATCTTTGCCGCCTGGGACCCCTTGAGGGCGGTGCTCGCCGCCTGGCTTTTCGGCGCCTTTTACCACCTGGCCTTCCGCTGGCAGGCGTACCTGGCCCCGGAGTTCTTGAAGATGATGCCGTACGCCTTCACCGTTCTTTTCTTGGTCCTGAGCGCCTGGGCAAAGAGCGTGCGCATGAGCGCGCCCGAGGCGCTGGGACGCCCCTACGTGCGGGGCGAGCGCGAGTAGGAAGTTGGGGAGGATGAGGGAATGAGAAAGGTCTTACTGGCGGTCCTGTTGGTGCTCGGTTCCTTGGCGTTGGCCGAGGGCAAGCTCAAGGCGGGCTGGATCTACGTCGGTCCCATCGGCGACTACGGCTGGACCCACGCCCACGACGTTGGCCGCAGGGAGGCGGAAAAGGCCTTCCCCTGGCTGGAGACGGTCTACGTGGAGTCGGTGCCCGAGGGCCAGGTGGGCAGCGTCATCGACCAGCTGGTGCGCCAGGGGGTGAAGGTGATCTTCGCCACCAGCTTCGGCTACATGGATGGCGTGCTTGACGCCGCCAAGCGCTACCCGGACGTGATCTTCGCCCACGCCACCGGGTTCAAGCGGGCGCCCAACGTCGCCACCTACATGGCCGACTTCTACCAGGTCTACTACCTGAACGGCCTGATGGCCGGCGCCCTGACCAAGACGGGCAAGGTGGGCTACGTCGGCGCCTTCCCCATCCCCGAGGTCAAGCGTCACATCAACGCCTTCACGCTGGGCGTGCGGGCTGCGAACCCCAAGGCCAAGGTGCTGGTGCGTTGGATCTACGAGTGGTACAACCCGGCGGCGGCCAAGGAGGCCACCGAGGCGTTGATCGCCGACGGCGCCGACGTCTTCGCCTTCACCGAGGACAGCCCCACCGTGGTTCAGGTGGCGGCGGAGCACAGGCTGCCCTCCTTCGCCCACTACTCGCCGATGCTGAAGTTCGCTCCCGACTACGTGGTGAGCGGGCAGCTGGTGCACTGGGGGGTGATCTACAAGGACTTCTTGGCCAAGGTCTACGCCGGGCTCTACACCCCCAAGAACCTCGAGGACGTCGACTACTGGTGGCTCTTGCCCCAGAAGGCGGTGGAGCTCGGCGCCGACTACGGGGTGCCGGTGAACCCCAAGTTCGTCCCCGCGCTCAAGGCCAAGGTCCTCACCCACCCGGTCTTCGGGAAGATCAACGTCTACGACCTGGTGATGAAGCTGCACGGGCTGATGCAGGACGTGGAGCTCGCCTTCGATCCCTTCGAAGGCCCGATCAAGGACCGCAAGGGGGTGCTCAGGGTGCCGGCCGGGCTCAGGCTCACCAAGCACCAGCTGGAGACCATGGAGTGGGCGGTAGAGGGCGTCGTCGGCCCTTGGCCGAACGAGCCCAAGTAGGCGGGTAGGTCGCCCGGGGGCGGGGCATCGGCCCCGCCCCTTTTGATTTTTGCCGGTGGCCTTGGTCCCGGGGCGTAGACTGAAGGCGAAATGACGCTAAAGACCAACGCCCCGGCCGGTTGGCCGCGCCCCGAGACCGCGGACTGGCCGGGCGTGCTCCGCGCCCTCAACGATCGCACCCGGGGGCTTGCTGTCGAGGTCTTGAAGCCCGCCTTTCCCTCTAGGGAGGGGGTGCTCTACGCCGACGCTCGGGTGCGGGACCCCTCCGGGCGCTACGCGGTCTTTTTCTTCGACCGGCCCGGGGCGGCCGCGGCGCGGCGCTTTTTCGCCGCCACCAGCTACCTCCTGGCCCATTTCCCCGACCTGGAGTCGGTCTACTACGCGCCCGAGGCGCTCGAGCCCACCCCCCACACCCCCGAGGACGCCGGGCTGGACCAGGGCTTCGTCCTGCGGCCGGTGCCCCGCGCCCGCCCCGGCCGCTACCCGATCTGGCGCACCGAGGACGCCGGCCGCCGCTTTCAGTGGACCCCGCTTTGGCCCCTGATCGGCCAGTACATGCAGTTTCTGGCCGGCCGCGAGTGGGTGGGGCTGGGGCTGGTCCTCGCCGGGCTGGGCCTGGCGAGCAGCTGGAAGGAGGCCGAGGAGGTCAAGGATCGGGTCCTCTTCATCCCCCTGGAGACGCCCAATAACGAGGCGGCGCTGATCTCCTACCGGCCCGACCGGGGCCTTAGGCTTCACCTGCACGAGGCGCTGTCCGAGGAGGCCTACTACCCCTGGTGGGACTGGTTCTTTGGCTACCTCAAGCGGCACTGGCCGGCGGACGCGCCGGCGCCGGCGCGCTCGAGCCCCCCGCTTCGCTGGTGGAAGGAGCTAGGGCGGCGGCTGGAGGACACCCAAGCGGCGATGGTGGCCGCGGTGCGGCGGGAGGCGCCGTGATCGAGGCGGTCTTCTTCGACGCCGGAGGCACGCTGATCCACACCGATCCGCGCGCCTGGCTGCCGAGGGTGCTCGAGCGCTTCGGCGAGGCGGCGGACTGGTCGCGGCTGCCCGAGGTCTTGCCGCCGATCTTTTACTGGTACGACGAGGCCCACCTGGCGGCCGACACCCGGGAGAAGGCCGTCGAGCTCTGGCGCGACTTCGACCGCCGGCTGCTCGCGGGGCTCGGGGTGAAGCGGGCCGAGGCGATCGCCGACTGGCTCGTCGAGCACTGGGCCGAGGAGAACCTCTGGCCGCGCACGCCGGGCACGCCCGAGGTCGTCCACGAGCTCAAGGCCCGGGGCCTGAGGCTGGCGGTGGTCTCCAACTGGGACGTGCTCTTGCCGGAGATCCTCGAGGCCATGGGGCTCGACGGGGCCTTCGAGACGGTGGTGATCTCGGCGGCGCTGGGGGTGAAAAAGCCCCACCCGGCGATCTACCGCGCCGCCCTCGAGGCGATGGAGGTCGCCCCCGAGCGGGTGCTCTTCGTCGGCGATCGGCCGGACGCCGACGTCGAGGCGCCGAAGAAGCTCGGCATGCAGGCGATGCGGGTGGCGCCCGAGACCGGGATCTGGCCGGTGCTCGAGCGCCTGACCGCCCCCGGCTAGGCCCCTCTTAGCCCGGGAAAAACCCGGCCGGCGCCCTTCATGCTAGAGTTTTTCCGTTCATGGACGCCCTTCTTGAGGTCTTGCTCATCCTCGCCAGCTTCGCCTTCCTGGCGCTGGCCGCCAAGCAGGTGGGCGACTACTTCGCTCGCTACGACCTACCCCTGATCACCGGCTTTCTCGTCGCCGGCGTCCTGATCGGGCCCTACGCCCTCGGTCTCCTTGGCGCCGAGGAGCTGGAAAAGCTCCGCTTCGTCGACGAGCTGGCGCTGGCCTTCATCGCCTTCGCCGCCGGGGCCGAGCTTTACCTGCCCGAGCTCCGCCACCGGATGCGGGCGGTCGCCTGGGTGACGCTGATGCAGGTGGTGGCCACGCTGACGCTGGGCACCTGGGCGGGGCTCTACCTGCTGCGGCAGCTGCCCGGGGCGGCCACGCTGGGGGCGGGGGCGCTCTTTAGCCTGGCGCTGCTTTTAGCGGTGATCCTCATCGCCCGCTCCCCCTCCTCGACGATCGCCGTGATCCACGAGCTCAAGGCCAAGGGCCCCTTCACGCAGCTGGTGCTCGGTGTCACCGTGGTCACCGACGTGGTGGTGATCACCCTCTTCGCCATCGCCCTGGCGCTGGCGAGGGCGGCCTACTTCGGCCGGCCGCTGGACCTTGGCTTCTTGCTGCTCTTGGCCGCCGAGATCGCGGTCTCGCTTCTCCTCGCCTACGGGCTCTACCGGCTCTTGCTGCTGGTGCTGCGGGCGCACCTGCCCCCCTCGGCCAAGGCGGGGGCGGTGCTCCTTCTTGGCTACGGGCTCTTTTTCCTCGAGCACGCGTTCGAGGCCCTAAGCCACGGCGCCTTTGGCTACGAGCCCCTTCTTTCGGGGATGCTGGCCGCTTTCGTCCTGGTCAACAAGAGCCCCTACCGGGACGAGTTCACCCGCCTGCTGGAGGGGCTGGGGCCGGCGGTCTACATCGCCTTTTTCACCCTGGTGGGGGCCGAGCTCAAGCTCGATGTGCTCTTAGGCGCTTGGGCGCTCGGCCTGGCCTTTTTTCTGGTGCGGCTTTTAGGCGTCTTTACGGGCTCGTTCTTGGGCGGGCTCTTGGCCGGGGAGCCCCTTTCCCGGGCGGCGCTCTCGGGCCTCGCCTTCGTCACCCAGGCGGGGGTGGCGCTGGGGCTGGCGCGCAAGGTCGCCGACACCTTCCCCGAGGTCGGCGAGCCCCTGGCGACGCTGGTGGTGGCCCTCGTCATCCTCAACCAGCTGGTGGGGCCGCCGCTTTTTAAGTGGGCCCTAAAGCGCGTCGGGGAGGCCCGGGCCGGGGTGCGGGTGCGGCGCGTGTTGGTCTTCGGGGACGACGACCAGGCTCAGGCCCTGGCGCGGCGGCTTTCGGCCGAGGGGTTCAGGGTGCAGCTTTTCGCCCATGACCCCGAGCGCCTCACCGACGCCGGGGTGGAGGTCCGCCCCCTCGACCTCGATGCCCTGCCCGAGGCCGACCGGGTGCTGGGCCTCCTCACCGACGAGGAGAACCTCGTGCTTTGCGAGCGCTACGGCGAGCGGGCGGTGCTCCGCCACCAGGGGCAGCTGCCCCTGGAGCGCTTTGCTGGCTGCCGGGTGCTGAACCCGGCGGTGGCCACGCTGGAGCTTTTGGCCCGCTTCGTCGAGAGCCCGGGGGCGGCGGCGCTGCTCTTGGGGCTGGAGGCGGGGCAGGCGGTGCGCGACTTCGAGGTCGCCGACCCCGCCCTCGACGGGGTGCCCCTGCGCGAGCTCAGGCTGCCCGCCGACGTCCTCATCCTCGCCATCCACCGCGGCGAGGAGGCGATCGTCACCCACGGCTACACCCAGCTCAAGCTGGGCGACCGGGTGACGGCGATGGGGGGCCTTGAGAGCCTGGCCGAGCTCGAGCGCCTCTTCTCGGCGTAGCCTAAAAGGCATGGACGCGATCCGTGGCATCTGGGGCGAGGACGAGGCAAAGATCCGCGCCCGGCTAGAGGCGCTTGACCCCGACCTCGCCCGCTACATCGAGGGCTTCGCCTATAAGGAGGTGCTCTCCAGGGAGGGGCTCGACCTCAAGACCCGGGAGCTTCTCGCCATCACCGCCCTGGTGGGCCTCGGCAGCCCCCCGGAGCTGGCCACCCACTTCAAGGGGGCGCTCAACAACGGCGCCAGCGAGGCGGAGATCAAGGAGACCCTGCTCCAGGCGGCGCTATTTTTTGGCTTTCCCCGGGCCATCGCCGCCTTCGAGCGCTGGCGGAGGTTCCGGGAGAGGGAGGGCTAGGCCTCCATCGCCAGCACCCGGCGGGCGGCGGCCTCGTCGGTGATCAGGACGTTGACGTAACCGCCCTTGAGGGCGCCGTAGATCGCCTGGGCCTTGACCGCGCCCCCGGCCACCCCGATCACGGTGTCGATCCGCTTCAGGCTCTCGTGGTCGAGCCCGATCACCCGGTGGTTCAGGGGGATGTCCAGCCAGCGGCCGTCGAGGCCGTAGTGCTGGGCGCAGACGTCGCCGACGGCGCCGCTTTTCCGGATCTCGGCGGCCTCGGCCTCACTGAGGTAGCCGGCCCGCACCAGGCTGTAGTAGCCGTCGCGGGTGGTGCCGATGCCGACCAGGGCGACGTCGGCGCGGCGGGCGCGCTCGAGCGTCGCTTGGATGTGGCGGTCGGCGAGCAGGGCCCTCCGGGCGGCCTCGCTGGCGACGATCAGGGGGGCGTGGAGCTGGTAGCTCTTCGCCCCCAGGCGCTGGGCCAGCAGCTGCGCCAGGATGGGGCCGCTCTCCGGGGTGGCCTCGGCGCCGGTGGCGCCGATCAGCTGCACCACCTCGACGTGGGAGGCGGAACGGGGGCGGATCGCCCGGATCATCTCGTAGAGCGCGCTGCCCCAGGAGATCCCCACCACCATGCCGTCGTGCAGCCGGTCCTCGAAGTAGCGGGCGGCCAGCTGCCCGAGGCGGCGGAGCATGCGGGGGTAGTCGTCCTCGTCGCCGGCCAGCACCCGGGCCTCCTTGAGCCCGAAACGCTGGATGAGGGCGGCCTCCAGCGCCCCGTCGGTGGGCAGCGGGTGGTGGATCACGATCTCCACCACCCCGCGCCGGCGGGCCTCGCTTAACAGGCGGGAGACCCCCGAGCGGGAGATCCCCAGCTCCTGGGCGATCGCGGCCTGGGTGCGCCCCTCCTCGAAGTACATCTCGGCGACCCGGGCCAGGAAGGCGAGGTGGTCTTCGCGCCGGCGTTGCACGGATGTGATTATATCCGGTCATCGGTTCGCTGGGGCTTTGCGCCGCGGGTTGGGGCCGGGGTGGTTGACAGGCGCTGAACGGCGGGCGTAGCCTGTTCACATAAGTTAAAAGGCGCTGACATTTGTGCAGGTGAGCGCGAGGGGAGGCGGAATGCAAAGCCCAAACCCAGGCCCGAGGCGGCCCGAGAAGGGGGGGTAGCCGAGGTGGCGGACCAAAGCCCCTTGCTCGAGCTCCGGGACGTCTGGAAGGTCTTCTCCGGGGTGCCGGTCCTCAAAGGGGTGGCCTTCGACCTCCGGCCCGGCGAGATCCAGGCCCTCCTCGGGGGGAACGGCTCGGGTAAGTCCACGTTGATGAAGATCATCGCCGGGGCCTACCGCATGGACGCCGGCGAGATGCGCTTTATGGGCGCCCCGGTGCGCGTGGAGTCGCCGGGCGCCGCCCAGCGGCTGGGGATCTACATGGTGCCCCAGGAGCCCCACGTCTTTCCTCACCTCTCGGTGCGGGAGAACCTCAGCCTGGGGCTGGACCTTGACCCCGAGGCCTTCCAGAAAAAGCTCGCCGCCGTCCTTGGCCAGCTCGACTTCGAGGTGAACCTCGAAGAGCCCGCGGCCTTCCTCTCGATCGCCCAGCAGCAGCTTTTGGAGATCGTCCGCGGGCTTTTGCGGGACGCCCGGGTGCTGATCTTCGACGAGCCCACCTCGGCCCTCACCTTCCGCGAGGCCGAGCAGCTCTTCGACCAGATGCGGCGGCTCGCCGGACAGGGGATCGGGATCGTCTTCATCTCCCACCGGCTGGGCGAGGTCATGGAGGTTGCCCACCGGGTGAGCGTGCTCCGGGACGGGGTGATGGTGCTCCAGGCCCCGAAGGAGCGGCTCACCCCCCATGACCTGGTGCGGGCGATGCTCCCCGGGACCGCCGAGGAGGGCGAGGGCCCCCTCGAAGCCGGCGGGACGTGCCGGGGCGGGCGGCCGGTGCTCGAGGTCCGGGGCTTGAGCAGCGAGGCCTTTCGCGAGGCGAGCTTCGACCTCTACCCTGGCGAGGTGCTGGGGATCGCTGGGCTGGTGGGCTCGGGCCGCACCGAGCTCGCCGAGGCGATCGTCGGCCTCGACCCCCACGCCCGCGGCCAGGTGCGGGTGGCGGGAACGCCGCTCCCCCACCGTTCCCCGGCGATCTGCCAGCGCCACGGGCTGGTCTACGTCCCCGAGGACCGCCACGCCCACGGGATCTTCCTCGACCTCCCCAGCCTCCACACCATGACCGCCGGCATCCTGCCGCGGCTGGGGCGGTTCCTTCTGGCCTCGGCCAAAGAGCGACGGATCGGCGAGCGCTTCGTGGACCTCCTCAACATCAAGCTCCAAGGCCTCGACCAGATCGCCGGCACCCTCTCCGGCGGCAACCAGCAGAAGGTGGTGCTGGCCAAGGCGCTGGCCGGCGAGCCCCGGGTGGTGATCCTCGACGAGCCCACCCGGGGGATCGACGCCTCCGCCCGCCGCGACGTCTACCGCCTGATCCGCCGGCTCACCGCCCAGGGGCTGGGGGTGATCCTGATCTCGTCCGAGCTCGAGGAGGTGGTCGAGCTCGCCGACCGGGTGCTGGTCATGTACCGGGGGCGGATCACTGGCGAGCTCGAAGGCGACGCGATCACCCTCGAGCGGGTCACCGAGGCCTCCTTCGGGATGGCCCTGGAGGCGGCCCCATGAGGCGCTGGCTTTCTAGCCGCGAGGCCCTGGTCACCGGGCTCCTAGTGCTCCTCATCCTGATCACCGGGCTCATCAATCCCAACGTCCTCAAGTTCCGGTCGCTGGTCGAGGTAGTGAACGCCAGCCTCTCGCTCCTCCTGATCACCCTCGGCGAGATGTTCGTCATCCTCACCCGCGGCATCGACGTCTCGGTGGGCTCGACCGCCGGGCTGGCGGCGGTGGTCTTGGGGCTCAGCCTGAACCTCGGCTGGCCGCTTTCGCTCGCGATCCTGGCGGCGCTGGCCACCGGGCTCGTGGCCGGGGCGCTGAACGCGGTCGGGATTACCCTGCTGCGGGTGCCGCCGATCATCATGACCCTCGGCACCCTGGGGATCTACCGCGGGTTGATGCGCATCCTCACCGGCGGCAGCTGGATCGAGAACCTGCCCCAGAACATCAAGGCCCTGCACCTTTGGCACTTTCTCGGGGTGCCCTTTTTCGTCTGGGGCACCTTATTGGTGCTCGCCCTCACCGCCTACCTGACCTGGCGGGCGCGGCCGGCCCGCTACTTCTACGCGGTAGGGGACAACCCCGAGGGCGCCTACTTCCTGGGGCTGCCGGTCCGCCCCACCCAGTTCGCCGCCTACACCCTGGCCGGCCTCTTCGCCGCCCTGGCGGCGGTGGTCTTCACCTCCCAGATCGGCTTCGTCTCGATGAACGCCGCCGAGGGCTACGAGCTCAAGGCGATCGCCGCCAACGTGGTCGGCGGGGTCAGCCTCACCGGCGGGGTGGGTACCCCGCTGGGGGCGGCGGTGGGGGCGCTCTTCATGACCGCGGTGCATAGCATGCTGATCTTCCTCGGGGTGCCGGGGATCTGGGACAACGCCCTGGCCGGGGTGATCCTGCTCCTGGTCGTCTACCTCGACTACCACGTCCGCCGCACGCTGGAATATCGCCGACGCCAGGCCCGCATCCAGGGCGAGGCCGCCTGGGAAGCGGAAGGGGGGCCTTCGTGAGCCGCTACTTGAGAACCTGGGAGTTCGCCCTGGCGGTGCTCCTGGTGGTCGAGATCCTGGTGCTGGGGGCGATCAACCCCACCTTCTACGACCCCGAGAACCTCCTCTATGCCACCCTCGACTTCATGCACATCCTCTTCGCCGCCCTCCCCCTGACGCTGGTGATCATCACCGCCGGAATCGACATCTCCGGGGTGAGCGTGATGGGCCTGGCCTCGATCACCCTGGGCCTCGCCTGGGTGGCCGGGATCAACGTCTTTTTGGCCGCCGGGATCGCCCTCTTGGTGGGGGCGCTGGCCGGTCTCTTCAACGGCCTGCTGGTGGCCAAGACCGACGTCAACCCGCTGGTCATCACCCTGGGCACCCTCTTCATGTTCGGCGGCCTGGCCCAGGGCATGCCGGCCCTGCTCGACTTTCTGGGGTTCAAGGCCTACGGCTCGGCGGGCCTCGCCGCCTACCAGTACGAGGGGATCACCGGGCTGCCCGAGGCCTTCATTGCCCTCACTGAGGGAACGCTGGGCATCGTCCCCGTCCCTCTCCTTTTGGTTCTCGCCTTCGCCCTGGTGCTGGGGGTGTTGCTCCACCGCACCCGCTTCGGCCGCTACCTCTACCTGATCGGGGATAACCCCGAGGCCGCCCGCTACAGCGGGGTCCCCATCGTGCGGGCGCTGATCTACGCCTACGTGCTCTCCGCGCTGGGGGCGGCGCTCGCCGGGGTGATGCTCACTTCCTACATGACCTCGGCCCGGGCTGACCTCGGCGGCGACGCCCTCTTGCCCATCATCACCGCGGTGGTGCTGGGGGGCGCCGACATCCTGGGAGGAAGCGGCACGATCCTGGGCACGCTCCTCGCCGGGGCCATGCTCGGCTACCTGCGCCAGGGCCTCTTGGCCCTCGGGGTCACCAACGACCTGATCCAGGTGGTGGTGGGGGCGATCCTCATCGCCGCCATGGCCACCAAGCAGCTGGCCCACGCGTGGGGCGAGCGCCGCTTGAAACGCCGGGCGCTGGCTAAGCGCGAAAGGAGGTGAGGGCAAAGGGGGGCATCTCGAGCGGGTAGTCGGCCCAAGGCAGATCGGATTTTTTTAAGCAAAGGTAAGGAGCAAAGCATGAAAAAGACCCTGAGCATCTTCGCGGCGGCGCTGATCTTGGCGCTGGCCGGGGTGGTATCGGCGAAAAAAGACGTTAAGATCGCGTTCATTCCCAAGCTCACCGGGGTGGGCTTCTTCGAGTCCGGCGGCAAGGGCGCCGTGGAGATGGGCAAGAAGCTCGGCATCTACGTGAAGTACGACGGGCCCAGCACCGCCAGCGTCTCCGGGCAGATCCAGTACATCAACAACTTCGTCAACCAGGGCTACGACGCCATCGCCATCTCGGCGCTCTCCCCGGACGGGCTCAACCAGGCCCTGAAGCGGGCGATGAAGAAGGGCGTGATTATCCTCACCTGGGACTCCGACGTCAACCCCCGGTACCGCACCTTCTACATCAGCCAGGGCACCGCCCAGCAGCTCGGCGAGCTGTTGGTGAAGATGGCCGCCGACCAGATGGATGATCCCCACAAAGGCACCAAGAAGATCGCCTTCCACTACTCCAGCCCCACGGTCACCGACCAGAACCAGTGGGTGAAGGTGGCCAAGGCCAAGATCAAGAAGGACTACCCCAACTGGGAGATCGTGGCTACCGTCTTCAGCCACGAGGACGCCCAGAAGGCGGTCCAGGTGCCCACCGCGCTGTTCCAGGCCCACCCCGACCTGGACGCGGTGATCTGCCCCGACGCCAACGCCCTCCCCGGCACCGCCCAGGCGGCCGAGAACCTGGGGATCGCCGGCAAGGTGATCATCACCGGGTTCTCGACCCCCAACGTGATGCGGCCCTACGTCAAGCGCGGCACGGTCAAGGCCTTCGGGCTCTGGGACGTGGTCAAGCAGGGCAAGCTCACCATCTACGTCGCCAACCTGCTGGTGCAGGGCAAGAAGCTCCACGTCGGCGATGAGTTCGACGTCCCCGACGTGGGCCACGTGAAGGTCTACCCCAACTCGGTGCAGGGCTACACCTACCAGGGGCCGGTGAACAACGGCATCATCCTTCTGCCCGAGCGGGTGGTCTTCACCATCGAGAACATCGACAACTACGACTTCTAGACCCCTTCCCGGGCCGGCCCGCCAGGGCCGGCCCCCTCACCTCCCAAGGAGGCGCGATGCGGCACATTCTGGCCCTGGACGCGGGTACGGGCAGCGGGCGGGCGGTGCTCTTCGGCGAGGAGGGGCGCCAGCTGGCCGCCGCCAGCCGCGAGTGGCAGCACCACCCCGAGCCCGGGGTGCCGGGTTCGATGAACTTCGCCCGGGACGAGAACTGGGCCCTCTTGGTGGACGCGATCCGGGAGGTGCTCGCCGCCGTGCCCGGCGCCCGGGTGGCGGCCATTAGCACCACCAGCATGCGCGAGGGGATCGCCCTTTACGACCAGGATGGGGAGGAGCTCTGGGCCTGCGCCAACGTGGACGCGCGGGCGGTGGCCGAGGTGCGGGCGCTGAGGGCCCGGGACCCCGGGCTCGAGCGCTGGGCCTACCTGCGCTCGGGGCAGACCTTCGCCCTGGGGGCGGCGCCCCGGCTGCTCTGGCTCAAGAACCACCGCCCCGAGCTCTACGCGCGGGCCGCCCGGATGGCGATGCTCTCCGATTGGGTGGCGACGCGGCTGGGGGCGCCGGTGGCGGTGGACCCCACCAACGGGGGCACCACCGGGCTCTTCAACCTGGCCACCCGGACGTGGGACCCCGAGCTCGGCGCGCGCCTCGGCGTGAAGCCCGAGCTCCTCTCGGCCCCGGTCTTCGAGGGCGGCACCGTCTACGGCGAGGTGGGCCCCGAGGCCGCCCGGGCCACCGGGCTTGCCCCCGGCACCCCGATCGTGATGGGGGGCGGGGACGCCCAGCTCGGCACCCTGGGCGTGGGGGCCAGCGCCCCCGGGGAGGCCGCCATCCTGGGGGGCTCCTTCTGGCAGCAGGAGGTCAACCTCGACCGGCCCTTGGCTGATCCCAGCGGGCGGCTTCGCATCAACTTCGCCGCCGACCCCGGGCTCTGGCAGGCGGAGGCGATCGTCTTCTTCCCCGGGATCGCGGTGCGCTGGTTCCGCGACGCCTTCGCTCCCGACCTGGTGAAGGAGGCCCGCGCCCGCGGCGAGGACCCCTACGTCCTGCTCGAGGCCCTGGCCGAGACCGTCCCCCCCGGCGCCCACGGCATCATCCCGATCCTCTCCGACGCCATGAACTACCTGCACTGGCGCCACGCCGCCCCCTCCTTTTTGAACTTTCCCCTGGACCCCGAGAAGGCCCACCGGGGGGCATTTTTTAGGGCCCTGGAGGAGAACGCGGCGATCGTCACCCGGGCGAACCTGGAGGCCATCGCCGAGCTCACCGGCCGCTTCCCCGAGCGGGCGGTCTTCGCCGGCGGGGCCGCCAAGGGGCGGCTTTGGCCCCAGATCGTCGCCGACGTGCTGGGGATCCCGCTCAGGATCCCGGTCGTCAAGGAGGCCACCGCCCTGGGCGCGGCGGCGCTGGCCGCCGCCGGGGTGGGGATTTTTCCCAGCCCGGCCGAGGCCATCCGCGCCTGGGTCCGCTTCGAGCGGGAGGTCGAGCCCCGCCCGGAGAACCGCGCGGTCTACGAAGAGGCCTACCGGCGCTGGCGGGAGGCCTACCCGGTGCAGCTCGAGCTCGCCGACCGCGGCGTCACCACCTCGATGTGGCGGGCCCCCGGCGAGTAGATAGGAGGCAGTGTGAAAGCGTTCATCATCCACGAAAACGAGGTTCCCTACCGCTTCAACGGGGTCTCCGGGCCCAAGTACCTGCTCCGGGGGCCGCGCTCCGACTTCGGCCTGGTGGTGCTCATGCCGGGGGAGGACTTCCCCACCCACTACCACCGCAGGGTGGAGGAGAACTTCTTCACCCTTGAGGGCGAGGTGGAGATCTACATCAAGGGCGAGCGCTTCGTCCTCCACCCGGGGGAACTCTGCCACGTGCCTCCCCTGCACCCCCACTACCTCCGCAACGTGGGCGAGGTGCCCTGGAAGGCGATCTTCGTCAAGGCCCCCTACGACCCCAAGGACAAGGTCGACCTCTCCTGGGTCCCGGGCGAGCCCTTTCCGGCCTTCGACTGAAGGGGGCGTTGACAGCCGCCGGGCCCGGCGTTACACTCGCTACTAAGCGGAGGTAGTAAAACTACATGGCGACCCAGGCCCGCGCCCTCTCCCGCATCCATAGCTTCTACGACCGGCTCTCCCCCTCTGAGCGGAAGGTCGCCGACTACGTCCTCGCCCACCCCGAGGAGGTCATTCACCTCCCGCTCTCCCAGCTCGCCGAGCGCGCCGGGGTGAGCGACCCCACCGTGCTCCGGTTCTGCCGGGCGATCGGCTACCGGGGCTACCTCGACTTCAAGGTCGCCCTCACCCAGGACCTGGCCTCGCCGCAGAAGTTCATTCACGAGGCGGTGGAGCCCCAGGACCCGCCCCTGGTGGTGGCCCAAAAGGTCTTCGCCGCCGCCAACCGCGCCCTCATGGACACCCTCCAGGGCCTGGACGACGCCACCCTCACCCGGGCGGTGGACCTCCTCGACCGGGCCGGCCGGATCCTGATCGTCGGGGTGGGCACCTCGGCCCCTCTCGCCCAGGCCTTTTTCAACCGGCTCTTCCGCCTCGGCCTTCTGGTCTGGGTGCAGACCGACTCCTATCTGCAGCTCATGCAGGCTGCCCTCTTGGGCCCCGAGGACGTGGTCTTCGGGATCTCCCAGACCGGCGCCTCGATCGACCCGGTGCTCACCCTGGAAGAGGCGAAAAAGCACGGGGCCACCACCATCGCCCTGACCAGCTCGCTCTCCTCCCCGATCACCCGGGTGGCCGACCTCACCCTCTACTCCAGCTACCACGAGCTAAGGCTCGAGGCGGCCTCCTCGCGGATCGCCCAGCTCGCCATATTGGAAACCCTCTACGTGGCCCTGAGCCTGCGCCGCCTGGACTTTGCCGAGGAGGACGAGCGCCGCATCTGGGAGGCCCTTTCGAAGAAGACCCTATGAGGGGAGGTGGGAGCCAAGAGAACGCCGGCCCAGGTCCATGGCTACTCAGACCGCCCGCGGAGGCGGGCAGAAAGCGGGGAAAAAAATGAGCAAGGAAAAACCCACGATTGATCGGCGGAAGTTCATGATCCAAAGCGCCCTGGCCTCGATGGGGTTGCTGGTGGGGCCGGCGGCGTTGCAGACGGTGCGCGCCGCCGACGGCAAGAACCGGCCCCTGAAGGCGGCCTTCTCC
>Ga0256832_1001007_pt1 | contig 18885 bp, 16 predicted proteins | sample 134614metaG_FD_190534 | JGI IMG/M metagenome (GOLD analysis project Ga0256832, IMG submission 190534) | Hydrothermal vent microbial communities from Lau Basin, Pacific Ocean - 134-614 | ecosystem: Environmental > Aquatic > Marine > Hydrothermal vents | place: Pacific Ocean: Lau Basin | collected...
GGAACTCCTCGCCGCCCCAGCGGCCAGGGATGTCGGACAGGCGCACCACGTTCTCGATGATGCGTGCCAGATCCACCAGCACCTCGTCGCCGGCCTGGTGGCCGTAGCGGTCGTTGACCCGCTTGAAATCGTCCAGATCCAGCAGCAGCAGGGACAGCGGGGCATCGTCCCGGTCCCGCAGGCGCACGTGTCCCCGAATCTGTTCCATCAGATAGCGGCGGTTGGGCAGCCGGGTCAGTTCGTCGGTGCGCGCCAGCTCGTGCATCTGATCCAGCAGTTCCTCCAGTTCCCGGGCGGTGCGGTTGATGAGATAGGCGTAGGCCTGGGTCTCGGTGGTCACGCGGGCGGTGGACAGGGACAGGGGCAGGGGCTTGTCGTCAACGGGCCGATCCGGGTGCTCGGTCAGGGCCACCAGGGTCAGGGTGTAGTTGAAGAACAGGTTGGTGTCGTTGGCGTGGAAGAACTCGCCATAGGTGAAGAAGCCGGCGGTGGGCGCGATCTGCTGGAAGACCCGGGCCTCGTCGCCGATCAGTTTCGTCATCAGGGCCTTGCGGGCCACGCAGGTGTAACACAGGATGGCCTCGTAGTGGTGGTTGCGCAGGCGCTGGATCAGTTCGGAGGAACTGTCGAGCAGGGCATTGGCGTCGCCGATGGCGAACCAGACCTTGTCGCCGGGCCGGAAGTTGCCCATGAACACCATGCTGCCGTCGTCGTTCACGCCGGTGCAGCCGCGGGCCAGTTTCATGCCGCCCCGTTCCACCATCAGCGGGAACTGCACGCTGAGCACCGGAATGAATTCGGCGGCCTCGTCGCTGAGATAGTGGCGATAGGTGTCGATGGCCGGGCGGCCGTCGAGTTCGATGAGCAGGTTGCGACGGGCGCGGTTCACGGTCAGGGCGCGACCCAGGGGCATCCAGTCCATGCTGTAGAGGGTCTGCACCTGCAGTCCGGGGTTGTACAGGGCCACGGCCATGGCGCCCTGGGTCAGGATCGTGTCGCCGTCGAAGATCCAGGTGTGATTGAAACGCAGGTACTCGCCGGCCAGCCCGCCAGCCAGTGGCACGCCCGGGAGCACGTCGCTCACGCCCAGCACGAAGTCCTCGCCGTTGGTGTTCAGGCCGGTGGCGACGGCGATGATCAGCGCGGGCGGTTCGTCCCGGTTGTCGATCTGCCGGGCCAGTTGCTGGCCGAGGGCGAAGCTGTCCGGGTTGTCCCAGGCCTGCACCACGCCGGCCAGGCGGGTCTTCTCGAACTGCAGGAAGCTGACGATGACGCCTTCCTCGAACAGCTCGCCATCGGCGATTTCCCCGCCGGTGGTGGTGCCGAGGATGGTGGCCTGCGGGAAACGCTGGCGCAGCGCCGCGTTGAGTTCCCGGATGAAGTGATCCTCGAGATTGCCGCAGAAGACCTGGATGAGCAGTTGCGGACTGTCCTCGACGGCCTGCGCCCGGCAGAAGGCGTCCAGTTCCGCCGTGTCCCGATAGTGGTGGTTGAGCAGTCGCATGCCTCTCCCCGTGGCTGCCTCCAAGCCTAGATGAGGCACCCCGGCGTGACAAGACTTGTCCGCTCCGGTCAATGGCGTATGCTGGATGAAATCCCCTTCTGGAGCAACGCGCCGTGAAACGACTCGTCCTGCTGCTGGCCGTGGCCGGCCTGATGGCCTGGTGGTGGTGGCCGGCGCCGCCGGCGCGCGAGGTGGCGCTGGGCATGGACGTGGACCCCGAGGCTGGCCGGATCCGGCTCGACGGCACCACCTATCGGTTGAACCTGTCTGCCGAAAGCGAACGGCATGCGGGCCTGGCCCGGGTCTGGGTACGTGCCGATCACGACGCCATGCCGATCATCACCCACGAGGTCGTGCTCACGACCGGGGAATACAGCGATCCGGACAAGGTGGAAATCGGCCCGCTGCGTAACGGCAGTACCTGGTGGCGCGCCCGTCGACGGCCGCAGGGCACGCTCATCGTTCTGCACCTGATCCCGGCGGACGTGCAGGTGGCGGCGATCCTCGACCGCGTTCGCGAAGGCCAGACCTGGACCTTTACGGGTTACGGTGTCGTCGATCAGCGCATCGAACGGGACGACGGTTACCGTGTCAGCCTGGGCCACGACAACCACCGGTTCCTGCTGGTCACCGAGGCCGCGCCGGGCACGGGGGAAGGCGACCGCGAGGAGTGATGGCTGTGTGCCGGCCGACGGCCTTGCCTCATCGGCATTAGACCGAGATGCCGAACACGTTCTGCATCAGCAGGCCGAACAGCCAGGCCAGGCCGGCGGCGCCGAGGCCGGAGAGCAGCATCTCCAGGATCTTGGTGCGCAGATCGATGCCCGAGACCAGGGCGATGAAACCGCCGACCGTGGCCAGGGCCAGGCCGGCGAAGAACACCGAACCGACCAGGGCGGCCAGGGCGCTGTCGGCGATGAAATAGGGCAGCACCGGAAACAGCACACCGAACAGGTAGGCGGCGCCGGTGAACAGTCCCGAACGCCACTCGTTCTCCGACGTCTCTTCCAGCAGCAGTTTCGACAGGGACTCGCGATTGGTGCCCACCCGGCTGGCCACCTCCTCGCTGATGTCCTCGGGCAGGCCGGCCTCGCGCAGCTTGTCGCGGAACTCGTCCACCGCCCGTTCCGGGGCCACGCCGAACAGCACTTCCATGCGCTGGCGGGCGCCCTGGTTCACCTGGCGCTGCGAGCGGACCGAGATGAAGGCGCCGATGCCCATCGACAGGGCGCCGGCGATGCCCACCACCAGGCCGCTGACCGCCACCAGCAGCGGATTGCCCGCGTAGGCGGCCGACAGGCCGGTGACCGCGCCGAGGATCTCCACCAGGCCGTCGTTCATCCCCAGCACGAAGTCGCGCACGTTCTGCAGGCCGGATTCCTTCGTCTGTTGCCGGAAGGCGGACTCGTGCTCCAGCTCGTCGAGAATGATGCCGCGCAGGGTTTCGCAGTCGTCGGGCGGCAGTTGTCCGCTCTGCCACAGACGATGGTAGGCGCTGACCGCGCCGCTCTCGCCCAGCTCCAGCGCTGCCACCAGCAGCAGCGGATTGATCCAGCGCTGCAGCAGGCGCAGCAGAAGGAAGCGCAGCCGCCGGGGCCGGGGCGCGGGCAGGGGCACGCCCTCCCGTTCGAGCAGGCCGGCCCAGAAGTCGGCGTGACGCCGTTCCATGCCGGCGATGCGCTCGAGCAGTTGCGCCATCTGCGGATCGCGGCTGTGGCGGGCCAGCAGGCGATAGGTTTGCCAGTCGTCGATTTCGCCGAGGTAGAAGCGGCGGGCCTGGTCGATCAGCGTGTCTTGCATGGGCGGGTTTTCGGTTGGGCGTTGCGCAGGTTATGGGGAGGCAGGCGGGGCGGTTCAAGCCCCGTGTCTCAGTCGCGCCGCAGGCGATCGTCCAGGGCGATGGGCGAAGGATAGCGCATCACGATGACGTAGGCCGAGACGATGAAGGTGAAGATGGTGGCCAGTTGTACCAGATAGGCCGCCCGTGGTGTGATGGTGCCGGTCTGCAGGGCCAGCACGGCGATGAACAGGGAGAACTCGCTGATCTGGCCCAGACGCATGCCTACCTCGCGCGCGCGGTGCGGGGCCTCGCCGATGCCGCGCAACAGCGAAGTGAAGACCAGCGGCTTGGCCAGCAGCATGAGCCCGGCGAGCAGCAGCGCCGGCCAGAGCAGATCCGGGATCAGGCCGAGATCGAAGCCGGCGCCGAGGGCGAAGAAGAACAGGATCAGGAAGAAGTCGCGCAGCGGTCGCAGGCTGTCGCCGATGTAGAGGGCGACGGGATTGGTGGCCAGCACCACGCCGGCGATGAAGGCGCCGATCTCCGCGGACAGGCCAAGCAGGGCGGCCAGCTTGGCCACGCCCAGGCACCAGCCGATGGCCAGCAGGAACAGGTATTCGTGGATGCGATCGAAGCGGCGCATCAGCCGGATCAGCACGTGGCGCTCGAACAGCCAGGCGAACAGGATCACGCCCAGCAGTGCCAGCAGCAGGCGGGTGGCGTGCCACAGGTGCTGGGGTTCCTGCCAGTCGGTGCGCAACAGCATGAGGATGACGATGGCCAGCAGATCCTGGAGCAGCAGGATGCTGATGATCAGCTCGCCGGTGTGACGGTGATGCAGGACCGTGGTCGGCAGCAGCTTGATGCCGAGGATGGTGCTCGAGAACATCATCGCGGCGCCAATGATCAGGGCATCGACGAAACCGAAGCCGAAGAGCCCGGCCAGGCCGCTACCGAGCAGCAGGAACAGCAATGAGGAGACACAGGTCACCAGCAGGCTGCGACCGAGGATGGCCAGCAGTTTCTGCGGCGCCAGGTTCATGCCCAGCAGGAACAGCAGGAAGATGATGCCGATGTGGGCGATCTGCTCCACCAGATGCACGTTGCCCACCCAGCCCAGCCCCCAGGGGCCGACCAGTACACCGAGCGCGATGTAGACCACCGGCAACGACTGGCGGGCGTACAGGCCCAGGGTGGCGAGCACGGCGGCGCCGGTGAAGATCAGGAACACCACGTCGGTGATGGATTCGGCATTCACCGCTCGTCGTCTCCCGCATCGTCGTGGCGCCACCAGTCCGCAATGACCTTGCCCACCGCCGGATTGACCAGATAGCCGTAGGAGCGATGGACGTTGAGGCCGTGTTCGTTGCGGAAATAGTTGTAAATCCCGTGGCAGTGATCCGTGATGGATTCCACCAGGCCCAGCCTGCGCATCTCGGCGAAGTCGCGGGCGAAGCAGCGCACCAGGGCCACCAGGTCGCCTTCGGCGGCCACGTTGACCCAGTGCCGGATGTTGGCCGGATAGCGCTCGGCGCCGGTGCGATCCGCGCCCCGCAGGCGGCGACGTACGTAATGCATGCCCAGGGGACTGCCCAGGGTGAGGAAGGTGTGCACCCGGCCCGGCCAGTGTTCCTCGCGGGACAGCTCCCACAGGCTGTCCCAGGCGATCACCGTGCCCAGGCTGTGGGCGATGAGCAGGATGTCGTCGCCGTTCTTCAGGCGCGGTCGCAACTGCACCTTCAGCACCTCGCGCACCTCGCAGGCGATGTCGTACTGGTTGACGAAATAGCGGCGGGTCTCCGCGGCCATGTTGCGAATGTGCGCGGGCATCAGCGGGATGAGGAAGGGCAGGTGATCGGCGATCTGGAACATCAGCCAGGCGAGGCGGTATTGCCAGCTGCGGGCCTCGCGGATGTCCTGCGGGGTGGGGCCGTGCTGGTGGATGAGGGCATCGATCCACGGCAGATCCCGATTGATGTCCTTGTAGGTGCGATAGAACAGGTAGTTCCAGGCGGCGAGATGGAACTGCTCGTGGGCATCGGCCAGCGACTCGACCACGGCCGGCTCGGCCCGCCGCACGCCTTCCACCAGCGTGCGCCACAGGGCGCGGCGATGGGCCTCGGGCGGCGGCTTGGGGTTCTTGCCGGGGACGAAGATGATGTGGCGTTCGGTCATGTCGCTCAACACCCAACGCAGAGGCGCGAAGGCACAGAGGGCGCAAAGGATGTTGATGGCGTTCCGGTGATACCGATGCGGCGGCGGGAGGAAGTCATTGCATCGTGGCCTTGAGTTTCCGGCGCAGTTGCGACAGGGGCAGGGTGTTGAGGACGTGTTGTTTTTCCAGCCAGCCGCGGCGGGCCTGGCGAATGCCGCCGTCGAGGAGATCGAAGTCGCTGACCTGGTGGCCGTCGCTGTTGATGCTCACCAGCACGCCGCGTTCGCGGGCCAGCAGGCAGTGATCGTCGGTGAGATCCAGGCGCTGGGGTTGGCTGTTGAGTTCGAGGAAACAGCCGCGTTCGGCGGCCGCCTCGATGATGCGTTCGATGTCCACGGCGTAGGCCTCCCGTTCGCCGAGCAGCCGGCCCGTGGGATGCGCGAGGATGGAAAAGCAGGGGGAATCCATGGCCCGCAGGATGCGTTCGGTCTGTTTCCGGCGCGAGAGCCGGAACGCGCCGTGCACGGCGCCGACCACCAGATCGAGCCGGCAGAGGACGTCGGCGGGCAGATCCAGCGAGCCGTCCTCGAGGATGTCCACTTCGATGCCCTTGAGCAGGGTGATGCCGTCGAGTCTGTCGTTGAGGCGATCGATGTCGTCCATCTGCCGGCGCAGGGCGTCCGCATCGAGGCCGTGGGCCACGGTCAGGTGCCGGCTGTGATCGGTGATGGCCAGGTATTCGAGACCGGCGCGCTGCGCGGCGCGGGCCATGTCCTCGATGCTGGCGGTGCCATCGGTGGCGCGGGTATGGCAGTGCAGGTCGCCGCGCAGGTCTTCGCGCTCGATGAGGACCGGCAGGCGACCCTCCCGGGCGGCCTCGATCTCGCCGCGCGCCTCGCGCAGTTCCGGCGGGATCCAGGGCAGATCCACGCTGGCATAGACCGATTCCTCGGTCTCGCCGGCGATGCGTTTCTCGCCGCGAAACACGCCGTACTCGTTGATCTTGAGTCCCTTCTGCTGGCCGAGATGGCGGATGCGGATGTTGTGCGCCTTGCTGCCGGTGAAGTAGTGCAGGGCGGCGCCGAAACTGGCCTTTTCCACCACCCGCAGGTCCACCTGCAGACCACACCGGAGGTAGACGGTGGAGCGGGTGGTGCCGCGGGAGACCACGTCGGCCACTTCATCGTATTCGGTGAAGCGCTGCATCACCGGGCTCTCGCCGCGCACGGTGACCAGAATGTCGAGATCGCCCACCGTTTCCCTGCCGCGGCGATAGCTGCCGGCCACCACCACCTGATCCACGCCCCGGGTCTGGCGCAGCCAGGCCACCAGGGGTTCGGCATAACGCCGCGCCACCGAATGCAGGAAGCGTTTCTCCTCGGTGCGATGGGCGCTGATGTTCTCGAGGATGCGCTGTTCGGTCCTGGGGCCGAAGCCGGGAAGCTGGCGCAGCCGGCCGCGGCGCACGGCGTCCTCGAGTTGCCGGAGGGTCTTGATGTGCAGATCGTGATACAGGGCTCGCACCCGCTTGGGGCCAAGCCCCGGGATCTTGAGCAGGGCCTCGAGGCTGGCCGGCACACGCTGGTGCAGCTTGTCCAGCGCCCGGGCGTGACCGGTGTTGACGATTTCCACGATCTTGGCCGCCAGCTCCTTGCCGATTCCCGGCAGGCGGGTGAGATCCTCGCCCCGCGCCACCATGTCGGAAAGTTCCCGCCCGAGGTGGCGCACGGTGCGCGCGGCGTTGCGATAGGCGCGCACGCGGTAGGGGTTGTCGCCCTCGATTTCCAGCAGATCGGCCATCTCGTCGAAGATGGCGGCGATGTCCTCGTTGTGGACCGGCATGGTTCGGTCGCCTCCTTCCGTGCCACGACGCGTGTGCCTGTGGCAAGCATACCAGCAGTGGCCGCCGAAGGCAGGCCATTGTCATAGACCATGCGTCATAGACGGTGAAATATCGCTAAAGCCCCGCCGCGGTATCGTCGATAAGCGACGCACACGGCCGATGATGGCGACTTGGCGTTTCGACATAGAACCCCTGTTGCATACCATCCCATGGCGGCCACCGGTAAGCTGTTGCCCCCAAATGCTACCCGAACGGAAAGGACACACGATGAAGATACAGGACCGGACAAAAGACAGGGGCATCATGCCCTGGTTGCTGACGATATGGCTTCTCGGGCCGGCGGTGGCACAGGCCGACGACTATGCCATCGACGACGCCTACCTGCAGAGCCTGTCCGCCGAGGCGGATCAGCTCGAGTACATGAGCGGTGCCGAGGCGGAACTGAAGGCCTCGCGGGAAGCGGAGAGCGCCCCTGTCTCGTCCGAGGCCCTGGAGCGACTGCAACAGGCCTTGCGCAACCCGGGGGCCTTCGAGCAGGTGCTGAATGCCCACTATCCCTACAGTTACCAGCTCTATCGCAAGTTGAACACGCAGGATCGCCGGCGGGCCTTCGACACCCTCAAGGCCAGCCGGCGGTTTTCCGAAGTCAAGCACGTGATCATCCAGGCCTACCGGCAACAGATTGGCCGGCCTTGAGCACGATCGTTCACACGACTTTTTTCACAACCGACCAGGGAGTCTCTTCCATGCACAAAATTCTTCTGGCGCTGGCCGGCCTCACGGGCCTGCTCCTGGGCATCGCCAGCCCGGTTGCCACGGCACTCGAGGTCAACCTGACATCCAGCATGCCCTATCTGGAAGTGCTGCACGAAGGGCGCAAGGTGCGGATCCAGCGCATCCAGGACACGGCCCACGTGATCACCGGCGGCTTTGCCCGCACGTCGCGCAAGTGTCCGCCCTTCTGTATCCAGCCCATGCAGGTGGCGCCGGGCGTGACCACGGTGGGGGAACTGGAAGTGTTCAATTTCATGGAACTGATGGTGAACACGGGCGAGGGACTGCTCATCGATGCCCGCCTCCCCGACTGGTACCGCAAGGGGACCATTCCCGGATCGGTGAACATTCCCTTTACCCTGTTCAACCTGCCCGATGACGATCCCCGCTTCGTGGCGGTGATGCAGCGGCTGGGCGTGCGGCCTGCCAGCGCCGATGGCGGCGGCCTGATGCAAAAGGTCAAGGCCATGTTCGGCGATGCGCCGCAGGGCAACGGGCGCTGGGACTTCAGCATGGCCAAGGACATTCTGTTGTGGTGCAACGGCATGTGGTGCGGCCAGTCGCCGCGCGCCATTCGCGGCCTGCTCGGGCACGGCTACCCGCCGGAGAAGATCCGCTATTACCGGGGCGGCATGCAGTCGTGGCGCATCCTGGGTCTGACCGTGGTGGTGCCGAAGACAGTCGGCAAGTGAACGCGCCGACCTTCAGTGAGCGGTTTGACCGAGCGCCGTGGCCGGCAGATGCTGGCGTCGCCAGGTGGCAAGCTGGGCCTCGATGGCCGGGGTGCTGTGGAACCGGGGTCGGGAATGATCGTAGTCCTCGGCCGCTTCCCAGTCGCGGATCAGATCGGCGGCGATGCGGAAGGCGGCATCGAAGTCGCGGGTCTGCTGCAGGCCGTGCTTGAGCAGGGCGCGGCCGAAGTAGGTCAGATCGGCTTCGTCGCTGCAGCCGAAGGAGACCCGGTCGGCGGCCGCCGAGGTCATGACCAGCGTGTTGCCGTCGTCCAGGGGATCGATGAAGCCGCCCGAATAACAGGCCGAGACAATCACCACCTTCCAGCGAATACCGCTTTTCGCCAGCAGTTCGGCCAGGCGCTTTGCCGACAGATCGTTCAGCGGCAGATCGGCCAGGGAGACGGCCAGCTCGTGTTCCCGGCTGCCATGGCTGGTCAGGTACAGCACCAGGATGTCTTCCTCGTCCATCACCTCGGCCAGGCGTTCCAGGGCGTGTGACAGATTGGTCACCGAGGCCAATGGCAGGCTGCGCACCAGCCGCGGATTGTTGATCAGGGTGACCGTGTGGCCGGCGGCCGCGAAGCGCGCGGTAAAGAGCTCGCGCGCCAGACTGGCTTCCTTCATGAACACGTCCTGATCGCCCCAGGCGCCGAAGCTCAGCAGGTAGATATCGATCACGCCGGGGGTGCCCGGCTGCAGTTTCGCCAGGTGTTGCTTCAGCAGCGCTGGCTGGCGATAGAAGGTGGCCTCGGCATCCACTTCGGCTGCACGGGCCTGTCGCTCGCGCAAGGCGGCGACCCGGGCTTCGGGCGCGACCGGGGTCTCGCCCACGTAGCGCCCCATGAACCAGTACCCGTGCAGCGCCCGCTTGTGACCGTGTGGGTGCTTGCGGTACAGCGTGCCCTCGCCGTGCTGCAGACCTTCCCGGAATTCGCCTTCGAAGACGTCGCCGTCGGCGGTGACCAGCCGGCCATGGCCGTGATACTGGCCGTCGCGGAAGTCTCCTGAATAGCGTGTGCCGTCCCGCCGTTCGAGTTCGCCCTTGCCATGGGGGATGCCGGCGCGCAGTTCACCGCGATAACGGCCGCCGTTGTCGATGATTTCGCCGGCACCGGTCAGTTCGTCGTTCTCGAAATGCCCGCGCAGGATGAAATCATCACCAAAACGGTATTCGCCCTGGCCATGACGTCGCCAGCGCCGGATCGCCCCGGTGTAGATGCCGCCGTCGGCATAGCGGATGGTGCCCTGCCCGTCGGGTGCGTTGCGCGCGAACCGGCCTTCGAAAACGGTACCGTCGGGATCGGCGTATCGTCCCTGGCCGTGAAACATGCCGTCGCGGAACGCGCCGGTGTAGCGGCCCTGATCGGGTCCCGTGTAGACACCCTGCCCGTTGAGCATGCCGTTGCGGAATTCCCCTTCGTAGGTGCTGCCGTCGGTCAGGGTCAGGCGCCCCTGACCGTGGAACAGGCCACGATGGAATTCGCCCTCGTAGCGATCACCGTTGGCCCATTCCAGAATCCCCCGGCCTTCGAACAGGCCATCGACCAGCGGACCCTGATAGGTGGCGCTGTCGGGCAGTTGCCAGCGGCCATCGGCCCGGCGGGCCAGGGTGGCCGGATCGGCGAGGACCGAGGCGGCCAGCCAGAACAGGAACAGGATGAACGGGAGGCGGAGGCGTCTTTCCATGGGTGTGAAATTCCTGGTGGTTCGTCTCTCTGTCAGTCTAGCAGGCGGATGTCATGAAACCACGGGAACCGCCGGGGGTTAAAGCACCGCCAGCGGGCGCCGATAAGTGAGCATGACGATGGATATGCCCGCTTCCAACGAACCGGCCGTGCCCGGTTCCCTGCGCTGGGTGGCGCGCATCGCCGGCGGCACCAGCCTGCTGGCCGCCGGGGTGCTGCTGGCGGTGGTGTTCTGGATTGGCGACAGCGGCGGGACATCCTATTACGAGGTGGTCCGGGCCCAGGTGCTCACCCATCGCCAGCTCGGCCCCGCCCTGCTGGTGGGCGGCCTGGTGCTGCTGATCCTGGTGGCGGCGCTGACCTGGCTGGTGGCGTTGTACGGCAGTTTCCGCATCGCCGGCCCCCTGTACCGTTTTGCCTGCAACCTGCGCCAGGCCGGCGAGCGCCCGCCGCTGGGGATCCGCCGCGACGATGCCCTGCAGGCGACCTCGGATCATCTGCAGCGGGCATGGCACGAGCTGCATCATCTGCATCGTGAACTGGACCAGGCCGTCCAGGCCGCCGAAGCGGCCCGTGCGGCCGGCGATCCGGATGCCTGGGCACAGGCGACCAGTCGCCTGCGGGCGCTGATTCACCGGGTGCAGCTCGATGACTAGGGTGCTGGCGCTTCTGTCCCTGGCAGGACTGCTGATCGGGCTGGCGGCCTACCACGTCGAGGCCCTGGGGCCGGCACCGCACGACAGTCCCTGCGGCAACTGCCATCTCGCCGGCGAGGCGGTGACGGCGGACAATGCCCACCAGTTGCTCGGCACCCAGGAGCGCCTGTGCGGGGACTGCCATGCCGACGCCCTGCGCCTGAGTCACGCCAGCGGCTTCAATCCCGGCCGTCCGTTGCCGGCCGTGTATCCCGTGGACTGGAAGGGCGATGTCACCTGCAGCACCTGTCACGACGTGCACAACGATCGTCCGGGCCTTCTGCGCGGTGAGGCCCGCGGCCGCGATTTCTGCCTGGCCTGTCACGGGGAAGGCTTCTTCCTGGCCATGGTCGATGGCGGTCGCTCCCTGACCGAGTCCGGGCATCTGGCGGCGCGCCGCGACGAGTTCGGTTTCGATCTGGATCCGGCCACCCTGCGCTGTCTCGACTGTCACAGCGACAAGGCCGACGCGGGCCCGGCGGTGGACTTCGCGCCCGGTGGCGTGCTGCGCCATGCCGATCACGGCATCAACCATCCCATCGGTGTGCCCTATGCGCGCGCCATCAGTTACGGCGGCTATCGCCCGGTGGCCCAGCTTTCCCCGAACATCCAGTTGCCCCAGGGGCGCATCGGCTGCATCTCCTGCCACCGGGGTTATACCCGCGAGCACGGCGCCCTGGTGATCGCCAACCGCGGCTCCCGGCTGTGTTTCGAGTGCCACGACATATGAACCCGTCCCGACCCCATCGTCGCCGTCGGCACTACATCGATGCCCGCCTGCAGGGCCGGCTGCTGGTATGGCTGGTGGTCGGCGAACTGCTGCTGTTCGCTGCGGCCCTGTTCGGGGTCGGCTGGGGCATGGACGCCGCGGTGGAGGCCAGCCTCTATCGCGTGCACCAGACCGGCGACAGCCTGCCCCTCCTGTTGCGTCAGCTGGCCTGGACCGTGCCGATCGTCCTGGCCGTCAACCTGCTGGCCGTGGCCTGGGCCGAGCGCCGCTGGCGTCGACGGGTGACGGCCATCCTTGCCCGGCTCGAACCGCTGCTGGCGCGCATCGGTCGAGGGGATCTGCGCCCGTTGTCCGATGCGCCGGGTCCTGTCGACCATCCCGTACTTGCCGCGGCCCGTGACTGGCACGACCGGGAGCGGGCACGCTTTCTCGCCGCACGACGCATCATCGATGTCCTGCCCGAGGATCCCGCCACCGATCCCGAAGCCGCCCGGAAAGCATTGGCCGAGCTGGAGCACGTGTTGCAGGATGCGGAATGAGAAGAAGGGTTGCGTTTTCGAATCGACAAGGCGTGACATCAACCGGTGACGTTGGCCTCACGGCATGGACCGTTGGCAGCCGTTCACGGTCCCTTCACTTCATCCACCCTGACGATCCCCTCTGATTCCCTGTTCTCGCGCGCGAGCGGATGAAACGCGCGATCGATGTAGGCCACGATGGCGTCGATCTGATCCGCGTCGAGGACGTCCCGCCAGGCGGGCATGGTGGTGTTGGGGACGCCTTCGGCGATGATGCGGCGCAGTTGCGCGGGCGTGAGGTTCTGCATGAAGGCCGGATCGGTCAGATCCCGGGGATGGGGCTCGAGGAAACTGCCGATCCAGTTGCGGCCCGTGCCGTCGGCGGCGTGGCAGAAGGCGCAGTTGGCCTGGAACAGCGCCTCGCCCTGCCGCTGCTGTTCGTCGAGTCCCGGGATGCGGGGCTGCACGTCGTGCCGGGCATACACCGAGGCGCCGGAGATGGCGTCGGGCGGGTACGTGTCGCAGCAGGTGTGCCGGCGCGGATAGGATACGGCGCTGGTCTCCCACAGGGGGCCTTCGTTCTCGACCCGGGCGCGATCGTGGCAACTGATGCAACTGGTCAGGAACAGTTGCTTGCCCCGGCGCTGATCCCCGGTCAGATCATCGTCGGGCGTATCCAGGGGGAGTTCGCCGGTGGCGAAGGGATAGGCGGGGCGATAGCGTTCGTGATCGGGCCAGCCGTTGGCGGCGGTGTGATAACGGGTGTTGGGCCGGCCGGCGGCGATGAATTCGCGGCGCACGAAGTCCACCACGGCGGCGATGTCTTCTGCGGAAAGAATGTTGCCGAAGCCGGCCATGCCGGTGCCGGGGATGCCGTCTTGAACGACAGCGATCATCTTCGCCCGCGCAGGCGGATTCTCGCGCAGGGCGGTGAAGTCCCGTGGCGGCGGATCGAGAAAGGTGGCGCTCAGGGTGCGGGCGTTGCCCGAATAGCCGTGACAGTAGTAGCAGCGGAAATTGTAGATGGCGCGGCCCCGTTCATGCCGGGCATCGGCATTCCCTGTCGTCGTGTCGGCCGGTACCGGCACGGGCAGCAGCACCAGCGCCAGCAGCCACGGCAGGATTCCCGACAGCCGCATGAGATTCAACGCTGTGCCGTGGCGGCCTTTTCCTTGCCCTGGATGAAAGCCTGGAACACGTACTCGCTGAGATCGGCGATCTGCTGTGGCGTCAGGGCCCGTGACCAGGCCGGCATTTCCGTACCCACCTTGCCTTCGCTGATCGAGTGGTACAGCCGGGGCCGGTTGAACACGGCGCGGGAGTAGTCCCGGTTGAAGTTGCGCGGCCGGGGGAAGATGAAATAGGCGCGCGGCCCTTCGCCGTCACCGGCGATGCCGTGACAGGGCACGCAGTTCTGGATGTACAGGGCCTTGCCCTCCACGGGATTTCCCTTGAGGCCATCGGGCAGGGGCGCGCGCATGTCCGCCGCTTGCGGCCGGGCGCCTTTCTCGGATTCGGGAATCAGCGGTTGGGTGATGACTCCCATTTCCGGGAATTTTTCTGCTTTCGATGCAGGTGATTCGCCGCTCTTGTCCGGTTTGCCGTGGGCGTAGGTACCGGAGATGCCGGCCGTCTGCGGACCCATGAAGGTGTCGCGGATGTAGTCCACCACCGCTTCGATGTCTGCCTTGGAAAGCTGGCTGCCGAAGCCGACCATCGGTGTGCCGGGCACGCCGTGGGTTACCGAGTGGATCATGCGCTCGCGGGTCAGTTCCCGGCGCGAGGCCTCCGAGGTGAAGTCGCGTGGGCGCTTTGCCAGCAGGTTGCTGCCCCATTTGGCGCTGTTGCCCTTGTCGCCGTGACAGACCGAGCAGGTATGGGAGTAGATTTCCTCGCCCCGGCTCTTGCGGGCCGTGGCCGGGCCCGGCATGAAGTTCTTGCGCACGTAGTCGACCACGGCGGCGATTTCCTCGGCGCTGAGCTGCTCTTTCCAGCCGGCCATGGCCGTACCGGGCACGCCATGGGTGACCGAGTGGATCATGCGCTCGCGGGTCAGTGCCGATGCGGTCTCCGGCGAGGTGAAGTCGCGTGGCGGCGGCTGCAGGCTGGAGCTGGCGTGCGACTGGCCGTCGCCCTTGTCGCCATGACACACGGAGCAGTAGTTGTGATAGAGCAGATCGGGCCGCAGGGCCTGGCGTTCGGCCGCAAGGGAAAGGACGGGGCTCAACAGCAACAGCAGAAGGAGGTGACGCATGGCAGGCACATCGTGATGGCTGGTGACAGGGTTGCAGGGATGTTGGCATAGCCCCGGTGGACTGTCGACCGCCGGGCTTGATGCCGATCATTCGCCTGCGGCTTTCATGCCAGAGCACGACGCTATGTTATTCGGCGATGGCATCATCCTTGCTGCTGGCCAGGCGGGGCAGTCGTTTCCGGTGCCGCCAGCCGGTACGCACCGGGACGACCCGCCCGGTGGCATCATGCGCAGGGGCGCCGGTATGATGCATCGACACGGCATGCCGAAACCCCGATGCCCGAAGAAGGAGGCCCCACTTGTTGTTACATCCGTTGTTGCGAATGGCCCTGGCCGGTGGACTGGTGCTGTGGATCCTCGGTCTGGGTGGCTGTACCACTGCGACCGAAGCGCCGTCGGAGCCGACCGTCATCCCCGTCTATCCGCCGCCGCCGGAGCAGCCGCGTTACATCTACGAGAAGACCATCCGCAGCAGCCTGGATGTGGTCAAGGAGGATTCCACGTCCGCCTTCCGCCGCTTCGCCACCGGCGAGCAGCAGCGGGGAGAAGGCTTTGCCAAGCCGTTCGACATCGTGGTGCACCGCGGCCGGATGTTCGTCGGCGACACGGTACGGCGCACGGTGATGGTCTTCGATCCGGCAGGGATGGGCCGGTTCTTCGAACTCGGGCGCGAGGAGCCCGGCCGGCTGTTCCTGCCGCTGGGCATTGCCAAGGATCGTGACGGCAACATCTACGTCTGCGACGGCACCGCCAAGCGGGTGGTCATCTACAACCGCGACGGCCGCTTCCTGCGTGCCGTGGGCGGGCAAAAGTATTTCAGCCGCCCGTCCGGCGTGGCCGTGGATCCGGACGGCAGCCGGGTGTTCGTGGTGGACACGGGCGGGGTCGATTCGCCGGATCACCATGTGCTGGTATTCGATGCCATCACCGGCAAGCTGATCAACACCATCGGCCGGCGCGGCACCGGCGATGGCGAGTTCAACCTGCCGCGCGATGCCGTCATCAGCCACTACAACAACCTGCTCTATGTGGTGGACGGCGGCAACTTCCGGGTCCAGGTGTTCACCATGGACGGCAAGTTTGTGCGCAAGTTCGGCAGCATCGGCCGGCGCTCGGGGCAGTTCGCGCGGCCCAAGGGCATCACCGTGGATCGCTGGGGCAACGTGTACGTGGTGGACGCCGCCTTCGGCAACGTGCAAATCTTCGATCCCGATGGCCGCCTGCTGATGTTCATCGGCGCCCGCGGCAACCAGGACAGGCCCGGCGCCTTCATGCTGCCGGCCGGAGTGGACATCGACGAGGCCGATGGCCGCCTGTATCTGGTGGATCAGTTCTTCCGCAAGGTGGAAGTGTTCCGGCCCACCGAACATCTGCGTCCGGCGACGAACGCCGATACGCTGTCGCCACCGCCGGCGGAAGCCGGGCGCGCGGAGACGACCGCGAAGCCCTGACGATTACGGGGCGCGCCACTTGCCGGTATCCGTGCCGGACCGGCAAGACGACGAACCACAACCACGGCACGGGGGAGGACAGTCTGTGCGCGGGCATCGTTGCCGCTGGCGGCAAGGTCTGCTGATCGTCCTGCTGGGTCTGGCCGGCAGCGTGCACGCCGTGCCCACCGAACAGCAGATGCTGGCGCGGCCGCAGCAGATCCCCCAGTGGCTGCGCCAGGGCGCGATCCCGCGCGCCGAGATCCCCAATCCCCACTGGCGCGAGGACGCCTGCACCACCTGTCATCGCGGCCCGCTGGAGGTGAAGCAGCCGCGCCGGCGTTTCCGGGACACCGAGAAGCTCTGCGGCTATTGCCACGGCGGCGGCGAACGACACGTGCACGTCCACCCGGTGGACGTGCCGGTGAGCAAGCGGCTGCTCGGCAGCATGGACAAGTCCCTGCGCCGGCAATTGCAGGGCGACAGCCGGCGGCCGCGACTCGGCTGCACCACCTGTCACGACATTCGCGTGCAGTGCCAGCGGAAGAACTTTCCCGAGAAATCACTGCGCCATGCCTTCCTGCGCGGTGGACCCTACCGGTCCAGAACCGGTTTCTGCTACACCTGCCATCCCCGCAAGGCCTACACCCGTCTCAACGCCCATGCCCAGGTCGATGGCCGGGGCGAGGTGCTGCACACCACCTGCCTGCTGTGTCACAAGAAGGTGCCGCGCGAACTGCCGGACGGCACGGTGGTAGACGCGGAACTGGTGGTGCCCGACGAATACTCCCAGCTCTGTCTCAACTGCCATCAGGTCTTGCCCCATCCGGGCGGGGATCTGGTGTTCCTCGACAAGGGCGGGCCGAACCACCTGGTGCAGCCCCCGCCGGGCATTGCCCGCTACATGGCGAAGATGGCCGAACGCAGCGGCATCATCCTGCCCCTGGAGGCGGGGAGCGGGAAGATTTATTGCGCCACCTGTCACAACCCCCATGCGCGAGGCGTGATCCGCACCCCGCGCGCGGCCCGGGGTGCCGATGAACCGAAGCGCCTGCGCGCCAAATCCATGTGCCAGAACTGTCATGATCTGTAGCAAGAAAACGACGAAAAAAATCCTTGCCGGGACTTGGCAGCGGGAGGGGCGAGCGTGACACTTCTGTCAAAACCCGGGCGAGAGCGGCCCGGCAAAGAACGAAAAGAGCGGGGAGAGGGAATCATGCGAGCATGTCGCAGACCGGGACGATGGGGCGTTCTGATCCTCTGGGTACTGCTTCTCGTCGTGCCTGCCGCGCAGGCATTCGAGGACGACGAGAACTGCCTGATGTGCCACAAGTATCCCAAGATGGGGCGCATCACCGACGATGGCGTGTTCCGCAGCTACTACGTCATGCCCCATGTCTTCGCGCGCACCGTGCACCGCAACGTGCCCTGCACCGACTGTCACAACTACATCAAGCAGCTTCCCCATCGGCCGGTGAAGACCGGCGTGCAGTGCAACAGCGAGTGCCATTCCATCAAGAATCCGGCCACCGGCAAGCAGTTCAGTCACAAGCCCATCTACGACAAGTACATGGACAGCGTGCACGGCCGGCCCAAGGTGGCCACGGGCCCGGACCGGGACAAGCCCTATTGCGTCACCTGCCATACCAACCCCATCTACAACCCCGACGAGAAGGCGCTGCCGAAGCACATCGTGGATCGTTGCGTGGTCTGTCACGAGGATCGGGACTTCGTCGAAAACTGGTACAAGCACACCAGCCGGCGCATCAAGGAGGTCAGGCGCTCCAACAAGGAAATCGTGCAGTTGTGCGCCAACTGTCATGGCGACGAGCGTCTGGTGCAGCGCCATCTGAAGGCCGCCCGGCTGGAAGGCCGCGAACTGGGGCGCAAGTATCCCTATGCCGTCGAGTCCTATCTGGAGAGCTTCCACGGCAAGGTGACCCGTTACGGTTTCCAGAAGTCGCCGAGCTGTCTCGACTGCCACGCCGATGCCGAAAACTACTATCTCAACGTGCATTTCATCCGCCCGTCGCGGGATCCGGCCTCGCCCGTGAGCCGCGAGCGCAAGCTGGAAACCTGCCGTCGCTGCCACAAGTACGCCGACGAGAACTATGCCCAGCTCGATCCCCATCCCACCAGCGATCCGGCCGACAACCGGTTCCGCCACTATGCCGAGGTCATCTACGGCTGGGTGGGCGACATCGTGCTGTTCCTGCTGGTGGGCATGGCCTTCCTGGAAACCGTCGGCCGCTGGCGTGACGGCGTGGTCTGGAAGATCCGCAAGGGTTCCTCGTGGTGGCGCAAGTCGAAGCGCGACCGGGATCGGGTCATCTGAATGACGCTTATGAATCCTGCGACATTATTTGATATGCACGGAGCCCTCGAGGCCGGGCCTGATGGATGGCCCAGAACCATAAACTGTTTGGGAATTTGAAACGGTTATTTATTTATCGAAAACGGGACAAACGTCATGAAGCTGTCAGACGAAGCGCGCCAGGTGGTCGAACGGACCATGGAGTACAACCGCATCGGCCCGGAGGAGCGGGCCGAGATCGAGCGGGTGATCGCGGCCATGCCCCAGGATCGCGTGCTGCTGTACAAGAACGTGGTTTCCAATCCCATTGGCGATCTGCCGCGCTACTCGGTGCACATCCGCATCCAGCACATGCTGACCTTCGTCACCTTTCTCACCCTGGCCTTCACCGGTCTGCCCATCGCCTTCTACGATCATGTCTGGGCCGCGCCGCTCAATGCCCTGGTGGGCGGGGTGGACATCTCGCGGG
>Ga0256832_1001008_pt1 | contig 18884 bp, 9 predicted proteins | sample 134614metaG_FD_190534 | JGI IMG/M metagenome (GOLD analysis project Ga0256832, IMG submission 190534) | Hydrothermal vent microbial communities from Lau Basin, Pacific Ocean - 134-614 | ecosystem: Environmental > Aquatic > Marine > Hydrothermal vents | place: Pacific Ocean: Lau Basin | collected...
CGCAGACGAGAAGGTTCCACCGGACGCCTTTGTGCGTCGCTGGGATGGTTATGCCATCCTCGACCCGGATGCGCAAACGGTGATCGAAGGCCGGGATCGCGGAATCGAACTGAGCGATGCCCTTGCGGCCGAGCAACACGGCTGGTTCCGGTTCGCCGACGGCGTCTGGGAAGCCAATCTGGAATGGCTGGTGTGCCGCCTGCAGGTGGCCGATGCGGCGTTCGTGGCCGGGGACTACTGGCTGACGCCGGTACGCGAGGCCGAGCACGCGCCGGGCAGCCATGTGCTCGGCGATGAATCCGTCTTCGTGACGCCGCAGGGCATCGAGCATCATTATATGGTTTTGGGGCAGACCGATGGCGCCGGCCAGCTCGTCCCGCCGAACGATGCCGAGCGCCGGCAACGCAACTTTCCGCCCCTGTCCGACCTGCACGCGGCCGACGTGGGCTTCGACAATACCTGTGAACGCCTCTTCGCCGATGCCGAAAACGTGCAGGCCGCGCTCGATGCCCTGTGCGCGATCGACGCGCGGGACATCGCCTATCCATTGCCAGAGTGCAAGAACGGCGTCTCCAGTCTGCTGGCCGAAGGGGACGCATCGTGGCCCGATCGCGACGGCGACGCGCGGATGACGGTGGGCGATGTGCTCGATGGTCTGCTCTGCGATCTGGATGCCCGGCACGTTCCCCTGGACAAGACCGATCTGTGTCCCGAACTGGCCGACACTAATGTGCGAACGGTTCAGGATGCCCTGGAACGCCTGTGCGCCTACCAGCGGGACTACTGCGCCATTCCGGTAGAGCCTGGGACGCTGGAAGGCCTGCTCGAAGCCTTCGCCGCCGATCAGCAACAGCAAAGACTTTCGCTGTGTCTGCTGCCCGGCGAACACACGCTGCCGTCTCTCGAATTGACCGGCAAGGAATTCCTGCTCATCACCGGCGCTGGCGATCTGCAAAGCCGCGTGGTCATTGCTGGCGAGAGGAACCGCCTGGCGATCAGGCAGGTGCGCCTGCAGAATCTCGAAGTGCGAATCTCGCCTCCCGAGGGTACGCTGATCTTCGAATGCAATGCGCTGGATGTGCAGGGTTGTCGTTTCTATCGTTCGGGGACAGAGAGAGCGAAGACAAGCATGTTACAGATCCGTGGCACGGGTCTCACGCCGCGTACGCGCTGGCATGACAATCATGTGCAAAGCACGTGGACTCGCTCTCTTTTTGATAAAGGCTTCGATCCGTTGTTTCCGCCAGATTTGGTGGGGCCGGATGTTGCTGCCGAAATTGGAAAATTTCAGGAGCGGCCGGAATTGGTCGACGGGTCGCCTGAATATGCCGCAAAACTGGGCAGCATTGCCGAGAAGCTGGCCGCATTGCCAGAGGACGACCGCAAGCAGTTGACCTATAACATCAGGGGCGGATTGGCGCAGGAAAAACTTTTTCCTGAAGGAGGCCTGTTGGAAAACAATACGCGCTTCGCCAGGCAGGTCAAGAGCAAGAATCTGGCCGGAGCGGTGGGAAGTTGGCCAAAAACCGGGGGGTCGGCAGTCGGCAAGGAGGTGGGCTCTGTCAATGTTAACAAGGCAAACGCTGAGAGCGGTAAAGCTGCTGACAACGCCATCGACAAGGGGGGGAAGAAATCTGTTCTGTCCGCCATGTCCATTGATGCCGGGATGGACCTCGCCGTGGACGATTTGGTCCCCGCGAGTACGGCGATGGAGATTGCCTACAGCAAGTGGGGTGCGGGCGCCTTGTATGATTACCTGAATAGTGCGCCGGCGGATACGACGGACGTGGATTGGGTTGGCAAAGGGGCGATATCGCTGGATGGCTTGATTGGGCTGTTGACGGAATCCGGTATCTCACCCGCTTTTACGATTCTCGACACCGGTCTTGATGTTACGCTGCAGCACAACCGCATCGAAGGTGAACTGATTCTCGCCAACGAGACCAAGGCGGCGCAGGACCCGATTGAAATCGGTACTCAGACCATCGCCGACATCCCGCTGGTTGGGGATGGCCGTCTCACCCTGCAGGACTGTCAGGTCAGTCGGCTGATTGGTCAGGTGGAGCGTGGCCTGATTAATGGCGGTGCATCGGGAGATGGATTTTCCTGTTTTCACACCATTCAGATCCTCGACTCGACATTCGACGAGGACGGCTCCAGCGCCATCGCCGTGCAACTGGACTGCCGGGGGAACCATTTCAATGCGGTGGTCACGGGTGACGACAATGTGGCCGTGATCTGGCTGCGTGCCAATCAGCTCATGTTCACCGTCAACATGGCCGCCGGCGCAACGCAGTCGGAGGCGCGCATCATTGCCGAATCCCGGTTGTATGCGAACAACCTGATGCGGGTGAATACCGGCTTCTAGGAGGTTATGCCATGCGTTTGCGCACACGAAGGCAGCATCGGCGGCGGCGTCACGAAGGTGCGGCGCCGGATCCGTTGACAGGGGCGCGGGTGCGGCAGCAGGTCCGCGCCGCCCTGGGCGGGAAACTGCAGCCGGCGCTGAAGGTCGGCGCGCCGAACGATGCCTTCGAGCAGGAAGCGGATCGCATCGCCGACACCATCGCCGGCAGGCCGGCCAATGGCATGCTGCAACGCCAGGCCAACGGGGATACGGTCGAGGAAAAACCGGAAGCGCTGACCGCGGAAGCTGCGCAGAAGCCGAACGGCGCGTCCGAACCGGAAGAGGAAGAACAGAAGAACGCGGAGCCGGTGCCCGCGCCGGAGGCGGAAAAGCCGCCGGAGGAAACCGTGCAGGCCAAGGATGGCCGGGGCGGTACGGTCGCGCCTGCGGCCATCACGCAGATCATACGCAGTCGCAAGGGCAGGGGCGAATCCCTGCCCAATACCACGCGCCGTTTCTTCGAGTCCCGGCTGGGAACGTCGTTCAGGGGAGTGCGTGTCCATGCCGACACCACGGCGGCCAGACTCAACGATGCCCTTGGCGCGCGCGCCTTTACCGTGGGCAACGATGTCTTTTTTGCCCGTGGCGCCTACTCGCCGGAATCGGCGGAGGGGCGCCATCTCCTGGCCCACGAGCTTGTGCATGTCCTGCAGCAGCGGCGCGGGTTGTCGCAGGTGCAAAGGCGGGTGGTGCCGGGTCGGGTGAGCTGTCACGGATATCCCGCGACCTGGTCCGGTTTTGCCGTCATGGGTGTTCCTGACGGACCGGCGGCGGTAGCCACCATTCAGGCGGCAGCCAATCGGGCGGTTGAGTTGCTGGACAGTGTCATCGAACGGCTGGAAAACATTCGCGGTCGTATACGTGCGGGCGACCCCCCATCCTGGTCGGTTATTACCGATACCATTGCCGAGGAGCTGCGCCAGCGTCTACGCCTGGATCCGTCTCGGCGCAGTACGTGGACCGGCCGTGGTCCTGGTACGGTGGAACTGATTATTCGCAGGTATCGCAACATTCGCAAAATTCTTGCCGGTGACTGGCTTTATTACAATTGTCTGGGGCCGAATTGTCCGGAACCGGTATGTCGGGGAACGGTTTGTTGGGAAGCAAGCGCGTGGGTGAATCTCGGCAAGAGCCGAATTCGGCTCTGTCCGTCCTTCTGGCAGGACACTTCCGATGGGCGCGCCATTACGCTCATTCATGAAGCGTCACATATCTATTATTTTACCAGGGATTCCGGGCGTGGCCCGGGCAGCGCCTATTGCCTGGAACAGTTCGTCTGCGCGCTGAACTCGCTGAACGACGTATGCACGGGCTGCGATTGAGCATGGCATGACCGCTTCGGGAACCTTCGTCAGAACGACGGAAGCCCCTGCCCGGGCGCGGCCGGCCCGGGCCATTCACAGCATCGTCCGGAAGCCGGGTGACGCCCGGCGCCAGGTGCGCCAGGCGCTCGGAAACCTGCCGGTCCAGCCTTCCCTCTCCGTCAGTCAGCCCGAGGATGCCTGGGAGCGCGAGGCCGAGCGTGTGGCCGAGGAACTGGTGCCGGACCCGGGCGGTGCCGTTCCCGTCGCGGGCTCGCCACCTGACATCCGGGGCCTGCCCGGGTCCACCACAACCCCGGCCCACGATGACAGTGAAGACGCGTTGACGCAGCGCATCCGCGCATTGTCGTCCCGTGGCCGGCCCCTGCCCGAGACACTGCAACAGGACATGGGGCAGCGTTTCGGCACCGACTTTCGCGATGTGCGCATCCATACCGACACCGAGGCGGCCGATCTCGCCACCCGCATCGCCGCCCGCGCCTTCACCTGGCGCAATCACATCGTTTTCGGCCCTGGCGCCTGGCAACCGGAAACACTCGCCGGTCGTCGTCTGCTGGCCCACGAGCTGACCCACGTGGTGCAGCAGCGCGGCGGCTCGGCGCCGGCCGTCCAGCGCTGGTATGTGCCCTTGCTTTCCGAAGCCGTGGATGCCATCGGTGATCTGGTGGACAAGGCCGGCAATTTCATCGCCGAACAGGGCTGGAAGCTGGTGCGTCGCTATGCCCCCGATCTCGAACCCATCCTGCGCAAGGGCCCGTTCGAATGGCTCAAGGAAAAGGTCTCGAAGGCCTTCGAGAGCGTTGTCGGCGTGCTAAAACGGCTCAATCCCCTGCCGCATCTGCGCAATCTGCTGACGGCTTTTGGCGGCCTGCTCGAACGCGGCAGCCGGATCATGGCCGCCCTGATCGGCGGCGACTGCGAGCCTCTGTTCAAGGCTCTGCGGGAACTGCGCGCCTTCATCGGCGAAATCTTCGGCAAGGCCTGGGACGGGCTGAAGAAAGTGCTCGAGCCGGTCAAGGATTTCTTCCGCGATGTCTGGTCATCCTTCGGCGCGCCGGCGGTGGACTGGATCAAACGCATGGCCGGGGATTTGTGGGACTGGCTGCAGGGGATCGGGCGCCGGATCTGGGATTGGCTGAAACCGCTGCGGGAGCGGATCGCGGCCGCCTGGAACTGGATCAGGGAGCGGCTGTTCGGATCGGATCGGGACAGCGGCGATGGCAAGGCAAACAGCGAAAGTGGCCTGACCGCCTGGCTGGCGAAGAAGGCCGGCGAGGTATGGGACTGGGTGAAGGCGCGGACCCGCCCGCTGTGGGAGCCGGTGCGGGATGCCGTCACCTGGATTGGCGAACTGCTGCCGCCGGCCTTCGTGCGCGAGCTGGGCGAGTCCATGCAGAACCTGGGGCAGTCGCTCGACCAGAGCACGGGCGACATGCAGGGCGGCCAGGGCGTGGCCCGCAATCGCGAGCGCCTGGCATCGGTCCTGCCCTCCATCGATCAGGTGCTGACCCTGGTGCGTGCCGGACTGGTGCGGGCGAAGGGCTGGCTGGTGCAGAAGGTGGGCGGGCTGAGTGCCGGCCTGCGCAACCTGCTGCGCCGCCTGCGCGGCAGCGATCTGCTGGACTGGCTGGCCAGACTGCTGGCATGGTTCGACACGCTGGCCGGGGACTTCACCGGCTGGGCGCAGGACAAGGTGGCCGGGATCTTCGACTGGCTGGTGCGCGGGTTCGATTTCCTGCGCCCCTATCTGCACCGCATCCTGGTGACCGTGAAACGCCTGATCGAGGTGATGACGGATCTCCTGAAGTTGCCAGTGCTGGTGGCCCAGGCGCTCTGGCGGATGATTCCCGAGTGCATCCGCAAGCCCATCGAGGACTTCCTGGTCAACCAGATCCTGCGGCGCATTCCCGTGTTCGGCCAGCTGCTGGCGATACCGGACCTGTGGCAGCGCGTGCAGGACTTTGCCATGCGGATTCTGCGTCAGGTGTTCGTCGACGGCGATCTGATCGGTGCGGCCTGGACCTTCTTCTCGAAGATGCTCGAGCTGATCGGATTGCCACCGAGACTGGTGGTGGCGATTCTCGCCAAGGCGGCCCGCGCCATCGGGCAGATCCTGCTGCATCCGATCGATTTCCTGATCAATGTCCTGAAGGCCATGAAGGCCGGTTTCGGGCGATTCTTCGACAACTTCTCCCGCCACATGCTCGGCGGCATCACCGGCTGGCTGTTCGGCCAGTTGCAGGATGCCGGACTGACGCCGCCGGCCGATCTGAGCTTCCGCTCCATCTTCGGTTTCGTCATGCAGATTCTGGACATCACCCTGGAGCGCATCCTCGACCGTCTGGGCCGGCGCATCGGCCGCGAACGGGTTGAACGGCTGCGGCGCATGCTGGACATGGCCACCGGTGTCTGGGACTGGATCCGCACGCTGCTGACGGAAGGGCCGGCTGGCCTGTGGCGGGCGCTCAGGGAACGCCTGAGCGGACTTTGGTCGATGGTGGTCTCGAGCATCGTGAACTGGCTGAGCAGCCGGCTGATTGCCACCGCCACGGCGCGGCTGATGACCCTGCTGGATCCCACCGGCATCATGGCCGTCGTGAACAGCCTGATCGCGCTGTATCGTGCCATCGAATCGTTCGTGCAGTATCTTGCCGAGATGCTGGCCATCGTCAGTAAGGTGCTCGATGGCGTGCTGGACATTGCCCGTGGCGCTATCGGCACCGCAGCCGGTTATCTGGAATCGGCGCTGGCCTCGGCCATTCCCGTTGCCATCGGTTTTCTCGCCAACCAGTTCGGCTTCGGCCGGCTCGGCCGGCGCATCGGCGAAATGGTCGAGGGCATTCGCGAACGGGTCAATCGGGCCATCGACTGGCTCATCGACCGCGCGATCCGGGGCGGCCGGGCCTTCCTGAATCTTCTGCGCCGCGGCGCGGGGGCCGTGCGACGGGGCGTCCGTCGCCTGCGGGAATGGTGGCGGGCGGAGGCCCGCTTCACCACGGCCGACGGCGAACGGCACCGCCTCTACATTCAGGGTCGTGGCCGGGACGCCCGCCTCATGATCGCTTCGGAACCGAAGACCTACCGGGACTATGTCCTGGGGCTGGACGTGCCCGCGGATCGGGAGCGGGACCGGCAGGCCGCGTTGCAGATTGCCGACGAGCTGGACAGGACCATGCAGGCGGCGGCCAGGGAAGGGCGTCCCGGGGAAACGGATCCGGGGGTCACCGAAAGCCAGGCCCAGGCCATCCAGTTGCTGATGGAACAGTTGCAGGCGGCAACGGAAAGACTCGTGCCGCCGGATCAGTCGCGCTCGACCATGCCGAGGTACGGAACACTCTACAACGGTTTCGGCACGTCGGTGCACGTCGAACGCCTGACCGACAAGGCGCCGGATGGTGCGGACATCGGCAGCAAGGGCAGCGCACCCGACAGCAGCCTCACCAATCCGGTCTGGCAATATCTGCGACGCCTCAACGTGGAAGGCGCAAGCAACAGCAGCAACGACCGGTTCTATGTGCGCGGCCATCTGCTGAACGACAACCTGGGCGGACCGGGTGATACCTGGCAGAATCTCACGCCCCTGACCCAGGTGGCCAACAACCGGGGCGGACCCGACGTGTCCCACCTGCGGGGTTTCGAGGAGCCGGTAAAGGACGCCGTGCTGAGGCAGCGCAAACGGGTGAACTTCACGGTAACGGCCAAATATGGCCGAGGTATTCGCAGCGATGCGATTGCGCGTCTTTCGGATCCGGAGAACGCCACGATCGAGGATCGGATCATCGCCAACATCCTCAGGGTGGAACATACCGTGCCGACCGAACTGGAATGTGAAGCCAGGGAGATTGGTGACCAGTCCAACCGGTTCGAAAAGAAGTTCACCGTACGCAACGTGGATCGCCAGGGACGGGACGTGAGCGCCATACCGGTCAGCGAGTTCCGCCTGGCGACCAGTACGCCGCGAACACCGGTATTCATCAGCGAGATGAGTGAAAGCGATCTGGCCGGACTCAACGGTTTTACCCCGGCGATGGCCGCGCGCGTCCATGCTTCCGGCGAAAAGCCGTTCCGGCGCTGGCGCAAGGTATACGAGGTGGCCATGGGTCTCGAGTCATCGTCGCCGGATGCGGTCGCGGAATTCCGGCGCAGGGTTCAGAATACATCGGGCAAGCGCGTCAAGCTCTACAGGACGAGGTAAACGGCAATGGCAGAAGCGCACGCTGGAAACGAAACCGACGCTTCGCGGCTGCAGCGTCTGAACGATTCGCTGGCCTATCTGCTGCTGGCCTGGCCGGTGCCGCTGCTCTGGCCCCTGTTGCCGGCGGGGTTTGCGGGGATGCTGCTGGCCGCTGTGGCTCTTTCGTGGCTGGCCCTGGTGGTGGCCCATGCCGCGCAGCGCCATGGCGAGCCGCGTTTCGCCGCTGCCGTGCTGGCCGCAACGGCCTGCGTCTCGCTCGCCGTCTGGGCCCATCCGTCTCCCTGGCTCTATCTGTGGGTCACGCTCGCGCTGCTGTTCCACCACACCGGACAACGGATCCTGCTGGCGGGCGAGCGTACCGGCACCCCGGCCGGGGCGGGTTCGACGGCGGACGAAGAGCCGGTGGTGCACTGAGAGCAGAATCGCGACCTATCGGTTTGAGCGGGTGCCGGCCGTCGGGCTGGCCGTCAGGGGATCGTCCGGCCAGGGATGCTTCGGATAGCGTCCCTTCATTTCCTTTTTCACCTGCGGATAGACGTCGCGCCAGAAGCTGGCCAGATCCTGGGTGACGGCCAGCGGCTGGCGGGCGGGGGAGAGCAGGTGGACCTGCAGCGGAACGCGGCCGCCGGCGATGCGCGGCGTTTCCGTGCAGCCGAACATTTCCTGCAGCTTGACCGCCAGCACCGGCGGCGACGAAAGATAGTCGATGCGGTGTCGTGCGCCGGAAGGAACGCGGATCCGTTCCGGTGCCAGCTCGTCGAGGCGTTGCGGCAGGGGCCAGGGGAGGGCCTGCAGCAGGTGCCGGCGCAGGTCGAGGCGCGCCAGATCGGCGCCGCGGCGCACCGACTCGAGCGCCGGGCCGAGCCAGGTGTCGAGCGAATCCCGCAATGCCGGGTCGGAAACGTCGGGCCAGCCGGCTTCCGGTTCCAGTTCGTGCAGCAGCATCACCCGGGCCTGCCACTGGCGCAGATCGTCGGTCCAGGGCAGGCGCTCCAGACCGTGCCGTTGCAGGAACTCGACCAGGGCCGCGCGCCGGGCCGTTGCGGGCAGATCCTCCACCGGCTCGCGGGCGATGACGATCTGGCCAACACGGCGTTGCCGTTCGGCGACGAAGCGATCGGCCGCCGCGTCCCAGCGGGCGATGGCCTGTCGGGTGACGAGCGCCGGCAGATGTTCCTCCAGCAGTTCAGGATCGAAGGGCGCGGCGAGGAAGATGCGATCGGTCGCTCGCCCCTGGCGGTTGCCCGCGTGCGCCGCGGCCAGCCAGGCTTCGCCGCGCAGGGGATCGTCCTCGGCCAGGGCGGCGGCGCGGGCGCCGCTGAGCTGGTAGACCGTGTCGTTGTCGTCCCGGCGGCGGGCGATGCGTTCGGGGAAGGCGCTGGCCACCAGCAGGCCGAGCCAGCGGGGATGATCGGGGTCGGGCACCGGGGATTCGGGCTCGCCGTCGAGTAGACGTTGCAGCCGGCGCTGCTGTTCGCGCAGGCGTGCGGCCGGTCCCTTGCGCGCGTGCCGCAGGCGTTCGAGGCGCCGGCCGATGTCGGCGCCGTCCTCCCGGAACGGATCCCGTTCGCCGAGCAGGCTGGCCAGTTCCGCGGCGAGCGTGGCCAGCCCCAGCCGCTGGCCGACGCGCAGCAGGTGGGCCAGCCGCGGATGCACCGGCAGTTCGGCCATGGCCTGCCCGTGCGGGGTCAGGCGCAGGCCGTGGCCGGTCGTCTCGACGGCATCGAGGCGCTGCAGCAGGTCCAGCGCCTGTTGCCAGGCGCCGGCCGGGGGCGGGTCGATCCAGGTCAGTTCCGCCGGATCGTCCACGCCCCAGTGCAGCAGTTGCAGCGCGAGCGGGGCCAGATCGGCCTGGCGGATTTCCGGCTCGTCCTGGGGCACGAGCTGATCCTGCTGGGTTTCGGACCACAGCCGCCAGGCGATGCCCGGCGCCAGTCGGCCGGCGCGGCCGGCCCGCTGGACGCTGGCGGCGCGGGACAGGCGTCGGGTCTCGAGGCGGGTCATGCCGGTGGCCGGATCGAAACGCGGCTTGCGGGCCAGGCCGCCGTCCACCACCACGGTGACGCCTTCGATGGTCAGGCTGGTCTCGGCGATGTCGGTGGCCAGCACCAGCTTGCGTGTGCCGGGTGCCGGGGGCGCGATGGCCCGGCGCTGGGCCGCCGCATCGAGGCGACCGTACAGCGGTGCCAGCAGCGTGTTCGGGCGCGTGGCGACCAGGGGTTCGAGCGCCTCGGCCACGCGGCGGATTTCGGCCTCGCCGGGCAGGAAGGCGAGGATGCTGCCATCGGTTTCGTCCAGCACCCGGCGCAGGGTGGCGATCATGCGCGCGCCGGTGTCCTCGCCGGGGCGCCATGGCGCGTCGTAGTGAATCGTTACCGGATGCTGTCGGCCCTCGGCGCGCACGATGGCGGCATCGGGCAGGGCCCGGTTGAGCCGGGTGCCGTCGAGGGTGGCGGACATGAGCAGGATCTTCAGCGGCGTCTCGTCGCGGAACAGCTCGCGGGCCTGCAGGGCGAGGGCCAGGCCGAGATCGGCATCCAGACTGCGTTCATGGAACTCATCAAAGATCAGCAGCCCCGTGTCCGCGAGCGACGGATCGGCCTGCAGCAGACGGGTCAGGATGCCCTCGGTGATGACCTCGATGCGGGTCTGTTTGCTGGTCCGGCTGTCGAGGCGCATGCGGTAGCCGACAGTGCGGCCGACCGGCTCGTTCAGGGCGCCGGCCATGAATTCGGCGGCGGCGCGGGTCGCCAGCCGCCGCGGTTCCAGCAGGCGGATCCGGCGCCCCGCCAGCCAGTCTGCATCGCGCAGGGCCAGGGGCACGCGGGTGGTCTTGCCGGCGCCGGGCGGCGCCTCGAGGATCACGGTGTCGTGCTCCGCCAGGACTGCCTGCAGTTCCGGCAGCACGTCGTCGATGGGCAGTCGGGTCATTTCAGCCAGTCGGACAGGCCCAGCATGATCATGTTCACGGCAACGAGATTGAGCAGCAGACCCATGAACTTTTCCAGGGCCAGAATGCCGCGCTCGCCGAGCATCCGCTTGATGGGTCGGCCCGCCAGCAGGATGAGCACGGTGACGGCGAGCACCACCGCCAGGGCTGTCGCCACCTCGGACAGGCTGGCCTGCTGCTGTGAGCGCAGGATCATGACCGTGGTCACCGCCGCCGGCCCGGCAATGGAGGGTACGGCGATGGGCACCAGCACGGGGTTCTCGGCATAGCGATCGGCGAAGATGGCTTCCGAGGACTGGAAGATCATCTTCAGGGAGATGAGGAACAGGATGACACCGCCGGAAATGCGCAGTGACGACTGGCTGATGTTGAGATAGCCGAACAGGCTCTCGCCCGCCGCCGCGAACAGCAGCAGGATGACGAAGGCGAGGGCGATCTCGCGCAGCACCGCACGGCGATAGGCCGGCCCGGACAGCCGGCGCAGGATGGCCAGCACGAACGGCAGGTTGCCGAAGGGATCGATGACCAGGAACAGCAGCAGGATCATTTCCATGGCGGCATGATAGCAAGCCGGCCGCTTCAGCGTTGCATGTGGACCTGCCAGCGTCGGGAATCGATGGCCTCGCAGCGAATATCGATATCGAGAAACTGCCGGATGATGGTGATGTTGGTGGTGGTATGGCGGCTGGGCGGCAGGGTGGCGAACCGGCCCTCACCGGCCAGCGCCAGGGGCAACAGCAGCTGATCGGCCAGGTGCCTGCCCACGGGCACATCGGCGGACAGGTATTCCCGGGCCGCCGTGACGACCTGCCCTGCCACCTTCTCGGCCGGCAGGCCGCGGCGGCCGATGGCGGTGAAGACTTCGGTAACGTGTTCAGACGCCACGAACAGGCTCACGGCATTGCCGGGGCCGGGCGCCGTGTCGTCGATGCGGATCCGAATCTGCGTTTCGGGAATGTCGAAGGCCCGTTGCAGGATCGATCGTTCCCGTTCGGCGATGTGGCGTGGCAGATGGCAGAGGAGTATCTCTGCCTGCAGCGCGTGAACGGGCCCGCGTTCGTCGAGCTGCAATGGCGCGAGGCGGGCAACGGGTTCGATGGCGGCCGTGATCAGGCCGCCGCCGGCCGGATAGAAGCCGGGGCGTTCGAGCTGCAGTGCAAGCCGCGGGCCCATGCGTTCGATGAGCGGGCGCCAGGCGTGTTGCAGGAACTCGAACGGTGGCGCCATCGGATTGTGGGTGCCGCCTTCGATGGCCACGCGTGAAGGGGCGGCGGCCAGCATCAGGGGTGGCAGCACCGTCTGCAACACCAGGGTCGTGCTGCCCGCCGTGCCGATGTCGAAACGGTAGTTTCCGGGGCGGACCGGTCCCGGTGCGAACTCGAGAGTACCCGAGCCGGCTTCGGCACCCTGCACACGGGCCTGACCGATGGCCGCGGCCGCCTGCACGGCCGCCAGATGCTGCGGCTGCAGTCCCGGCCGGCGCCGGCGTGCCCGGATGCGCTCGATGCGAAAGGCCTGCCCCGTGCACAGCGACAGACTCAGCGCTGTGCGCAGGATCTGCCCGCCGCCTTCGCCTGTCGAACCGTCGATACGAATCATGTTGTGAGGCCGTGCTGGAGCGGGATCCGAATCGCGAAGGCGGCAGGGGGACTCAGGGCGAACCGGTGGCGGTTCGCTCCGGGCTTTTCTCCAGGACCGAGAGCAGGATGCGCGCCCGGGCCTGAAGCGACTCGTCGCCACGTTCACGGGCCAGGCGCTGGGCCTGGTCGAGTTCCTCGCGGGCCTGCGCGGGCTGTTCCATGTCCATGTGGATGCGGGCCATGTGCAGACGGAAGACCGGCTCGTCCGGCAACAGGCGAATGGCCCGGCCGATGGCGACGCGCGCGGCTTCCGTCTTCCCGGCGCGATAACGGACCCAGCCGTAGGTGTCGAGAAAATAGGGATTGAGGCTCTTGCCGAGCGGCCTGGAGACGCGCAGCGCTTCGGCAAGCTGCTCCGGCGTGGGCTGGCCCTCGACCAGCAGGCTCGCCAGGTTGTTGGCCGCCAGGGCGTTGCCACTCTGGTGTTCGAGGATACGGCGATACAATTCGATGGCCTGCTCCCGTGCGCCACGCATCTCGGCCAAACGCGCCTGTTCGAACACGATGCCGGCGTTCCAGCGCCGGCGGTTGTCCCAGCGATCGAGAACCTTGCGTGCGTCTTCCGCCCGGCCTGTCTGGCGCAACAGGCGGGAGAGCATGATGTAGGTCATCGGTTCCTGCGGCGCCCGGGTCAGGGTTTCACGCAGGAGCTTCTCGGCGCCGGCATGATCCGGTTTCTGGATCAGACGCTGTGCCAGCAGCAGGCGGGCATAGGTGTTGTCGGGGTAGACGGCGATCACCGAGCGCAGAAATTCCTCCGCTTCGTCGAAGCGACCGGCATCCACGTAACTGCGGATCAGGGCGGCGAGCGGTCGCTGTTCACCGGGAAAGTTGCTGACCAGACGCTGGTAGGTGGCGATGCTCTTCTCCCAGCGCTGCTGCTGGCGGAAGAGTTCGCCCTTGAGCAGTTCGACCTCCGTGAGCGGCGCCGACTGGCGGCGTTCGATGGCTTTCAGCAGGGCTTCGGCTTCCTGCCAGTTGCGGCGCCTGAGCTTGACCGCCGCCTTGAGCAGGGCATAGCGAACCGGCAGGGTATCGAGGTTGTCCAGACGGTCCAGAATGTCTTCGGCCCGTTCGGCATTGCCATGACGGAGATGGAAAGCGGCTACGGCATAGGCCACGGCCGGTGTCTGGCGGGCGAGATTGTAGGCCGCCTCGTAGGCGTCCTTGGCCAGCAGGTTCTGGCCGCCTGCCTCGTGCGCCGCCCCGAGCGCCAGCCAGGCCTCGCTCTGATTGGGCCGGATGTGAATGGCCTTGCGCAGGGTGGCGATGGCCGCATCGATGTTCTGTCGCCGGCGCTGGATCTCGCCCTGGAGAATGAGCGCGTCGTAGGTATCGGGATCCTGATCCAGGATGGTCTTGATCAATTTCCCGGCCCGGTCGATGTCACGGCTTTCGAGCCACAGGCCGGCGAGGACCAGGCGGGCCGTGTCGGCAGCCGGATCGTCGCCGGCGCGGTCAACGAACTGCTGCAGCCACCGGCGCGCTTCGGCGGTCTTGCCGGTGGCGGTGGCGACATGGGCGTACAGGCGCAGCAGCTCGTCGGTCGGGGCGTCGCGGTCCAGGCGTTCCAGCAGTACCGTGTAGGCGCGTTCGGGCTGTCCGCTGCGGTACAGGAAGCGGGCCAGTTGCAGCGGATAGCGATCGTTTTCGGGATGGGCCTCGATGAGCTGTCGATAGACCGTTTCCGCCGCCTGCGGACGCCCGTTGCGCTCGAGCAGATCGGCCTTGGCCAGCAGGAGATCCGCCTGGCCGGTGGCCGCCTGAATGCGATCGATTTCGGCCAGGGCCGCATCGATGCGTCCGGCGCGTTGCAGGTTCTCGAAGCGCAACGTGGCCAGGGCCAGGTTTTCGGGGAAACGCTGCACGGCCTGTTTCAGCAGTTCTTCCGCCTGATCGTATTTCTTCAGGGCAATGAGCGCGGCGGCCTCGATGAAGGCCGCCTGATCGTCGTCGGGCTGGCGTTGCCGGATTTCTGCCGCCGTCTGCCGGGCCTGGTCGTAGGCGCCGAGCTTGAGATCCACCAGCGCGGTGAACAGGCGGGTATCGGGATCGTCGGCGGCGAGCTGCTGCAGTTTCTGACGGATGGTGAGTGCTTGCTTGAGATTGCCGCCGGACACATAGTACTGGCCCGCCCGCAACAGCAGTTGCGGATTGTCGGGATCGAATTCCAGGGCCTTGGTCAGGCAGTAGAAGGCCTCGGCCAGGTTGCCCCGTCTTTCTTCCGCCTCGGCCAGCAGCTGCCAGTATTCGGGATCGTCCGGTGCCTGTTGCAGGGCATTCTTCAGCAATACCACGGCGGCATCGTACTGGCCCTGCTGGAACCGGGACTGGGCATCCCGATAATAGCGCGCGGCATCGTCGCCGTCGGCGGAACAGGCGATGAGCAGCATCAGGGAGAGAAGCAGAACGATGAGTCGGGGCATGGTTCGGTTCCGTCAGTCGAGATAGCGGGGCAGCAGGGGCGCGAGGTCCCGCAGGGCACGTTGCAGGGTGCGATCGGCGTCTGCCGGATCACCGGGCGGGACGAGCGTGCTGAGCCGGACGAGCGAATTGTTGGTCGGCTGGCCGAGCATGGCATCCCGAAACAGTTCCCATTTCATGCGCCATTCGTTGGCCAGCCACTTGCCCCGGCCATAGTACCAGTAGTAGACCAGCAGGGTATCGTTGCCCTTGACGATGCGGACGCGATTGACCGGCTGGGGCCGACCGTTCGCGTTCACCCGGATTCGCCGGGTGTCCATGATCTCCCAGCCGCCGCCGGGCATGCAGACCTTGGGCGAGTGGGGCGAGCGGCCGCTCTCCTGGTGATCGTAGTAGGCGATGAACAGGCTGACGCTGTCCTGTCGCCCGTCGATCAGGCTGGCGGCCAGCGTGTCGTCGGCGGCAAGTCCACCGACCAGATCGGGAACCAGGCGGGAGGGGATGACGCGCCACCCGGCGATGCGGGGCGGGAACGTATCGAAGGATTCGCGTTCGGGCGGGATTGAACTTTGGGTGCGAAAGGCCTGGAAGGCGAGCAGGATGGCCAGCAGGACCAGTGTCATCGCGGCGAGTGTGCCGCGGCCCGCCCCTCTTGCAGGTGTTGCCGGGGTTGCGGGTGATTCATCGGCGGATGAGGATTTGCCGGGTATGCGGTCCGGCAACAGGCGAACCAGCAGCGCCATGAGCGCCAGTGAGATCAGGAACACCACCCAGCCCTGGAAGTAGTGCTGAAGGCCCTGTTCGGCCGCCTTGCCGTAGCGTTCCACGAGGATGCCGGCAATGCCGATGCGCAGACCATTCATGAGAATGGCGATGGGCACGGCCGAGAGCACGATGACGATCCGCGACGACGGGGACTTGTGCGGGGCGAACGTCGCCAGGACCACGCCGAGACCGATGAGCGGATAGAGATAGTTCAGGCCGCTGCAGGCTTCGGCCACCTGCAGGCGATGCTGGCTGAGTTCGAGAATGTTGCCGTCGAGGAAGACCGGAATGCCGAATGCCGCGATCAGATTTCTGCCGATGGCGGCGGAGAGGCCCTGCAGCCGCCAGGTGAGCGCCGACTCGAGCACGTAGGGCAGGGGAATGGCGAAGAGCAGGAACAGGAAGACGGGAAACAGCACGCGCAGATTGCGGGTGCCGTAGCGATACACGGCCAGGGCCAGCAGCAGTGCCAGAAGCGACAGGTGTTGCAGATAGAAGATGGAGCTGGCCAGACCGACGATTTCGAGAACCAGCGCGACCAGCAGGATGGTGCCGACGAGCGTGACCGAAGGCGGACCGGCGGGTACGAGCCGATGACGGGTGACATGAAAACGGTAGGCGGCCAGCAGGGGCAGCATGAAGGCGAAGTTGTACTGCTCCTCGCGGATCCAGCGCTCGACCATGACGATCAGGGCCGGACCGTAAAGCTGTACGATGGCCAGCCCCGCCAGAAGCAGCCAGGCGAACGACAGCCACCGGGCCAGGGGTGAGCGGGGAAGTTCCGTTTGCATCGTCATGCCATGACCGGGACGCAGGATCCGTGATTGCGGGAAATTTTCGGAAGGGAAATCGTCGACGACGGTGACCCGAGGCGAAACTGCATTATATCGGCGAAAGCCGCGGCGAACAGGGAAATTTGTATCGCCGGGTTGGAGATTAAGTCGTTGGACATACCCGCAATGGCATAATTCCGAAGATGGAATCGTGGCTGAACCGAATGCTTCAGGCTAAATAACTGTTCCGAATTCCAGGGCAATTTGGTGATTCTGAACCAACCATCAGGCACGCCCCACCTGCATTGAGGACTCCGTGCATGACCCAAGGTGTAGTGGAATTCGTAACAGCCATTCAGGAGGGTGATTGCATGGTGAGGCGATCCAGGACACGGCGGCAGGTGCGCGTCGGCACGTGCGGATTTGCCGAAAGCCAGGCTGCGACGTTCCGGGATTTCGACATCCTGGAGGTGCAGCAGAGCTTCTATCAGCCCCCGCAGATCCGGACTGCCGCGCGCTGGCGAGCGGCCGCGCCGGCGGATTTCGTCTTCACGCTCAAGGCCTGGCAGCTCATCACCCACGCGCCGCACAGTCCCACCTATCGACGCTTGCGGGAGCCGCTGGGAGAACGGCAGTTGCGCCTGTGCGGCGGTTTTCGCTGGAACGCGGTGACGCGCATGGCCTGGGAACGAATGTGTGAACTGGCCGAGGCGCTGGACGCCAAGGCCATCCTGTTCCAGACGCCTCGTTCCTTCACGCCCGAGCCGCGTCATCTCGAGCGCCTCTACCGTTTCTTCGAGGCCATCGACCGGCCGCCAGATCGACGACTGGCCTTCGAGCCGCGCGGGGATGCCTGGACCGATGATCTGTTGCGCCGCATCGTGCGTGATCTGCGCCTGGTGCATGTCGTCGATCCGTTCCTGCGCAAGCCGGTGGGACGGGGATTGCGTTACTTCCGCCTGCATGGCCGACCGGCCTACCATTATCGCTATCGTTACACCGATACCGACCTGAACGCGTTGCAGGCAAGGCTGACCGGACCCTGGCCTCACTGGGTGCTGTTCAACAACGATCACATGGCCGAAGATGCCCAGCGTTTTCGTCGTCGGGTGCATGACTGACTGATGCACAACGATCCTTGTCCTGCCAAGCATACGATCCTGTTGCTGATGCGCCTTGTGAAACCAGGCGGATTCTTTTCATCCAGAAGTCTTGTAGTGGATCAACAATCCGTACCGCGTTTCAGTTTCCGGATCAGAAACCGACCCGGATTCGTGGCCTGTTGCTGATCACGCAGTAACGGCAGCGGTTCACCTTCGAGCAGGGCGGCGAGTTGCATGGCAGCAAGCGGACAGGTGGTGAGACCCCGCGAGCCGTGTGCGGTCGTGACATGCAGGCCGGGAAGGTAACGGGCGGGCGGCAACGGACGCCGGTGAGGGCCATGACGCAGATCGGCATAGGCCGTGCGGAAAAAGTCCGCATCCGGCACGGCGCCGAGAACGGGGAGACGGTCCGGGCTGGTGGTGCGAAAGCCGACGCGGCCGCCGATGACGGGATACGTGGCGAGCGTCGGCAGGCTCTGGCGCAGCGTGTCCAGATTGGCCCGGTGATCGGCTTCACGCATGGCCGGGTCATGGCATGACGTCTCGAAGGTGGCACCGATGACCAGGAACGGATCCTCGGTGGGGGTCACGTAACCATCGCCGCACACGGGCAGTGCCGGCCAGTCCGGTCGGGGCACCTCCAGGTAACTGAGCTGGCCACGAACAAGCTGCAGGTTCCAGCACAGTTCCGGTACCGTACGCAGGGCATCGGCACCGTTGGCGAGGATCACGATCGGCGCCTCGAGGATTTCCGTTTTCGTATGCAGTTGCCATCGGTCGTCTGCGAAGGCGAGACGTTCGACCGTCAGTCCGGTACGGATCCCGATGCGCGGGTGGGCCAGCAGTTGTCGACACAGTCGCGGCGGCGAGAGCCAGCCGCCGGCGGGATAGAGCAGAGCGTCCCCGGCCAGTGGACTGCCCGCGAGCGATTGTGCGGCCTCGCGTTCGACGGCGGTGACCACGTCCGGCGGCAGGGCCGGGTGGATGCGTTGGACATGACGGCGACGGATGTCGAGCTGGAGCACGCCGCTGCGATGAAACCCGGTATCGAAGCCACGACCTTCGAGAGCCTCGAGCCAGGCAACGGTGTTCAGGAAGGCGGCCAGATGGAAGCGGGCGCCGGCATCCATGTCGGCATTGAGTCGCGGCATGAGCACGCCAGCCGGATTGCCGGAGGCTTCAGCGGCTACCCGCGTTCCGGCTTCGATGACCTGCACCTGCCAGTCGCGCTCGGCCAGCGCGAAAGCCGTGGTGGCCCCGGCCAGGCCCGCACCCACGACGATGGCGCGCCGCGCCTCGTGGGCG
>Ga0256832_1001009_pt1 | contig 18875 bp, 16 predicted proteins | sample 134614metaG_FD_190534 | JGI IMG/M metagenome (GOLD analysis project Ga0256832, IMG submission 190534) | Hydrothermal vent microbial communities from Lau Basin, Pacific Ocean - 134-614 | ecosystem: Environmental > Aquatic > Marine > Hydrothermal vents | place: Pacific Ocean: Lau Basin | collected...
CATCTCCGAGCCCTGACCCCAGGCCAGGGCCAAGGGCATCATGCCCGCCACCGTGGTCAGGGTGGTCATGAGGATGGGCCGCAGGCGCAGCCGGGCGGCGGTGACGATGGCCGCCAGTTTATCCAGCTCTTCCCGCCGCTTCAGCTCGATGTATTCCACCAGGATGATGGCATTGTTTACCACGATGCCCGCCAGCATGATGAGTCCCAGCCACACGGGCATGGAAATCGGAGTGTCCGTGAGCTTCAGGCCCAGGGCCACGCCGATGAGAGAGAACACCACGCTGAACAGAATGATGAGGGGATTGCGCAGGGACTCGTACTGCACGGCCATCACCACCAGCACCAGGAACAGGGCAAGTCCCAGGAGACGGTAACCCGTCTCCTGGCTCTGCTGCAGGGTCTTGAGGCTGCCGCCCTCGTAAATGGAATAGCCTTCCGGCAGTTCCAGCTCATCCAGGGCGCGCTGGGCGTCGCGCAGGACCTGCTCCATGTTGGCGCCTTCTTCCAGGGTGGCGTTCACCTCCACGATGCGCTGCTGCTGCTCGCGGATGATGGTGGCGGGCGCCGGCTTCAGTTCGATGCGCGCCATGTCCCCCAGACGCACGGCCGTGCGGGGACTGCTTCCTGTCATCATGATGATGTTTTCCAGGTCCCCGGGAGTGGTGGTGTCCCGGGGGTCGAGCATGAGCACGATATCGATGCTGCGGTCGCCATCGGTCATGCTGCTCACCTTGCGCCCTTCCAGGGCGTAGCGCACGGCCTTGCCTATGGTGCTCATGTCCAGCCCGTACTGCAGCATCTTTTCCCGGTCGGGGTGGATGGCCAGTTCCATGGTGACGCTTTCGTTCGACTGCTTGACGTTGCGCAGGCCGGGCAAGCTGCGCAGGCGCCCGGCCATTTTTTCACCGATTTCCGTGAGTACGTCGAGATCCGGTCCTCTGGCCTGGAAGTTCACATCATCGTCACCCCGGCCGATACGTAGCCCGCGTATGCCTCGGGGACGGATGCGGATTTTCACGCCCACCAGTTGCAGCTGCCTGGTCAGCTTGCGCATGCGCTTGATCCAGCGGGCCGTGCTCATGTCTTGGGTGAGGTGGAGCTGAATTTGCAGGTTGGCGCGGTTGGCGCTCTGATAACGTGAGCGGCCAAAGGTAAAGCCTCCCACGGTGGTGAGTACGGATTCGGTTTCGGGCTGTTCCAGCACCAGGTTTTCTATCCGGGAGGTCAGGACATCCATTTCCCGAACGTCTATGCCGCGGTCTGCGGTGAGATAGATGCCTACACGACCGTCGTCTATGCGCGGCAGGAAGGCGGACATGGGCTGCAGCAGCTGTTCCGCCGTCAGGGCCAGCAATACCAGGAATACCAGGATCACCAGCCATCCGACCCTGAGCAGACGGGCCAGTGCCCGGGCGTACGCGTTCTGCAGTCCTTCCATGGCCCTGTTGATATGGCGGCGCAGCCAGCCTTCGCTCCGGGCGGGAATGCGTGCCGCCAGGGCGGGCACCAGGGTCAGGGAAACGATCATGGACGCCAGGATAGCCGCGGAGATGGTGATGATGAGTTCCTGGAACAGCAGGCCGATGAGGCCGCCGATGAACAGGAAGGGCAGCACCGCGGCCAGGTTGGTGGAGGTGGAGGCGACGATGGCGGAGGTCACTTCCCCGGCTGCCCGGCTGGCGTCCTCCAGTCCGGCTTTGCCGTGCCGCTGATGCCGGTAGATGTTCTCCAGCATGACGATAGTGCTGTCCACCAGCATGCCTATGCCCAGGGCCAGGCCGCCCAGGGTCATGATGTTCAGGGTCAGGTCCACGGCGGACATGAGGGTGACGGTCACCAGGATGGCGATGGGGATGGCGCTGCCTATGATCAGGGTGCGGCGAATGCTGCCGAGAAACAGGTACACCACCAGCATGGCCAGTACAGCGCCGCTCAGGGCGGCGTTCAGTGCGTTGTTCAGGGAACGCCGGATGTGGCGGGCCTCGTCCCCCACCGGGGTGATTGTTATGCTCTCGGGCAACAGGCCCCGCTCCCGCAGGGCATTGAGCTGCAGGTTGACCCTGTCCACCGTGGCTACGGTGTTGGCCTGGGGCTGTTTCTGTATGGACAGCTTGATGGCGGACTGGCGGTTGAGGCGGATGTCCATGCGAGGCTCTTCGTGACCGTCGATGACCCGCGCCAGCTGGCCCAGCTGCATGTCATGCAGGCCGGGCGTGCTGGCGCTCAGCTCCAGGGGAAGGGCTTCGATATCCTGCACTTTCAGAAAGCGGCCCTTGGTCTGTACAGGGATTTCCGTGGTGGGATTGCGCAGGCGGCCGCTGGCCACGTCCCGGTTCTGCTGTTGCAGGCTGTCTTCCAGGTCCAGCACGTCCATGCCGTGGGCAAACAGCCTGTCCCTGTCGGCGATGACCTGGATCTCCCGGCGCAGCCCCCCGGCCACCTCCGCCGCAGCCACGCCGGGGATGTTGATCAGCCATTTTCCCAGGGTGTAATCAACCCATTCACGCAGGGCCACGGGGTCCAGAATACTGGAGCTGATGGCATACTCTGCTGCCGGCAGCTGGGAAGGGTCACGCTTGTAGATGATGGGGGATTCTATGGTGTCCGGCAGGAAGCGCTTGGCACGATCCAGGCGCATGGACGCGTCGCGCAGGGCGATATCGATGTCCGTGCCGTAGGCGAAGTCCAGGTCCACGGCGCTGCGCCCTTCCCGGGTAGCGGAACGGATGTGGATGGCATCCTCGGTGATGGCCAGCTGTTCTTCCAGCTGCCGGGTAATGCGGTCCTCCATGATGGTTGCCGGCACACCGGGATCGTTTACGCGTACGCCGATGGAGGGATAGATGATGTGGGGAAGCAGGTCAATCTTCAGGGCGCCCAGGGAGAACAGCCCCAGCACCATGACGGCCAGGGTGAGCATAACCACGGCAATCGGGTGATGAATGGACCAGCGGGCGATGCCGCCACTCCGGGGTTCAGGGATCTTGTTCATGCGGGTTGTGTATCGGGCTGCGGAAGATGCGGATTCCGGTCGGCATTGTCTCCTCAAGTTAGCTCAGGGAAGCCTGTTTGGCAATTACCGGGCAGAAAAACGAATCCCCGCCATGGGCGGGGATTCGTTGACTTGGATATCAGACTGCCAGGCTACTTGGTAATGCCCGCGTACAGGGCCGTGATGTAATTCATCTGGGCAAGAATCTTGTCCAGGGAACGCACGACCAGCGAGGGGATGTAGTTGTTGCCCTTGAGCTGCTTGCTGATCTTGAAGGTGTTCCAGTCCTTTTCCACCTTGGCCAGGGCGTCGTTGATCTCGGACGTGTTTTCCGGCGCATTTTGCAGCAGGCGCAGGGCGTCGGTGAATTCCACCACAGCCTTTTGCATGCCGATGTCGTATTCCGGATTGTCCAGCCCCCAGCTCTTCAGTACATAGAATTTTGCTATGCGCTGGGAAAGCATGCGCTGGCGACCGGAGATATTGACCAACTTGCCGGCATTGGTGCCGGAACGCTCCTGCAGCAGGAGCACGAACTTGTGCGCCTTCTTCAGCACCTCGTCGGACATGGCCGCCAGTTTCTCGGCATTTTCCTTGCTGGGCTTCTGTGTCGCCATGGCCTTGAATTTCTTCCACAGGGCCGCAACTTCCGCGATGGTTTTCCTTTCTTCATCCGTGGCGGCGAACTCGGTGAGCTCGGCAAGCTGCTTGTCGAACAGGGCTACCGAATCCCGCAGCTGGTTTGCCGCGCTGAGCATCACTTTCTGCCCTACCAGTGCATAGGCTTTCACTATCCGCTGGGAGAGCATGCGTTGACGGCCGGCCTTGTTGATGGCATCGCCCATGGTCAGGTTGGCGGCAGCGACAGCTTCTACGCCGCCGACAGCAAGGAACAGGAAAAAAAAGAGGAAGGATAAGATGCGCACCTTGGGCTTCATAACATGCCGTCCACAAGTAACAGGTGAATGATATTTGTATGCTTCAGTATAGCCAAATAACTGCAGGATTACCGGAGCTGATCGCAGTTCTGACCTCGTTCAAGGGTGTAACTCCGGAACTATGCTCTGACCTCCGGCTGAAAAATGCTCCGCCTGCATTTACGGCGTCGCAGCAGCCGGCACTTCATTGGCCAATCGGCCCGCAGGGCTGTGGAGCATAGTGACGGTATGGGCGGGAAACAACATGACTTAAGTCATCTACCACTATGTTTGTTCCAAAACTGTGATGAGCGTATCATCTTTCAGATTCATAAAGCCTCGTTTGATGATGCGTTCCCCGCCTTTGAGGCCATCCAGGATTTCGATGCGGCTGCCAAAGCGGCTGCCACTGCGCACATCACGTCGAAGCGCGTGGTTTCTCTCTATGATGTAGACGTATTCACCCATCCGGTCTCGCCGCAGGGCGCTGAAGGGAATGAGCAGCCGCTGTTTTTCGTTGCCGGTGAGCTCCACTCTCGCGTACTGGCCAGCCTGCGCCTGTGGTGGAATCCGTTCCAGGCGTATCTCTACCTTGCCCTGGCGGGTAAGGGGATTCAGTGTCGGATAGATGCGCCAGACCCGGCCTGCCAGGGGTTCTACATAGGGCAGATCCAGGATGACCTGCGCCCGTCCGCCCTTGCTGATGTCGGCAATGAGTTGCTCGGAGGCCTCCACGCGCACAAGCAGGGAGGCCGGATCAGCAAGGGTGAGCAGGTGGCTGTTACGCGGCTTGACATCTCCGGGTTCGGCAAGGCGCTCGGTGATGATGCCGTCGAAAGGTGCCTTGACCAGGGTATAACCCAGGCGGGTTTCCAGAATTTCCACCTCCGCCCGCGCGAGTTCCAATTCGGTCTGGGCCGCGATGAGGTTTTCCTCGGATGCCGCGTTGGTCTTGCGCAGTCGTTCCAGCCGTGCAACCTTGCGCGCCGCCATGGACCGGGTGGCACGCGCTTTTTTCAGCTCGGCCCGGAGGAGCCGGTCGTCCAGGCTGAGCAGAACATCGCCCTTGCTTACCTGGTCGCCTTCGTACCAGGGCAGGTCTTTGATGCGTCCTTCTTCCTGGTTGTAGACATGCAGGACATGGCGATGCACCAGGGTGCCGATGCGCTGCCAGGTCCTGGATACGGTTTCGGACTGCACGGTGGCGGCTTCCACCAACAGGGGGATGGGTTGGCGCTTGCCATTCTTTGCGGCTGGATCGTCGCCGTCGCCTGTGCAGGAAACCAGCAGCAGGGCTACGGCCATGAGCAGCAGGCGGAAGACCATGGTCTAGTCAGCCGTTCCCTGGTATCTGTAGTGTTTGACCTTACGCTTGATATTCCTTTGCAGCACTACGGCCTCGGGCTTCCAGTCCAGCCCTTCCAGGGGAATTTCCGGGTAGAGGTCGTTCAGGGCGACCAGGCGTTCACCGTTCTCGTCATTGAGGTACTGGCGGAACCAGCGCACGCCTTCCACCAGGGTCATGATGTACATGCCATGGGCGACCCGGTCCGTGCGTTCCAGAATGATGATGCAGCCATCGGGAAATTCTGGCTCCATGCTGTCTCCCAGTACCTGCAGGGCGAAAGGCTCGTTGTAACTGCAACCGGTCTCATCCAGTGATTCTTCCAGCGCCAGGTGTTCCTGTTTGCTATCATTCATGCTCTTCGTGTCAGGGGCGGAAATCCCTGATTTTCAAGGGTTAATTCAGGGTTTCAGTATAGCATGGTTCATGAACGCGGGGTGTCTCCCCAGGTGCACAAGAATCGCCGCGACTGGCACAACCTGAGGAATATGCTGCCTTTTCTCTGGGAGTTCCGCGGGCGGGCGGCCTTTGCCCTGCTGTGCCTGGTGCTTTCCAAAGTGGCCAATGTGGGGGTTCCCCTGCTGCTCAAGGAGATCGTCGATGCCCTGGAGAACCGCCCCGAACAGGTGTTGGTTTTGCCTATAGGCCTGCTGCTGGGTTATGGCGCCCTGAAACTGTCCGCCAGTCTTTTCAATGAGTTGCGGGACATCGTCTTTGCCAAGGTGCGTTACCGGGCCATGCGCCGCCTCTCCACCCGGGTGCTGGAGCACCTGCACCGTCTGTCCCTGCGCTACCACCTGGAACGCCAGACCGGCGGCATCAGCCGTGATCTGGAGCGGGGCACCCGCTCCGTGGCCCAGATCCTCAACTACATGGCTTTCAGTATCCTTCCGGTGCTGGTGGAGTTCCTGCTGGTGGGGGGGATTCTGGTGACCCAGTATGATCCGGTGTTTACGTTTATCACCTTTGGCACCGTGGTGGTCTATGCCCTGGTGACCTTCGCCATCACGGAGTGGCGCATGGATTTCCGCCATCACATGAACCAGCTGGACTCCGAGGCCAACAGCCGGGCCATGGACAGTCTCATCAACTACGAAACGGTGAAGTACTTCGGCAATGAGAAGCTGGAGGTAGACCGTTTCGACCGCAAGCTGGGGGATTGGGAATACTGGGCGGTGAAGAGTCAGACCTCTATGTCCCTGCTGAATTTCGCCCAGGGGGCGGTCATTGCCGTGGGCGTGACTTTCATCATGGTGTTCGCCGCCCGGGGGGTGACCCGGGGTGACATGAGCATCGGTGACCTGGTGCTGGTGAACGCCTTTCTGCTGCAGCTGTTCATTCCCCTGGGTTTCCTGGGTATCGTCTATCGCCAGATCAAGTACGCCCTGGCAGACATGGATCTGATTTTCAAGCTGCTGGAGCGCGAGCCGGAAATCCGGGACGCGCCGGATGCCCGCCCCCTGGTACTGACCGAAGGCGGCCTGTCCTTCGAGGGAGTGAGTTTTTCCTACCAGCCTGAACGGGTCATTCTCCGGGATGTGAGTTTCCAGGTGCCGGGGGGACGCAAGGTGGCCATCGTCGGCCACAGCGGTGCGGGGAAATCCACCATCGCCCGCCTGTTGTACCGCTTCTATGACGTCACCGGGGGCTGTATCCGCATCGACGGCCAGGACATCCGCCAGGTGACCCAGAACAGCCTGCGCGCCGCCATTGGCATCGTGCCCCAGGACACGGTGCTGTTCAACGACAGCATTTATTACAACATCGCCTACGGCCGTATCGATGCCAGCCGCGAGGAAGTGGAGGCCGCGGCCGAGCAGGCTCATATTCGCGAATTCATCGAGTCCTTGCCGGATGGCTGGGACACCTTGGTGGGAGAGCGCGGGCTCAAGCTGTCCGGCGGTGAGAAGCAGCGTGTGGCCATTGCTCGGGCCATGCTCAAGCGGCCGCGCATCCTGGTGTTCGACGAAGCCACTTCATCACTGGACAGCCGCACGGAGCAGGCCATACAGGAAACCCTGGCTCAGGTGGCGGAACATCACACCACCCTGGTCATCGCCCACCGGCTTTCCACCGTGGTGGATGCGGATGAGATTCTGGTCATGGACCGGGGACGAATCATCGAGCGGGGCACCCATGCCCGGCTTCTCGCCCTGGGTGGCGTGTACGCGGACATGTGGGAGTTGCAACAAAAAAAACGGGCCGAGGATGACTCGGCCCGAAACAAGCAGGAGCTTCGATGAAAAAGGTTGCGCTGATCAGTGCCCGCAGCTGTTGCACCAGGTGTCGGACAGCTTCTTGCTGTGTGTCAGCTTGCTCAACTGGCAGGGCAGGCAGCGCCAGATGGCGTTTGCCACGCCGATGGCCATGCCGGTGAAAATCATCGCCAGGAAAACCTGATCGATCCAGTCCCTGAGCATGACACCTTCCAGGCCGTATATCATGTAGGTGACGATGGAAAAAATCATGGCCGCCACCAGTCCAAACAAAGTCGGTATCATCGTCGTGTCCTCCGACAGGGTAATAATTTAACATATTAATCTTTTCTAATACATGGGCATTGATAATCCGCAATCAAGTCAAAGTGCCGAACCTCCCCGGATTTACCTGGTGGGTGGCGCCGTGCGGGACCGCCTGCTGGGGCTTCCCGTGGTGGATCGGGACTGGGTGGTAGTGGGCGCCACGCAGGAAGACATGGTGGCGCGGGGCTTTGAGCCGCTCCCGGGGGATTTTCCCGTGTTCCGGCATCCCGAGACCGGCGAGGAATACGCCCTGGCCCGGCGGGAAACCAAGACCGGCAGCGGATACCATGGATTTTCCGTGGAAACCGGCCCGGATGTGACTCTGGAAGAAGACCTGGCCCGCCGGGATCTCACCATCAATGCCATGGCCGAGGATGAGCAGGGGAATATCATCGATCCCTTCAATGGCCGGGAGGACCTGGAACTGGGGTTGCTGCGTCATGTCACGCCGGCCTGGGTGGAAGACCCTGTGCGCATGTTGCGCATTGCCCGTTTTGCTGCCCGTTTTGCGCCCTGGGGTTTCCGGGTGGCCCACGGTACCCATGGGCTGATGAAAAAGATGGTGGCTTCCGGCGAGCTTGCCCATCTGCAGGGTGCCAGGGTGCGCCAGGAAATGGAAAAGGCGTTGATGACCGACCGTCCCTGGCGCTTCTTCCAGGTGCTGCATGCCTGCGGTGCCCTGGAGCAATTGTTTCCCGTCCTGGCCCGCGGGCTTCCGCAGGAAGCACATGACGGGGATGACCAGGCAGCACCCTGGCAGGTTCTTTCCCGTGCCGTGGAGGCAGATGCTGCCCTGCCACTGCGGCTGGTGGGCATACTGCAGTACGCTGTGGATGCCAATCATCCGGCGGAGCAGCTGTCGGCCTGGCTGGCCCTGGACCGTTCCACTAGCGCCCTGTTGCGGGAATGGCTGGATCTTCGGGCCAGGCTGGAGAGCGCTTCTTTCCGGAATGCCGATGACTGGCTGGACCTGCTGCCCCTGTTCCGGCAGCGGGGAGAGGCGCTGGAACAGCTGTTGTCCCTGAGCATGCCGGAGCTGGCGGCGGATTTTCTGCCCCGGCTGGAAATGGCCAGGCAGGCCGCCGGCCGGGTGCGCGGGGAGGAACTGCGCCAGCAGGGCTGGGAAGGCCGGGCCCTGGGAGAGGAACTGCGGCGACGGCGGAAAGAGGCCCTGACTTCCGCCCTGGAGAACACCACATGAATACCGGGAGAAGCAATGGCTTCAGGGACGAAATCGCGGCCCCGTCCATCTGGCAGATTCTGCGCACGGGCCGGCTGCTCCTGCCCCTGTTCCTGCTTTGCGCCGGAGTGGCTCTGGTGGCGGCTGTCACCCTGCGGGCCTTCCTTGTTCCCGGGATAACGAGTGGCTTCCTGCTCATGCTGGTTGTTGCCGTGGGGCTGGTTCTGGCAGGGCTGGGCGCGTCCCTGTTCCAGTTGAAGCGCCAGATCCTCGATCCCCTGGTGGCCCTGGAAACCTCCGTGGCGCGGCTTTCCCAGGGAGAGCCCGGCGCCAGCCTGCCGGACGTGGATACCGGCGTGTTCACCACCATGGTGCGGGATATCGACAGCATCAGTGAAGAACTGATGGACCTGTACGAGGATATCGACAGCCGCGTCGCCCGCCACACAACGCGCATGGCGCAGAAGACCGCTTCCCTGAAGATACTCTATGACGTGGCCGCCACCATCAACCAGGTGGAGGACCTGGACGAGCTCCTGGTGCGTTTCCTGCGGGTGCTCAAGGAAATGGTCAACGGCCTGGCCATCAGCGCCCGGGTGGTGCAGCTGGGGGGCAGGATGCGCCTGGTGGGCGCCATCGGCCTGGATGACAGGCTGCAACGCGAGGCCGAGCTGCTGCCCCTGGAGATTTGCCAGTGCGGCATGCCTCTTTCACCGGGCGATATCTGTTGTGAGTACGATGGCCGCTGGTGCCGGGAGCAGCTGGGCCGGAAAATGTTTTCCCCACAGGAAGTGGAGCTGATTTCCGTGCCCCTGGAGTACCATGGTGATGTGCTCGGTCAATATGATATCTATGTGGAACGTCCCGGCGTTTCAGACCGGGAAGACATCCTGGAGCTGCTGGAAACCGTGGGCAGCCACTTGGGGGTGGCTGTTGCCAAGCAGCGCTCGGATGAGAATGCGCGGCGCCTTTCCATCTATGAAGAGCGCAATGCCCTGGCCCATGAGCTGCATGATTCCCTGGCCCAGACCCTGGCCAGCCTGCGTTTCCAGGTGCGCATGATGGAAGACAGCCTGCAGCAACAGGATGTCGTATGCCAGATCGTTGCGGATGACCTGGAGCGTATCCGTAATGGCGTGGATGAGGCCCATACGGAATTGCGCGAGCTACTCAACAGCTTCCGGGCCTCCATAGACGGACGGGACCTGAGTTCCGCCCTGGAAAAGCTGGTACAGCGCTTTGCTTCGGAAACCGGTGTCGCCACTTACTATCAGCAGGAATGCTCCCAGGTGCGGCTTTCCTCATCCGAGGAGATGCAGATGCTGCGCATCGTGCAGGAGGCCCTGGCGAACATCCGCAAACATGCCCGGGCACATACGGTCAGGGTGCTGCTCACCTGCCGCGGCGGCAGGTACAATCTGCTGGTGGAAGACGATGGCGTGGGCTTCGAGGGTGCTGCCCGGGAAGGGCATCCTGGCGAGCATATCGGCCTGTCCATCATGGAAGAGCGGGCGCGGCGCCTGGGCGGTGAACTGCGCATTGAGAGTGAAGTGGGTGAGGGCACCCGCGTGGAACTGGTCTATCATCCCGACGTCCAGCGCCGCCCCATCGATGACAAATGGATGAAGGAATCCCCGGACTGATGCGAATACTGTTGATTGATGACCATGCCCTGTTCCGCATCGGCCTGCGCGAACTGCTGGAACGGCGCGGGCTGGAAGTGGTGGGCGCCGTGGGCGACTGCGAGGAAGGCATCCGCCTGGTTCTGGAAAGGCAGCCAGACGTGGTGCTGCTGGACATGCGCATGCCCCAGATGAGCGGCCTGGAAGTGCTCAAGACCCTGCGTGACAAGGGAATGCAGATGCCCATCGTCATTCTCACCACCAGCCGGGTGGAAAATGACCTGATTGCGTCTTTGCAATGCGGCGCCCAGGGATATCTGCTAAAAGATATGGAGCCTGATGAACTGATTCGTTCCCTGAACGATATTGTTGCGGGGCAGACCGTGGTAGCCAGCGAACTGACCATGGTGCTCGCCCGGGCCGTGCGCGGGGGTGAGCAGGACAAGACGGAATCGGCCATGGACCAGCTCACCCCCCGGGAGAAGGAGATACTCTGCCTGCTGGCGGAGGGCCAGAGCAACAAGGTCATTGCCCGCAACCTGGGCATCAGTGACGGCACGGTAAAGCTGCATGTGAAGGCCATACTGCGCAAGCTGGACGTGCACTCCCGGGTGGAGGCCGCGGTCATCGCGGTGGAGCAGCATTTCTGCAAGCGGAGTCAGGAATGAATCCCGTCCAACAATGAACCACAGAGTGAGCATCGAATGAAACGTTTTCTGGAACTGATCAAGGACTGCCTGACCACCATCAAGGAACACATGCCCTGGGATCTGGAAGAACGCCTGGAAGCCAATCCGGATCTGCTCATCGTCGATGTGCGTGAGCCCTACGAGTACGAGGCCATGCATATCGAGGGCTCCATGCTGGTGCCCAGGGGAATTCTCGAGTCCGCCTGTGAGTGGGATTTTGAAGAAACCATCCCCGAGCTGGTCCGGGCTCGGGAGCGTGAAGTGGTGGTCGTGTGCCGGTCCGGCCAGCGCAGCGTGCTGGCGGCCCATTCCCTGCAGATTCTCGGTTACAAGAATGTCGCCTCCCTGGCCACGGGTATCCGCGGCTGGAAGGACTACGACCTGCCCCTGGTAGATGGCGAGGGCAATGATGTGGACCTGGATTATGCCGACGAGTACTTCACCCCCCGCCTGCGGGAAGATCAGCTGCGTCCCAAGGATTGGGTAGATCCGGTATAGTAAGGAGACAGACTTTTCCCACTTGGAGTCAGAAGAGCCAGGTAGTGCGTATGCCGGCAACCCAGCTGTCTCCCATGCCTTGGGCGAAGCCACTGTTTTTTATCCATTGCAGATCCGAGCTGATCTCCAGGCCGGGAAATACTTCGTAGCGGGCATAGACTTCCGCATGCAGCATATCGCTGGCGTCTGTGTCCCTGGATGCCCAAGTGTGGGAGAACGCCGCGCCCCAGTACCATTGATTCAGTCTCTGCTCCGTTGACAGGGAGATGAAGCCCTGGGCAAGGGACACGGAAGGATCGGCCCAGCCGGCGCGAAGGTTCCACTTCTGATCATGGAGATCGAAATCCACGCTGGTGTAGACGCCCTGGCTGCTGCCGTTGCCTTTTCCATCCAGGTCCGGGTGCGAGGCACCATTGCGCCAGACTCCCAGCCGCCACAGTGCTCCGCTGGTGTATCCGTACAGCTCCAGGGTGGTGAACAGGCCCTTGTCCCCGGTATTCAGTTCCGCAAGCCGCCGGTAATTTCCCTCATTGTCTCCGAGACCATGGGAGCTTCCTGCCAGGAGCGTGAATCCCGGTTTGTTGGGGGAAGCCTGATAATGCCAGGCGATGGCAAGATGGTAGTCTGGGAACTCGATGGTGGGGTTGTTGACGAAAGAGGTTCCCAGGAATTGCCGCGTCTCATCGTTTGCCACACTGCTGCGATCGAGAAAGCCGGTGGCGTCCAGCAGCCCAAGGGTCAGAACGGATGTTCCGGTATCCAGGCTGTAGTGCAGGGCGGAAATCTGAACCCTGCCCTTACCGCCGTCATCCAGGGCGGTGCCCAAATCAGCGTTGGCTTCCGGAAGCCAGCTCCCCACGCCATTGTCTTTCGGCGTGGTGCTGCCTTCGAGGTAGAGGGTAATGGTTCCACTGCGCAGGGGGAAGGTGGCCACCAGGTCGACGGACCCCGAGAGCTCGTCATCCATGTATTTCCTGGAGGCGTGCTGCCATGTCAGGGTCATGCCACCTTCTATTGAATAGTAGGTATGACCGTCTTCAACGGCGCCGTGACGTGTATCAGGCTGATCTGCATGCAGAACGGTTGAGAACAGGATTGGCGCAACGCTCAGTGCCAAAAGATGTGCAGACTTCAAGAAAGGCTCCCCTCAATAAAAAGAAAAGCCAAATGATAATGATTCTTACTTCGTATTGCAATGGTGTTCCAAGGGTCGAAGTCAAACGCCTCCGGAATCCTTACAAGGAACAGAACCAGATGATTTCCTGATTATCGGATCTGTTCAGCATTGTTTGAGTTTGACTCCGACCCCGTCATGATTTGACTCCGACCCCGTCATGATTCAGGAACCATCCGTCGGCGGCTTGAGTTCCGTGCCTGGCTGAATCGGGGAGGTGGCGCCCTGGTAGGCCGCCTTCTCTCCCTTGTACCAGGAAAGTTTCTCGTGCAGCTGTACGACTTCTCCCACGATGATGAGGGTAGGGGGCTTGGGCTTCTCCTTCTCCACCACCTCGAGGATGTTTTCCAGGGTGCCGGTGAACACCCGCTGCAGGTGGGTGGTGCCCTGTTGCACCAGGGCAATGGGCATCTGCGGAGATACGCCGTGCTCCACCAGTTTCTCGATGATTACCGGCAAACCCATGAGTCCCATGTAGAACACAATGGTCTGGTGGGGCTGGGCCAGCTGGTGCCAGTTGAGATTCATGCTCCCGTCTTTCAGATGGCCGGTAACGAAGGTCACGGACTGGGCGTAGTCCCTGTGGGTCAGGGGGATGCCGGAATAGGTGGCGCATCCGGATGCCGCGGTGATGCCGGGAATCACCTGGAAAGGCACGCCCTGTTCCGCCAGGGTGTCTATCTCCTCTCCGCCACGACCGAAGATGAAGGGGTCACCCCCCTTCAGGCGCACCACCCGCTTGCCCTCCTTGGCCAGCTTTGCCAGCAGTTCGTTGATTTCCTCCTGGCGCATGGCATGCCGGTCCCTTTCCTTGCCCACGTAGATGCGCTCGGCTTCCCGGCGCACCATCTCCAGCACGGGTTTGGCCACCAGACGGTCATAGACCACCACGTCGGCCTGCTGCATGAGGCGCAGGGCGCGGAAGGTGAGCAGGTCCGGGTCGCCGGGGCCGCCGCCCACCAGATAGACCTCGCCCATGCCCCGGCTGGGAGAGAAAGTCTCCAGCTCCTTCTCCAGCACTGCTTCGGCTTCCTCCATGTGGCCGGAGAACACCCGCTCGGCCACGCTGCCTTGGAGAATGCGGTCCCAGAATCGCCGGCGGTCGTCGGGGTTGGAAAAAGCGGCTTTCACCCTGTCTCGGTAACGCGCGGTCAATTCGCCCAAGCGTCCGTAACCGGCGGGAATCAGGGATTCCAGGCGGGCGCGGATCAGGCGGGCCAGCACGGGTGAAGCGCCTCCCGTGGATACGGCGGCCACCACAGGGGAACGGTCGATGACCGAGGGCATGATGAAGCTGCCGGCATCCGGATCGTCCACCACGTTCACCGGAATGTTCTGTTGCCGGGCTGTTTCTGCAATGGTCTTGTTTACCGCGGGGTCATCGGTGGCGGCAATCACCAAGGTGTAATTCTGAAGCCCGGAATCGGAATACTCGCGCGCATGGTGAATGATTTGTCCATCCGCGGCCTGTCCTTTAAGTTCCTGGCACAGCTCGGGGGCGATGATATGTACCTCGGCGCCGGCATCGCGCAGCAGGCGGCACTTGCGCGCGGCAACCTCGCCACCGCCTATGATGGCGCAGGGCCGGGATCTGACATTCAGGAAAATGGGAAGAAAATCCATTGCTTGGTTACCGTTACAAGTGGCGGATGGGTGATGAGCATAGCATAAGCGGTTGTTTTACAATATAAAAACCACGCCATTACCAGCGTTTATGCTACACATACATTGATTATATGAGGATATTATAATATACTACATCGATTCAGTTTGCCATTGACCCGATATCGAGGTTTGAATGCAAGTCAAAGAGATCGACGTATCCGAGCTGAAAAAGCGTCTGGATGCGGGCGAGGATGTTGTATTGCTGGATATCCGCAGTGATGCGGAGGTGCGTCAGGGCGTTCTGCCCGGATCGGAGCATCTGCCCATGCATCTCATTCCCCTGAAACTGCAGGACCTCCCCAGGGACAAGGACGTGATCCTGTATTGCCGTAGTGGCGCGCGCTCATACCATGCCTGCGCGTTTCTCGCGCAACAGGGGGTAAACAATGCCTTCAATCTGCGCGGTGGCATCATCGACTGGGCGCGCCATGGCTATGAAATCGCCGCGCCCGCGTGAAAATTTCCATCTGGTGCTTGCCTTTCTCTGAGAGTTAGAATATAAGAAAGCACTGTTATTTAACCCACAAACACTGGAGAAATCCCATGGCTGATTTTGATGAAGAACTCGATGCAAGTGGCCTGAACTGTCCTCTGCCTATCCTGCGCGCAAAGAAGGCGCTGGCGGCGCTGGATTCCGGCAAGGTACTGCATATCATCGCTACCGACCCCGGTTCCGTGAAAGACTTCGAAGCCTTTTCCAAGCAGACCGGCAACGAGCTGCTGGAATCCAAGGAAGAAGGTGGCAAGTTCCATTTCCTGATCAAGAAGGCCTGATTCGGCTGCCTGACATCTGAAATACTGCGTTCAGTCGCAGGGGAGAAGACGAATGGAACAGAAAAAGATGGCGATTATCGCCACCAAGGGTAGCCTGGACTGGGGCTATCCTCCCTTTATTCTTGGCTCCACTGCCGCGGCACTGGGTTATGAGGTAGAGATCTTCTTTACCTTCTACGGCCTGCAGCTGCTGAAAAAGGATCTCAACCACCTGCGTGTTACTCCCCTGGGTAACCCGGGTATGCCCATGCCTGGCGGCATGGAAAAGTGGATGCCCGTGCTGGTTACCGCGCTGCCCGGCATGGAAGCCATGATGACTTCCATGATGAAGAAGCAGATGAAGGCAAAGGGTGTAGCAAGCCTGGAAGAACTGCGGGAACTCAGTCAGGAAGCCGATGTGCGCTTCATTGCCTGTAACATGACCGTGGAACTGTTCGATATGCAGCCTTCGGACTTCATCGATGGCATCGAACTGGCTGGTGCGGCGCGTTTCTTCGAATTTGCAGGGGATTCAGATATCTGTATGTATATCTAATTCGTTGAAATCGCACAAAAAAAGCCGCCTTAGGCGGCTTTTTTTATGCCCGTTTTCCAGTACACAGGGTTTCTCATGGTCACGAAAAAGCCGCTGTCACAGCGGCTTTTTCGTGGTTTCGGTTCCGGGCGCCGTCAGAACTTGTAGTTCAACTGGGCGCTGAAGATGTCCACGTCGGAGTCGTATACGCCAATGAGCTGATGCCCGGTGCTGTGGTCCAGGGCGTTCAGGTCGGTGTCATCGATGAACAGGTGGGCATAACCCACGTCAAAGCCCAGCTTGTCAGACAGCTGGTAACCCAGGCCGACGGCAACCCAGGTTCGGTCGTTTCCCGGAATGCGCGGCGTACGGTCGCTGGTCTTGCTGATGGGGGTTTCATCATAGGCCCAACCCGCGCGGAATGCCCACTTGTCGTTGGGGCGATAGGTGGCGCCCAGGGAATAACGCATGGCATTGTCCCAGTTCTCGGGCTGCACGGTGTCAGGTTGAGCGGGATTGTCATAATCGATGACCAGCTCGTCGAAGCGGCTCCAGCGTGTCCAGGTGGCATCGGCGAGAATGGCCCACTGGTCGTTGAATGCGTGGTACAGGCTGATGGATGCGGTTTCGGGCAGGTTCACGTCCGCAGTGGCGCCGGTATCGCTGAACAGGGGGATGCCCATGTCCAGGATGGCCTGGAAGCCAGTGGGTACACGGAAGTCGGCATCACCATCCAGGTTCTGCTTGACGTTGGAGCGGTAGGCCAGGCCCATGCGGGTCTGGTCGGTCAGGTGAATCATTGCGCCGAGATTGAAGCCGAAGCCCCAGTCGGAACCCTTGACCTTGGCGTAGCCGTCGGAAGCGGTGGGCATCATTCCGACTGCAGCACAGGTGCCGGTGGGAATCTGCGGGATCTGGGCTTCCAACCCATAGCAGACGGTGCCGAAATCGACATTGTTGGACAGGGTGGCGCGAATGTACTGGGCGCTGATGCCGCCTCCCAGGGAAACCATGTCGTTCACCTTGTAGGCAATGCTGGGGTTGATGTTGATGGTGCTGATCTCGGAACGGACGGCGTGGTAGCGGCCAACCCAGTCCTTGTCATATTTGGTTGCAAGTCCGAAGGGAGCGTTTACGCCTACGCCTGCATACAGCTGGTCGCTGAGCTGGGTAGAGAAATAGAAGTTTGGAACAAGGGCTGTCTCACCACCGTCATCATCGCTTCCGGAAAGCGTGCCCGACAAGGGCGCCCCGCCGGTCAGGGCCGGGTTGATGTAGGAGCCGCGGTTGCTGAAATCCGCGCTGGGAACGATGACGTGGCCGGCCATTACCATTTGCGAGCCCTGCAGCTCAGTCATGCCTGCCGGGTTGAAGAATATGGTGGAGGCATCCTCGGCCACGGCTGCCGCGCCGGCAAAGGCATTGCCCATGCCACTTGCGCTGTTTTCGATGATGGCGAATCCGGCGGAATGGGCGCTGAAGGATGATGCGGCCATCAAGCCGCCAATAAGCAGGCCCAACGGCTTGCGAATGGCTGTTTTGTTCATGTTGTGTTGTCTCCCTTGCTGGAACTCGTGCATGAATGCCCCCTGGGCAATGCGATGGTCAATCAGATTGTGGCATATTGCCCTAAAGGCTATGTCAAATGCCGACAAAATGCCAGTCTTATCGGGCTCTACCGTTGAAATGGCCGTATCGGCAAGAGGCGCTCTTGACCAAACGCAAATGCTTGCCCGCATTTTTGTGGCAAGCTGATGCTTTAGCAGTTTATAATATAAACTGGATTTATCGCTGGTATTGTAATGTTTACACCGCAGTTTTGCGGCAACCTCCGCGAAACCCGGAACCGGGAGCAATCAGTAACATGGCAGACAGAAGATTACAGGTTTTCTTCACCGTTGCACGCCTGCTCAGCTTCACCAAGGCGGCGGAAACCCTGCACATGACCCAGCCGGCGGTGACTTTCCAGGTCCGCCAGCTGGAAGAATATTTCAACACCCGCCTGTTCGACCGCACTCACAACCGCATCAGCCTCACGGACGCCGGCAGCCTTGTATATGGTTACGCGGAAAAGATCTTCGATCTCTATAATGAGATGGAGAATATGATCAAGGATATGACAGGGGAGATCAGCGGCTCTCTGACCATCGGCGCCAGCACCACCATCGCGGAGTACATGCTGCCTTCGCTGCTGGGTGATTTCCGCGAGCAGTATCAGGACGTCGTCATTCATCTCAAGGTGTCCAATACCGAGGGCATCGTTTCCATGGTGGAAAACAACGTTATCGACCTGGGTGTGGTGGAAGCGCCTGTGGGTAACAAGAACCTGGTGGTGGAGACTTGCCGCAACGACCGCCTGGTGGCCATTGTTCCCAATGGTCATCCCCTGGCCAGCCATGACGTGGTGCACCTGGATGAACTGCTGGAGTATCCCTTCATCTGCCGTGAAGAAGGGTCCGGCACCCGGGAGGTCATCGAGGAATACATTTGTAATGCCGAGGGCTGCAAGGAAGGGTTGAACGTGGCCATGGAGCTGGGCAGTCCCGAAGCCGTGAAGGGTGCGGTGGAGGCGGGCATGGGAATTTCCATCGTGTCCGAGGCCACCATCGCCAAGGAGCTCAGACTGGGCACTCTGGTAGCAGTGGAGCTGGATCCTCCCATGGAGCGGCCGTTTTCCTTTGTTCACCAGAAGCAGAAATTCCGCGTGCGTGTCATGGATGAACTGCTGGAGTTTGCCCGCGGCTACTGCAAGGAAGAAAGCTGACCTTGTTTGCGCCCACGCCCCTGAATCTGCCGAAGGAGCAGCGCCGCCTGTTGCGGTTGTATGGCGGGCTGGACGATGGCCGCAAGGCCAGCCTGCTCGCCTTTGCCGAATTTCTTGCCCAGCAGCAGGAAGATGACAAGCCACGGGAAGCATTGGAGGCTCAGTCTCCGCGGAAGCTTCCCAGGCCCGAAGAGGAAACCGTGGTGGCCGCCATGCG
>Ga0256832_1001010_pt1 | contig 18869 bp, 21 predicted proteins | sample 134614metaG_FD_190534 | JGI IMG/M metagenome (GOLD analysis project Ga0256832, IMG submission 190534) | Hydrothermal vent microbial communities from Lau Basin, Pacific Ocean - 134-614 | ecosystem: Environmental > Aquatic > Marine > Hydrothermal vents | place: Pacific Ocean: Lau Basin | collected...
ACGGTGGTGCCCAGGGGCACGCGGATGATGCGATCCTCGCCGCGCTTGCCGGTCTGGTTGCGGCCCCGGCCCGGCTCGCCGTTCCCGGCCCGGTAGCGGCGGGTGAAGCGGAAGTCGGCCAGGGTGTTGAGATTGACGTCGCCCACCAGGTAGACGCTACCGCCATCGCCGCCGTCCCCGCCGTCGGGGCCGCCGAATTCGATGTACTTCTCGCGCCGGAAGCTGACGCAGCCATTGCCGCCCTTGCCGGCGTGGACCTGGATGGTGGCTTCATCGACGAATTTCATGGGAATCGGGCGGGGTGGGGAAAATCGGACAATATATAAGGTGTCGGACGCCGGCTTTCAATCGCAGCGCCACAAACGAAAAACCCCGTCGCGGGGACGGGGCTTCGCGTGAGCGGGCTGCCGGGCCGGGTCAGGCCGGGATGACGCTCACGTGCTTGCGCTTCTTGGGGCCCTTGATCTCGAAGACCACCTTGCCGTCCACCTTGGCGAACAGGGTGTCGTCGCCACCGCGGCCGACGTTGACGCCCGGGTGCACACTGGTGCCCCGCTGGCGGACCAGGATGTTGCCGGCGCGGACCATCTCGCCGCCGTAGCGCTTGACGCCAAGACGCTTGGAATGGGAATCGCGGCCGTTGCGTGTGCTGCCGCCTGCCTTCTTGTGTGCCATGTGTCAGTTACCTCGAGCTTGCCGGCCGATCAGCCGTTGATCGCCGTGATTTCCAGTTCGGTGTAGGCCTGGCGATGGCCCTGCACCTTCTGATGATGCTTGCGACGGCGGAACTTGATGATCCGGATCTTCTTGCCGCGGCCGTGGGCGCGGACGGTCGCGGTGACCTTGCCGCCGTCCACGTAGGGCTTGCCGATCTTGACGTCTTCGCCGTCGGCAATCATCAGCACCTTGTCCAGATCCAGGGAGGCGCCCTCTTCGGCGTCGAGCTTTTCGACCCGGATGCGCTGGCCGGGCTCCACCCGGTACTGCTTGCCGCCTGTTTCGATAACCGCGTACATGTTCTGTTTCTCCAAAATGCGGACCGTCGACCCTTGCCGACAGACCGGTGGATAGCGTGAAAGGCCGGCAATTTTAGCGGGTCGGCGGCCGTCGGTCAAAGCCTTTTTCGCGAATTTTGAGGGGCTTATCCCCGATTTTCTTGACAGTCGGGGCGCCAGACCCCTAGCATTCACAGCCCTTTGCCGCAGCCGTTTCCCGTCCCCCATGACCGCCGACGAGATTTACAGCCTCATCCAGCCCGACATGGACCGGGTCAACGCCCGCATCCAGGAGAAGCTGCACTCGGAGGTGGTACTGATCAACCAGATCGGCGCCTACATCGTCAACAGCGGCGGCAAGCGCCTGCGGCCCATCATTCACCTGATCAGCGCCCGGGCCTTCGGCTACGACGGCGACCGGCACATCGACCTGGCAGCCATCGTCGAGTTCATCCACACCGCCACCCTGCTCCACGACGACGTGGTGGATGCCTCCGAACTGCGCCGCGGCGAGGCCACCGCCAACCACCTGTGGGGCAACGAGGCCAGCGTGCTGGTGGGGGATTTCCTCTACTCCCGGGCCTTCCAGATGATGGTGGACATCGGCAGCATGAAGGTGATGGACATCCTCGCCGACGCCACCAACACCATCGCCGAGGGCGAGGTGCTGCAACTGCTCAACTGCCACGATCCGGACACCACCGAGGAACGCTACCTGGAGGTGATCCACAACAAGACCGCCAAGCTGTTCGAGTCGGCGGCCCGGCTGGGGGCGGTGATCAGCGAGGGCTCCGACGCGCAGGAAGCGGCCATGACCGCCTACGGCATGCACCTGGGCTGCGCCTTCCAGCTCATCGACGACGTGCTCGACTACACCGCCGACAGCGGCGAGCTGGGCAAGAACGTGGGCGACGATCTGGCCGAGGGCAAGCCCACCCTGCCCCTGATCCACGCCATGCGCGAGGGCACGGCCGCGCAACGGGATCTCATCCGCGGGGCCATCGAGAAAGGCGGCCTGGAGCGCATCGACGAAATCCTCGCGGCCATTGAATCCACGGGAGCCATCGACTACACTGCCCGCTGCGCGCGGGCGGAGGCGGACCAGGCCATCGCGGCCATCCACGACCTGCCCGATTCCCGCTATCGGGACGCGCTGGTCGGTCTGGCCCGCTTCGCGGTGGACCGCACCTACTGACAGCCAATCCGCCCGGAACCGCCACGCCTCCCGCCGGCCGGTTCCCCCCACGGGCACCCCCATCATCGGCGTGTAGCGCAGCCTGGTAGCGCACTTCCTTCGGGAGGAAGGGGTCGGAGGTTCGAATCCTCTCACGCCGACCAATCAATTCAGTGGCGAGGGACGAGGGACGAGGGACGAGGAACGGCGGGGTTGAATGGCCCTGACCACTTCCTTGGTGTCCTCCTCGTGCTTCGGCTTCGACTGGGGATGTGCTCCCCGATTTTGCATGTCTCAATCATCGTTTTCCGTAACCCCCGTGTAGGAGCGGCGCAAGCCGCGACCCATGCAGGGACGAGGGGCGAGGAAAAACAGGATAATTGGCTTCGACAACCTCACCACTCGTCCCTCGGCCCTCGGCACTGTTCTGTCGCGGCTTGCGCCGCTCCTACACGGGTTTCACCTGAGCATCTCCGTGCCCTCCGCGTCTCCGTGCCCTCCGTGTTCTTTCCAGTGAATCCTGAACAGAAATTCACCCCTGCTCGAGCAGGTTGCGCAAGTCGATGACGGCGGCGTTGGCGCGGGAGATGTAGGAGGCCATCACCAGCGAGTGGTTGGCGACGAAGCCGAAGCCGGAGCCATTGAGGATGACAGGGCTCCAGACGGTCTGCTGGGTGCCTTCCAGTTCGCGGATGATCTGGCGCAGGCTGGCGTGGGCGTTCTTCTTGGCCAGCACGCTGTCGAAGTCCTTCTCGATGGCCTGCATCAAATGGATGAGCGCCCAGGTGGCGCCGCGGGCCTCGTAGAAGACGTCGTCGATTTCCAGCCAGGGGGTGCGCACCACCTGGCGGCCGGCGGTGCGGGTGGACTGGGTGGCGGCGGGATCGCCGGCCAGATCGGTGTTCTCGCGCAATTGCCCGACGCTGGCGGACAGGCGCTGGGAGAGCGAGCCAAGGCGCTTTTCCACCAGCGCCAGCCAGTCGCGCAGGTTGTCGGCGCGGGCATAGAACTGGGCATCGGGTTGCTGCGGATCGGTCAGGCGCTGCAGGTAGCGCTGCAGGGCCTCGATGGCCTGGCGATATTCGCGCTCGGTGGGCGGGAACAGCCACGACTCGGTGTCGAAGTTGAACCTGGGCTCGGCGACGATGAGATCCTTGTCCTCGATGGACTGGGACTGGGAGCGGCTGAAGTCGTTGCGCAGGGCCCGGGCCATGTCCCGCAGTTGCACCACCACCCCGAATTCCCAGTTGGGCATGTTGTCCAGGAACACCCCGGGCGGCATCACGTCGTTGCTCAGATAGCCGCCGGGCTTGTCGAGCAGGGTTTCGGCCACGTGGATGGTGGTGGCCACCGTGTACACCCCGGTGACCAGACGCTGCTCGTCACCACCCACGGCCTGACGGGCCACCGTTTCCACGTCGAACAGATCGGGCTCCCGGCTCCAGTACCAGCCCAGCACCAGCCAGATCACGACCAGCGTGGCCAGGGCCACGCCCACGCCCCAGACGAGACCCCGCTCCTTCCAGGTGCGGGGATGGTAGACCTCCATCAGCCATTGGCCGAACCGGGCCAGACGTCCGCCTTTCGGTCCGATCGAATCGTTCGCGTCCATGTTTTCCTGTTCTCCGTTTTCGGGGCTTGCAGTGTACCGCAAAGTCGGCACTGCGACAGTTTCCCGGTGGGGCACACGGTCATGTCTCGCCAGAAATACGCCGAACTTCGCCGAAAATCCGCAATTTTGTCGCCAATTTAAGCGTTTTATGATGTTTTAATATATATCTATTTGATCTCGGCGGGCGTTGGCCCAATAGTGTGACGGACTTCTCATGCTGTATCGAGGTGGTTGTCTTTTCATCACTTTGATTCACCCGCAAGGGTGGGGAGGACATCATGAAGAAATCGATTCGCAAATGGATCATGGCCCTGTTCGGCGCCAGCCTGTTCGTCACTGCGGGCACCGCCTGTGCCTGGTGGGGCGGTCCCTGGGATGGCTGGGGTCCGTGGGACGGCTGGGGCAACGGCTGGGGTGACATGGACTTCAACGTGAGCATGCGCGGCAGCGGTTACGGCCGTGGTTATGGCTATCCCGGCTACTGGGGCGGTTATCCCTGGTATGGATATGGTCCCTATTACGGCCCATACTATGGCCCCTACTATGGCGGCCCCGGCTACTGGGGTGCTCCCTGGGGCTATGGCGCCTATCCGCCGCCGGCAGCGGCACCCGCCCCTCGTCAGAACACGGACAACAAGAAGTAATTCCCGACGGCACAGGGACGTGCCCACCCGCCTGCAGGGTTTTCCCCTGTGATGTCGAGTTGACGTATAGTTGCGTCCATGCCCAACGGATTCGCCCGCCTTCGCCGATTCGGCACACTCATTCTGCTGACCGCCCTGCTGGTGGCCTGCGCCACCTCGCCCACTGGCCGTCGCCAGCTCATGCTGGTTTCCGAACAGGAGGCCATCAATGCCTCGAAGCAAGCCTACGTGCAGATGCTCGCGCCGCTGGCGAAGGAAGGCCGGATCGACTCGGACCCAACCCTGACCCGCCGGGTGCGCCGAATCACCGATCGGCTCATCGTCCAGGCGGAAAGGATGCGGCCGGAGACCCGCAACTGGGAATGGTCCGTGAAGGTGATCGACGATCCGCAGACGGTCAACGCCTGGTGCATGGCCGGCGGGCGCATGGCCATCTATACGGGGCTCATCCAGCAGCTCAAGCCCACCGATGACGAGCTGGCCCAGGTCATGGGCCACGAGATCGCCCACGCCCTGGCCAACCACACCGCGGAGAAGATGTCGGTGGCACTGGCCACCATGGTCGGCATCACCGCCGTTGGTGTCGCCGCCGGCGAGGAGCACCGCGGCGCGGCGCTGGCCGGTGCCGCCCTGGCTGCCAAGCTGGCGGTGGAACTGCCCAACAGCCGCACCACCGAGGCCGAGGCCGATCGCATCGGCATCGAACTGGCCGCCCGGGCCGGCTACGATCCCCGCGCGGCCGTCACCCTGTGGGAAAAGATGTCCCGCCTCGGCGGCGGCCGGGTGCCCGAATTCCTCAGCACCCATCCGGCACCGGAGAATCGCATCGAAACCCTGCGTGCACTGGTGCCGAAGATGATTCCGCTGTATGAAGCGGCCCGTCAGACAGACGGCCAGCGCCGGTGAACCCCGGCGCCTGAATCCCGGTTCCGGACGCGTTGTGTCGACCATCGTCCGGACAAACAGATACACGGGCCGGCAAACACCGGCTGTCACAACCCATACCCTTCAACATGTCCAATCTTCGTGTGCCGCTGCAACCCGGTGTGACCTGCCGGGTCCTCGCCCTGGGCGGTGATTCGCGCATTGCCGAGCGCCTGGCGCAGATGGGCATCCTGCCCGGCATGGAAATCACCGTGACCCGAATTGGTCCCCTCGGCAACCCGCTGGAGCTGTCGGTGCCCGGGGGACAGGCGCTGGCCCTGCGGGCCGAGGAAGCCGAGGCGCTGGACTGCGAACTGGTGAGCCTCCCCCTGCGCCTGGCGCCTGCTGGCGATCAGCGCTGGCGGATCGTGAGCCTGCGTGGCGGTGGGCGTTTCCGGGCGCGCATGCAAACCCTCGGCCTGACGCCCGGAACGACCCTGCAGGTGGTGACCACCCGCCCGCTCCAGGTGCGACTGGCCGACGGCCGCCTGGTCCGCCTTGGCGCCGGTGAAGCGGCGCAGATCATCGTCGAACCGGTACCGCAACCTCATGACTGACTATACCGTCGCCGTCTGCGCAGCCCCCAACACCGGCAAGACCACCCTGTTCAACCGTCTGACCGGAGCCAACCAGACCGTGGGCAACTGGCCCGGCGTGACCGTGACCAAAAAGACCGGCCACTTCCGGCTGAACGGGCACGAAGTGGAACTGGTGGATCTGCCCGGCGCCTATTCCCTGACCCCCACCAGCATCGAGGAACGGGTGGCCCGCGACTACCTGTTGCAGTCGCCGCCCGATGCGGTCATCAACATCGTCGACGCCGGCAATCTCTATCGCACCCTGGGCCTGACCCTGCAGCTGGCCATGAGCGGCCTGCCGCTGGTGGTGGCGGTGAACATGATGGACGAGGCCCGCAAACAGGGTATCGAAATCGACTTCGCCGCCCTGCAGGAACACCTGGGCGTGCCGGTGGTGCCCATCTCGGCGCGCACCGGCGAGGGCATCGACGAACTGAAGCGGATCCTGCGCGAGGTCCTGGAAGGGCGGGTAAAGGAACATCCGCCCCACATCTCCTTCCCGCCGGTGCTGGAAGAAGCGGTGGCCGAGCTGGCGCGCAAGATCGAAAAGCGCGGTCCGCTGGAATTCGACGAGACCTTCGTGGCCCTGCGCCTGATGGAAGGCGGCGATGCCGCACAACGCATCCTCCGTCGCCATCCGGAGCTGGCCGACGTGGCGGAAGAAGCGCAACAGCGCGTCGCGGCCCTGGCGCCGGCCCTGCATGCCGACATACCCACCACCTGCGCCCAGTGTCGCTTCAACGCCGCCCGTGGTCTGGTCCAGGAAGCGGTGCGTCTGCCTTCCCGTCGCAGCCGGGATCTGAGCGAGAAGCTCGATACCGTGCTCATGCATCGCTGGCTGGGCCTGCCGGTCTTCCTGCTGATCATGTGGGCCATGTTCCAGGGGGTGTTCGCCCTGGGCACGCCCCTGCAGGATGCCCTGGCCAACGGCATCGCCTGGCTGGACGGCTGGCTGCGGGCATCGGGTCCAATCCAGGGCCTGCCGGCGATCCTGCAGAGCCTGCTGCTCGACGGCCTGCTGGCCGGCGTGGGCGTGGTGCTGAGCTTCCTGCCCATCATCGTGCTGTTCTTCTTCTTTCTGTCACTCATCGAGGACAGCGGCTACATGGCCCGCGCCGCCTTCCTCATGGACCGCCTGATGCACGCCCTGCGCCTCGACGGCAAGGCCTTCATCAGCCTGCTGCTCGGCTACGGCTGCAACGTGCCGGCGGTGATGGGCACGCGCATTCTCTCCTCCCGCCACAACCGCATCCTGGCGATGCTGATGATTCCCTTCTCGCTGTGCAGCGCCCGCCTGCAGGTGTTCCTGTTCCTGTCGGCCATCCTGTTCGCGCCCGGCGTGGCCCCGTGGGTGGTGTTCGGCCTGTATGTGCTGAGCTTCGTGGTCATCGTGCTGGTCGGCCTGCTGCTGCGGCCGTTCCACTTCGGCGAGCCGGAGCCGTTCATCATGGAACTGCCGCCCTATCGCCTGCCACTGGCGCGCACCGTGCTGCTGCGCGCCTGGACCGAGATCCGCGCCTTCATCAACCGCGCCGCCACCCTGATCGTGCTCGGGGTGATTGCCATCTGGATCCTCACCCACCTGCCGCCGGGCGTGGCGCCGGCCAGTCCCGAAAGCCTGGCCGGGCGCATCGGGCATGCCCTGGCGCCCGTTTTCGAACCGCTGGGCATTCACTGGGCGGAGACGGTTTCCCTCTTCTTCGGCTTCATCGCCAAGGAGATCCTGATCGGCTCCCTGGCCGTGATCTACGGCACCGGCGATCTGGCCCAAACCATCGCCGCCAGCATCACCCCGCTGGAAGGGCTGAGCCTGATGGTGTTCACCCTCATCTACACTCCCTGCGTGGCCACCCTGGCCACCATTCGCAGCGAGTCGGCATCCTGGAAGATCACCCTGCTGTCGGTGGCATTGGGGCTGGTTCTGGCCTGGATTTTCAGTTTTCTGATCTATCAGGGGGGACGGTTGCTGGGATTCTGATTCAGAGACAATCCGTCATAATACCGTTCCTCGATCACCAAAATATCCGGAGATCAATTTGTAACAAATTTGATGAAATGAACCTGTTTCCAGCCATATTGCTTATTCTGTAGGAGCGGCGCATAGCCGCGATTGTCACCTTTCGCGGCCATGCGCCGCTCCTACAGGGTATCTGCCCGCATGATGCATTCGGGACTCGTCCCTCGTAACTCGGCCCTGTTTTATCGCGGCGAGGGCGCCGCTCCTACACCATGAGCACATGGATCGGTGCCAGCCCTCGGCGCAAATGTCGCGGAATCCGGTTCGATCATTTCGTCCCGGGCCAGATTCATGCTACAAACATCGAAAAGCGTGTTAACCATGCAAAGTTTCCGGTGACATAGGACGGCGCCCCTTCATGACCCAGCTCGATCTGCCCCATTTGTATGGTCTTGCCGTGGCCCTGGCACTGGGCCTGCTCATCGGGCTGGAGCGGGGCTGGGAGATGCGCGAACGGGAGGAAGGCAAGCGGATCGCCGGGCTGCGCACCTATGGGCTCATCGGTCTGCTCGGCGGGATCTGCGCCCTGCTGGCCCAGGTGCTCGGCGCCGTGGTGCTCGGCTTCGGTTTCCTCGGGCTGTCCATCCTGCTGGTCGCGGCCTACTACCGGCGCTTCAAGCTGTCCGGTGATCTGGGGATCACCAGCATGGTGGCCGCGCTGCTGACCTTCGGTTACGGGGCGCTGGCGGTGATGGATCACCTGTTCGCCGCCACCGCCGCGGCGGTCATCACCGCCCTGCTGCTGGATCTCAAGCCGCGCCTGCACGCCTGGCTGCGCAGGCTCACGCCACAGGAACTCAACGCCACCTTCGAACTGCTGCTCATCTCGGTGGTGCTGCTGCCGGTCCTGCCCGACAAGGGCTATGGCCCCTGGCAGTCGCTCAATCCCTACGAGATCTGGTGGATGGTGGTGCTGATCGCGGGCATCGGCTTCATCGGCTATTTCGCCATCAAGATCGGCGGCGCCCGCTATGGCGCACCCCTGACGGGCATCACCGGCGGCCTGGTGTCCTCCACGGCGGTCACCATCACCCTGTCCCGCCTGGTGCGGGACCTGCCCGAACACCGGGATGCGCTGATCAGCGGAATCCTGGCGGCCTGCGCCACCATGTTTCCCCGCATCCTGCTGGTGGCCAGCGTGGTCAACCCGAAGCTGTTCGTGCCCCTGGCCATTCCCACCAGTGTCACCGCCCTGCTCACCTACGCGGCCGGCTGGTGGTTCTGGCGCCGCTCGCCGGGCGGCCCGCTCGGCCAGCACGTGGAAACCCTGAGCAACCCCTTCCAGATCGGCATGGCCATCCGCTTCAGCCTGCTGCTGGCGGTAATCATGCTGCTGGCCAATGCCATGCGGGCCTGGCTGGGCGATGCGGGCTTGTATGTGCTGGCCGCCCTGTCGGGACTGGGCGACGTGGATGCCATCAACCTGTCGGTCTCGCGCCTGAGCCTGCACGAGATTTCCCTGCAGGTCGCCATCATGACCATCTTCATCGCCGCGACCAGCAATACCCTGGTGAAGAGCCTGATGGCCGCCTATCTGGGCGGCTGGGCCACCGGCTGGCGAGTGGCCCTGCCCTCCTTCGTCGCCATCGCCGCAGGTGTGCTCGCCGGGCTGATGTTTTCCTGAGCATTGAAAAACCGTCATGGCATCGCCATGTTGATGCTGTCGGCGCGCCGGAATCCGTGAACGGTTTCCCGTGCCCGGCAGACAACAACACGAACTGCCAACCGGACCCGATATCCCGACATGAAATTCAAGGATTACTATGAAGTCCTGGGCGTCCCGCGCGACGCCACCCAGGACGAGATCAAGCGCGCCTATCGCAAGCTGGCGCGCAAGTACCATCCCGACGTGAGCAAGGAACCCGATGCCGAAGCCAGGTTCAAGGAACTGGGCGAGGCCTACGAGGTGCTCAAGGATCCGGAGAAACGGGCGGCCTACGATCAGTTCGGCCAGAACTGGCAGCACGGCCAGGACTTCACGCCGCCGCCCGGCTGGGACGCCGGCTTCGAGTTCTCCGGCGGCGGTTTCACCGGCGCCGAGGCGGAACAGTTCAGCGACTTCTTCGAAAGCCTGTTCGGCGGTGGCGGTTTCCACCGGGCTGCCGGCGGCGGCCGGCGCCACACCTGGAAGCAGAAGGGCGAGGATCATCACGCCAAGATCCTCATCGATCTGGAAGACGCCTATCACGGCACCGAGAAGTCGCTCACCCTCAAGGTGCCGGAAGTGGACGAGACCGGCCATGTGGTGACCCGCACCAAGACCCTGCAGGTGAAGATCCCCAAGGGCATCACCCGCGGCAAGCGCATTCGCCTGCGCGGCCAGGGGGCGCCGGGGATCGGCGGCGGCGAACCCGGCGATCTGTATCTCGAGGTAGATTTCAAACCTCATCCCTTCTATCGCATCGAAGGCAAGGATCTGTATCTGGATCTGCCGGTAACGCCCTGGGAGGCGGCGCTCGGCGCCACGGTGAAGGTGCCCACGCCCGGCGGCATCGTCGATCTCAAGATCCCGCCCGGCTCCCAGACCGGACGCAAGCTTCGGCTCAAGGGCCGGGGCCTGCCCGGCAAGACGCCCGGTGACGAATACGTGGTCCTGAAGATCGAGACACCGGAGCCCAAAACCGATGAACAGCGCCAGCTCTACGAGCGCATGGCCGAAATCATGCCCTTCAATCCGCGCAGCCGGCTGGGAGTATGACCATGAAGACGCCCTACGACATGATCATCGACATCCTCGACGAGGAGTTCGAATTCACCCTCGGGGAACTGTGCCGGGCCAGCGCCACGCCGGCGGAGACCATCATCGAGATGGTGGAGGAAGGTCTGCTCGAACCGCGGGGTCCGAGTCCGCTGCAGTGGCGCTTCTCCGGCCCGGCCCTGTACCGGGTGCAGACCGCCCTGCGCCTGCAACGGGATCTGCACGTGAATCTGGCCGGGGCCGCGCTGGTGCTGGATCTGCTGGACGAGATCGCCCGCCTGCGCGAGCGGCTGGCGCGACTGGAGCAGGGCTGAACCCGGCCAGCGACGTCGGCGGCCGATCGCAGGATCACAACGCCCTGTCGTACAGCCCGCCGTCCCGCCGCGTTTCGTGACCATTCGACCGGGATGGCATGATCCTGTCGTGACGACGCCTTGTGCTATCCTCTGCATCCCGTCGAACCACGAGCACCATTCCGCATGAACCGTCTTGCCCGCTTCGTCCTTCCTGGCCTGTTCGGACTGCTGTCGATCCTGCCGATGGCGCAGGCCGAACCCCTCAAGCTCGCCGGCAGCGCCTGGCCGCCCTACGTGGATCCCACCCGCGAGGACAAGGGGGTGGCCATGGATCTGGTGCGTCACATCTTCCAGCGGGCCGGTTACGAGACCGAGTCCTACATCGCCAGCTGGCCGCGCACCCTCGAAGGCGCCAGCATCGGCATCGTGGACGTGATCGTGGCGGCCTGGAAGACGCCGGAGCGGGAGAAGGCCCTGCACTTCACCGATCCCTACTTCGTCAACGTGATCAAGTTCGTGAAGCGCCGGGATGCGCCCATCCGTTTCCGCAGCTTCGACGATCTGAAGGGGCTGATGATCGCCACCGTGGCGGGCTATGCCTACGGCGACGCCTTTGCCAATGCCGACGGTTTCGTGCGCGTGCCAACCAATCACGTGGCCCAGAGCCTGATGCTGCTCGAGCGTCGCAAGGTGGATCTGGCCATCGGCGATCAGTGGGTGATCCGCAACGAGCTGACCCAGTTCTTTCCCCGTTCCATTCGCCAGTTCGAGTTCCTGCCCAAACCGGTGGACGAGCGTACCCTGCACGTGGCCATCAGCCGCGAGAATCCCGATCACGCCAAAATCGTTGCCGACTTCAACCGCGCCCTCAGGGCCATGAAGGCCGACGGTTCCTACGACCAGCTCATCGAGGGCTACCGCAAGCAGTTCGTGGATCTGATCGAAGCGCCACTGTAAGTCCCTCGCGGCGTTTTTTTTGGTGCTCAATGCAAAAGGGCCAGCCGGATGCGGCTGGCCCTTTTGCGTGTTGCGGCCCTCAACTCAGTACGGATAGTAGGCCGATGGCGGGTAGTAGCCCCAGGCCGGCGGCGGGGCACCCCAGCCGGGATAGCCGTAGGCCGGATAGCCGTAACCCCAGGCCGGTGGCGGCGGAGGCGGTGGCGCCCAGCCGGGCGGCGGGCCGGGCGGCATTTCGCCTGCCGTGGTCGGGGCGGCAGAGGCGGATTCGCTCCCGGTCCGTTCGCCGTTGTCGGCCGTCGCCGGTGGAGTCGCTGTCGGGGGCGCGGCCGGAGGCCAGGGCGCCGGTTGCCATGCACGCGGTGGCATGTCCGGCCGTGGCGGTACGGACGGGAGGGCATCTTCAGCCGGCGCCCGTTCGGCCATCGGCGGCATGGGCCGACCCGTCATCCGGCCAGGCGGTCCCCAGCCGGGTGGCGGGGCCGGCGGGTTTGCAGCCGGCGCCGCTTCGCCGGCGGATTCCCCGCCCCCATTGGCCGGTGGCGCGGCTGAACCGGGCATCCGGGGTGGCGGTTGCATGCGCGGGTGCGCCGGTGCGCCCCAGGGCGCCATCATCGGGCCCCCGTTCACCGGCGCGCCGTTCAGGGCCGTGTTGGCGCCCGCTTCCGGTTGCGCGTCGGCGCTTGCGGTCTCGTCCGCCGGTTCACCACGTTCGTGCCACCAGTACACGCCGGCGATGACCAGCACCAGTGCCACCAGGCCCAACACGATGGTGCGGGTGAGCCGGCGCGGGGTGATCTCGGGCATCTCGTCCTCCCGGGGCATCACGCCCATGTCGTGCAGTCGTTCCTTGAGTTCGGCCTCCTTCGTGCTGTCGGCGGCAGCCTCGTCCGACTTCCCGGATTCCGTCGTCGCCTGGGCTTCCTGCGTATTCCCGGCGTCCTTGTCGCTGGCCGATGCCTGCGCTTCCTTCGCTTCCGGGGTGTCCTTTTCGTCCTTTGCCGCTTTCGTTTCCTTCTCTTCGCTCATTTTTCTGCCTCCCCTTGCGGTGTGGGTGCGTTCTCGATGTTCGTCTCCGGCGTGGTCTCGTCGCTTTCGTCCCTGTGTGTGGTAATGTTCTCGGCCGCCGGCGGCGCTTCGCCCCCTTCGTCGTCACCCGATGGCCGGGCGAAGCGATCGTTCAGGGACTGGATGTGCAGATCGGCGGCGGCGATGATGCGCTCCAGACGACGCCGGGCCCAACGGTTCCAGCCCACGGGCCGGGGTCGGAACACGCTGTGCCACCAGCGCGTGTTGCGGCGGAAGGCGCGGGCCAGATCTTCGGCCTCACGGGCACTCGGTGCCGTGGCCTGCAGGTGTCGCAGCACGGCGCCCGCCGCCCAGCGTCGTGCCAGGCCATGCACGGCCAGGATCAGGATCAGCAGCAGCGCGCCACCGGCGATCCACCAGCCGGGCTCGGCGGTGACCGCATCCCGCCAGGGCGGCGCGAAGCGCCAGCCGTCCCACCAGTCGAGCCCGATGCCGAGCGCGCCGAAACCGCCGAGCAACAGCAGCCACAGAAAACCCTCGCGCCACAGCGTACCGCGCAGCCAGCGGTCGCGCAGTTGCTGCAGTCGCGGCACCTGGACCTCCATGAGATCCCGGGCGGTCTTTTCCAGGCTGTCGATGATGCGGTAGGCCCGTTCCACCTTCACCTCGGCCATGCGCTTGTAGATGGCCGCCAGATCCGTTTCGCACTTGCGCGCATAGCGTTCGCGCAGGTTCGCGTCCTCGATGGGCGCGGCCACCTCCGGGTTGTAGATGGTGTAGAAGCGCCCGGCGGTCAGGCCTTCCTGGGCCAGGGCCCGCTGCCAGGCACCGACCACGTCCTCGGGGTTGTCTTCCCGCGCGGTGGTGTCGATCTGGTTGAGGATGTAGAGGAACTTGCTCGAGTCGTGGCGATGGATGGTGTCGCCCACCAGGTGCCGCAGGGTGTCCTGCATGGCGCCCGGCTCGGGATGACGGGCATCGAAGAACACCAGCACCAGATCCGACAGCTCGATGATGTAGTCGGTGATGCGCAGGGTGGCGGTGCGTTGCGAATCGGCATCGAAGCCCGGCGAGTCGATGAGGATGTTGCCCTTGAGCCGTTCGCTGTTGCAGGTCTTGAGCTGCAGGTAGGCATCCACCCGCTCGCCCTCGCCCGGCGCCACCTTCTCCAGTTCCTCGCTGATCTGGTAGAAGGGAAAGCGCGGATCGGCATCCAGGGCCACGCCGGGCAGCACGCGCGGTTCCGGTTCGGGCGAGTAGCAGATCACCGTGAACTTGTCGTCCACCGCCTGGTTGCCGGTGGCCTGCAGTTCCTGCCCGAGATAGCGGTTGATGAAGGAGGACTTGCCGGCCGAGAAGGTGCCGAGCACGGCGATCAGCGGCCACCAGGGAATGCGCGCCGCATAGGACTGATCCGGGGCCAGCAGGCCCAGCCGCCGCGCCACCCGGTCGAGCTGGCGGAAGTGGCGCACCGCGTCCACCAGCAGCGGATTCTCGTCACGCAGGTGCGCCTCGAGCTGGCGCAGTCGCAATTTCAGTTCCGGATTCTGTCCGAACATGTTTCTCCACCTGCAGGCCGGTTGTGGGTGATGTGCGTCACCATGGCATGAAACTGTTCATGAAGGACATGGGACGCGAGACGTTCTGGTTCATGATCGACATGTCGTAACGCATCTGATTCATCGAGGCGTTCATGCCACGCATGTTCACGGCCATCTCCTTCATGGTCGCGCTCTGACCGTCCATGGTCTGGGCGATGATCACCATGTTCTGCGAGATGGATTCCATCTGCCGGGTCATGGTGATCATCTGTTCGCTGATCTCGTGGGCGTCGCGACTGAGACTGTAGATCAGGAAGAAGCCGTAACCGGCCAGGATGATGAAAGCGAACAGGGAGGGATAGACGATCATCTCCCAGCGCTTGGCGCTGGCCATGAAGGCCGTGGACAGCCGTTCGAGCTGGCGCACGCCGCAGTCTTCCACCTGCGGGCAATCCTCGGGCAGTCCCGTCACGATCGGGATCTTGCCACCGTGCTGTTTGGAATCTTTCACGTTTGCTTACCTGATGAAGAGAGAATTCATGAACCGGCCCCGGCGTCGAGCCGTGCCCGCAGCTCGCTGCCCTTCTCGGGGGCAAGGCTGTCGATGATGCGCAGCAGATAGCCCAGCTGCCGGGTGTCGCCACGGTCGATCAGGCGCCGGGCGGCCTCGTAATAGGCCAGCCCTGCGTCGTGCCATCGGCCCATGGCGTAGTAGACGTTGCCAAGCTCTCCCCAGACATCTGCCTCGGCCGGATCCCGATCCAGCAGCGCCTCGTAGGCTGCCGCGGCGGCCGGGAGATCCCCTGCCCAGTAGGCGCGCCGGGCCCGATCCAGCAGGATGGACTCTTCGCTCGGACCGGTGGCCTCGACCGCCGGGGAGGATGCCTCGGGTTCCGGTGTGCCTGCAGGTGCCGTTGTCGCTGCGGGTTCCGCCTCGCCTTCCCCGGCAGCGGCGACCTGCGGTGTCGATGGCGTCCCGGTTTCCGTTGCCGGCGAGGCTTCGGCAACCGGCGCGGACGTCTCACTCGGAACTGCGCTCATTGCGGCGGCAGTCTCCGCCGGCGCACTCGCGACGTCAGCGGTTTTTTCGGTTTCGGCGGTCGTCTCCGGCGCTGGTGTCGCCGCGGCGACTTCGGGTTCGCTCACGACCGGCGCGGGTTCGGGTGTCGCCGGCTCGGGTGCCATAACGGTTTCGGTTTCTGATCCGGATGCGGACTCGGGCTCGGGTTCCTGCATCGCCATCGGCGGTTCGCTGCGGGGCGCTTCGGCCGCGACGGGCGCCTGTTCGGTTGCGGGCGTGGCCGGCATTTCGGCCGGTGCTTCGGGGATTGCTGTTTCGGCCTGCTCCCCGGGCACCGGCCCGGCGTCCACCGTCGCGTCCTGCGGCGCCTTGCCTTCCAGTCGCGCCTCGAGTCGCGTCCAGGCCGCGTTCAGCTCGGGCGCGAGCGTGTCGCGGTAGACCCAGGCGGCGGCCAGCAGGGCCACCAGCAGGAACAGCAGGCTGTAGCTGAGCAGATAGCGAATGATGGTCATGTGATCTCGATCCTCGGATGCGGGAAGCGGCTCAGGCCGGATTCCGTTTGCGCCGGCCCGGCCGGTAGTCGGGATACAGCGCGTTGGCAAAATCGTGAAATTCCTCGGCCGCCTTGCTGCGGGGCGAGAGTTCGAACACCGCCAGTCCCTCGCTCAGGGACCGGCGGTACAGGGTACGCTGGCAGAGCCGCTGCGGCAGGACGTCGATCCCCTCGAGCATGCCCAGAGCCTCCTCGGTCTCGTCCGATTCGCGCACGGCGCGGTGCGTGTCGGCGCGATTGACGAAGGCCTGGATCTGCGGGCGCCGATCCTTCCCGGCCAGGGCCTCCTCGACGATGCCGAGAAAGCGCTGGGTGGCCCACACGTCCGGCTGGCTGGGCGGCACCGGGATGATCACCCGATCCGCCACCGACAGGGCATCGCGCATGCCGGCCATGTTGGCGGCACCCACGTCCACCAGCACTTCGCCCGGGTGATAGGCGAGCTGATCGGGCAACGCGGTGTCCTGCTGATAGACCTGCAGCGGCGGGGTGTAGCCTTCCTCGCGCCGCACCGCGCCCACGTCGGCCAGCGTACACTGGGGATCGAGATCGTAGGTCACCACCGGCTGGGCGCAGGACTGCAGCCACAGGGCCAGGTTGAACACCACGGTGCTCTTGCCCGATCCTCCCTTCAGATTGGCGACGACGGTGATCATCGGTCTTCTCCGTTCGCTCAGCGCGCCGGTGACGGCGCCGGAATGCGGCGATAGCCGGACGGAATCTCGAACAGGCGTTCGGGCACCGGTTCGAGCCGGATGTTCTTCAGTTCACGCACATAGCCGCCCGGCAGTTCCTCGCGAATGGCGATGTGCAGTTCCGGATCGTGCCATTGCCAGGAAACCTGGGTCTGGCCGTCCGGCCGGGTCTGCTTGACTTCCCACTTCTCCACCGGCCGGCCATCGAGGGTTTCATGGCTGACCAGGCGCATCTCCACCAGACTGCCGTCGGGGAACATCTGCCGCACCGGGAAGCGTTTTTCCACGTCGATCCAGTGCAGGCTGCGAACCTCCTGGCCATTGCGGCGGGTCACGAACTCCCATTTCTCGGCCAGGCGGCCATTGACCTTTTCCTTGCCCAGCATCCGGCAGGTAACGCCGGGCACGCCCTGACAGGGACTGGTGCCGGGCGGCTGGGGCTTGCGGGCCTGGGGCAGGGGTGCACTGCCCCCGGGCTGGATCACGTATTCCTTGCGGTCCGGGTTGATGAGCACCCGATCCTGCTGGCGAACGATCTCGATGAAGCGCTGACCGTTCATTTCGTATTCACTGCGCACGGCATCGGGCCCGACGTAGATGCGGGCCTTCATCGGCGGCCGATCCGGTGTGCGCTGGATCGCATCGGCCGAAAACTGGATGACACCTTCGGCGGCGCCGGCCGTGGCCAGTACCGTCAGGAAACCGATCAGCGCCAGCAGGCGCTGCCAGAGGGAGGGATTCATGCCTCGATTCTCCTGCATGTCATCACGGGCGTGGTCGCCCGGAATCGAGGGGGGGGCACGTCCCTGTGCGAACACCCCCTCGTGCGGCCAGGCAACCTACTTGTTGCCACCCTGGTTCTGCTGGGCCGGTGCCGGCGGCGCGCCGTAGCCGTAGCCCGGGTAGCCGTAGCCACCATAGGCCGGCGGCGGGGGCGGCGGATAACCGTAACCCGGACCACCGTAGTACGGACCGTAACCATAGCCGGGACCCCAGTAACCGGGGCCATAGCCATAGTACGGCGCACCGTAGCCATAACCGCGGCCACTGCCACGACCGCTCATGTTGAACGACATGTTGCCGTCACCCCAGCCGTCACCCCAGCCATCCCAGGGGCCACCGCCCCACCAGGCATTGGCCGAGGACATCGGCAGAGCAACCGCACCAACCAGCGCCGCAGCGCAGAGGGCTTTCTTCATCTTGCTCATGGTCTTTTCCTTTCGTTGACTTCTTGACTCACGACATGGCCTGACCATGTCACCTGCTCCCTGAAGGGTTTCCGTTCGTGAACGCAGGGAGCCACGTCCAGTCACGTTTCCACACATCCGATCGGCGTACCGATCGAAATCGTGCTCGTTTGCGCCTCACCACAGGCCCGGCCACATCCCGGGCACCATGCCCGGCGCACTCCAGGGGCCCCACGGACCCACCGGGCCCGCCAGCCCCGGCAGGTACAGACCGCCGAGATACGGATCGGCCAGCAGCCCTGGCGCCGGGGTCGGCAGCATCAGCAGGGGATCCAGCGGATCGCCGGCCAGGCTGCCCGGTACGGGTCCCACCGGCGGCGGATAGTTGTAGTAGGCCGGGCGAAAGAACTCGGCGTTGCCCCGGCCCTGGCGATCACCGCCCACCCGCTGCACGTACTCGCCACCGGCCCAGGGATTGCTCGACTCCATGCCACGCGGCAGCGGTGTCGGCCGGGTGGGCCGGTAGCCTTCACGATTGGCGAAGCCATAGGGCGAGAAGTGGCGGCCACGGGTGCTCCAGCGCGATTCGTTGTTGGTATTGCGCCAGATCCGATCCTCCGAATAGCAGCAGGTGGGCTCGGCCGTACCGGTGGTGTAGACCGGTTCCTGCCCCGGCAGGCTCTCCCAGTCGGACGCAGCCTGCACCGTTGCCGAGACCATGACCATGCTCAGCAGACCGCCGAGGACGATGGATTCTTTGCGTTTCATCTCGAATGGGCCTCCCGGGATGATTCCGTGCTCCGCTCAGCGACGGGGCGGCTGACCGCCGTACCAGGGCCGCTGGGGCGGCATGGGGCGCTGGCCCGGCTGGCCGGCCCACTCCGGCCGCTGGGGCGGCATGGGGCGCTGGCCCGGCTGGCCGGCCCACTCCGGCCGCTGGGGCGGCAT
>Ga0256832_1001011_pt1 | contig 18864 bp, 13 predicted proteins | sample 134614metaG_FD_190534 | JGI IMG/M metagenome (GOLD analysis project Ga0256832, IMG submission 190534) | Hydrothermal vent microbial communities from Lau Basin, Pacific Ocean - 134-614 | ecosystem: Environmental > Aquatic > Marine > Hydrothermal vents | place: Pacific Ocean: Lau Basin | collected...
TTTTTATCCCTATTATTTGTATTTTGCATTGGAGACTCCTTTTAGTTTTTTTATTTATAGAAAACAAAAATTACTAATTTTTTGGGAGTCTCCTTTTTTATTTTCAACTAAGAATGAATTTACACCGGCGGTCCTCTTAATTTATTCAGTTTAACAAAAAATAAATTGTAAAAATTACGGGTATTCCGGTTTACTATTTTTATTTTTTCAATTCTAGCAACAAAACCATGTCGATTATTAAAATTCGAAACAGTTTTATGTTTAGATGCGTTATATATTTTTAGATAATCATATTTGACAAAAATAAGATTGTCTAAATTTTCATCATTACTTTCGTGAAAAACCAGTCTTATTATTCCAATTAATGAATTGGATTCCCGATGAAGTTCAAAATGTTGTTCATCTGTTAATTCATCCGAATGAGGATGTGGAATAATAGCGTGAAGAATAATTATTAATAAAATAATCATAATTTGTATGTGTTTAAATATCTTCATACTTAAAATTTCTTTTTGTTTTTCCCAACATTGCTGCAAACGTCTGCGCATTAATCATTGAACGCACAGGTAAATTTCAGTTTGGTTAATATTTACTTTGCTTAAAACAATTACCTTAGTTTATTAATCTTTCGCCCAATGATTTATATGCTTTTTGTCCGTTCGTTTTTTTTCAAATATAATTACGTATATCTATAACGTAATTATAGCCAACTATATTTCCATAATCCCAATTTTGTAATTTATTAATTTTTACCCGACTATTTCTATCCCTTCGCAAAGATTTTTGCTTGGTTCTTTTACCTTTAAATAAAGTTCAAATCCTTGAATTCCAATTCCGTCTTTCCAATGTGGTAAAAAGGTTGAAATGATTTATGCATTTTCGTTTTCATGCATTATTCTATTTTTACATTATCGGCAAGTTTGAATTCGGTTATTCCCAAATATTTAGTCGGCAAAATTTTTAATCACTTCTAGATTTTCCCCAAACGCAACCAAGTTAAAATGTCCGTTATCTTCTTAATTATTAATATTATTTACTAACAAATATACTTTTTTGACAGATACAGTTATTTACTTTTTATCATCATAACTTTGTTTTTAAAATCTATTATAATAATTGAATCAAGAAAAAGTACATTCCCAATCAATCCTTCCAATTTAAATGGGACTTTAGAAAGATCTAATTCTTCCAGAACCCCATAAAAAATAACAGGATGTTCGACTTTCAAATTTCCCAGAAAAAGATTTTCTTTCAGCGGGGCGCCAATTACCTTAATTTCTTTTTGCCATGCAGGTATTTTAATGACAATGTTATCGACTTCGTCCCCGGTCCTTCCCGTTAATTTCTGCCATTTCTCTTTAGTTACAACAAGTGTAAAAATACTCGAACCGGAATCATAGATAATATTATTCAGAGGTTGATCACCTATTTTAATACCGGAGACAAACATTTTATTGAAAATCAATTTTATGGCAATGGTGTCTGTATTGGTCAAAAAATTTTGATCGAATTGTGCAACGGTATCGGCAATAGCAAATTTTTGATCAACGAAATCAATCATTAATATCCGGTTACGAAAAATGTCAAGTCCAACAGTACCAATAACATTAAACTTGCTATCCGGATTAAGGGAATCTCCATAATTTTGCTTGATATAAAAGGTATCGGATTTTAAAGTATAACTACCTAATTTACCGTTTACGGGAACCACTTTCACTTTCCGGTTATATTTCAAAATTGTCTTTATGTCTTTCCTTAAGAATGGATGTGTCTTGCTTATTTGTTCAAACGGGATTCCATAAAACATAGTTGCATCGGAGCCTAAATCAAGTTGCATAAAATATTTATCGTCAACTCCTTTCAAATAAACCGGAACTAATATTGCGGCTTTTTCGAAAGTAGTATCAACCGTAGCAAATTCGACCCATTCAAATTGCGCAGGCTTTATTGATTGCGAATATCCTTTAATTGATAGAACAACTACTGCGATTAATGTAATAATTTTTTTCATCGTTGTTTGTTCTCCGGTATTTTTGTTGATCTATAAATAACAATAGCCTACTACAAAGCTCTAATTTTTCAAGTTACGATTAGATTTTATGCGGGTTAAAGTATTTACATTTGCTACTGTTCCGTCTATTTGTTTTACACACTCTTAACGCAAAATGGTTTTTCAGTTAATATATTTTGTTGCATTCCTAATCACTTCCTTCGTTGTCCAATTTTCAAATTCAGAAAGAAAATCTAAAACAAAATCGCTGTCAATTTTTGAATATTCCCGTAAAACCCAACCGACGGCAGTTTTACAAAACCTTTCATCGCGCTTTATTAATCGGGCTGAGAATTCTTTAATTGTATTTTCGTGCCGTGCAATTGTTTTGCACTGGGCAAACGGAACCAAAGACGCCCTAGCTTTCCAAAGGTTTTTATTCTTATTCCACTCTTTTAACTCCGCCAATGTTTGTTTTGTCCAATTATCAAGCATCGGAGTTAAAATTCTGACGCACAACCAATCGCAAACATTCCAATCCGAAATTAAGCAATCGTCGAACCACTTTGAAATCAAATTAATTTTTTGTCTTTCGTATTTTCCATTCCAGAAAAGTTGAAGGTAAAGAATTGCGGCGAGTTTATCTTCCGTGTAATCTTGGCTCATCAAATCGTTTAGCAATTCAATTTGCTGCGGTATTTTCTTTTCCGTCAGTTTATGATGGTTATTTACATCTTTAATTATTGTTCTAATTTCCGGAATGCCGGCACCTTTGGATTTTATATTGTGCTTCACATAGTTTTCAAGCCATTTTGCTTTTTCAGGTTTCCCAACAGAAGTTATTCTGTCTTGTATTTCTTTGGAGATTTCTTTCATTAGTTTCCAGTTGTTATCGTATTACATCCAACTATTGGGATGCTAGACATCAGCTTTATTCAGCAAACACTTCGTAATGTGTTACTTTCTCTTCAAATTCCAACAGGAATTTATTGTCTTCCGGATAATATTTTGCTTTTTCATAATCCTCCCCGGCAAAATTTTTAATCACTTCCAGATTTTCCCAAAACGTGATTAATTAAAATGCCCGGTATCATCTTTGATGGTTCTTAAAAAAAACAGCTTCACAAATCCCTTTGTTTTCTTATAATCCGGAATAGCTTTTGCCTTTAAGAATTCCGTATACTCTTCGAAATCTTCAATTCTTGTTTTTCCATTCCAAATTCTTGCAATCATAATTTTTACCCTTTTTTAATGTTCTTTTCCTTTATAAATCCACATTGGTTGTGTGTTACCCGCTTTTTTAAAACCCATTTTCCGGTAAAACTCAATTGAGTTGCCGTCAGCGGTCAATACTTGCATATGGAAATCCTTATATTTTTCCAGCATTTTATCCATTATCATTCGTCCTATTCCTTTTCTCTGATAATCCGGATGAATAAGTAAATGTGGGAAATAAACAACCAAATAACCATCCGAGATTGCATTTCCAAGTCCGATTAATTCATCCCCGTTCCACGCTGTTATTAGAGAGTGAGAGTTCATTAATCCGTTATATAATTCATAAGGTTTCTCAGAAGAACTCCAATTATTTGCTTTATACAACCGGATAATATCTTCCAGTTTTATATCTTTTCTTCCGGAAATTTCTATTCTCATTTAATTTTTCCTTAACTACACACAACTGTGTAAATATTGCGCGTCCCGATACATCGGGATGTATTATGTTTTTCGTTAGTAGCCGGCTTTAATTCGCATTTAAGAATTCTATTGTTTCGCGAATTCCTTCAATATAGGATTTCGGGCTATAATTAAAAAACCCGCAAAATTTAGTTGAGTCAAAATAATAATCAAATTCGCTTTGATACAGCATTTCATAAGTTTCGGAAATGGTTGTATTAAAAATACCAACTATTTTTATCATCCATTTCTTTAAAATAGTATAGTTTGGTTTAACCCCTAATTCTTTTGCAACTAATTCAATAAATGTTTTTCCGTTAACCGGAGGACTATAAGTAGGTAAATGCCAAATTTGATTAAAACTTTCCTTGCTTGATGCAAGAAGAACCAATCCCTTTGCACTGTCAATAGTATAAGTATAAGAGTGCAGTTTGTTCTCGTTGATTAGCCATTGAGCTTTTTTACCATTCATCAGGTTTTGAATTACCAAAACGTACGGCACGCTATTATGAGTTATGTACGGTCCGTATAAATCCGCAGCTCTGGCAATAGTTGCCTCAATATTTTTCCGGTTTATTTCGTCTTCCAACATTAAAGAGATTTTTGCCCTTATTTCCCCTTTTTTGCTGCAAGGATTGTACGGAGTGTTTTCAGTCATTTTTCCATTAACCTTTCCGTACATATAAACATTGTCGAAAAAAATTAATTTGGCTCCCACACTTTTACAAGCGTCAATTGTGTTCCGCATAATTTTTGGCCACAATTGAGCCCATATTTTAGAATCGTATGGCAACCCTACGCATAAATAAACAATATCCGAATCCTTTACGCTATTTAATGTTTCTTTATATGATGTAATATCCGCCTTAAAATATTCCGTACACGGAATTGATTGTTTACTTCTTGAAACGAGTCGTATTTTCTCATCAGTTTTTAATAGTTCATTTGCAAGAGCATTTCCTATTGCCCCACCGGCGCCCAAAATTGTATGCCTCATAATATTTCCTTTTTAATTAAAATTTCATCACAAAAATAACTTTGACATAATATTAAAACGATAACATAAGATAAGAAATGAAGAACTATTTTCCCGCAATTCTGCTTCTAATTCTACTCAAAGAAACCGGGGTGATTCCCAAAAATGTTGCGATATGATGTTGGGGCACCCTGTTAACCAAACCGGGATTGTTTTTTAATAAATTCAGGTATCGCTCTTGCGGACTATCCAATATTTGGGATGTGAAAAGTTTATGTAAAGAAATGAATCGCTCTTCCAATATTTTCCGGACAAATTCATTCATTTTAGGAATTTCGTCAAAAAGTTTTGTGAAATTTGTAAAATTGATGGAAAGCAATTCGCTGTTTTCCAATGTTTCGATATAAAGGCGGCTTGGCTGTTGAGATATAAAACTATCGTATGCGCCGGCAAACATTCCTTCTGTAAAGAAAAATACGGAAATATCGTCACCGCCCTTTTCGTAATAAAGTCTTAAGCAACCTTTAACAACAAAGTAAATTTCATTTGCGATTTCACCGGCAGCTAATAAAGTTGTTTTCCTTTTAACTGTTTTAGTTTCAAATTTACTTAAGATAAGTTCAATTTCGGAATTTGAAAAATCCGTTATCTTTTTTATTGAATTTAAGATATCACTATTAATCATTATTGTTTATTGGTTTTGGTTTTGTTTGGGGGTAATGGTTTGTGTATAAAGAGTTTGGCATTGACCCGGACGAATTGTAAATATGTATAAATTTTTATATAGCTGCAATATTTATTATTTCATTTTTGGTTTTATCTATTGTTTCTTTTAGTTTCTTTTCGATTTCACATTCCCATACAATAATCACATTCCATCCCATTTCTTCTAATTCTTTTTGATGCTTCTTGTCCCTTTCTACGTTTTTAATTAATTTATTTTTCCAAAATTTACTATTAGTATCAGGGATTCTGCCTTCTGGACAATTTTCGTGATAATGCCAAAAACAACCATGAACAAATATAACAGTTTTGTATTTAGGTAAAACAATGTCAGGCTTACCAGGTAATTCTTTGACATGAATTCTGTACCTATATCCTTCTCTGAACAAAGCTTTTCTGAAAATAAGCTCAGGCTTGGTATTTTTTGAGCATATTTTGCTCATTACCTCGCTTCTTTTCTTTTTATCCCAAATATCCATTGAAATTCACCTTTATATACCGTAAAATAGACTTGGCTATTTCATAAGCAAGTGGCACAGGCACCCCATTGCTAATAACTTTAAATTTTTTTGTCATATTTATTTTTGGTGAAATAACATAAGTATCAGGAACACCTTGTATTCTTAACGCTTCTCTAACTGAAATACGTCTGTCTTCATAAGGATGTAAGTGAACTTCATTATTTCCGTATGATGTTGTTGGACTATATCTGTACCTATGTAAACGTTTAAATGATTGCCGCTTTGTATCTCCTTCTTTTATTGCAATTCTTTTATCTTTATTGTTTTTAAACTTAAAATATTCATCAATATTCGCCACATTTTCATTGTCTTTTTTTAAACAACTTTGAACACATAACTCCAATGGAATGTTTACAGGCTTTTCAACCTTTTTCCAAAAATCATTTTGTTTTGGCCAGTTATACATTTTCAATGCTTTGGGATATTTGGGTTCAGGCCATTTAAAATAAGGATAATTCATTGGTAACAGACTTTTTAAAAACCCAACAACAAAAATTCTTTCCCTGCTTTGTGGAACACCAAATTCAAGAGCATTTAATTTATTTTTTTCGACGTAATAATCATCTTCCAATTCTTTTACTAATTTATTGAAAATTGGTTTTGCATGTTTTAAACCAACCAATCCAGGCACATTTTCCATAAGGAAAAAAGAAGGTTTTATTTCCTTTATCTTATCAATGTAAATATGAGTAAGCTTACCCCGTTCACCTTCGAAACCATTTCTTTTCCCGTTTAAACTGAAATCTTGACAAGGCGGTCCGCCTATCATTCCAAAAATTTCAGGTTTTTTACCATTAAAAGCTTCTTTAATTATAGTTTTACTGTCAATATTTTCAATCGGGTTATTATTAGCAATTTTAAAAATTTTATTTATGTTTTCTGATTTAGCCCACGATGTTAAACCTTGTGCATATATTTCACTAAAAACAGGATCATATTCATTTGACCATACTGTATCAAATCCCGCTTTTTCAAAACCTAAATCCAAAAAGCCACCCCCACTAAAAAATGAAAGTGTTTTTATTCTACTCATATTTTACAATTGTATTATTTTGTGCATATAGTATCTTATTTCCCATGTCTGGAAAATATAAATTATAAACACATATATTTTTGTTATTCAATGTGATATTTTCTCTAAAATTCACTATTTGAAAAACACCTTGTTCATTTTCAATTTTTATTAAATTAGTATTTGATATTAAAACTTTGCCACATATATCAATATTATTATTTATTGGAAAATTCATGAACTTTTGCTTATAAGCCACACAAACCGGTCTATAATTACACATAAAACAATTTTCGTTATCGGGATTAGCTAACTCACTGACTTTATTTTTTAGTAAAGCTGTATTAATAGAGTGTTTTAGCTCTTTGGCTTCATTATAAGTTTTATCAATTTCATCACTAGTTATTTCAACGGGATGTTTTTTTCCAGAAATATCAATTATTAAAGTTATTGGTTTAGATTGTTGTTTATCTATAATAATTTTTGCATACAAAGCCAGTTGAGTTTTATACGCTTTTCTTATTTTTAATTTATTGTTTTCTTTTTCAAAAATTTTTCCTGTTTTAAAGTCAGCAATCTCTGTAATGATTCCATAATTATTGTAGATTAACAAATCTGCCTTACCTGCAATTGTGTTTTTATCATCTTTTATCCATTCTTCATTTTTTATATTCGTATGTGATTTTTTTCTTTTGGCTGAACTTAAAAGATATTTTTTTAATAATTGTTTTTTGACAGAATAAAAATTTGAATACCATTGAACAGGAAAATATCGTGATTGTAAATTGCTATTTTTATACTCTTTATTGAGTTTTGTTATCAATTCATTCCATTTACGGGAAAAAATCTTTTCATTTGTAATTTTCCATTTATATCTATTTTCATAAAAATTATGGATAACATTGCCAATATCTGCGTCAGGGTGCCTTGGAAAAAATTGAGTGTTTTTATATTCATAAAAGAATACAGCTTTTAATGGACATTTTTTCCAATAATAAAATTTACTTGGTGATATGTAGGGAATTGACTTAATCATGTTCTATTTTATTTATCAATTCTCCATAACACCACCCGGGCCTTCTGTGTAAATTAAAAGTGTCAATAAAATACAAATTTTCAATACCTGCTTCACTTATTGCCTCAATTAAAATATTACTTTCTTCCTGTGGCTGATTTTTTGACCAATTCCACAAAGGATGTGTTACAATTACATTATAATCATCAAACATTGTAAAGCCGTGTAGCGCTCCAAATTCGTTATATTTAATATCATTAAAAGAATTTTCTAAATTTTCTATGAGAGATTTAGAGTAATCCAACCATGTTTGTTCTTTTTTATTTATTTCATATTTCAATTCCGGATATTGATAATCTTCCTTATTTAATCCCGATAAGTAAGCTGGATTATCTAATAACCTCAATAAACCTACCGCAAGCCTCCAATCAAGTAATGGGTGGAAATTCATATTACGGTAATTTTTTAGATCTTGATAACCAGCATCAAAATTTGAAAGATTTTCTATTATTTGAAGATTATATTTATCTGATTCCCTGACTGGTTCAGGATTTATACACATTCTTATGTATTCAGGAAAATCCTCATATAACCTTTGAATGAACCCAGAACCATTTGGTAGTTCATCAGCTAAAACAATGCTTGCCGTGTTTTGAATTATACCATTGCAATCAATTTTTTCATCATAAATTGCCGCAATTTCAATTTCTTCCGGGTCTATATCCAAATTATTGGCAAGTGTTCTTTGCAAAAGAAATGCCGCAGAATAAAATGCTCCTTTTGAAGCAGCTGCTTTAAATTTGTCTTTGCTAAAAGGGTTAACTTCTATTCCGTAATCAAACCGTTCGGGTTTTAAACGGAACACTTCTGTTATTTTGTTAGAAGCCAGAGCTAATGTTTCTTCATTTGGAATAATTTCTTCTACTTTTATTTGATTAAGATAATTAACTTCAATCCATTGCTTATCTAATTCTGCACCAATCCAATTATGTTTTACATATTGCCCTTTAAATAAATCTCCACCATTATTATTTATTTTCCAAGTTAACTCTTGCTGTGCATAACGAATAATAAAATTATTTTCAGTTTTTTCCACAACATTTTTAGTAGTTGTCTCAGCAAAAGTTAAAGGTTTGGATATGTTCATTTCAAACTCTTCTTGTGAATCCCTTGGCCTTTTAAAATCAGTTCTAAAAGCATTTGGCACGCCACCTACAAAAACATTACTGTGTGGAAATTTGTCAACTAATTCCTTTTTCTTTTCATCTATTTTCTCATAATCATCTGCTGTAAAAGGTGGACTGAAATTAAAAGGTTCTGAATGAATAGTTTTAGTTGTAATATTTTGTATTAACCATTTCCTTTCCATAAAAGGATCTCGTTGCATCATTCTGGCTTCCATTTTTCCAGTACTATAATTTTTTTCAATAGATTTTATATCAGGTGTAATACCAATTGCCTGAACAACTCCTTTATCTTTTGTCTTTTGAGCTCCTGGGGCAAATTCATAGATTGCCATACTTAAATCCCTATCAATGGATAATACTTCATAATGGTCTTTATCGATTTTATTAAATCCGTGAAATAAATTTCTTATTCTTGTAGGCATTCCTGCCATTGGTAAGATGCCAGATTCAGCCAAGAATTCAGCTAAATCACCCGAATTTATTTTATGTTCATTGATTAATTTACTAATGCCTTCTGGTAAATCTAAAATCCATTGTTTGAAATTTTCAAAATTAAATAAACAAAGTTCTCCATTTGTGTAAATACCTTTATTCAGTGCATCAAAGATATTTTTAATTTCATGGTCAATATTTTCACTAATAATATCTGACACTTCTTTTTCATTATAATCTTCTATATCACCAAATTCACCATGCACACCTCCTTCGGTTATTGCTAATTCAGAAAAAGCAAACCTTAAAACTGCTTTTGCCAGCATGCGTTTAAAAATGCGTTCTTGGTTTAGGCTTAAAAAAGGTTGTGGTGGTGTATCTCCAGTTATGCTTAATGGGTTCTCAAAATAATATTCATCATGGCTTCTACCTCTTGCAAATGTTAAGGCATAAGAAAATAATTGTCCCCGCCTTCCGGTTCTACCAACTCTTTGTTGGTAATTAAATCTTTGCGGTGGCATATTGGCTAATAAAATAGCTTGCAGGGAACCTATATCCACACCCACTTCCAAAGTGGTTGTTACGCTTAACAAATCTATTTCTTGCGTTTTCCTTTCTTCCGGTTTAATAAAAATTCCTTTGAATTGCCGTTGTCTTAATATTTGATTATCAGTTTGACCTGTAAGTTCTTCTGTATGTAACCGAAATGGTTTATAATCTTTTTTATTTAATAAGTTTTTTGTTAAATAATTTTTTTTCCATAGGTACTTTACAATTCCTTGTGGTGTTTGTTCTAATTGACTTTGGCAGAATACACATATTCCGCCAGAATGATGTAGGTGCACAGTTTTACAACGTTCACATTCATAAAAAGGTGCATTCTCATCTGATAAATCAATAAGTAAATTATTTATTTCTACAAGGCCACGGTGCTTATTGTGGTCAAGTAAAGAAAATACAGCATTTCCAATAATATTTTCATCTTTACCTATGAGATCAGCTACTTTTTTAATATATTTTTTTTCTTTGCTTTTTTCAGATAAACTATCAAAGGAACTTACAGGGTCAATTTTATATTCAGTCTTGTTGTGTTTGTAATTATCACCCCATATTCTCATAAAAGAATTTGTAATTTCTTTTAAAACCTCTGGTTGAATGCCTAATTTATCTGCTTTTGATTTAAGTTTTTCATCATTTTTTATGGTTGCAAATCCTAAACCGGATGCTTCAAAACTATAAAATAATCTCCCAAAAATAAAAGACGCTAAATTTTCTTCGATTTTTTTATCAATTTCTTTTTTTACTGCTTCCCAACCGTCTTTACTTTCATCATAATCATTCTTTCCAAAATCAAAAAAGTGATACCATGGTTGAAATTCTTCATTAGATTTAAACGATTCTATTGACTTAAAAGGACCACCCGGATTTATACCGAAGTTTAAGAATTCCTTGATAACAATACCCTTAAAGTCATCAAACCCTTTTATGTTATGTTTTATGTTATAATATTCTTGTTTTTGTTCTGGTGTCGCAAACGGTCCATTTATGATTTGCCATAATTGTCCAATATAATTGAATCGCTCTTCATCTTTTTGTTTGAATGTATTTTGGGCGTTTTCATCGTTATTATTTAATGCGTCAATTACTTTTTTATCAAATTGCAATACTTCGGTAATATTATGGATAATTACTTCCCTTAATAATGACCGATAATGTTCTTCCTCTATATTTTTTGCAAGTTTTGCCGCATCTTCCCGACTGTCAGAAAAGGCAACCAATTTTTGGGTCTTTTTACCCTCTGGTAATGAATCAAAAAGTTCTTTTGACAGTATTTGTGTCACTTTTCCAAAACCAGTTCTAAAACCTCGGAATGGAGATTGTTTCCTTTTTTGGGGATGCGAATAATCCACTTCACAATGTGGGCAAGTATGTGGTAAAGCTTTAATATTTTTCGATAGTTTAACAAATCTGTCTTCATCACTTTCAGCTATATCATATCCATTATATTTTACTCTTAACCATTTTCCTTTAATAAAATTTTCTGTATCATGTGGATTTATTGTTATTATTTTTCCAGAAAAAACATTAATCCATGCATTCTGCCAATAATGAAACAAGTCATTATTATTTTGACTGTTTCTATTGCCTTCAACAGTCCAATCAGGCTCAATATTATCATTAAAATTCCCAGGCACAAAAACACTGAAATCTTTATAATTTCTCTTTTCAACTATCGTGGAAGGTGAATTCTCAGGGACACCTTCAATATCTGGACTAACCGGTATTAGTTCCGTTACAGAATTACCAATTTTATCTATATATTGAATCCGGCTACCACCCAAAGCCACCGTTCCACAGTTTTCGCAGTATAATAGCTCTAATGTTCTGTGCTTATTATAAGAAATGACAGGTGTTGTTAATATTTTTCCAATAGGGGGTTCGTTATTGAGTTTTTTTGAATCAGGAATAAGTTCTCCCCACATTCCGGGAATATTCCGGTAAAATAAATGAAACCGCAATCTTGGATAATGTAATTCCTTTTGGTATTTTTCAAGTATTCCAAGGGAATATAAAAACCCTTTTATAGCATTGTGATTTTCTTTGTGTTCTTCGCCAAAAAGAATTTCTGATAAAAAATTTACTCCTGTTGTATTGTCGTTTTCTCCATTTTTAAAAGCTGGAATTGCTCTTGTTCTATCATTTACATTAAAAGCCGTATAGAGTGCATTAAAAATTTTTTCATTAAATAATTTTCCTGTCTCTTTATTTTGATCTTTAATCAGTAACTCAAAAACATTAGTTGTCAAATTTTCAAGGGTCGCATTATTTATAGCATCAAATAATTCGCTATATTCTTTTTCATTAGTTAATTCTCCAATTTCTTTTGAATGTTTACCAATTTTTTCAAAGTCAGCAACTAGCTCTTTAAGCGGATAAAGTTCTTTCTCTTCCGGTTTTTCTTCTGTTCCTTCAATAATTGCAATTTCTTTATTCTCAACACCAAAGAAGCTTTTCAAGAAAGCTTTCCCCTCATCACCTTCAAGCGACGCACTTGATGCTAAAATTCTTAATTGATCACTGTCCGGTGTCAAACCTAACCGAGTGAGTAACATTCTAATTAAATATGCAATTTCTGAACCACTACCACCACGGTATAAGTGTAATTCATCAATAATAATATGAAAAATCCGTTCTTTTTTCTCTTTTTCTTTTTTTTCTTCAGTTAACCCTTCATCAAATTCAGTATTACATTCAAGCCATTGTTTCGTTTTATCAAAAATGGGATTTTCAATATCACGCATTAGCATAATGCTTAACATACTGAAATTTGTAATAAAAATATCTGGTGGTGTTTCTTGCATATCGAACCGGGTTCGCATTTCTGCACCATCAAGTCTTTGAAAATTAGCAACTAAATCTTTTTTATCTTCTTCATCTAAACCATCAGGATTTATTCGAATATATTCATCTAATTTCTGGTTATTCTCTTCAATCTCTTTTAAAGCCTTTATTAAAGCTGTAATTTTTGATTTATTTGGAACAATCTCACCATTTTCTTCTTTATAAAGCTTACCTGCAACAGGTGAAGTGGAATTATAACGTCCAAAATATATTCTGTTGTTTTTGTATTCATTCTCAAAAATTTTTCTGGCATCATCAGAATCCAATGCTTTCCGCAATCTTGACATTTGGTCTTCAACAAGTGCGTTCATTGGATAAATTAACATAGCTCTGATAGCAGGGGGGCGTTGTGGATTTGGTCTTTGTCTTACTTCTTCCTTTAATGTTGTATTTCCTTTCCCAACAATTTTTGCAGGTCCATATCCACCAGACCACCAATTTGTATTATTAACAATGTTTTCATTTCCCTTCCATTTATTCATTTCTTTACTCAAATAAGCAAATAAAGGCAAAAGAAAAGATTCTGTTTTACCAGAACCTGTCCCGGAAGTAATAACACAATGATTCCCTTCCAATGCTTTATTAAGCATTTCATATTGATGTTTATAAATTTTGAAATCCCCAATTAATCCGGCTTTTGTTATATTCTTGAATATTTCAAGTTCTTCATTGCTTAAATTTGGTAATTCCGGTATTTCTTGTATCTTATACTTTGATGGTTTATAGGTTGGCAATGGTTCCACCCAAGGCGCTCTTGAAAAAACCTTATCAGAATTTAACAGCTTTTTCCGTTGTTCTTCTAATCCTTTATAACGGGTGCTAAAAGCAGTTTCAACATAAAGAATAAAATTCTCTTTTATTTTTTCGTAAACTTGAATTGGGTTTTTCATAATGCAATATTTATTGTTGTTTTATTTAAACTTTGCAATCCTTCTTTCAGTAAATGTAAATTTATTGTATTTGTTAAAAATAAACCCGGAACATTTTTATAAATAATATAAAGACCTTTTCTAATATTTTTTCCATTAAGATATTTTATTTCTGGTTTTTGTCCATTCAATAATGCAATGCTGATTGATAGATTTCTTGGCAAACGACAATTTAACGGAATAGCTAAATATTTTTTCTTTTTATCATAAACAATAATATTAGTTTTCCTTTTGGCATCTTCCATTTTTTCTCGTTCATCATAACAGTTTTTCCACCTTTTCGTTTTTTTACAATTACAATATTTTTCTTCTACTACTTTTTTAAATAAATGCATGTAAATATATAACCCAAGTTGTGGCTCTTCGATTGAATAAGCTATTTCATTATACCATAACCGATAAACAGTTTTATGTCCGTTTATATTTGTATATTTTGTAAATGCCAGTTCTTTTTCAAAGTTCTCCGGTTTAGGTTTAAAACATAAAGTTTCTATATCAAAAATAAATCCCCCAGGGAAATCTGTTATTTCATTTTCAACTTTTTGAATATAATTTTGCCATTCTGAAATGTCTGGGAAAAAAGAAGCTAACGCAAACTGGGTATATAGGCCACATTTCTTAAAGACCAAATCAAAATGGTTGGTAAAAATGTTTACTTGTTCAATATCTGGTCTTTTGAATTTGATATATATAATTTGTGGATGTAATTCATCTATATTATTCTGAATTTCAATCGTTATGTTTTGTTGTTTGCAAAAATCTATTATATTTTCAACAAATTTATTATCTCTTCCTCCTGTTAAAAATGTAATAATTCCTTTTTCAGATGGTTTGACTAATAAATGTGGTTTGTTAACAGTAATTTTTCCATTTTGAATGTCGTAATCTATAAAACCAGCGTCTTGTAAACTGTATCTTAAATGATTTGCTTTTTTCTGAATGTCTTCATTTTCCTTGCCGGTTAATAACGAAAAAACAGCATAATCAAAATCTTTTTTCGCAATTTTTCCCTTTGTGGATAAATAGTTTATCAAGACATTTCCAGGGTGTTTAATATTATATTCTGTCTGTTTTTTAAAATTTCCCCCGTTATTTTGTTTTATAAATATATCAACATAAGGTAAAGGGTTTTGCAAACGTTTTAATTCTTGGATTTTATTTTCATTAAAAAATGGTTCAATTCCTTTTAAATAATTTTGTGGATTTGAATAAATTATCTTTCCCATTTCATTTCTAATCGGTAAAAAAGATTCTAGTTCATCATTTGTTTTTTTCTTGAAATCAACTAACTGATAAAATCTTTGAGATTCAATTTCTCCACAAACAAGTTTAAATTTTATATTTTTTCTTTTTTTATGTTCATCTGTAAAAATATAAATTCCTTGTTCTTCGTGTTTTTTTGAAAGTGGTATTTCTGTTTGATCTTCATAAACTGCTATTATATTATCGTAATCATCTGTATTTTCAATCCATACAGTTGGTAATTTATCAATAAAAAAGTTTCCGTTGTCATAAAAACTTCTATCAAAATTTATTTTCGGTTTGTTACCAGTGTCGGGTGCTAAATCTTTGAATTCAGGATGTGGGAATTTTGTTATTGAATTAATTGTAAATGCCACCCAAGTATTTGGTAATCCGGTTTTTTGATTATCATCTAACAACTTTTTATTCTCATTTTCTATTTTTTCAAACCAGTTTTTTAATTTCTTTTCAAAAAAGTCTTTTTTTGCAATGATAAAAGTTGTTCCAACATTGTACTCAACTTTAGGTATTTGTACCCACTCTTTCAACCCTGGATGATTTTTAAAAATATAGTAATCTTTTGGTTTGAAAGAATATTTAATGCGATTTACATTATCTAATAATTCGATTTTTTCATCCAGATTCATTTCTAAATCAATAGGATTGGAATATCGTTCAGAAATTAATTTTAGACCATCAATTTCATTACCATTAAATGTTACTTTGCTGTTTTCAGGTATACCTTTGTTTGTATAAATTCTAAAATATTTAAATCTTATTTTTTTTGTTATCCTGTGAAAATCAAAACTCATTACCAAATATGATCTAGAATATCCTTTTGCAGCTGTACTGTCATAATTTGTTCCATCCCAATTGTTATAGTATTTTAATGCTCTTTTGACTATTAATTCTCCAAAATAGTCATTGTTTTTTATTTGTTTAACGGTATTTTCTTTAAGATGAAGTTCGTCAGCATTTCTCAAGAGTATTTCCTTAATTCTGTTTTGATCTATTGCTTCATTTGGTAATAAATCTTCTTTATCGAAAATAGTAGATAATTTTTCTTCTTGTTCTTTTCTGAAAAGTATATGATAAGCAAATTTCCCAACATATTTTCTTTTCTCTGGTGGCGACACTTCTTCCAAATACCCTGATTGAAATTTTTTTTCTTCTATTAACCAGTAATTTATCCTCTCCCATAACTTATCAATCTCTTTAAATTTTCTTGAATTAAATTTATATCCATAAGGTTTTAATTCTTTTTCTCTAAAAAAAGAGTTCAGATAACCATAGAAATTATTTGAATTAAACCCATCAATTGTTTCTCCTGACGTAAAAGGCAGTATAAATGCAATAAAATATGCCAAATATGGTGGGTAATTTAGTGGAATTCCTTCAATTGATATTGTGCCATTTAGATACTTTATTTCTAAGTCTATAATTCGTTGAATGTAATCTTTTGATGTTCCCGGAACTCCCTGTCTTAATGCATTATAAAAATCATTTACATATCCATCTTCTGGCTCTTCAAAGTTATTTCTCCCAATCTCTTCAATTATTCTTTCGCTGAAATGGAGAATAACTTCTTTTTCTTCATTGTTAGGATTAAAGTAATGATTAATTATAGCATTGTTCCATTCAAGATACTTCATATTATATTATTCTATGTCTATGATACAGTAATATCTTTTTTACAATTTAAGGATAAAAGGTAAGCTTGTTATAATTTCAAATGTGCATGTCGGACAGAAACTTCGCGTTTTCATTCTATTGGCAAACATTTGCTTCATTTCTTTTCTTTATTTATAGTCTTGCGTCAATTTTAATTAAATGGTCTTGTGGTGATCTTAAAGCTATTATTTCAAACTCATTAGTTTATATTAAAATAAAAATCTCACCAACAGCAATTTGCATGGTTACCCTAAATCATGCTAGCTTCATAAATTATTATATTAATTTGTTTTCTATGTGTTTATTTATTAAAGCATTTTTATAAATAGGTTATATACACACATAATATAATTTAAAATTTATTTAAATTTAATACAATAACTAAAAAAAATTAGAAAAAGTAAGATATTTAAAATAAGTATAATAAAATTCTCAAATAATAATCAATTGGTTTCCTCAATAATCAATGTTTCCTGCCGTTTGTTGTGTTTCCCAAAATTACCCTCAATTTATTATATTGTTGTGGTTTTTAACCAGAATAAAAACAAAACAATTAAAAATTAATGGGCAATTACGTTTACAAATGCTTTAGCTGTAAAAAGGAATTTACAGCCGGTGAGATTGAGCGGAACTTCGTTTATTTATGTCCGGACTGCGGAAATGCGGAAAAGAACAAACCGCTTGAAGGGGTTCTAACCGTAGAATACGATTACAAAAAGATAAAATCCAAATTAGACCGTGAAGAATTTTTAAAATTACCGACCGGTAAATTTTGGCTTTATCCCGGGCTCTGGCCTGTAGATTTTTCCAGAATAAACAACAGACTTTTGCAAAGGTTGGCTTTGCCGGCAGATCAATTATACGAATACGAATTGAAGGGGAAGAAAGTTTTAATTCAAGACGAAACCCGGAACCCCACGCTTTCTTACAAAGACCGCGCCTCGTCACTTGTGGCATTAAAGGCTATCGAGTTGGGAATTACGGAAATCGCGGCGGCATCAACGGGTAACGCAGGGTCTTCGCTGGCTGGTATTTGCGCACGGCTCGGTCTGAAAAGCAGAATTTACGTTCCGCAGAATATTCCGGAATCCAAACGCATACAGATAGAAGCTTACGGAGCAAAGCTGGAAATCGTAAACGGCGACTACGATTTGGCGTTTGATAAATGTCTTGAAGATTCCACGGCTAACAGTTGGTACAACCGGAACACTGCTTACAATCCTTTAACCATCGAAGGGAAAAAATCCGCTGCCTTCGATATTTTCATATCCACACAAGGAAATATTCCTCAGTATATTTTTGTACCGGTTGGCGACGGCGTAATAATTTCCGGTATTTACAAAGGATTTAAAGAATTGCAAACACTCGGGTGGATCGGTAAACTTCCGCAATTAATCGCCGTTCAATCGGAAAAGAGCAATGCAGTAGTTCGTTATTTGGAAACGGGAACGTTTAAATACAAACCCGCAAACACAAGAGCCGATTCGATTTCCGCAGGCGCCCCGCGAAACCTTTACATGGCAGCCGGAGCCGTTAAAGCTTCCGGTGGTTATGCGGTTTCCGTATCCGACGAAGAAATTCTATCGGCACAGAATGAGTTTATTGAGCAAACGGGAATTTTGTGCGAACCTTCCAGTGCCGCGGTTTATGCGGCTTTCAGAAACAACCTGTTGAAAAATTCGTTGCTGCTAATTACGGGCAACGGATTAAAGGATTTGGATACGTTAAAATCATTGTAGGGAACAACGATCGTTGCTCCCTACGATTTGTTGATATTTATCACGTGGTAAGGTTTACACTTCTTTCTGATGCCAAGGTCCACACCTCGGCATTGTAAAGATGTAATTAAATATTAAATTTTTTCTGGTATGATATTAATCTTGTAATAGGTATCCGAAGGAGAGGAGTGTGAAGTGCCCCCCCCCATTTAGTAGACATAGAAAAAATAGTATATTTAGAGAAAAAAAGGAGGAAAAATGTCTACTAAAAGGCAAAGGAAAAGCTATAGTAAAGAATTTAAAGAAACAGCAGTAGCATTAGTACTAGAGAGACAAAAGTCACAGAGAAAAATAGCGGAAGAATTAGGG
>Ga0256832_1001012_pt1 | contig 18854 bp, 14 predicted proteins | sample 134614metaG_FD_190534 | JGI IMG/M metagenome (GOLD analysis project Ga0256832, IMG submission 190534) | Hydrothermal vent microbial communities from Lau Basin, Pacific Ocean - 134-614 | ecosystem: Environmental > Aquatic > Marine > Hydrothermal vents | place: Pacific Ocean: Lau Basin | collected...
AAATACATTATTGACGGTGTGTTTAATCACAGAACCTAATGATTTTTTAACATCAATTCGCCAACCATGTTCTGTTTTTACTAAAACAGTACGCCCCGGAATGCGTATGCTTTTTTTGTTCTGCCCTTTAGTATGCAATATAACCCCAATTTCAGCACTTTTCTCGCCCATCATCGTCTCTCCTAAATCAAAACGTTCGGGATGTGTTTTACTGCTATTGAGATATTTTAAATAATCAACGGTATCCCATGTTGCCAAAGCCTTTGCTTGCTCCATATCTTTATCAATCACCGCTTGCCAAAATACCTTCGTCACGGCTTCTGGGGAATCAGAGACATCATCACTACAGCCGACAAGAAAAAGGATAAAAAAATAAAAAGGGATCATCATAAGGTGTTTTTTCATAAGAGTGTTCCTTGTAAAAGAAGCCTATCAGTGGAAAAAGCATGAATTTTCACTGGAGTAATTTTATTTTTCAAACCAAGATTACTTTCTGATATAGCATTATTTATTACTATTTCAACCTTTAAATAATTAGGAGTATAACCGCTAAAAATTATTTGCCCAGCATCATTTTTCTTTTGTTGCTCCCAAAGCACATCAACTACCAAGCCTTTTTGAGAGGCTAATAACTGTTGTTTCATTTTAGTGGCTAAACAATGCAATTCTTTACTACGTTGTTTTTTAATATCATTAGCAATAGGATTGGCTAAACTTGCCGCCTTAGTCCCTTCACGAGGTGAATAAGAAAAAATATGCAAATGCCCAAAACCAATTGACTCTACATATTGCATTGTTTGTTGCCATTCCTGCTCCGTCTCCCCAGGAAAGCCAACAATAATATCTGAAGTCACATTAAAATTAGGGACAACAGCACGTATCTGTTTAATAAGTTGACTAAATTCAGCCGTTTTACAACGACGTGACATACGTCTTAGAACCGTATCTGCACCACTTTGCAAAGGTAAATGCATATGTGGCATTAAACGTGAATTTTCGAATAAGGCAAAAAAGTTCTCTGGCAAATCCCACGGCTCTACCGAAGCAAAACGTATCCGTGGCATATCGGTCTCTTGTAATAGGCTTTTTACTAATTCATACAAAGATGCATCAATATCACTGCCATAGCCTCCCACATGAACACCTGTTAAAACAATCTCCTGTATCTCTTCCTCAACCAATAAATTCACTTCATCAATAATATCTCGCAAGCTTCTACTGCGCTCCTCCCCTCTTGCAAGCGTTACAATACAAAAGGTGCAACGATAACGACAACCATCTTGAATTTTAACAAAGGCACGTTGTCGCCCACGGACAAATAAAGAACTTTCACCAGGTTCCATTGCAATCAAAGGCATGGTATTAGCTGCAAAAGCTTCCATAACAGTTTGTGGTAATTGATCTTTTTCTTGATTTGGAATCACTAGATCAACCCCTATTCTTTGTGCTACTTTTTCTGCATCTAAAGTAGCGTAACAGCCACTAACAACCAGTTTTGAATGGGGATTTTCTCGATGTAAACGATTCATTAGTTTACGGGATTTCTTGCTTGCATCTACCGTGACAGCACAGGTATTGACCACCACAACATCGGCAAACTCAGGATCAGTGACAATATCATGACCTGATAAACGAAAAGAACGAGACCATTGCTCTAATTCTGCCTCGTTTAAACGACAACCCAACGCTTTTAAATGTACTTTCATAAATTCAACAAAACCAAAAAAAGCCCGCACACAAGTTGACGGGCTTCAATTACTAAAGATTAAAGTTACTCCAAGGAAATAAACGCGCAAACAGCGTTTATTCCCTTGAAGTAGCTTAAACAAATTACAACTTATTCACTCTTTTCCTTAAAAATAACAACATCAGCTTCTTCACGCAATGCTTTTATAACTGCACTACGTTCACGCAAACCAATAGCATTAGCGTATAAATCTCTCGCCGTTTTATCTACCGTAGCATCACCATCTTTTACTGTTTTTAGGGCAATTAAAATATAATCTCCTGATGGCATAATAACATTAGAATAAACGCTTTTAGTTTCCTTGGGAATATTCATTGCAAAGACTTTTCTAACAACTTCTACAAAAGGCTTATTTGCTTGGCGAGTAACTGCTTCAAATTTTTCAACCGCCTCCACAGTTGCTCCAATATCAGCTAATGATGCCCAATTACCCGTAGATTTGAGCTTAGCTAATAAAGCCTCGCCTTTTTTATTCACTAATTTACGTGTCTCCGCATTAATAATGCTCTGTTTAATTTCCTCACTTACATCTGCTAAAGGTATCGGTGCGGGTGCTTGTTTACTATGAATTCGAATAACCGCTACCTCTGTATCAGAGAGTTCGATCAACACTGAATTTTTTGCCTCATCAAATACGGCAGGTGAAAAAACTTCTTGAAGTACTTTTTGATTGGCTGTCAATTCTTTTCCACCTTCACGGGTAAACCAATCTGATGTTTCCACTTTTAAACCCACCGCTTGGGCGGCAGGATCAAGACTGCTATCATTTTCAAAAGCAACGGTATTTAAGGTTTCAACCTGCTCTTGAAATAGTTTTTCTGCTTTCTCTTTACGATAATTTTCCTCAATTTGAACTTTAGCTTGCTCAAATGTTTGTTGTACTTCTGGTTTTATTTCTGACACTTTAATTAACTCATAACCAGATTCTGTTCTTACGACAGGTGAAAGTTCATCCTTTTTTAAGGAAAAAGCCGTTTTTTCAAATTCCGGTCCCATATCACCGCGAGCTAAAAAACCTAGATCATTAGCAATGATATTTTCAGCTTTCTTTGACAAAGCCTCTTCATAGTTTATCTTTCCTGATAAAATTCGCTGGTAAATCGCTTCGGCTCGCTTCTTCGCTTCTTCATCTTTGCCATCCACTATTTTCACCAAAATATGTGCAACCTTACGTTCCTCTGGAGTTACATATTGCTCCATATTCTCCTCATAGTAACTCTGCAATAACTCCTTACCAACATTAACTGACTTTGCCAAATCATCAACCTTCAAATGGACATAGTTGATTTTTACCTTTTCTTTTGTCTTGTAACGATCAGAATGTGAATCATAATAAGCCTTTACATCCGCATCACTCGGCTTTATTTGTTCTTTATAACTATCAAGCTTTAGGGTAAATATTTCAAAATCACGCGTTTGTTTGGATAAGGCTTGATACGAAGCGACTTGGCTCTCTGGAATAAAACTAGTACTCATTATTCCATTTAACAACTGTCGGTTAGAAATATTTTGACGTAAAGTATTTTCATAATTCACTTTATTTCTTCGATTAGATGCTAGTAATCTCTCATAGGTTTCTTTATCAAACACACCCTCTTTTTGAAAAGAAGGAGTATTGGAAATAATAGAAAAAACTTCTTCATCACTCGCACGATAACCATTCTTCTTCGCTTCTTGTCGAATCAAAGCTCGATTAATCAGTGCTTCTAATGCTTGAGACTTCAGTGATCTATCATTGAAATTTGGCGGTAATCGTCCACCTAGCATAGAGGTTAAGCGCTGCTTTTGTTCTAATAATTCATTTTGCACCTCACGGATAGAAATCTCTTCTCCATTGACTGTCGCAGCAATCAGCTTATTACCACCGCCTATATAAGAATTAATTCCAAAAAGGGCAAATGGAACACTAATTAAACCGACGACTAGGTATGCAAGCCAACCTTTAGCTTTGTCATTAATAGTTTGCAGCATGATTTTTTGTTATCTCTTGAATAGTTTTTTTAGAATTTTAAGAAAAAGTAAGCATTAAGGATTTATAAAAATAGTGGATTCCCATCGGCAATCCTGATTCGGTAGCGAATAATACCTTAATGTGTTTAAGCTTTCCATGCCTAGAAACTAGGATGCAATAATTTATGAAATAGGCAGAAATAGGTATAAGGCATAAAAAAAGGATGCCGAAGCACCCTTTTAAAATTGGCGGAGCGGACGGGACTCGAACCCGCGACCCCCGGCGTGACAGGCCGGTATTCTAACCAACTGAACTACCGCTCCAAGTGGTGGGTGATGAGAGACTTGAACTCCCGACAACCGCCTTGTAAGGGCGGGGCTCTACCAACTGAGCTAATCACCCATCATTTATGAAACATAAATGACGAAACTTATCAATGTTTACTATCTTTAAATAAACATTTTTTCTCTTTGTCAAAGAGAGGAGAGAATCATAAAATATTCTCTTTAAATATGGCGGAGCGGACGGGACTCGAACCCGCGACCCCCGGCGTGACAGGCCGGTATTCTAACCAACTGAACTACCGCTCCAAATGGTGGGTGATGAGAGACTTGAACTCCCGACAACCGCCTTGTAAGGGCGGGGCTCTACCAACTGAGCTAATCACCCCTAACTAAGAGCGCGTTAGTTTACGGCATCTTTCAATGCTTTACCAGCCTTAAATGCGGGATTTTTTGATGCTTTAATTTGAATCGCTTCTCCTGTACGTGGATTACGACCAGTACGCGCACTACGATCACGAACTAGAAAGGTACCAAAGCCAATTAGGGTCACTTGATCGCCACCCTCTAGCGTATCTGTTACTGTTTCAACAAAACTTTTATAAGCACGTTCTGCATCTGCTTTGGTTAAACCTGATTTCTCAGCCATAGACGCTACTAATTGTGACTTATTCATATAATCCTAATCCTTCTGATATATTTAGGTGTGGGTAGACTCATTAATTATTCAGCTTATGAAAAATAAAATACAGTGAGTTCTTACCATAAAAAGAGCAAATCGCAGATCATACTGTAAGTTTTTAAACCTAGCTAATAGATATTTATTAGCTATAGATAAGTAGTAATATGCATACCGTATAGACCATTTGCTTAAAACGAGCCGTACTGTAAAGAATAGACCGCTTGCAATCAAGCCATAAATGCATTTAGTTTACTGATTTTTCAGTAATCTTTTTCCTTATCCTAAATATTTAAAATTTACTAGGAGAAGTTTATTAAGATTTAGGGCTTTATATAAAAATGATTCTTAACAATATTACAAATATCCTAAAGGAAACCCCAAATAAAAAATCTATATAATACGAGTCGTATAATTTATTATTTGAAACGTCTTTTAGAATACATAACAAAATGAGAAAAAATTAATGGGCTCTTACTCTATTTTCATTATCCTCAAAATTTGATTTTTGTGCAGGCGTTGAATTAGATACACCCTCATCTTCATCATCTTCCGACAAGGGGTCTGGTCGAGACTCTAAGGCGATTTCTAATACTTCATCAATCCATTTTACGGGCTTAATGGTTAAACCTTTCTTAACATTAGCAGGTATATCAGTTAAGTCTTTTTCATTATCCATTGGAATTAAAACAACCGTTATTCCACCACGATGCGCTGCCAGTAATTTCTCTTTCAAGCCACCAATCGGTAATACTTCACCTCTCAGTGTAATCTCACCAGTCATTGCAACTTCTGCCTTAACAGGGATATTCGTCATTGCAGACACAATTGCCGTTACCATGCCAACACCTGCACTAGGACCATCTTTAGGTGTTGCGCCTTCTGGCACATGGATATGAACATTATGCTTCTTTAAATACTTGCGTGAAATACCCAATTGAGCCGCACGGCTTTTAACCACTGTCTCGGCCGCTTGAATCGACTCTTGCATCACTTTACCAAGACTACCTGTACTTTTGATACTACCATTTCCAGCTAGAGCAACGCTTTCAATTGTGAGTAATTCTCCTCCTACAGAAGTCCAAGCTAAACCCGTTACCTGCCCTACCTGATTTTCTTTATCGGCACGTCCAAAATCAAAACGTTTCACTCCTAAATACTTCTCAATATTTCTAGCGCTAACCGATGATTTTTTCTTCTTTTTTAGCAAATGCTCACGAATTGTTTTGCGACAAATCTTTGAAATCTCACGATCAAGATTTCTAACCCCTGCTTCACGGGTGTAATAACGAATAATCGAGAGAATCGCGCTATCACTCACCGTTAGCTCACCTTTTTTAATGCCATTTTCTTTAAATTTCTTTGGCATTAAATAATTTTTAGCAATATTTAATTTTTCATCTTCGGTGTATCCAGGAATATGGATGACTTCCATTCTGTCTAATAAAGGGCCTGGAATATTCATACTATTAGAAGTAGCAACAAACATCACGTCTGATAAATCAAAATCAACTTCAAGATAATGATCAGCAAAGGTATGATTTTGTTCAGGGTCTAAGACTTCCAATAAAGCAGAGGCAGGATCACCACGAAAATCCGTTGCCATTTTATCAATTTCATCTAATAAAAAGAGGGGATTTCTTTTTCCTACACGCGATAAATTCTGAATAATTTTCCCTGGCAAAGCACCGATATAAGTACGACGATGCCCTCTTATTTCTGCTTCATCACGCACGCCACCTAATGCCATACGGGTATATTTACGTCCTGTTGCTCTAGCAATTGATTGTCCTAGAGAGGTTTTTCCAACACCAGGAGGGCCTACCAAGCATAAAATAGCCCCTTTTAATTTTTTTACCCGTTGTTGTACTGCCAGATACTCAACAATCCTTTCTTTGACTTTATCCAAACCATAATGATCAGCATCTAAAATATTTTGTGCTTTACTCAAATCTGCAATAATTCTAGATTTTTTCTTCCAAGGTAGCCCTACCATCCAGTCGATATAATTACGCACAACGGTTGCTTCGGCTGACATAGGCGACATCATTTTTAGTTTATTAAGCTCTGTGCTTACCTTTTCTTTTGCTTCCTTAGGCATACCCGCTTTATTAATTTTTTGTTCTAGCTCATCCATTTCACTAGGGGCTTCATCCATGTCCCCTAATTCTTTTTGAATCGCCTTCATCTGCTCGTTAAGATAGTATTCGCGTTGGCTTTTATCCATTTGTTGCTTTACACGCCCACGAATACGCTTTTCAACTTGCAATAAGTCAATCTCAACATCAACTAGCTCAATCAATTTATTCAGACGCAACTTTACATTCAGTATCTCAAGAATTTCTTGTTTTTCTGCTACTTTAAGATTTAAATGCGAAGCAACGGTATCAGCTAATCGAGTGGGTTCATTAATTCCTGATAATGAAGATAAGACTTCTGAAGGGATTTTCTTATTTAATTTGACATATTTTTCAAACTGGCTGACCAGCATTCGACTAAGTAACTCAAGTTTTCGTTCTTCAACCTCACCATCAAATACAAGCGTTCTAACATCAGCCGTCAAATACCCTAAATCAACACTTGTTTTTAAAATAGCACTACGTTCAACACCTTCAACGAGCAATTTCAAAGTACCATCAGGTAATTTAAGAAGTTGTAAAATCGTTGCTAAGGTCGCAACAGAATAAATATCATCCTCTTCAGGATCATCTATTTCTGCACTTTTTTGAGCAACCAGTAAAATCTGCTTACTTGTTTCCATTGCCATATCAAGTGCTTTTATGGACTTTTCTCTACCGACAAAAAGTGGAATTACCATATAAGGATAAACCACTACATCCCGTAGAGTTAAAACAGGAATATTTTTAATTATATTAGCCTCAGACATAGCTACCTCAATGAAGGGAAATTAGAATAGCATTCTCTAGTGCTCAGCCAAATAATAGATGCACTGAACACTAGCACAACAAATCTACCTTAACTAGAATACTAAAGAATTAGAAAATTATTAAATTTTCGTTCCTAAGCATAGATAGTTGGGGGTAGAAGCTTAAAACTCAACTATTCTTGAATGACAAAATCTTAAGTTTATTGAAGAAGAGAAGCTAATTAGCTCCACTTGCAGATTTCAAGGCATCAATCTCTTTATTTTCATAGATCAAATAGGGGTTTGTATCCCCTGTAACAACCCCTTCATCGACAACAACTTTAGTAACATCATCTAATGAAGGTAATTCATACATTGTATCCAGTAGAATTTTTTCCATAATAGTACGTAAACCACGCGCTCCTGTGTTACGTTCCATTGCCTTTTGAGCAATAGCCATTAAGGCCTCATCACGAAAATCCAACTCTGCTTCTTCCATTTCAAACAACTTGCTATATTGTTTAACTAATGCATTTTTAGGTTCTGTCAAAATACGCACTAACGCATCGGCATCAAGCTCTTCAAGTGTGGCAACAACGGGTAAACGGCCAATAAACTCAGGTATCAAACCATAACGCACTAAATCTTCAGCTTCTACGTCTTTAATCACTTGACCAAAATTTTTGCCATCATCAGGCTTTTTAACATCAGCACCAAAACCAATACTACTTTTTTTACTGCGATTAAGAACGACTTTATCCAAACCAGAAAAAGCTCCCCCGCAAATAAATAAAATATTTTTGGTATCAACTTGCAAAAATTCTTGCTGTGGGTGTTTACGTCCACCTTGAGGAGGCACAGAAGCAACTGTTCCTTCAATCAACTTTAATAATGCCTGTTGAACTCCTTCACCTGAAACATCACGAGTAATTGAAGGATTATCTGATTTACGTGAAATTTTATCTATTTCATCAATATAAACAATGCCTGTTTCTGCTTTATCAACGTCGTAATCACATTTTTGCAATAATTTTTGAATAATATTTTCAACATCTTCACCCACATAACCCGCTTCTGTGAGTGTTGTAGCATCCGCCATTGTAAATGGCACATTTAAAGTACGCGCCAATGTTTCTGCTAATAAGGTTTTACCACTACCTGTTGGACCGATTAAAAGAATATTACTTTTAGACAGCTCCACATCATCATCGCTACTATTATTGCCTTCCATTCGTTTATAGTGATTGTATACAGCAACAGACAATACTTTTTTTGCTTTTCCTTGAGAGATAACATAGTCATCCAATAAAGCTGTTATTTCACGTGGTGTAGGCAACTTGCCATCCCCTTCTTCAACTGTTTCATCTAATTCTTCACGAATAATGTCATTACAAAGATCAACACATTCATCACAAACAAAAACAGATGGTCCAGCAATTAACTTTCTTACTTCATGCTGACTCTTTCCGCAAAAAGAACAATATAATAATTTCCCACTATCTTCATCATTATTTTTGTTATCACTCATCAGGTGAATACCTCTACTTTCATCATTTTATATAATATTTGGGGATTGAGATTCAATACTTGACACTCACAATGGATCATTCGTCCTACAATATCCAAGCTTATAGAGTCTATATGATTCCTTTCAAATGTACAGCTAGCATAGATAAAATAGGCTATTTTTTATCAAAAAAAATGGTCTGACAAACAGACCATTTAAGAGGCTTAAATTTACAAAAACTAAATATTTTCTAAATATCTATAAAACGACTCTTTAAAATGAAGCAAACTGTTGCTTATCCTATTATCTTTTATCAAGTACTTTATCTATTAAACCATATTTTTGTGCTTCTTCCGCCGTTTTAAAATTATCACGATCTGTATCTTTAGCAATTTTTTTCAGGGTTTGCCCCGTATGATGCGCTAATACTTTATTTAATTCATCACGGATTTTTAAAATTTCATTTGCATGAATTTCAATATCAGTTGCCTGACCTTGAAAACCACCAAGCGGTTGGTGGATCATGACACGCGAATGTGGTAAGGCAAAACGTTTGTCCTTTGCACCACCAGCCAGTAGGAGCGCTCCCATACTCGCCGCCTGACCTATACATAAAGTGCTCACATCAGGCTTAATAAATTGCATTGTATCATAGATACCCATCCCTGCGGTTACCGCACCACCTGGTGAATTGATATACATATGAATATCTTTCTCAGGATTTTCTGATTCTAAAAATAACAACTGGGCAACAATCAAATTTGCCATATGATCTTCGATAGGTCCAACAACAAAAATAACTCGTTCTTTCAATAAACGAGAGTAAATATCATAAGAACGCTCACCTCGAGAGGTTTGCTCAACCACCATTGGTATTAAACCAAGCGCTTTTGTCTCTAAATTATTTGCTAACATAATTTCAGTTATACCGTCTCAGATTCATCTTGTATATCGGCTTTAGAATCCGTCTCATTTTGTTTCTCTTCATCCTTAGCAATAGTTTGGGGAGCCTCTGGTGACATCAATTCTGAAAAAGTCATTTTCTGCTCAGAAATAATTGCTTTATCTAACACCCACTCAACAATCATTTCTTCCATAACAGCCGCCTCTACCGTTTGCATCGCCTCTTTATTCGTTTTGTAATACTCGATAAAAGCTTGTGGGTCTTCATAGGTAGAAGCCATAGACTCAAGCATAGCATTCACTTTATCTTGATTTCGTTCTAATTTATTTTTTGTAATAATTTCACCAACGATTAAACCAAGTTTCACTCGACGCGTTGCTTGATCCACAAAAAGATCATCTGGCAATGAAGATAAATCTGCCCCCTTTGTATTTCCTTTCATTTCCTTACGAACATGCTTGATTTCTTCAGTTACCAAGAAACTAGGAACCTCAATATCATGCAGATCATTCAAACCATCCATCACCGACTGTTTTAGACGTGTTTTAATATTTTGTGTAAGCTCACGCTCCATATTTGATCTAATTTCAGCTCTAAAACTCTCTTCTGTCCCATCTTCAATGCCAAACTTTTTAATAAAATCTACATCAACCGCAGGTAATACAGATTCTCTTACTACTGAGGCTTTTAAAACAAATTGTGCCGTTTTTCCTTTAAGATTTTCTGCTGGATAATCATTTGGGAAAGTCACATCGATTTCCTTTTCTTCGCCTGCACTCATTCCTAAAAGGGCATCATCAAAATCTTTTAGCATCCGCCCCGCCCCTACTTCAACAGAAAATGCTTTTGCTGAACCTCCTTCAAAGGTTTCACCCTCTAGTGTTCCTTCGAAATCAATAACAATCAAATCATCTTTTTCTGCGGCTCGCTCTACATCTTGCCATTCTTTTTGTTGTTCTTGTAAGGTTTCTATCATTTTATTAATATCAGCGTCTGTAATTTCTACATTTGCTCTTGATATTTCCAACCCCTCAACATTGGCGAGCTCAAACTCAGGATAAACATCAAACGTTGCAATATATTCTAAGTCTTTACCTGGTTCTAAAACCTGAGGATCAATATCTGGATAACCTACTACACTCAATTCTTCATCAGCCACAGCCTCATTGAATGACGACTGAAAAACCTCGCCGACCACTTCTTGATAAACTGAATCGCCATACTGTTGACTCACTACACTAAGAGGAACTTTTCCTGGCCTAAAGCCATCAAGCTTTACCCGAGCACGCATACCTTTCAAACGCTTTTCAACTTCCCCATCAATTTCTTCAGCAGGAACTGAAATATTCATTTTACGTCCGATATTACTTGTAGATTCAACAGAAACTTGCATGCACAAAACCTCACAATCCATCACCTCATTAAGACAATGAATATCTATATAATTATTTAAAAATAGTGGAATTCAATTCAAAAGGAACTGCGGTCATCTACCACCCTCTAAAATTAAAGAATGGTGCGAAAGGAGAGACTCGAACTCTCACATCTTGCGATACTGGAACCTAAATCCAGCGCGTCTACCAATTCCGCCACTTTCGCATTTTCGATTAACTCGTTCATAACCTTTATGAACTAAACCGCGTGATTATACAGTAACAAAGGACTGTTTGTGTATAACCAATACTAAAACATCTCATAAATTCTGTAGGAAACTCATTAAAATTTCAAGATTTATATTCGATTTTTTTAAAATGGGGTGGATGATGGGACTTGAACCCACGACGACCGGAATCACAATCCGGGGCTCTACCAACTGAGCTACACCCACCATAATAAAACATTTTTCAAAACTCTTCTTTACTATGCCACTAAACACCTTAAAATGGCGCGCCTGGCAGGAGTCGAACCTGCGACCCACGGCTTAGAAGGCCGTTGCTCTATCCAGCTGAGCTACAGGCGCAAACTAATGCACTTGAAAAATGGTCGGGGTAGAGAGATTCGAACTCCCGACATCCTGCACCCAAAGCAGGCGCGCTACCAGACTGCGCTATACCCCGACAAATCCCGCTTAGGTATTCAAAATTCTTGAACAACCTCCAACGGAGCGCGCATGATACGCATCAATAGTCAGTTCGTCAACCTAAGCTTGTATTTTTATTTCATTCTTTTTTCGGTTGTCCTCATAACCAAGCCCATGCGAGAATGCCCGCTTTTATTATCAATGCCTTAAATAAGGAAGTTCCAAGCAATTAAACTACTTGAAACTTGCTAAAAATCACACAACGAAACGAAGGGAAATCATTATGACAGCCAAACTTATTGATGGAAAAGCACTCTCTCGCAAAGTTAGAGCAGAGATTAAATCTCTAGTGAGTGAGCAGACTCAATTAGGAAAACGACCACCTAGTTTAGCTGTTATTCTAATCGGGGGTGACCCCGCATCACAAGTTTATGTCGGACATAAACGCAAAGCTTGTAAAGAAATAGGCATTACATCACGCTCTTACGACCTTCCCAAAGAGACAACACAGTACGAATTACTCAGTCTTATTGATGAGTTAAATAATAATAAATCTATCGATGGTATTTTAGTGCAACTTCCCCTTCCTGATCATATTGATACTTCATTGGTGATAGAACGCATTCATCCTGATAAAGATGTCGATGGTTTCCATCCCCTGAATATTGGCAAACTTGCCCTTCGCATACCAAAGATACGCCCCTGCACACCCTATGGGATTATGCATTTACTGGATTCGATTAGTGAAACTTATAAAGGAAGACATGCAGTCATTGTTGGTGCATCCAATATCGTTGGTCGCCCCATGATGATGGAATTATTACTAGCAGGTGCAACTGTCAGCATCTGTCATCGATTCTCAAACAATACCCCCAAGTTAGTGGCTCAAGCTGATATTCTTATTGTCGCTGTTGGTAAGGCTGGGCTTGTAAAAGGAGAATGGATTAAAGAAGGTGCAACCGTCATTGATGTGGGGGTTAATCGTACCAGCGACGGCAAACTAACAGGTGATATTGAATTTGAGAAAGCCGCTAAAAAAGCCACTTGGATTACGCCCGTCCCAGGAGGAGTAGGCCCTATGACAGTTGCTATGTTAATGAAAAACACATTTATGGCTTATAATAAACACCAATTATAAGTAACCTTTTAAAAACTGCTTAGGACTCAGAAGTCCTTACTATATATTTAAAAATAAATACGGCATAATCGCCCCCTTTTTATCTATCGATCTGGGCAATTATTATCAATGTTTAAAATTATTACAGACCATTCGCCTGCTAATATAAAAAATGACGTACTTTCTGGGCTTACTGTTGCGTTGGCACTGGTTCCTGAGGCAGTTGCTTTTGCAATATTAGCGCATTTACATCCTTTGATCGGTCTTTATGCCGCTTTTACGATTGGCTTAATTGCCGCTATTATGGGTGGTCGTCCCGGTATGATTTCAGGTGCAACAGGGGCTATTGCGGTAGTGGTAGGGGCTTTAGTGCTACAACACGGTGCAGAATATCTCTTTGCAGCAGTTGTCTTAATGGGCGTTATTCAAATCACCTTTGGCGTATTAAAGCTGGGCAAATTCATTCGCTTAGTACCACACCCTGTTTTTCTTGGTTTTGTTAATGGATTAGCAATGGTGATATTTTTAGCCCAACTGGAGCACTTTAAAGTAGAGCTTCCTGATGGTAGTAAAGAATGGATCACAGGCTCAACCCTTTATATTATGCTGGCTTTAATTGCGCTGACCATGGTGATTATCAAATTTTTACCACGCCTAACAACGATTATTCCTTCAACACTAGCGGCTATTATCATTGGTACTTTAATCACACTCGGTATGGCGCATTTTTTGAGTATTGATACACGCCTTGTTGGTGATATAGCCTCAATTAAAGGCAGCTTCCCTCCCTTTCATATTCCTGATGTACCTTTTGACTGGGAAACATTAAAAATTGTTTTCCCTTATGCAGTTGTAATGGCATTGGTGGGGCTAATTGAAAGTTTACTAACGCTTAATCTTATTGATGATTTAACAGAAACACAAGGACAGCCAAATCGAGAATGTATCGGACAAGGGCTTGCCAATACAGTAACAGGTGTCTTTAGTGGCATGGGTGGCTGTGCAATGGTAGGTCAAAGTATTATCAATATTCGCTCTGGTGGACGAGGGCGATTATCAGGTATTGCAGCGGCGCTGTTTTTATTATTGTTCATCATGCAAGCCTCATCACTGATTGAACAAATCCCCATTGCTGTCTTGGTTGGGGTTATGTTTATGGTGGTTATTGGTACCTTTGAATGGGGCAGCCTACGCTTATTTGGTAAAGTACCCGTTGCCGATATTTTTATTGGTATCTCAGTCGCATTAATAACTGTTATTTCAGATAACTTAGCCTTAGCGGTTATTATTGGCGTTATTCTCTCTGCTTTAGTCTTTGCGTGGGAACATGCAAAGGCCATTAATGTCACCTCACGCATTAATCGCATGGGTGATAAAGTGTATGAACTCCACGGACCTTTATATTTTGGCTCTGTTCTAAATTTTCAGGACTTATTTACCCCACGCAATGATACTGACGATGTAACCGTAGATTTTAAAGATTCTCGTGTTATGGATCATTCTGCTATCGAGGCGATTGATAAACTAGCCGAACGCTATGCACGCGCACAAAAAAGACTGCATCTTATACATCTATCCCCAGAATGTAGGGGCTTGCTAAAGAAAGCAGGTGATTTAGTGGAAGTGAATGTGGTAGAAGATCCTACTTATCATATTGCCACTGATAAACTCGGATAATGCTAATCAGCCAGAACAATATTACCGCTGTTATTTTAGCTGGCGGTAAAGGCAGACGCTTAGACGGACAAGATAAAGGGCTGGTTCTCTATCATAACAAACCTTTAATTGAGCATATATTAGAGAAAATTAAAACACAGGTTTCAACAGTGTTAATTAATGCTAACCGCAATCATGCTAGTTATTCGACTTATGGCTATACTGTGATAAAAGATGAGATGCTAAATTATCAAGGGCCACTCGCAGGTTTTTCCACTGCTATGAAGAATGTCGAAACAGAGTACATTATCACCCTACCCTGTGATGGACCTTTAATTTCTGATGATTTAGTTGCTCGCCTACGCAGATGCTTAAAACATGATCCTACAAAAATAGCAGTAGCCCATGATGGACAGCGACTACAACCAACCTATGCGTTAATTCCAATTAGCTATCTCTCTGATCTCAATAGATTTATGCAAAAAGGCGGACGTAGTATTTATCAATGGTATGCTGAACATACTATTATTCCCTGCGACTTTTCTGACATCCCTCATATATTTACCAATATTAATACAGAACAACAACGTCAACAGATGGAGCAAAAAATGAGTACCCTTGCTCAACCTGAAGGACACACTTTTAAATGAAACCTATTTCTATCCCTTTTATTGGCTTTGTCGCCTACAGTGGCACAGGAAAAACGACGCTTTTAAGCCAACTGATTCCCCTTTTAAAAAATAAAGGTCTACGCATTGCGGTTATTAAACATGCTCACCATGATTTTGAGATAGATTATCCCAAAAAAGATAGCTATATCTTACGCAAAGCAGGTGCAGAAACCATTTTAGTAACCTCGCATAAACGCACTGCTATTATTATTGAGCATCCAGAAATAAGCCAAGAACCTAGTTTAGAAGATGCACTATCAAAAATACCATGCAAAGGATTGGATTTACTATTAATTGAAGGCTTTAAACACGCCGATTACCCTAAAATAGAGTTACATCGAAAAACGCTAAACAAGCCTTATCTTTACCCAAAGGATAAAAATATTATTGCCATTGCAAGCGATCATAGCCTTGAGAACTCTGAATTAGAAAATAAACCCAGATGGCAGTTTGATCTCAACCAGCCACAACAAATCGCTGATTTTATTACAACAGAGATAGTTTAACTAACTATCTGCTCTTGACGAAATGAAGCGCCCGACATATCAAATAGTTGCATCATTTTTTCACCCGATTGATAGGGGGCAATGACTTTTATTTTCTTTTTTTCCAAAATTTTTATCGTATTTACTAATTTTAAAGCCTGTTTATTATTTTTAATATTAGATAGCACCCATTTTTTTGAGAAGCGTATAAATTCTGGCGCTATCACTTCCAATATTAATTTTGTCTGTTGGTTAATCCCAAAAGAATCAATTCCAATAGCGCAATGATGTTGAATCAATTCTTGATGCAATTTTTTAAAGCCTAAATCCTTGGTTAATAAGTCAATTGAGAGAGGAAATAGGAAAACACAGTTTGAAACATCCCCTTTAAAACGGGATAAACTTGAACTAAGCCAATACTTAAACCAATCGTCTTGCATTGATTCCTCAGCTAAAGGAATCAGTAATTTCATACCTTTTGAGCCTGTCTGTTTTAGGCGTTGGAATAATAAAATCAACATCACTTGATCCCAAAAAACAGTATGATATTTTTTATCCAATATACTGCTTACCGTTGCGTATTCATTTTCTAATACATTTAAATCCACCATATATTGCCGAGTTGATGCATCGACAGGACTAAACATATCCAATTTTGATAATTCTAAAGAGATTTCATTGCTTAATATAATTTGCTTTAATAATTTACAATAAATACTGGGCTTATTACTCAATGGAATTTTTATTTTTGGCTCAGTTTTAATAGATATTGATTGATTATCTGTATTAGGCTTCTTAGAAATTGGATCGTCTAACCAAGGGGATTTAGCTTTATTATCAAGCGTATTCACTACAATAGGAGGAGGTTCATTAAGAGCTGATTTTTCTTTTGCGCCTTTGATAGGCAACCTTTTTGCACCTAATTTCCTTATCCATAACTGATAGCATCGCTTACCACTAAATACAGTAGGAATAAGACGAATACTAGCACGAAAGTCTTCCCCTTTTTGAGGATGCAAGGTCACAACAAGAGCCGATGCTTTTACGGATTTATTTTCATATTGACGTACAAAGTCAAAAAATACTTCTCTTTCATCTTCGCGTATTAAATCAGAAACAGTTGTTACTTTTAGGCTATGTAAAGAGTCCGATAATAAATTGACATAAGCATGGTTTGCATACAAATGTAAATCATTGACCACATAGGCAACCGCCTCTGAGCTAGAATCAACCAGCCAATGACAACGTTGCTCAGATACTCGCAGTAGCGACTTACAATTACGAAATTCCGTCTTTAAAAAAGCATATTGAAGTAAAAATTTAAGTGCTAAATTTACAATAGCTCCTGAGGGACGATAATGTAGATTACAAACTTGTACACCCGTATAACCCGTTTTAACGGATAAAGCGGATTGTGGTTTGCTATCATCTAAAGAAACTAAAATTGATTCAGAGCCATTTTTTTGCAAAATATCAGCAAGCACATTCATTGCTAATCCACTTTCTTGAAACAAAAAAATCAAACCTAGTTTCTTATTCAGCAATGCTTTTTTAACCGTTGCGGCATCATTATCAATCAAATCAATTTTAATATTATTTGAAAACTTAGTTAATGCCTGCACCAACACAGGATAGCGCCCTGTGTGCCCTCTAATAACTAAACAATGTAATTCTTTTTGCTTCATGCCTTTGAAGATAAGCCATTACTATTTTCCGTTCATCTTCTATACAGATTACTGTTGCAAGTTCAGTGACTAGAGGTGTTTCAAGCTATTTTTAGGCAGATAAACATCATAACGGGTTGATTTACCCGTTATACTAAATTGAGCCTTTAATCCTGCAAGCGCTTTTGCAAGACGGGGACGTTTCACAACAATACGTTTGCCAGCACAGCCTATTGCAAGCTTTAATAAACGATCACTATCTTGATCCTCTCCCACAATATCATGAAAATAGGACATTTCTTTTTTCACTTTGGCTGATTTTTTACGCGATGGAAACATCGGATCTAAATAGATAACATCAGCACGCTCGGATTCTTTTTGTGCTAATAAATACTCACTGGCATTTGTATGAATAAGACGCATTCGAACGCATATATCTTTAACTTGTTGATCATCAGAGTGATAAACACGCTCTAAGGCATTCTTTAAAAGACTATAAATAACAGGGTTTCTCTCTAGCAAAGTGACATAACAACCAATACTTGCAAGTACAAAGGCATCGCGCCCTAAACCTGCGGTCGCGTCAATAATATTTGCATTAGGAATTTTTTTTATACCAATCGCTTTAGCTAAATCCTGCCCTTTACCGCCACCGTATAAACGTCGATGACGTGTTTTTCCTTCCAGAAAATCAATGCAAACGGCTCTTTGTTTTTTATATTGTAATGAGCGCAACTCTAAGCGGTCACTCTTCAAATAGAGCAAATATTGAAAAGAATTTTTATTAATTTTATCTTCAAACAGATGCGACGGAACAATAGTAGCACCAATGCATTTAGCGATATTATTAAGTGCAATAGAATCACAATCTTTGCTACCACTGATTGCGATACCTTGTTGTGAGAGAGGTATCAACACACTAATAATGTGGAGGAAGTGGTTCTTCTGTATTTGACCCACTCTCTTGTGTTGAATTTAGTTTTTCAGCAACATGAATTAACTGCTTTTCTAATAACTCTATTTTCTCTTCTTGCTGATGAACAATACGACTCAATACTTGCACCGTATCTTCTTGTTCCATATACAATAATTCGAGCTTCATTAGCCGATTACTTAAGTCTTGCATCATTAATTTAACTATTTATTTAAAATAAATGGCTCGGTTACACTATTTCACTACGCTCAATAATCTAACCGCTCCAAAAAATCATATAAAATCTATAACCTCTTGGTTTTTTACGCTCTCTGTTGATAACTATTCCAAGTTGCAACTAGAGTCCAGAAGGGGCGGTCTCCCTCACCTAGA
>Ga0256832_1001013_pt1 | contig 18839 bp, 16 predicted proteins | sample 134614metaG_FD_190534 | JGI IMG/M metagenome (GOLD analysis project Ga0256832, IMG submission 190534) | Hydrothermal vent microbial communities from Lau Basin, Pacific Ocean - 134-614 | ecosystem: Environmental > Aquatic > Marine > Hydrothermal vents | place: Pacific Ocean: Lau Basin | collected...
GGCGGTGAGCGCAGTCCAAACGCCAACCTACCCCCTTGGAGGCGGAATTAGCGTAAGGGCGCGCGCGTACGTCATCTTGCGCATGAGTATACGTTCGGCCCCGGGTGGCGTCAACAGGGAGGCGTCGGGATGTGGGTTGTAGGAGGTAGGCGGTAGGCGGCGGGCTGGTTATGCGTCGGCGATCGACGCTTGGCGCGCGTTGCGTCAACAACTCCACCCCGACCCTCCCCCGGGGGCGGGGCGTTATTTTGCGGCAACCGAACCGTGATTCTGGGCGCGGCATGGACCCCCGGATCATGTCCGGGGCAAGCCCGGCTCGCGCGGGTCAAGATGGCCCGCTTGCCCGGGGATACGGACTCCCTTTACTTTTTCGTAACCGAAGCCGTATCCCCGGGCGAGTGAGCTAGGAGCGAACGAGGCCCGGGGTCCGTGCCGTGGGCGAAGCCGTGATTTCGTTACCGCTGACCGGCCCACCACGAGCCACAAGCTGCACGCCACGGGCCGCGCAGTCCCGCTACCACGAACTGCGCACCACGCACTAGGCACCAAACACCTCCCGGAGGTACCCGGTCCGTTTCCGCCGCATCCCCGCGCTGCACCCACTCCGCTTGACAGCCTGCGCGGGCGGGCATACAATCGCGGCAAGATGCGTTCGTTCGCGAGCATTATTCTCCGCCCCGCGCTCGGCCTAGTACTAGGTCGGGGCGGGGGTGGCTTGCTGACGTAGCGTCTTTTCGTTTTCTAGCAAACCGCACCCCGCCGCTCATGGCGGGGTGTTCGTTTGGCAGGAGGGGGAAGAGCAATGAACGGAGCGGAAGCGATACTCGAAGCCCTGGCGCGCGAAGGCGTGGAGGTGATCTTCGGGGTGCCGGGTGGGGCCAACATGCCGATCTACGACGCCATGTACGACCGCCCCGAGTTCAAGCACGTCCTGGGCCGCCACGAGCAGGGTTCGATCCATGCGGCCGAAGGCTACGCGAGCAGCTCGGGGCGGACCGGCGTCGTTTTCGCGACCAGCGGTCCGGGGGCGCTCAACCTGGTCACCGGGCTGGCCGACGCGCTCATGGACTCGGTGCCGATCGTGGCCATCACCGGCCAGGTGGCGCGGGCGGCCGTGGGTACCGACGCCTTCCAGGAGGCCGACGTCACCGGCGTGACCATGCCCATCACCAAGCACAACTACCTGGTGCAGGACGTGAACGAGATTCCCCGCATCGTCAAGGAGGCCTTCCTCATCGCCTCCACGGGGCGGCCGGGGCCGGTGCTGATCGACGTGCCCAAGGACGTTCAGCTCGAGGAGTTCACGGGCAGCTTCGACGTGCGTCCCCGGCTGGCCGGCTACCGGCCCACGACCAAAGGGCACCCGCGCCAGCTGGAAAAAGCGCTGTCCGCACTGCGCGGCGCAAAGCGCCCGGTGATGATGGTCGGCGGCGGCGGGCACGACGCGGCGGAGGCGCTGCGGCGGTTCGCCGAGAAGTCGGGGATTCCGGTGATCACCACGCTCAAGGGCCTGGGCGTGCTGCCCGGCGACCACCCCCAGGTCCTGGGCATGCCGGGCATGCACGGCACCGTGGCCGCCAACCGCGCGATCCAGCACGCCGATCTGATCCTGGCCATCGGGCTGCGCTTCGACGACCGCATCACCGGCAACATCGCCAAGTTCGCCCCCAAGGTCAGGACCCTGATCCACGTGGACATCGACCCGGCCGAGATCGGCAAGGTGGTCGAGACGCACGTTCCCATCGTGGGCGACGCCCGCTGGGTGGCGGAAAAGCTGGCGCAGGCCGCGGAGGCGCTGGCGATCGAGCCCTGGTGGGAACAGATCCGCGAGTGGCAGCAGAGGCATCCGCTGCCCATGCCGCGCCGCGAGCGCCTCTCCTCGCAGGAAGTCATCCGCGCCTTCTGGGAGGCCACCGGCGGCGACGCCTACGTGACCACGGGGGTGGGCCAGCACCAGATGTTTGCCGCGCAGTTCTGGCAGCCGAAGCGGCCGCGCAGCTTCGTGACCTCCGGGGGGCTGGGCACCATGGGGTTCGGCCTGCCCGCGGCCGTGGGGGTGCAGGTGGCCCATCCCGAGGCCACGGTGCTCAACTTCGACGGGGACGGCTCCTTCCAGATGACGCTGCAGGAGCTGGCCACCCTCGTCAAGTACGGGCTGCCCGTCAAGACCGTGCTGCTCAACAACGGCTACCTGGGCATGGTGCGCCAGTGGCAGGACCTGTTCAACGACAAGCGCTACGCCGAGGTGCACCTGGAGGACTCCAACCCCGACTTCGCCAAGCTGGCCGAAGCCTTCGGCGTCAAGGGCTTCACGGTCGAGCGCCGTGAAGACCTGAAGGACGCCGTGGAGGCGACGCTGGCCCACGACGGCCCGGTGCTCGCCGAGTTCCGCGTCTTCCACGAGGAAGGCGTCTTCCCGATGATCCCCGCGGGCGGGAGCGCCGAGGACATGATCATCGAAAACCCCCGGGAGGTGCAGTCATGAGGCACATCGTGAGCGTGCTCGTCGAGGACCATCCGCGGGTGCTGACCCGGATCACCTCGCTGTTTGCCCGGCGCGGCTTCAACATCGAGTCGCTGGCGGTGGGGAAGACCCATCTGCCCGGGCTTTCCCGCATCTCGATCGTGGTGCTCGGGGACGACCGCACGATCGAGCAGGTGGAGAAGCAGCTCAACAAGCTGGTCGAGGTCATCAAGGTGACCGACCACACCGAACCCCACGTCGAGCGCGAGATGGCGCTGGTCAAGGTGCGGACCGAGGGCGTGGAGGAGCGGTTGCAGATCAAGGAGATCGTCGAGGCCTTCCGCGCCCGCCCGGTGGACGTGGGGCGCTCGAGTTCGATCTACGAGGTGACCGGCGACCCCGGCAAGATCGAGGGGTTCATCGCCGGGCTGGAACCCTACGGCGTGCTCGAGGTGATGCGCACCGGCGCGATCGCCATGAGCAGGGGCGAGGCTATACTGAAGCCCAGATTGAAAAAGGAGGCGGTATGAACGTTTACTACGACCACGACGCAGACCTAGGTTTCATTCGCGACAAGAAGGTGGCCGTTCTGGGGTACGGGTCCCAGGGCCACGCCCACGCGCTCAACCTCCACGAATCGGGGGTGCCGGTCGTCGTCGGTCTGCGTCCGGGCTCGCGGCGCTGGAAGCAGGCGGAGGAGGCGGGGCTCGCGGTGGCCCCCGTAGCCGAGGCCGTGGCCCAGGCGGACGTGGTCATGGTCCTGCTGCCCGACGAGGTGCAGGCGCGGGTCTACCGCGAGGCCGTCGAACCCAACCTGAAGGAGGGGGCGGCGCTCGTCTTCGCCCACGGCTTCAACGTGCACTTCGGCCAGATCCGGCCGCGGGCCGACCTGGACGTCTGGATGGTGGCCCCCAAGGGCCCCGGTCACCTGGTGCGCAGCGAGTACCAGGCGGGGCGCGGGGTGCCGGCCCTGGTGGCCGTGCACCAGGACGCCTCGGGCTCGGCGCTGCCCACGGCGCTGGCCTACGCCAAGGGCATCGGGGCGACGCGTGCCGGGGTGATCCCCACCACCTTCGCCGAGGAGACCGAGACCGACCTCTTCGGCGAGCAGGCGGTGCTCTGCGGGGGCGCCAGCCAGCTGGTGGCCTACGGCTTCGAGACCCTGATCGAAGCCGGCTACAAGCCCGAGATCGCCTACTTCGAGGTGCTCCACGAACTCAAGCTGATCGTCGACCTGATGTACGAGTCGGGCCTCGCGGGGATGCGCTACTCGATCTCCAACACCGCCGAGTACGGCGATTACACCCGTGGCCCGGTCGTGATCGGCCCCGAGGTCAAGCAGCGCATGAAGGAGGTGCTGCGGCAGATTCAGGAGGGCGAGTTCGCCCGCGAGTGGGTGCTGGAGAACCAGGCCGGACAGGCGGTGCTCGAGGCCAAGCGCCACAAGTGGGCCCAGCACCCGATCGAGCAGGTGGGCCCCAAGCTGCGGGCGATGATGCCCTTCCTCAAGGCCCACGTAAGCGAGGAGGACGTAGGCGATGCGACGGATTAAGATCTTCGACACCACGCTGCGCGACGGCGAGCAGTCGCCGGGCGTGGCCCTGAGCCCCGACGAGAAGGTGGCCATCGCCAAGCAGCTGGCGCGGCTGGGGGTGGACGTGATCGAGGCCGGCTTCCCCATCGCCAGCCCCGGCGACTTCGCGGCGGTGCGCCGCATCGCCGAGGAGGTGGAGGGGCCCACGATCGCGGCGCTGGCGCGCACGGCCAAGGCCGACATCGAGCGCGCCGCCGAGGCCATCGAGCCCGCGGCCAAGCGGCGCATCCACACCTTCATCGCCACCAGTCCGGTGCACATGGAGAAGAAGCTGCGCATGACCCCCGACGAGGTGGTCCAGAAGGCCGCTTGGGCGGTCGAGTTCGCCCGCAGTTTCGTGGACGACGTGGAGTTCTCGGCCGAGGACGCCGGCCGCAGCGACCCCGACTTCCTGGTGCGCATCTTCGGCGAGGCCATCGCCGCGGGGGCGACGACGATCAACATCCCCGACACCGTGGGCTACCAGGTCCCTTGGAAGTTCGCGGAGCTGGTGGGCTACGTCATCGAGAACACCCCGGGCGCGGACGGGGTGGACTGGTCGGTCCACACCCACGACGACCTGGGCATGGCCGTGGTCAACAGCCTGGCGGCGGTGCGCGCCGGGGCCACCCAGGTGGAGTGCACCGTCAACGGCATCGGCGAGCGTGCGGGCAACGCCAGCCTGGAAGAGGTGGTGATGGCGCTCTACACCCGCCGCGACTTCTTCGAAGCCGAGACGGGCGTGAACACCCGTGAACTCTACCGCGCCAGCCAGCTGGTGAGCCGGCTGACGGGGATGGTGGTGCCGCCCAACAAGGCCGTCGTCGGCCGCAACGCCTTCGCCCACGAGTCGGGCATCCACCAGGACGGCGTCCTCAAGGCGCGCGAGACCTACGAGATCATGAACGCCGAGATCGTGGGCCGTGAGGCGGCGGTGATGGTGCTGGGCAAGCACTCGGGCCGCCACGCCTTCAAGAAGGCGCTCGCGGAGCTGGGCTACGAGGTGAACGACGAAGAGCTGAAGCCGCTGTTCGCGCGCTTCAAGGAGATCGCCGACCGCAAGAAGCAGGTCACCACCGAGGACCTGATCGCCCTGGTCGAGGACGAGCGCACCCGCGCGCCCGAGATGTTCAAGCTGCTCGATCTGCAGGTGCACTCGGGGCTGGCGCTCACCCCGGTGGCGACGGTCAGGGTCAAGACCCCCGACGACGAGGTGACCGAGGCGGCCACCGGCGACGGACCGGTGGACGCGGTCTACAAGGCGATCAGCCGTGCGGTGGGGCTCTCCCCGACGCTCGAGCGCTACCGCATCGAGGCCACCACCGGCGGCACCGAGGCGCTGGGCGAGGTGATGGTGCGGCTGCGCCAGGGGTCGGTCGTCGTGACCGGCCGCGGCATCGCCCCCGACATCGTCGAGTCCTCGGCGCGGGCCTACCTGGACGCGCTCAACAAGCTGGTCTCGGGCGTGGGCGCGCGCGAAGCGATCGAGGCACCGTAGAACCGTCATGCCGCCACGTCTAAGCGAGATCGAGGACTGGGTGCTCAAGACCGAGGCGCGCCTGGGCGCCACCGTCGAGCCCGACGCCCAGCGCATCTTCGCCGCCTACCACCGGGTCCTGCGCTGCTTCGCCCGCGACCTCGACGACCCCCGCGACGCCGCGCTCTCGCGCGCGGCGGCCCTGATGCTGGTGCAGGAGCTGCTCTTGCAGAAGGAGGGGCGCAGCGGCTGTGAATGAAGCGAAACCGCTGGCGGGGGCGCGGATCGAGCTCCTCGACACCACGCTGCGCGACGGCACCCAGGCGGAGGGCGTGACCCTCTCGGTGCGCGACAAGATCGCCGTGGCCGAGGCGCTGGCCGCCTTCGGCGTCGACCTGATCGAGGGCGGCTGGCCGGGGTCGAACCCGCGCGACGCCGACTTCTTCGAGGCCATGAAGGGCCGGGCGCTGCCCCGCGGCGCCCGGCTGACCGCCTTCGGCGCCACCCGCCGCCGCGACCTCGCCCCCGAGGACGACCCCTCGCTGGCTGCGCTGCTGGCGGCCGAGACCCCGGTGGTGACGCTCTTCGGCAAGTCGTGGACCCTGCACGCGCTGGAGGCGCTGGGGGTGAGCCTCGAGGCCAACCTGGCGATGATTCGCGAGTCGGTCGCCTTCCTGCGCGCGGCGGGGAGACGCGTGGTCTACGACGCCGAGCACTTCTTCGACGGCTACGCCGAGGACCCCGGCTACGCCCTGGCCACCCTGGAGGCGGCGGCCGCGGGCGGCGCGGACACGCTGGTCCTCGCCGACACCAACGGCGGGCGGCTGCCCGAGGAGGTGTTCGCGGCCACGGCCGAGGTGGTGCGGCGCTTCCCCGACCGCGCGGTCGGGGTGCACACCCACAACGACGCCGAGCTGGCCGTGGCCAACAGCCTGGCGGCGCTGCGGGCCGGCGCGCGCCACCTCCAGGGCACCGTGGGCGGCTACGGCGAGCGCGCCGGCAACGCCAACCTGACGAGCCTGATCCCCACCCTGGTGCTCAAGTACGGGGCCGAGCTGAAGGCGGCGGCGAAGCTGGCGGGGTTGCGCGAGCTGGCCCACTTCGTCGACGAGCGCGCCAACCAGACGCCGAACCGCCGCGCCCCCTACGTGGGCGACGCGGCCTTCGCCCACAAGGGGGGCGTGCACGTCTCGGCGGTGCTCAAGAACCCGCGCACCTACGAGCACGTCGAGCCCGAACGGGTGGGCAACCGGCGGCGTTTCCTGGTCTCCGACCTTTCGGGGCGCTCGAACCTGCTGGCCAAGCTGGCCGAGGCGGGGCTCGAGCTCGCCAAGGAGGAGGCGGGGCCGCTGCTGGAGGAGGTGAAGGCGCTCGAGCGCGACGGCTACGCCTTCGAGGGCGCGGACGCCTCGTTCTTCCTGCTGGCCCGGCGGCTGCGCGGCGCCCCCGAGCCCTTCCGCGTCGACGCCTTCCGCAGCTGGACCGGCGGGGACGCCCACGGCCGCTGGCAGGCGGAGGCCACCGTACAGCTCACCGTGGCCGGTCGTTCGGTCCACACCGCGGCGACGGGCCAGGGCCCGGTGGGCGCCCTCGACAACGCCCTGCGCAAAGCGCTGCTCAACTTCTTCCCCGAGCTCGAGGCGGTGGGGCTGGCCGACTACAAGGTGCGCGTGCTGGAAGGGCAGGAGGCCGGCACGGCCAGCGTGGTGCGGGTGCTCGTCGAGATGGAGGGCGCCGGTCGGCGCTGGAGCACCGTCGGCGCCAGCGCCAACGTGATCGAGGCCTCGCTCAAGGCGCTGGGCGACGGTTACGCTTACGCGCTGGTGCAGGCCGGGCTAGCGTAGGTAGCCCAACCACTCCGGAAAGCGCTCGGACAGGTAGCGGTAGAGGGCCTCCCACGAGTCGAACTGCAGCTCCCCCCGGTCTTCTTCGCGCAGGCGGATGCGGATCGGTTCCGCGGGGGCCTTGTGGACTTCGATCTCGAACCGCCATTCTTGGGAACGAGGGTCCGGCCGCTTCATGGCCCCAGCTTAGGTGGGCTGCGTCACAACTGCGTCACAAGCCCGGCTCGTCGCAGACCGTGCGGTAGACGAAGGTGGACGCCAGCCGCCGGCGCGCCGCCGGGCGGAGCCGGGCGCCCAGGCTTCGCAGCTCTTCGCGGGCCTTCTGCAACCAGCGCCCGCCGCGGGCGTGAAAGCGCGCGTAGACGGCCCACACCAGCGGCCGGTCGGGCACCCCGACGGGCCAGTCGTGGCTGGCCCGCAGCGCCTCCCCGCTGAGCCGCTGCGCCAGCCGCCCGCGCCCCGACGCCGCGGCCGCCAGCGCCGCGTAGGCGAGGCTGCGGGCCAGGTGCCCGCGCTCGCCGCGGGCGCGCCAGTGCCGTGCGGCGCGCCGGAACCAGCGCAACGCCTCCTCGGGGGCGCCGCGGCGCAGGTGCAGGTAGCCCCAGGTGTGGTAGGTGTGCCCCAGCTTGGCCTGGTCGCCGATGCGGCGCTGGACCGCGAGGGCGGCCCTCAGGTCGGACTCCGCCTCGGCGAACGCCCCCAGCTCGATGGAGGCCCAGGCCCGCTCGGAGCGGGCGAGGGCGGCGTCCTTTTCCAGGTGCAGCTCGTCGGCGCGCCGGACCGCGGCGTCGAAGGCGCGGTGGGCGCCGGCGTGGTCGCCGAGCTTCAGCGCCGCCAGGCCCTCGAGCTCGAGCGCGTCGAGCTCGCCGCCGTAGTCGCCCAGCCGCCGCGCCGCCCGCCGCAGCGCCCGCGCTTCGCGGAGGACCCAGGGGAACTCGCCGCGCAGCCAGCGGCCGGTGGCGCGGTCGGCGCGGATGCGCAGGGTGAGCACGCCGTCCCCCACCGCCTGGGCCTCCTCGAGGGCGCGGGCCTGGAGGGCGTCGCCCGTCTCCTTCTCCCCCAGGCGGAAGTAGAGGGCGGCCAGGTTGCGCAGGGTGCGCGCGGCGCCCTGGTGGTCCCCGATCTGCAGGTAGGCGTCGAGCGCCTGTTCCAGCTCCGCCAGCTGGGCTCCCGGATCGCCGTGGCGGTAGTAGATCCAGGCGAGCAGGAAGTGCGCCCGCGCCTGGTTGGCGCGGTCGCCCTCGCGCAGCGCCCGCGCCAGCCCCGCGCGGGCCGCGGCCAGGGCCCGCGGGTAGTCGCCGCGCTGGAGCAGGGCCTCGGCGATCAGCAGGCGGCTGCGGGCGCCGGTGGTTTCCGCGAGCTGCTCGAGCCGCTCCCGGCCGGCCTCGTCCAGCCGGCCCAGCCGCAGGTCCAGCTCCAGCAGGTCGAGTTCGAGCTCCTGCCGCTCGCGGGGCTCCAGCCCCTCGCCGAGGTGCAGCGCCCGCAGGTAGTAGGCGCGGGCCGACAGCGGGTCGTGCGGCGCGCTGCGGGCCGCTGCGAGGAAACCCCGGGCCGCGCGCTCCGCGTTCCCGGCCTCCTGCCAGTGCTCGGCGGCCTGGGCGTGCTGCCCCCGGGCCTCGAGGGTGCGGGCCCAGGCGCGGTGGTAGGTGCGGGCCAGCGGGGGGTTCAGCGTCTCCAGGACGAGCGCGCGCAGGTGCTCGTGGGCGGGCGCGTAGCCGTGGGCGCGGTCGACGGTGAGCTGGCGCTCGCGCAGCTCCTCGAGGTGCCGCGCCGCTTCCAGCTCGGGCACCCCCAGCACCTGCGCCAGCGTTTCCGGGGTGACGGGGTTGCGGGCGACGCAGGCCAGCTCGAGCGTCCGCTTCAGGGGACCGTCGAGGGCGTGGAGCCGGGCCCAGAGGGTCTCGCGGATGCTGCGGGGGATGGGCAGTTCGCGGTAGTCCTCGGTCGTGCGGTCGTAGAGCGTGGACCAGCCCTCCGCGCGCAGCCGCAGCTCCCCGCGGGCGAAGAGGTGGCGCAGCGTCTCGAGGATGAAGAAGGGGTTGCCCCCGGTGGCCGAGTGCAGCCTGCGGGCGAAGAGGCGGGCGCCGTAGCGCTGGTGGGCCAGCCGCTGGATCAGCTGGTGCACCGCGGCTTCGTCGAGCGGGGGCACCTCCAGCCGCGCCAGGTCGTCCTCCAGCGGCTCCAGCCAGTCGGCGACCGGGCCCGGGGGAATCGGCCGGCGTACGGTCAAAACCGCCTGCACGCCGGCGCGGGACGCCGCCGGCAGCAGGTAGGCGAGCAGCTCCATGGCCGCCGGATCGGTCCACTGCAGGTCGTCCCAGACGAGCACCGGTCCGGCGAGGGCCAGGAGCAGGCGGCTCAGGCCCTCGAGGAAGCGGGTGCGGTCGGCGGCGCCCTGCAGCGGCCGGCTGGGGGCGGGGAGGCGGTGGGGGAGGAGGCGGCCGGCCTCGCGCAGCCAGACGGGGTCGAGTTCGGGAAGGCCCTGGAGCTCCAGCGCCCGGTCGAGCGCCCGGGCGACCCCCGCGAAGGGAAGGGCGCGGCTGGAGGCGGGGTGTTCGATGAGCAGGCGCCCGCCCAGCCGCGCGAGGTGCTCGCCGGCCAGGCGCGTCTTGCCGCTGCCCGCCTCGCCGAGCAGCAGCACCGGCCGCGGGTGCAGCCGCTCCAGCTCCCACAGCAGCTCTTCGCGCCCCACCAGCGGCGGGTCGGCCAGGGTTTCCGGCACCGGCGCCGCGGCCGGCCGCGCAGGGGTCTTGCGCTCGGCGAGCTCCCGGTAGAGCCGCTCGGTCTCGGGGTCGGGCTCGAGCCCCAGCTCGCGCTCGAGGCGCTCGCGGTACTGGCGGTAGAGGCGGTCGGCCTCGGGCCAGCGGCCCGAGCGCGCCAGCAGCCAGAGCAGCCGGCGGTGGGCCTCCTCGTGGAAGGGGTCCGTTTCGACGACGGTCCGCCACAGCTGCGCCGCCGCTTCGAGCCGCCCCTCCGTTTCCAGCTCGAGCGCCCTCCGCGAGAGCGCCAGGACGTAGCGGTCCAGCCAGGCCTCGCGCTCGAGCGCCAGCCAGTCCTCGAAGGCCTCGGCGCCGCTCAGGGCGAAGTCCTCCATGAAGGGGCCCCGCCACAGCCGCAGCGCTTCGGGCCAGGCGCCGCGTTCGAGGGCGTCGCGGAAACGGGCGGCGTCGCTCTCGACCCCCGTCAGCTTCACGGCCTTGCGGTCGCTGTGCAGGTGGGGCCCCAGCGGTCCCCGCTGGAGCCGGTAGAGCTCCTGACGCAGCCGGTGCCGGGCCGTGGCCTCGGGGGCGTCCCAGAGCAGCGCGGCCAGGCGGCCGCGGGGCACGGCCTCCTCCTGGAGCGCCAGAAAGGCGACCAGGGCCGTCGCCCGCGCGGTGGGCAGGTGAACCCGCGCCGCGCCGCACCAGAGCTCGGGCGGGCCGATCAGCAGGATCCGGCATCCGTGAGCCACGTCACGTTCATTTTAGGAAGCCGCTTACCTTTTCACAGGGGGCAAACGTCGCGCCCGCTCGACTTCGATCACGAAGCGCAGCAGCCGCAGCGCCCGCGGCCAGCGCTTGGGGTCGAGCCCGACGCGCAGCAGCCACTCCACCCCGAGCCGCCGCGACCAGGCGGGGGTGCGGCGGGCCTCGCCGGCGAGGACGTCGAGGGTGCCGCCCACGCCGATCATCACCGGCACCCCGAGCCGGAGTTTGTTGCGCCACAGAAAGGTTTCCTGGCGTTCACCCATCCCCGCGAGCAGCAGGTTGGCGCCGCTGCGCGCCACCGCCGCGATCACCGGCGCCTCGTCGTCGAAGTAGCCGTGGTGGGTTCCCGCGACGCGAACCCCCAGCCCTTCCGCGGCGGCGGCGGCGCGTTCGGCCACGCCGGGGCGGCCGCCAAGCAGGAAGACGCGGAGCTCCGGCCCCAGCTCCTCGAAGAGCCGCAGCGTAAGGTCGACGCCGGTCACCCGCTCGGCGAGGCGCAGCCCCAGCAACCGCCGCGCGGCCCAGAGGACGCCCACGCCGTCCGGGGTCACCAGCTCCGCCTCCCGCAGCGCCCGCCGCAGCTCGGGGTCGCGGCGGCTGCGAACGACGATCTCGGGGTTGAGGGTCACCACCTGCGCCGGCCGGGGGTCGGTGAGGCGCGCGCGCACCCAGGCCAGGGCCTGGGGCATCGACACCGGGTCCAGGGGTAGGCCGAGCAGTTCGACGCGGGCGGCGTTCATCGTTCCGGAACGAAGCGGTAGAGCCGGCCGAAACGACCCCGCGCGGTGCCCTGGAGCACCGGCAGGCTGCGGTCGGCCCCCACCCAGCTGGCGACGACGAGGTCGTCGGCGAAGCCCATCCCCTGCAGGAAGCGGCCCGAAGCCGAGCTGACCAGCGCCTCGAGCAGGTCGGGGGCGGCGCCCAGCAGGGCGGTGCTCAACCGCGCCGCGTCGCCGAGTTCGCAGGCCTCGCGGCCGGCGGAAAGCGCCCGCACCATCAGCCCCGCCGCCAGCGCGTCGTCGAGGGCTTCGGCGCCGCGGAAACCGGCGCAGACGAAGGTGATCTGCTCCGCGTCGAGGGTGCGCAGCCTCTCCACCAGCGCCGGCGCGTTGCGCAGCGAGCCCAGCCAGACGTTCTCGCCGCGGTCGATGCGTTCCAGGGCGGCGGGCAGGTGATCGCTGGTGTAGTAGACCCGCCGGCCGGCGACGTCCAGCCGCGCCAGCGCCGCGGGCGAGGTGCCGTGGTGGAACCCCTCGGGCGGCAGCCCCTCCTTCTCGCCCAGCAGCAGGTCGCCCGCGCGCGCGGCCTCGCGCACCGCCCGCGCCTGGCGGGCCACCCAGACCTCGCGGGCGCCGCGTTCGAGGAGGAGGCCGATCGAGGTGGTGGCGCGCAGGACGTCCACGACCACGATCGGTTCGTCGCCGTAGGGGGGGTTGGGGGTCAGGTCGACGCGCAGGCGCATGTCGTTAGCGATTGTAACCGAGGGCCTCAGTCGCGGAGCAGCAGGGCCGGCCCTTCTTCCAGCGGGGGCAGCTCGTCGAGGCTGGCGAGGCCGAAGAGCTCGAGGAAGCGCTGGGTGGTGGCGTAGAGCCGCGGGCGGCCCACCACCGGTTTTTCCCCCACCGCCTCGACGAGGCCGCGCTCGAGCAGGCCCTCGAGCACCCCGTCCGAGCTCTTCCCCCGCATCGCCTCGATCTCGGGGCGGGTGATCGGCTGGTGGTAGGCCACGATGGCCAGCACCTCGAGCGCCGCCGGGCTCAGCCGCGGGGGGCGGGGGCGCAGCACCCGCTGCACCCGGTCGACGAAGCGGGGGTGGACGATGAGCCGCCAGCCCCCCGCCACCTCTTCGAGCGCCACCCCGTAGCCGCCGTCTTCCAGCCGCCGGCCCAGTTCGGCGACGAGCCGGCGGACCTCCTCCTCGCCGCGCTCCAGCCCCCGGGCCAGCTCGCGGTCGGAAAGCGGCCGTCCCGCGGCGAAGAAGACGGCCAGCAGCTCGGCCAGGGCCGCGTTCATGCCTCCTCCAGCAGCCGGCGCACCAGCGCCGCCGGCACCGCCCCCTCGCGCAGGATGCGCGGTACGGTCAGGTCGACCACGGTCGACGCCTCGGTGCCCCCCGCCTCGCCGGGGTGAATCCGGTCCACCCAGTCAGCGTACCGCAGGGCGTCCCGGTAGCGCAGCACCGGCGGGCGGCCGCTGGGGTTGAGGCTGGTGGCGGCGGCGTAGCCTCCCGCGCGCGCGAGCAGCCGCCGCAGCTCGGGGTCGGCGGGCAGCCGCAGCCCCACCTTGCCCTCGTGCACGCAGGCCGCGGGGGCCTCGGGTCCGGCGGGCACGACCAGGGTGAGCCCCCCGGGCCAGAGCGTGCGGGCGAGGCGTTCGAACGGCGCGGCGTCCCAGCCGGGATCCAGCAGCCGCCGCGCCGTGGCCAGGTCGGCGACCAGCAGCTGCAGCGGCTTCGCCGGGTCGCGCCCCTTGACCCGGTAGATGCGGGCCAGCGCCTCGGGGCGGTCGGCCCGCGCCAGCAGGCCCCAGGTGGTGTCGGTCGGCCAGGCGAGCAGGCCGCCGCTTTGGAGGGTGTGGAGGCTGAGGTCAAACTCGGACGGCATCGTCGTTACCTAAGGTATACTAACGGTTAAGATGCCTCTGTATCACTACCGTGCCAAGGACCGCCAAGGGCGCTCCATCGCCGCGACGATCGAAGCCGACGACATCCGCACCGCGGCCAAGATCCTGCGCGAGAAGGGCTACTTCATCTCGGAGCTGAAGGAGCCCGGCAAAGGCCTCCAGGCCGAGATCAAGATCCCCGGTCTCGAGCGCGGTCCGGGGCTCAAGGACGTGGCCATCTTCAGCCGCCAGCTGGCCACCATGCTCTCGGCGGGTCTGCCGATCGTGCAGGCCATCGCCATCCTCGAGCGGCAGACCGAGAACAAGGCCTTCCAGAAGCTCCTCAAGGAGATCCGCACCGACGTGGAGGGGGGCTCGAGCTTCAGCGACGCGCTGACCAAGCACAAGGTCTTCAGCCGCCTCTACGTCAACCTGGTGCGCGCCGGCGAGACCTCGGGCACCCTGGACGGGGTGCTCGACCGCCTGGCCACCTTCCTGGAAAAGGACCTGGAGCTGCGGGGCAAGATCAAGTCGGCGATGACCTATCCGGTGATCGTCCTCGTCTTCGCGCTGCTCGTCACCTACTTCCTGCTCACCGGCATCGTGCCCCAGTTCGCCCAGATCCTCACCGACCTGGGTTCGGAGCTGCCGCTGCTCACCCGCTTCCTCATCGCCGTCTCCGACATCCTCCGCAGCGGCACCCTCTACCTGATCGTCGTCGCGGTGATCGTGGGCTTCGCCTACCGCGCCTACTACCGCACCGAGCGCGGGCGGCGCGTCATCGACCGCATCAAGCTGCGGATGCCGGTCTTCGGCAACCTCAACAAGAAGAGCGCGCTGGCGCGCTTCAGCCGCACCTTCGGCCTGCTCGTCTCCAGCGGCGTCAACGTGATCGAGGCCATGGACATCACCCGCGGCACCGCCGGCAACGCCATCATCGAGGACATCCTCGAGGAGACCAAGGAAGCGATCCAGGTGGGCGAGCCCATCCACTCGACGCTGCTGCGCTACCCGCAGGTCTTCCCGCCGATGGTGGCCTCGATGATCGCCATCGGCGAGGAGACGGGCGCCCTCGACACCATGCTGCAGAAGATCGCCGACTTCTACGAGCGCGAGGTCGACGAGGCCGTGGCCAGCCTGACCGCCGCGATCGAGCCGATCATGATCATCTTCCTGGGCGGCATCGTCGGCACCATCGTGGCCGGTATGTTCCTCCCGCTCTTCCAGATCATCAACACCCTCTCGGCGGGCTAGCCCCCGCAGGGATTCCAGGACGGCGCGCACCGCGCGCCGTCCGGCGTTTCCTGGGTTAAGATGGGCGCGGTATGGACGCCGTTACCATCGCCCGCCGCGTCCGCGCCGGGGAACTCGACCCCGGGGACGTCCTGCGCGAGACGCTCGCGCGCATCGAGCGCTTCGACGCCCGGGTGCACGCCTTCCTGACCCTCAACCCCGAGGCCGAGGCCGAGGCCGAGGCGGTCCGCCGCCGCGTCGAGGCCGGCGAGGAGCTGCCGCTCGCGGGCGTGCCCGTGGCGGTGAAGGACAACCTGACGACCCGGGGCCTGGCGACGACCTGCGCCTCCGGCGTCCTCGAGGGCTTCGTGCCGCCCTACGACGCGGCGGCGGTGGAGCGCCTGCGCGCCGCCGGCGCGGTCCTCGTGGGCAAGACCAACCTCGACGAGTTCGCCATGGGCTCGTCCACCGAACACTCGCACTTCGGCCCCACCCGAAACCCCTGGGACCTGGAGCGCGTTCCCGGAGGGTCCTCGGGGGGCTCGGCGGCGGCCGTCGCCGCGGCCTACGTGCCCGTGGCCGTCGGCTCCGACACCGGGGGCTCGGTGCGCCAGCCCGCGGCCTTCACCGGAACCCTGGGCTTCAAGCCCACCTACGGCCGCATCTCGCGCTACGGCCTCGTCGCCTTCGCATCCAGCCTCGACCAGGTGGGCACCTTCGGCCGCAGCGTCGCGGACCTCGCCCTCGTCAGCCGGGCGCTCATGGGCCACGACCCCCGCGACGCCACCAGCCTGGAGGCTCCGCCGCCGCGGCTCGAGCCCGATCCCCGGCGCGGCCGCGGCTACACCCTCGGCGTCGTTCGCGAGACCCTGGAAGAGGGGAACAGCCCCGGGGTGCTGGACGCGCTCGCGCGCTTCCGCACGGTGCTCGAGTCCGCGGGGGTGCGCTTCGTGGAGGTCGAGCTGCCCAGCCTGCGCCACGCCCTCGCCGCCTACTACCTGGTGGCCACCGCCGAGGCGAGCAGCAACCTGGCCCGCTACGACGGGGTCCACTACGGCGCCCGCGTCGCGGCCGGGGAGGTGCGGGCGCTGATGCAGCGGACGCGCGAACGCGGCTTCGGGGCCGAGGTCAAGCGCCGCATCCTGATGGGCACCTTCGCGCTTTCCTCGGGTTACTACGACGCCTACTACGGCCGCGCCCTCAAGGCCCGCCGCCGCATCGCCGCCGAGTTCGCGCAGGCCTTCCGGGAGGTGGACCTGCTCGTCACCCCCACGACCCCGACCCCGGCCTTCCGGCTCGGGGCCAAGCTGGACGACCCGTTGGAGATGTACCTCTCCGACGTGGACACCGTCGCGGTCAACCTCGCGGGGCTGCCCGCCCTCTCCCTCCCCGCGGGCTTCGAGGAAGGGCTGCCGCTGGGGGTGCAGCTCATCGCTCCCGCGCTCGCCGAGGACCGCCTCTTCGACCTCGCCGCGCTCTTCGAGCAGCTGACCGAAGGCGCCTACCAGCAGACGGCGCCGCTCGACTGATCATGGTGCCCGTCGAGTACCGCATGGCCGCCCGGGTGGCGCGCGCGCTGCGCGAGGCCGGCGAACCCCGGCCCGCGCGCGAGCTCGCCTACCGCGCCCTGGCCATGCCCTCGGTGGCCCCGACCCAGCTGGAACGCGTCATCGAGCCGGTGCTCGACGGCCGCTTCTTCCGCGAGGAAGGCGCCCTGGGGCTCTGGGAGTGGCGCTACCCCTTCCCCCAGGAGGGCGAGGCGCTGGTGGTGCTGGACCTGGAGACGACGGGCCTCTCCCCGAGCGAGAACGAGATCATCGAGATCGCCCTGATGCGCGTCGAACCCGGCCGCGTCGAGCGCTTCGTGCGGCTGGTCAACCCCGGGTCGCCGATTCCGCCGTTCATCACCCGGCTCACGGGGATCTCCAGCGCCGACGTGGCCGACGCGCCCGACGTCTACACGGCGCTCGAGGAGGCGCTGCCGTACCTGGAGGGCGCGGTCCTCGTCATCCAGAACGCCCCCTTCGACCTGGGCTTTTTGCGCCCGCGCGCCCGCCGCCTGGGTGTTAAGATACATAACGAAGTCATCGATACCGTGCAGTGGGCCAGGCGCGCACTGCCGCGAATGAGGCGAAGAGGGTTGGACCATTTGATCAGGGCGTTTGAAGTTTCCATTGAAACCGGGGCGCGGCACCGCGCGCTCGGGGACGTCGAGGCGACCTGGACGGTGGCGCGGGAGATGTACTACATCCTCACCGCCGGCGAGCCGCGGCGGGTGCTGGAGGTATAGATGCGGGCCAGGTACGTGGTGACCAGTACGTGCATTCAATCGGGGACGATCCGCCTCACGCTTTCGCTGCGCCAGATGCTCTCGGGGCGCGAGCGGGTGACCTGCCAGGACGAGGACGGCGAGCGGCTCGACTGCACCGTGGACTGGGTGCGCGGGGTGCTCGACGGGCTCGAGCCCTACTTCGAAAAGCGCCGGCTGCAGGTGAACGACGTGATCTGGCTCACCTTAGACGGCGAGGTGCTGGCCCTGGAGGCCGCCGCCGCCCGCAAGGTGCGCCCGCGCCCGGCAGCGCGGCCCGCCGAGGCGGGACCGCCCGCGGAAAAGAAGGTCGCCGTCCCCGTCGAGGCCCGCACCCCGAAGAGCCCGGACCCGGCGCCGGAGCCGCCCAAGCGGGTGCGCGTCACCCCGCACGCGGGCGAGAAGAAGCGGGCCGCCAAGCCCGCCTTCGTGCAGGCGCTGGAGGCGCTGGAGCTCAAGCACAGCGCGGCCGATGGGTACGACCTCTTCCGCGCCTACCTGGGCCGCCGCGAGTACACCCTGGCGCTGGGCCGTTTCGGCGAGAGCGAGCCCGCCGATCTGCTGGCGCTGCGGCGTACCGGCCGGGCCGACTTCGTGGGGCTGGTGGTGCCGGAGGCGCGCCTCGCCGCCGCCGCCGAAGCGCTGGGCGGCGTGCGGATGGCGCTCGTCTCGCCCGAGGCGCTTTCGCAGCTGGTGGCGCTCAAGAAGCTCTTCCCGGTGGGCCCGGTCGAGCTCGAGCGGCTCCTCCGCGAGGGGCGCGTGGACGCGGACGCGGTCACCCGCCTGGCGGACGAGGTGCGCCGCTGGGTGGGGGAGCGGGCCGCCTTCTCGGCGGTGCTGCTGGCGCTCGCCGAGTACACCCGCCAGCAGGTCTTCTTTCCCGAGGACGTGCTGGCCAACCTGGGCGAGGGCAGCTGGGACCGCGAGACGGTCTGGAACGTGCTCGAGGCCCTGGCCGGGCCGCCCTTCCTGCTGCTGGAAAAAAGCGGCGCGGGCGAGTACCTGCTGCGCGAGCCGGTGGCCGACAACCTGGCCCACCTGGCCGAGTACGCGCTCTCGCTCCGGGCCCGCGTCGCCGGCGACTGACGCCCTCCGCAGTAGAGATCATCCGTAAGGGAGGGCGCGCGCCCTCCCTTACGTCGTTCCCGGTTCCGGACGGCCCCAGACGTGGTTGAACCCTTCGGCGGCGCGCACCCGCAGGTCGCGCAGGGCGCTCTTGTCGGGGCCGCTGCGGTGCAGCGCCACCCGCACCATCGCCTCCGGGTCGCCGGGCAGCTCCCAGTAGGGGGCGCCGCTTTCCTCGCAGAAGGCCTTGACCTTGGGGTCGTAGCTGCCGCCGGCGTAGGGGGTGCCGGCGGCCGCGGCGAGGATGAGGCCGTGGAGCCTGAGCGAGAGGACGTAGCCCGCCTGGGCGATCCAGTAGAGCACCCGCCGCGGGTCGCCGCTGAGCTCGCGGGTGAAGCCGTCGAAGAGCTCGAGCGCCGGCTCGTCGAAGCCCGGCTGGAAGCCCAGCACCAGCACCTCGAAGCCGTGCGCGCGCAGCCGCTCGGCCACCTCGCGCAGGCGCAGGTTGGCCTGGTGCGGCACCCGGGCACGGGGGACGACGACGACCAGCCCCTCCTCGCGGTTCACCCGCGGCGGCTCGAGCAGCAGCGCCGCGTCGGCGCCCAGGCGCAGCCGCCCGGCGGCGACGCCCAGGCCGCGGGCCAGCTCCAGCGAGGCGCGGTCGCGCACCACGACCGCGCGGCTCCTGCGCAGCGCCGGCGCCGTGAAGCGCCGCCCCGCGGGGCTGAGCGGCCCCAGCGACTGCCCGAAGATCCAGGTGGGCTTGCCCAGGGTCTGGGCCAGGTAGACGAGGCCCAGGTAGTAGGC
>Ga0256832_1001014_pt1 | contig 18830 bp, 18 predicted proteins | sample 134614metaG_FD_190534 | JGI IMG/M metagenome (GOLD analysis project Ga0256832, IMG submission 190534) | Hydrothermal vent microbial communities from Lau Basin, Pacific Ocean - 134-614 | ecosystem: Environmental > Aquatic > Marine > Hydrothermal vents | place: Pacific Ocean: Lau Basin | collected...
AAAGGTTTTCGCCCCTCTTTTGTGCGGGCGGCGCCGCCCGAACAGGCCCGCAGGCTCTATCGCCGATTCATTGAAACCTTGCAGGAAAAAACCCGCCAACCTGTGGCCGAAGGCGTCTTCGGCGCCCACATGCTGGTGAGCCTGATCAACGACGGGCCCGTCACCATCTGGATCGACACCCGAAATAAAGAATAAACACCGTGCTGGACTCATTACAACGGCGCGTCGATGAATGGATTCGGCGCCACGGCGTTCGGTATTTCGACGAACTGACCAACCTGGCCATCTTGATGGAAGAAGTGGGCGAAGTGGCGCGCATCATGGCGCGCCGCTACGGGGAACAATCCGAAAAACCTTCCGACCGAGATAAAGACCTCGGCGACGAACTGGCCGACGTGTTATTTGTGCTCACCTGCATCGCCAACCAGACGGGCATCAACCTGTCCGAAGCCTTCGAGCGAAACCTGCAAAAAAAGACCCGCCGCGATGGTGAGCGGCATCACCGGAACCCCAAACTAAACCCTTAATTGTCGAGCAGCCACACCTCCACGCGGCGCGGGCCGTGGGCGCCCAGCACCAGCGTTTTCTCGATGTCCGCCGTACGGCTGGGGCCGCCGATCAAAGTGAAAAAGGACGATTTTTCGGGCAAATAGATGTCGAATGCGCTTTGCAGCGTGGGCAGGATTTGCGCGGTGCGGGCAATGATGACGTGGACGGGTGCATATACCGACAACGCCCGCAGCGGGTCTTCTCGGGCCGTCATCACCACGCTGCCCGTCTGGGCCACCAATGCGGCACATTCGGTGAAAGCCGTGCCCACCGATTCCAGCGGCGTGTCGTCGGAAAGCGGCGGCACACCCGGCAGCGCCTGTTCCATCGGGCCGCTGTAAAAAGGCGTGTCCAATTCGGATTGAAGGGCCGGCCATTGAGCCAGCAGGGCCTCCCAATGCGGGAAGCGGCGGACGATGCCGTGATTTTCCGTAAACAGCGCCGTGAAATGGGCAATGGGATCGGAAGGGATGCCTGTTTCCAGGAGGGCGTAATCTTCCGGTGGAGCGGCTTCGGTGTCGGTGGACGGTTTTTCTCGGGCGGTGCGCAGCCGTTGTAATATTTCTTCTCGGGCCGACCGGTTGCTCATCCGTGCAGGGTTTGGTCGTCGTTCAACACTTTTCGGCGGAGATCGGCCTGATAGCGGGTCATGGCTTCTCGCAGGCTGTCATCGGCCACAGCGAGGATGCGCACCGCCAGCAAACCCGCATTGCGGGAAGCGTTGACGGCCACAGTGGCCACCGGAATGCCGTTGGGCATTTGCACGATAGACAGCAGCGAATCGACCCCGCCGATGGAATTGGATGAGCGCACCGGCACGCCGATCACCGGCAGCGGCGTCAGGCTGGCCGTCATCCCCGGCAGATGGGCCGCTCCGCCCGCCCCGGCGATGATCACCTTCAGCCCCCGTTCCACGGCGGTGCTGGCATATTCCACCATCCAGTCGGGCGTGCGATGGGCCGACACAATGCGCACCTCATAAGGCACGCCGAAATCCCTGAGAATTTCCACGGCATCTTTCATCACCGGCAGGTCCGACCGGCTGCCCATGATGACGCCCACCAACGGGCGGCTGTTATGGTCCTCCATAGACGCGGATTTTGCGTTTTAAGGCCCGGGCCCGTTGCAGGGCCGCTGCGGGCGTTTCGGCCAACACCGTTACGTGCCCCATCTTCCGATAGGGCTTGCTGATGGCTTTGCCATAGAGATACACCTGAACGTCCCTTTCCCCCAGCGCTTCCGAAAGTCCTTCGTATCGGGCCGGCCCCTCGCTGTCGGCGGCGCCCAGCAGGTTGAACATCGCCGCCGGCCGCCCTGCCGAAACGTCCCCTAACGGCAGCCCCAATCCGGCCCGCAGGTGCTGTTCAAACTGCGACACCGAATGGGCCTTCATGGTGTGGTGTCCGCTGTTGTGCGGGCGGGGCGCCGTTTCATTGACCCACAGCCGATTGTGGGCGTCTATCAGCAGCTCTACCGCCATCACCCCTATCAGGTCGAACGCTTCGGCCAGCGTGCGGGCGATTTCTTTGGCTTCCCGCAGCTTTTTCTCGGGCAGCAACGCAGGTGCCACCAGCACGTCCAGCAAGTTTGCCTCCGGCAGGAAAAACATCATCACCGGCGGATAGACGGCCGTTTCCCCGTCCCCTCCGCGGGCCATCACCACCGAAAGCTCCGCCTTGACGTGCACAAAGTCTTCCACCAGATAAGGTCCGTCAAAGATGCCTTCCAGGTCCGACCGATCGGCAGCCACCACCACGCCCCGCCCGTCATAGCCGCCACGGGCCGCCTTAATCACACAGGGAAAGGTCAGGTCTGCGGATAACAGCGCTTCCCGATCGTTAAAGGTGCGGAAAGGCACCGTGGGAATGCCGTGTTTTTGATAAAAACGTTTCTGCCGAATCTTGTCCTGCACCGTCCGCAACACCGTCGGGTCTGGAAACACCGCCAGGCCGTCGCTTTTAAGCTCCATCAAGGCAAAGGCGTTCACCTTTTCGATCTCATAGGTCAGGGCATCCACGCGGCGGCCAAACCGATAGACGGTGTTAAAGTCGGTGAAGTCGCCTGCTTCAAAATGCGCAGCCGCCATGGCCGCCGGCGCTTCCGGGTCGGGATCCATGACCACCGTTTGCAGGTGGTAAGGCAATGCTTCCTGAACGAGCATCTTCCCTAACTGTCCCCCGCCTAAAATGCCCAACCGAAGCCCCGGTGCGTAGTGCATCATAAAAAGTTTTTCCACATCATCGATGGAATGGGCTGCTGGGTGCGTTCGGTGTATTTGGAGCCCGGCCGCTGGTCGTAGCGGGAATCGATTCGGCCTTTGATGTCAAAATAGATAAGCTGTCCGATGGGCATGCCCGCATAGATGCGGATGGGATGCACCACGGTGATTTCCAGCGTCCAGGTGTTGCAATAGCCGATGTCGCCTTTCCCGGCCGTGGCATGAATGAAGATGCCCAGCCGTCCTGCGCTGGATTTGCCTTCCAGAAAAGGCACGTGCCGATGCGTCTCGGTGTATTCTTCCGTAACGCCCAGGTAGAGCTGCCCCGGCTGTAATACAAAACCTTCGTCGGGAATGTCGAAGGTGCGCACGGCCATAGGACGGCGGGCGTCCAACTCAGCGGGTTCATACACCATCAGTGTGCGTCCCAGATGCACGTCGTAGGAATTGGGCCCCAGGCAATCTTCCCGAAAAGGGGAAATCACGATGTTTCCCTTTTCCATCTCGGCCAGAATCTCCGCACGTGTTAAGATCATTCGGAATACACTTCAAGCGCTGCGAAAGTAGGAAACCCTTCCTGACGGAACGGGCCGGGGCCGCCGCTTCCGGGATTATCTCCGCTCCCTTATTTCACTATCACTTTTTGCACTATCGACCGGTCGGGCATGGCCAGGCGCAATAGGTAAACGCCGGCCGGAAGATGGGGCGATATCGGCATGCTGATGGTTCGGCGGCCGGCATCTTCTGCATTCCAATGGGCCTGGTATATCACCTGACCGTTGACGGCTTGCAGGGTCACATCGCCGGCGGAGCCTTCCAGTGTACTTACGTCGATATGCAACGCCTCACCCGGCCGCGCCGGAAGCGGATAGACGGCGATGTCTTCCTGCGGGGCATGCATCGTCACTGCTATCACGGAGGAATACGTGAAGGTGCCGTCCTGGTCCACCTGTTTCAACCGGTAGTAATTCACGCCTGTCTGCGGCGATGGGTCAACGGCGGAATAATGCCGAACCGACACCGCATTGCCGGCCGCCGGCACGCGGGCTACTTCCCGCCACCGGCGAAGGTCGTCGGAGCGTTGCACCAGGAAGTGGTCGCTGTTCCGTTCGGAAGCGGTGCGCCAGCGCAGCATCACCTGCCGGCCTTCCAGATAAGCGTCAAACGACAGCAGCTCCACAGGCAGCGGATTGTGCCGGCTGCTGGACCCCAGCGTAAAAGGACTGAATGAAGATACCGGGCCTGCCGTGGAGACCATCCCCGCTTCGAGCGTTCCCGTCGTTCCGCCGTTCCCTTCATTATCCCAGCTGCTGCCGTTCCAGCGGGCCACCAGCAGGTCGGCCGGCTTCGTAACCTTGCCGCTGCGGGTGGTGTCCCAACTCAGCGTGACGGTGACGCTGGAAACGCCTTTGGTGCGATTCAGGGTCCAATATTCCTTCTGAGAAAACCGCTGGATGGAAGGCGGATGGAGCGTGGTGTCGTATCCATCATCATGGGCGCAAACCGCAAAGTACTCGGCCGTAAACCGGTCGGTGTCACTGGCCGGTGCCGAGATGGAAATCGGCGCGTAGATGGTATCGTTTTTCCCAACGGGAAACGTAAAAGCATCATTGCCGATTTTCTGCACGGGCCCCTCCACAAAGCTGCTGTCGGACATGTGATGGGCGCCGACATTGTCTCCGAGGATTAAAAGGTTTGTGCTGGACGTAATCAGGTCGCCGCTGTCGAAGTAAATGTCTTGATTGGCGGCGTCCAGCAGACATTCAGAAAGCAGGGTGACGTTGCCCGCACTTTTCAGCAACTGAATGTCGCCGTTAAAGTTACCGGTGGCGCCGGTCAGGTCAAAAGTCTGCGGCTGGCTTCCGGTGAATATGAGCCGACTGTTGCCTCCTTTGAAACTCGATTGAACCGTGACGTTCCCTTCCGCAGCCAGATTGCCTCCGTTGCTGTTTCCGTCGTTGAGAATCAGGTTGTGTAGGGCATAAACGGTATCGCCGGAAGCGACGCCGAGGTAAGTGTTGTCGTAGTTTCCGACATCGACTTTGACGTCGTAGAAACGGGTGCCGGGCGTGACATCGACGGAATAGGTTCTTCCGCCGTATCCATTGGGGGCGAAGGTGACGAGTCCGTTGTTATGGTTGAAGGTTCCGCCGGTCCGTTTGAAGACGGTGATGGAGGCGCTGTACCAGTTGTGGGTGAGCCTCATTTCTCCGGTGGGAGCGTTGAAGGTTCCGTTACGGAGTTCGAATCGGGAGCAGAAGAGCTGGTTGGTCCCGGTTTTGGGCGCGACGTTTCCTGCGGGTTTGTCGATGATGATGCCTGCGGTGGTTCTGGCGGTTCCGGTGTATTCCCATGTTTGGTTGGCGTTTTTAGTGAAGATGATCCATCCGGTTCCGCTGACGGCCTCGTTTCCGATGATGAGGTTGCCTTCGAGGGCGAGGCGTCCTTTGATGCTTCCGTCTTGATGGGTGATGTTGTTTAGTGCGTAGATGGTATCGCCTGTGGCGACGCTGAGGTAGGTGTTGTCATAGATCCCGACATCGACTTTGACGTCGTAGAAACGGGTGCCGGGCGTGACATCGACGGTGTAATTTCTTCCGCCGTATCCGTTGGGGGCGAAGGTGACGAGTCCGTTGTTGTGGTTGAAGGTTCCGCCGGTCCGTTTGAAGACGGTGATGGAGGCGCTGTACCAGTTGTGGGTGAGCCTCATTTCTCCGGTGGGAGCGTTGAAGGTTCCGTTACGGAGTTCGAATCGGGAGCAGAAGAGCTGGTTGGTCCCGGTTTTGGGCGCGACGTTTCCTGCGGGTTTGTCGATGATGATGCCTGCGGTGGTTCTGGCGGTTCCGGTGTATTCCCATGTTTGGTTGGCGTTTTTAGTGAAGATGATCCATCCGGTTCCGCTGACGGCCTCGTTTCCGATGATGAGGTTGCCTTCGAGGGCGAGGCGTCCTTTGATGCTTCCGTCTTGATGGGTGATGTTGTTTAGTGCGTAGATGGTATCGCCTGTGGCGACGCTGAGGTAGGTGTTGTCATAGATCCCGACATCGACTTTGACGTCGTAGAAACGGGTTCCTGGGGTGACATCGACGGTGTAGTTTCTTCCGCCGTATCCGTTGGGGGCGAAGGTGACGAGTCCGTTGTTGTGGTTGAAGGTTCCGCCTGAGATGTGGAAAATGGTGGTTGAAGCACTTCCATATGATCGGTGACCGACGTATAAGGTTCCGGATGTGGCGGTGAAACTTCCTCCGGAAAGTGTAAAAGCGCCCTGAATGTCGATGGTTTGATTTCCTCCGTTGAACGTACCGTCGGTCTGCTCAAAGCCGCCGGAGCCGATGGTAAGCGTTTGGCCGGCAAGCTGGGTGATCGCGGCCGTGTAGCCCGATAATATGCGGAAACGGGCTACGGTGGCATTCACGTCAATATTACAATTAACGTTGCCGTTGCCGTCAAAGACGGCGGTGTCGGATGCCGAGGGGACGGATGCCCCTCCTGGGCCACCGGAGGTCGCCGACCAGTTGGCCGGATCGTTCCAGCTTGCACTGGATGCCCCCACCCAATAGCGATTGGCGCCGTAGGCTTCACTGCCCAATGCAACCACAATGGTTGCGATAATCAGAAGAGAACGTAAATGTTGCATAGTTTTTTGTTTTTATCGAGATAACGCCGGATGAAGCGCTTTTTATTGCATCGCTTTGATGGTCTTTAGGCCGGCCTTTCTCTCATCGTATTTTTGAGGGGCCAAAAATAGGTGGATGTCTCGAAAAATCCCATTACACACACAGATTATCATCGGAATGGTGCTGGGCATTTTGTGGGGTGTGGGGGCGGTCAAATGGGGTGGTCAGGAGCTCACGCTTGATTACGTCCGCCCGTGGGGTCGCCTTTTTATCAACCTGTTGAAGGTGATTGCCATTCCGGTCATCCTCGGTTCGCTGATCATGGGCGTAAACAGCCTGAAAGACCTTTCGTCTCTGTCTCGGATGGGCCTGCGCACCATTGCGATTTACATGGGCACGACGGTGCTGGCCATCACGGTCGGCATTGTCATCGTGCATGTGCTGCAGCCGGGCGCCTATTTCCCGACGGCGCTGAAGGAGGAATTGCAGCAAAAATTCGCCGGCGTGATTACCAGCAAGGTGGCCTCGGCGCAGGAAGTCCGCGAAGGGCCGCTGGCATTTGTAGAGCGGCTGGTTCCGCCCAATATATTTCAGGCGCTGGGCGATAACCGCAGTATGCTGCAGGTGGTGCTTTTTACGCTCTTTTTCGGCGTGGCGCTGCTGTTGATCTCCGATGAAAAAAGCCGGCCCGTGGTGGCCTTCTTTGACGGATTTAATGAAGCGATCACGCGGATGATTGAGTTGATTATGAAGGCCGCCCCCTTTGGTGTGTTTGCCCTGATGGCTTCGATGATCGTGGAGCTCACCGGCGATAACCCGGCCTATGTGCTGTCGCTGCTGCAAGCGTTGGGCATGTATTCGCTGACGGTGCTGGTCGGGCTGGGCACGATGGTCTTTGTGGTTTATCCGTTGCTGTTGCGCATTCTCACGCCCATGAAGGTGGGGCGCTTTTTCCGCGGGCTGGCGCCGGCCCAGTTGCTGGCGTTTTCCACCAGTTCCAGCGCAGCCACCCTGCCCGTGACCATGGAACAATGCGAAAAAAAGCTGGGCATTGGTGAAGAGGTGGTCAGCTTTGTGTTGCCCATCGGCGCCACCGTCAACATGGACGGCACCAGCCTCTATCAAGCCGTGGCTACGTTTTTTATCGCCAGTGCTTTCGGCGTGGATTTGACGTTTTCGCAGATACTGACCGTCATCATCACCGCCACGGTGGCATCGGTGGGCGCCGCCGGCGTCCCCGGGTCGGGACTCATTATGCTGGTGATTGTGCTCCAATCGGTGGGCATCGATCCCGCCGGCATTGCCTTGATCTTGGCCGTGGACCGTCTGCTGGATATGTTCCGCACGGTGGTCAACGTCACCGGCGACGCCACGGTGGCCACCATTATCGCCACTTCTGAAAATAAGCTCCACACGCCTGGGCAATAGATACTTTTGTGCCACCGACAAACCACTTCGATGCCCACTTCCCATGACTACTGCTTGATTATGGCCGGCGGCGTGGGCACGCGTTTCTGGCCCTTGTCGCGCCGCCGCCATCCCAAGCAATTTCTCGACATCCTCGGGCGGGGAACCACCCTCTTTCAGGACACGGTGGCCCGCGCCGCTCAGGTGGTGCCACCCGAACATATCTATGTCATCACCAACGAAGAATATCGCACGCTGGCCCACGCACAGGCACCCGAAATCCCACAACGAAACATCCTCGGCGAGCCGATGATGCGCAACACCGCCCCGGCGGTGGCCTACGGCGTCTATAAAATCCATGTTCACGACCCGCATGCCCGAGTGTTTATCCTACCCGCCGACCATTATATCGATCCGATCGAATCGTTTGCCGATGACATCCGAGAGGCCGTCGAGATGGTCGATGCCTACGAAGGCATTATCACGCTGGGTATCCGCCCCACCTATCCCGCTACGGGCTACGGATACATTCAGGTGAAGGCAACCGAACGGGTGGGGCGATTCTATCGGGCCGTCTCCTTTCTGGAAAAACCCAACATCGAACTGGCCCGACAGTTCGTCCAGAGTGACGAATTTTACTGGAACGCAGGCATTTTTATCGCCGCCACCCGCATTTTGATCGAAGCTTATCGGTTGTATCTGCCCACCATCTACCAGCAGTTTTCTATACTTATTCCCCGCTTAAAGGAAGACCGAGAAGCAGAAGTGCTGGAAACGGTGTATGCCATGTTGCCTTCCATTTCCATCGACTACGGTATCATGGAAAAATGCCGCTATGTGCTTTGCTTGCCCGCCGGTTTTCAGTGGAGCGACGTGGGCACGTGGCGGGCGGTGTATCAGTTTGCACCCAAAGATGATAACGGCAATGCCGTATTCGGCAAAAACATTCACCTCCGGAAGAGCAGCCGGACGCTTGTCTTCTCTGATGATGCAGACCAACTGATCGTGCTCAATGAGATGGAAAACGTGCTGGTGGTCCAGGCGGACAATGCCATCCTCATCTCGCCGCTCGACCGAGACCAGGAAATCCGCTCCGTCGTCAACGAAATCACTGCTTATTATGGAAGCAAATACGTGTAAACGCCTTCTCGTGCTGGTCATGGTGGCCTGGGGCATGCTTGCTTCAGCCGCGGCACAGCCTTACGACCCGCTCCACCCGCCCAACTCTTACCGAAGTCCCCACAATCCGCATTACTGGAAAAACAAACTGCCCTTCCCGGGATATTGGCAGCAGGACGTCCACTACACTATCGACGCCGTCCTCGACGACAGCGCCGAAACCATCACCGCCTCCGAAACGCTCATTTACTGGAACAACTCGCCCGACACCCTCACGTTTGTCTTTTTTCATCTGTATCAAAATGCGTTTCACCCCGCATCCTATTATCATGCACTGCATCAGCTGAACAAGCAAACGCCGCGATTCGGCCGTTACGAAGCGCAGGGCCTCGGCACGATCATCGAACACCTCACGGTGGAAGGGCGGCAGGTCGATACCTTTATGGATAACACCATCATGAAGGTCAGCCTGCCGCGCCCTCTGTTGCCGGGCGACAGCATCCGCTTCGACATTCGCTTTACCACCTATTTCGATCGCGGCAGCATCCGGCGGCGGATGAAGGTGTTTGACCATGACGGCGTGAAGCATTTTGACGCGGTGCACTGGTACCCGCGCATCGACGTGTATGACCGCAAGTTCGGCTGGACGCCCGATCAGCACCTCGGACGGGAATTTTACGGCGACTTCGGCACCTACGACGTCAGCATCACCCTGCCCAGCCATTACGTGCTGGATGCCACGGGCTTTTTGCTCAATCGGGATGAAGTGCTGCCGCCTGAGCTGCGGAAAAAGTTAGACATTTCCAACTTCAAAGACAAGCCCTGGGGCTCGCCGCCGTCGCAAATCATCCCGATAGACGGCACCACCAAAACGTGGCGTTTTCATGCCGAGAACGTGCACGACTTTGCCTTTACCACCGACCCGACCTATCGCATCGGCGAAGCCGAGTGGAATGGTATTCGGGCGGTAGCGCTGGTCCAAGAGCCGCATGCCGGCGCGTGGCAGCAAGTGCCGAAATACACCGCCCGGGTCATCGAACTGTTTTCGCGGGATTTCGGCCCTTACATTTATCATAAGATTATCGTGGCGGATGCCCGCGACGGGATGGAATATCCGATGCTCACGCTGTGCGGCGGGGCCTGGCCTTCCAATGCCTATCTGATAGCGCACGAGGTGGGCCACAACTGGTTTTTCGGGATGATGGGCTCGAATGAGACTTATCGGGCCCTGTTAGACGAGGGCTTTACGCAGTTTCTGACGGCGTGGGCGCTGGACCGGCTGCGGGGCCCCAGCCGATACGGCCTGCCGCGCAGCCGATGGCTGCGGAAATATTATCCCGCCCGGTCAAGCCGATTTACGGTGGCCTATCTGGGATACCTGCGGGATGCCATTCGCAAGCAAGACCCCGTGTTGGCCACGCATTCCGACCACTTCAACGACGCCCTGCGCCATGGCGGCGGCTACCGACACGTCTATTCCAAGACGGCCACCATGCTCTACAACCTGCGCTACGTGCTGGGCGGCGACTCCCTCTTCCTCGGTGCCATGCGGCTGTATTACGACCGATGGCACGCCGCCCACCCTTATGTGGAAGATTTTAAGCAGGCCATGCGAGACCACACCAAACTCGACCTGAACTGGTTCTTTGACGCGTGGATACACGGAAAAAAATACATCGACTATCGGGTGGGCCGCATTCGCAAAAAACGGCTGGCCGATTCGGTGCAGTATCGCATCGATCTGGTGCGCAAAGAGTCGCTGTCGATGCCGCTGGAAGTGGACGTGCGGGTGCGCACCGCAGGCGGCGACTCGACCGTGAAGGTGTTTGTGCCCAATCATTACGTCTATGTGCCGAGGGAAGACCGCCTGACGATGCGCCCGTGGATTGGATGGAACCGCCTGAAACGGCATTACACGCTGGCGCTGACGTTGCCGCGGGGCGCAGCCGTGCGCTCGGTGGAAATCGACCCCTCGGCCACCATCGCCGATATTAACATGGTCGATAACCGGCGGCCGCGGCGGATGGCCGTCATGCCCGATGTGGGGGAGCCTGTGCGTCCGTTGTGGACGCGCTACGAGGTCTTCACCCGGCCCGACGTGTGGTATAACGCGGTGGACGGCGTGCAGGTGGGATGGCACGCCCGCGGAAGCTATTTCGGCTATCTGCACCGCTTTCACCTGTCGGCGTGGTATCATACGCAGCTGCTGGATTTCGACACCTCCGGCGGCGGCATGCCTTTCAGCGTCATCTTCCGCTACGAAACGCCCATTCGACGGGGCGACGTGGAAGCCCGGCTGAAGCTCCAATACCGGCGGACGGCCGGCGTGAAGTGGCATTCCACGGCGTTTGACTTTGACCTGGGCCGCAACCATTACCTGACGGTGGCCGTGGACTATCAGGCCGCCGACTCGCCGAATGTGTATGCGCTCATCCCGGATGGATGGTCGGCGGGGCGTCATATCTTTTCCCGGATGACCTACCGCAAGCACTGGAAATACTTTTCCGGTGGTGGGCGTTTGCAGATCAGCCTGCGGGGCGGATTGAGCGGCCGCTACTATGGCGTGGCCACGGCGGAATATCAAGAACACCGCCGCCTGCCGGGCGGGATGACGTGGCGGTCGCGCTTGTTTGGCTACACCGCCGCCGGCGACGTCCCGGCGCAGGCAATGCTCTATGTGGCGGGCGGCGGTCCCGAGGATATGCTGTCGAACAAATACTATCGGGCGGTGGGCTTTTTCCCGTCGGCGTGGCGGGGCTATGGGACCGTTACGGGGCCGCTCTATTATCCCGGCGGGCTGAATTTGCGCGGCTATGCAGGTTACGTGTTGCCGCACGATACGGGCGCGGCGCAGACGTGGAACTATCGGACGCGCCGCGGCGTGAGTTATTCCGCCCAAGTGTCGCTGCCGCGGATGCTCCAGTGGCGCAATCGCTTCTTTGATTTTCTGCCGTATGTGTTTGCGGATGTGGGGACTTACACGGTGGCGCAGGGGGGCGCGCAGCGGTGGGTGATGCCGCGTTCGGACGCGGGGCCGGGGTTTGATTTTCGGTGGAAATACGGCTGGCGGCCCTACCTGTTTAATGTGTCGGTGGACTTTCCGGTGTTTTTGTCGCACGTGCCGTATGCCGAGCCCGGCCATTGGGCGTTTCGCTATCGGTTGTCGGTGGCGGCGCGGCTGTGGCGGTGAGGCGGGGGAATATCGAACGCCGAACACGAGGGAATGTCGAACACCGAACACTGATTTAAGATTTAAGAATTTGTTGTAAAATATTTATTCAATTAGCATTCGTTAATCGGTGTTCTTCAATCAGGCAGAAGCCCCAATCAGAAAGATAAATTTCAGCGGGGCTTCCTGACAAAACGGAATTACTAATTTTGCAGCCCTAAAAGAGGAACAGGCGTGTCAACATTATATTCGTATAAGACGAAATTTGTGCGGAAAGAAGACCACGAGCCGAAATGGTATGTGGTGGACGCCCGCGATAAGGTGGTGGGTCGGCTGGCGTCGGAAGTGGCGAAGATCCTGCGGGGCAAGCATCGGCCCGGCTTTACGCCGCATATCAATTGCGGGGACAAGGTGATCATCATCAATGCCGAGCACGTGCGCTTCACGGGCAACAAGATGGTCGAGAAGCAATATCGGAAGCATACGGGATATCCCGGCGGGCGGCGCCTTTTCACGCCGCAAGACCTCAAAGCGAAGGGGCAGGACGAGCAAATCCTCTATCGGGCCATTCGAGGGATGCTGCCGAAAAATCGGCTGGGCCGTCAGTTGCTGAAAAACGTGCGGATTTACAAAGGAGAAGCGCACCCCCACGCTGCTCAAAAACCTGAAAAATTAGACATCTAATATGGATCGTGTGAGTGCGACCGGTCGGCGGAAGACCGCCGTAGCGCGTGTGATTCTCGAGCCCGGCGACGGTTCGATTGTGATCAACGGCAAAGACTATCGGGAATATTTTCCGGAATTTTTATTTCGGCAAGACGTGGAAGCGCCCTTTAAGGTGACCGAGACGGCGGGCCGATATCGGGTGCGGGTTCGGGTCACCGGCGGCGGCCCGCGGGGGCAGGCGCAAGCCGTGCGCCACGGCATCGCCCGTGCGCTGGAACGGATCGACCCCGACCTGCGGGATGTGCTGAAATCCCACGGCTACCTAACGCGGGACCCGCGGATGGTGGAACGGAAAAAATACGGGCAGCACAAAGCGCGTAAACAATATCAATTCCGCAAACGATAAGACGAGCATGAAAGAATTATCGCTGGAACAACTGGTCAAGGCGGGCGTGCACATCGGTCATCTGGCCAGCCGCTGGAACCCCAAAATGCAGCCTTACATCTTCGAAGAGAAGAAAGGCATTCACGTCATTGACCTGAATAAAACCCTCCGTCAGATGGAGGTGGCCTGTCGCGTGCTGGCTTCATTGGCCGAGCGCGGCCAGAAAGTGCTGTTTGTGGGTACGAAAAAGCAGGCGGCGCCGATCGTCAAAGAAGTGGCGCAGCGCGTCGGGATGCCCTTTGTGGTGGAACGCTGGCTGGGCGGGATGCTGACCAACTTCGTCACGGTGAAAAAGTCGATTCACAAGCTGCAGCAGATCGAGCGGATGTTTCAAGATGAAACAGTGAAAAACATCACCAAGAAAGAACGCAACCGGCTGTTGCGCCAGAAAGAGAAGATGAACAAAGTGCTGGAAGGGGTGCGCGACCTGCAGCGGCTGCCCGCGGCGTTGTTCGTGGTCGATATCGTCAAAGAACATATCGCCGTGGCGGAAGCGCGGCGGCTGAACATTCCCATCATCGCGCTGGTGGATACCAACGCCGACCCCACGCTGGTGAACTATCCCATTCCGGCCAATGACGACTCGGCCGCTTCCATCGAGCTGATCGTGAACACGCTGGCCGAATGTATCGAAGAAGGCCGGGCCGCCCGGGAACAAAAGCAGAAGAAAACAGCAGAGTCGGTGGAGGAGGTGGAAGACTCGACGGATGACAACTCCTCGGAAGACGCCGCTGAATAATCATGCCCTGACAACTCAAAACCAAAATCCAATAACTGCATTATGGCTGCTGTTACGGCACAAGACGTGAAGAAACTCCGTGAGATTACGGGCGTGGGAATGATGGATTGCAAGAAAGCCCTGATCGAAGCCGAAGGCGACTTTGAAAAAGCCATTGAAATCCTTCGGAAGAAAGGGCAAAAGGTGGCGGCCAAACGGGCCGATCGGGAAGCCAACGAAGGAATGGCGCTGGCCATCACTACCGACGATCACGGCCGGGGCGTGGTGGTGCTCATCAATAGCGAAACCGACTTCGTGGCCAAAAACGAAGACTTTCAGAACGCTGTGAAGGCCATTGCGGCCGCAGCACTGAGCGCTTTCCCTGCCGATAAAGCCGCCCTCGAAAACGTGGAAGTGGAAGGTGGACAGACGGTGGGCAAGCTGCTGGAAGAGCTCACAGCCCGCATCGGCGAAAAAATCGTGCTGGGCGGTTACGACCGACTGGAAGCCGACACCGTGGTGGCTTACAACCACCTGAACAATAAAATCGGCGTGCTGGTGGGCCTCAACGTGCCGCCTTCCGAAGCCGCCTTTACGGTGGGACGAGACGTGGCCATGCAGGTGGCGGCGATGCGGCCCCTGTCGGTGGATAAAGACGACGTGCCCGCCGACATCCTCGAAAAAGAACTTGAAATCGCCCGCGAACAGGTGCGGCAGATGGGCAAGCCCGAACACCTCGTGGACCGGATTGCGCAGGGAAAACTCAATAAGTTCTTCAAAGAGAACACCCTGCTGAATCAGGAATTTGTCAAAGACAACAGCAAGACGGTCCGGGACTACGTGAAAGAGGCTTTGGGCAAAGAAGCCACCGTGACCGGATTTGTGCGGCTGGGCATTGCCTAAAAGCGGGCGGGCATCCCCATGTCGTTGTATCGTCGGATCCTGTTAAAACTTTCGGGAGAGGCCCTGTTGGGCGATAAGGAGTTCGGCATCTCGTCGGAGATGCTGCGCCATTATGCGCAGGAGATTGCCGAGGTGGTGGGGCTGGACGTGCAGGTGGGCATCGTCATCGGCGGCGGTAATATCTTTCGGGGCGTGGAAGCCGCCGAAGGCGGCATGGCCGATCGGGCCAATGCCGACTATATGGGCATGCTGGCCACCATCATCAACGGGATGGCGTTGCAAGACGCCCTCGAACGTGAAGGACTGGAAACCCGCCTGATGTCGGCCATCACCATGAACCAGATTTGCGAGCCGTTTATTCGACGGCGGGCCATCCGTCACCTCGAAAAAGGGCGCGTGGTCATCTTCGGCGGCGGCACGGGCAACCCCTACTTTACCACCGACACCGCAGCCGCCCTGCGGGCCTCCGAAATCGGCGCCGACGTGTTGCTGAAAGCCACCAAGGTCGATGGCGTGTATGACCGGGACCCGGTGAAAGACCCAACAGCCCGCCGTTACGAGCAGTTGACCTTTGATGAAGTGCTGGCCCGTAACCTGCGGGTGATGGACGCCAGCGCCGTCAGCATCTGCCGGGATAACGGTATCCCCATCGTGGTCTTTTCGGTGCACGAGCGAGGCAACCTGCGGCGTGTGGTCAGCGGTGCGCGGCTGGGCACAATCATCCATTCATGAGGGCGGCGGGCCTGACAAATGTAACTTTGCGCCCCTTTTAAGAGCAGTATGGCAGGTTCGGAAGAAATACGGCTGCGTTTCCCGGATGGCTCGGTGCGCACCTTTCCACGGGGCGTCACGGGGCTCGATGTGGCCAAAAACATCAGCCCCCGTCTGGCCAAAGAAGCCCTGGGCATCGTGGTGGATGATGAAATATGGGACCTGACCCGACCCATTGAAAAGGATGCCGCCGTGCGCATTGTCACCTGGAACGACCCGGAAGGGAAATATGTCTTCTGGCACTCTTCGGCTCACTTGATGGCCGAAGCCTTGCAGTCGTTGTATCCGGACGTCAAGTTTGCCATCGGCCCGCCCATCGAACAGGGCTTTTATTACGACGTGGATCTGGAAGACGGTAAGATCACGGAGGAAGACCTTCCCCGCATCGAGGCGAGAATGACGGAGCTGGCCCGCCGGAAAGCACCCTATCAGCGCCAAACGGTTTCCCGGGACGAGGCGCTTCGATACTATCGGGACCGCGGCAACCCCTACAAGGTGGAAATCATCGAAGAATTGCCGCCCGAGGCCGAAATCACCTTCTATACCCAGGGCGACTTTACCGACCTGTGTCGGGGGCCGCACCTGCCCCATACGGGCTATATCAAAGCGCCCAAGCTGCTTAATGTGGCCGGCGCCTATTGGCGGGGTGACGAGAAAAACAAGCAGCTGACCCGCATTTACGGCATCACCTTCCCGCGCCGGAAGATGTTGGATGAATACTTACAGTGGCGGGAAGAAGTCAAAAAGCGGGACCATCGCGTGCTGGGTAAACGCCTCAAAATCTTTACCTTCTCGCAGGAAGTGGGCGCCGGCTTGCCCCTGTGGTTGCCCAACGGCGTGGCCCTGCGCAACGCCCTGACCGAGATGTTGCAAAAAGAGCAACGCCTGCGCGGCTATCGCCCCGTGGTCACGCCCCACATCGCCCGAACCGAGCTCTATAAAATATCCGGCCACTACGATAAATATAAGGAAAGCTCTTTCCAGCCCATCAAGACGCCGCATGAGAAGGAGGAATACCTTCTCAAACCCATGAACTGCCCGCATCATTGCATCATCTATAAAGAAGAGCCCCGCTCGTATCGGGACCTGCCGCTTCGGTTGGCCGAGTTCGGCACGGTCTATCGTTACGAGCAATCGGGGGAGCTGCATGGGCTGACGCGGGTGCGAAGCTTCACCCAGGACGACGCCCACATCTTTTGCCGGCCCGATCAAGTCAAGTCGGAAATTAAGGGCGTGCTGGAAATGACCCTGAATGCCTTGCGGCGGCTGGGACTGAATGATTTTTACGTGCAGGTGTCGCTGCGAGACCCCGCCAATCCTGAAAAGTATATCGGCGCGCCCGAACGGTGGGAGCAGGCCGAGCAGGCGCTGCGGGAGGTGGTGAAAGAGGTCGGCCTTGAAGCCCGGGAAGAAGAAGGCGAAGCCGCCTTTTACGGTCCGAAGCTCGACTTTATGGTGCGGGACGCGCTGGGGCGGGCATGGCAGCTGGGCACCGTCCAGCTCGATTACAACCTGCCCGAGCGCTTTGACCTCGTTTACACCGATGAGCAAAGCCAGCCCCAACGGCCCGTGATGATCCATCGGGCGCCGATGGGCTCGCTCGAACGCATCGTGGCCATTCTTCTGGAACACACCGGCGGCAACTTCCCGCTGTGGCTTGCACCTGTGCAGGTCATCGTCTTGCCCGTCAGTGATAAGCACCTCGAATATGCCCGACAGGTGGGCCGGCGTTTATTTACCGAAGGCTTCCGCGCCGAAGTGGACGAGCGCTCCGAAACCATCGGCAAGAAAATCCGCGATGCCGAACATCGAAAAATTCCCTATATGCTGATTGTCGGCGGCAAGGAGGCCGCAGAAGGCACCGTATCCATCCGTCGCCACCAACACGGCGATCAGGGCGTCATCGCGCTTGAGGCGTTTATCCCTATATTGCACGACCAAATTCACAACGAAACCGCTTAATACTGATTACCTGTGGCCATCCGAAGAAGACGTAAACCCCAACCCCGTAAAGAGGACATCCGATACAAGTATCGGGTCAACGAGGAAATTACCGCACCGGAAGTGCGCCTGGCCGGCGATAATGTGGCTGCAGGTATTTATCCCATCGAAGAAGCCCTCGAGCTGGCCCGCATGCAGGGACTCGACCTGGTGGAAGTGGCGCCCAAAGCCGACCCGCCCGTATGCCGAATCCTCGAGTTCGGCAAATTCATTTACGAAAAAAAGAAGCGGGAAAAAGAACAGAAGGCCAAAGCCGGAAAACAGGAAATGAAGGAAATCCGCTTTGGACCTTATACCGACGAACACGACTTTCAATTTAAGCTCCGGCACGGACGCGAGTTCCTCGAACAGGGCAACAAGCTGAAAGTCTATGTGATGTTTCGAGGACGCTCCATCCTCCACAAAGACAAAGGAAGGGATATATTGCAGGCCTTTTGGGAGCAGGTGGAGGACATGGCTAAGATGGAACAACCACCCAAATTAGAGGGGCGGCGCATGATTATGTTGCTGACCCCCGTGAAAAAGAAAAAAAAGAAGAAAGATGCGTCGCAACAAGCTGAAAACGAATCGGGCCGCGGCGAAGCGGTTTAAGGTGACGGCCACCGGCAAAGTCCTGCGTCGTCATGCCGGCAAGAGCCACCTCTTGCTGAAGAAGAGCAAAAAGCGGAAGCGTCGGCTGGTCCGTCCCGCTGTGGTCGATCCCGCCGACATGAACAACGTGAAAAACCTCCTTAAAATATAAGACCATGCCACGTGCAGTGAATCATGTTGCTTCCCGCCGGCGACGGCGGAAGATCATTAAAGCGGCCAAAGGATATTGGGGCGCCCGCAAGAATGTCTATACCATCGCCAAAAATGCGGTCGAACGCGGCCTGCAATATGCTTATCGGGACCGCAAGGCCAAAAAACGGGAGTTTCGCCGCCTCTGGATACAGCGCATCAACGCCGGCGTGCGGCAGCACGGCCTTTCCTACTCCCGCTTTATGCATCTGTTGAAAGCGCAGGGCATCGACCTCGACCGTAAGGTGCTGGCCGATCTGGCGATGAACGAGCCCGAGGCGTTCAAAAGCCTGGTGGACCAGGTAAAGGCATCGGCTTAATGGCCGTGCGGCATTGGTGGGGAAGCCTCCTGGCGGTGCTGGGGATGATGGCGGCAGGATGCCATTCAGATGCCCCCGCTCCCTCGGCCCTCGAACGCCTTGACCATAACGCGCACAAGGTTAGGGCGGAAGGCTTCTCGGCGAATT
>Ga0256832_1001015_pt1 | contig 18822 bp, 26 predicted proteins | sample 134614metaG_FD_190534 | JGI IMG/M metagenome (GOLD analysis project Ga0256832, IMG submission 190534) | Hydrothermal vent microbial communities from Lau Basin, Pacific Ocean - 134-614 | ecosystem: Environmental > Aquatic > Marine > Hydrothermal vents | place: Pacific Ocean: Lau Basin | collected...
TCTCCTGCACGTCGTTGATGCGGCTCTGGATGATGGGATCGGTCTTCATGTCCCGCTGGTAGAGCACCTTCACCCAGCCGATCCGTGCCGTCATCGCCGCGCGCACGGCCGCCTTGGCGCGCTTCTTCAGATTCGCGTCCTCGAGCTGCCGGTTGACTGCGATTTCCAGGCTCTTCGCGAAACCCTTCACCGCCGGATACTGGCCCGGATCCACCGCCTCGCTTGGCGTGACCGCGATCTCCGGATTCTTCGCATAGACGTGTGGCAGCATCGAGGCCAGCGTCGCGTAGATCAGATTCGTCCGAACCTGCTCCTCGGTGGCATCGTCTTCGCTGCGCACCCCGCGCACGTAGCGCCGATGCTCCTCGATCTGGCGATAGAGCTTCTCGTTGTCCTTCTTGCCCTGGTCGATGCGGTCGTTCCACTGGCGGACCAGGTCGTGCTCCGGACGCATGGCCTCCTCGTCCATCGCGCGCCCCGGTTCCGCCGTGGATTCCATCATGGTCGTCGCTACCGTCTCAGGCCATCAACAGGGCGTCGACCGTGCCGGTCGTGCCGCCGGAGACGGTCAGGCGCATCTGCTCGCCCATCTGCACCTCGGCGATCTTGATGGCCGCGCCGGAGCCGGTGATCACGTTCGACCAGGTGGTGCCGCCGTCGTCGCTCTTCTCCAGCGCCCAGCTCCGATCGGCCCCGGAGGACGGCTGGATGACGGCGACCGCGGAATCCTTGGTCACGTGCGGCGTGGCATCCATGCGGACGGCGGCGGAGCTGCCCACGCCCTGGGCGCTGGCGATGGTCTTCACTTTGAGGCTCATGGTCTTTCTCCTGTTGGTTCACCGGTGAAACGAAAAGGCCCGGCAAATGCCGGGCCCGTCATCGAAATCGTCCTGTCGTTCGGTCAGACGCGGATCGTCCGCTTCTTCTCCGAGGTCACCTTGATCAGCCAGTCGTAGGTTCCCGGCTTCGGCTCGTTGGCAGCGTCGTCCAGCTGCAGGGCCTTGTGCCGGGAGCGCAGCGAATACATCGCCTCGTCCCAGCAGTGGTCCTCCATCTCCGTGTCCACGTCCTCCCAGTTGTGGGGATCGGGCATCAGCACCGGCACCGTGCGGATGAAATGCCGGCAGGTGTCGAACACCTTGAACTTTTCCTGCTGCAGCGCCTGGATGATGGCCTGCGCCCCGTTTACGCGCGAGCCCGGCCCCTTCGACGCCTTCACCCAGCGCACTCCCTCCTTGCGGAAGTACTCCTCGATGGTCTTCTCACGGCCGTCGTTGGCGAAGATCTGGCTGTCGGCCGGGTTGCGTCGGAACACCACTCCGGCCGCCAGCTCGCGCGCCTCCAGCTGCCGCACCTTGCGCGCCACCTCGGTGGCCGACTCCCGCGTACCCACGCCGGCCTTGCCGCCGTAGCCGTACAGCTCGCGATAGCGGTACACCACCCCGTCCGGGCTGATCGTGTACCAGCCGATGGAATACGGCGCCGCGAATCCCCAGTCCATCGCCCGCCAACGCGGCCAGTCCAGGGGCACCTCGAATGGCTTCACCACGTGCACCTTCGGATTCCAGATCCCCTGCAGGAACCCGCCCACGACGATGTCCCAGTCCCCGTCGCGCCAGGCGCGGCGCAGTTCCGGATTCTTGATCCCGTCGAGCTGCCTCACGTACTCCGGGTCGTTCTCCATCATCGCCCGGTTGTCCTCCAGGTCCACGTGGATGCGCACCCGGGCGTTGCCCTGGTCGTCGGTGACCACGGTACCTTCCGGACCGATGTCGATGAAGTGCTCCTTCACCCAGCCGTGGCCGGCCCCGTACGGGTTCCCCGTGGAACAGTAGAACCGCGGCACCTCCGGCACCGAACAACGATTGGTCGACTTCATCACCTCGTAGCAATCGTTGCTCGGCCAGTTGGTCAGCTCCTCCCAGCCCACGAACGGATATTCGTGGCCGTGATAGTTCCAGTAGTCGTCCGGATCCTTGATGGCGCGCAGGAACAGCTCCTCGCCGTCCGGAAAGACCCACTTGTAGTCGCTCTTGGCCGACAGCCATCGCGCCTTCGGGAAGATCTGCGGGATCCACCGCTTGCACTTCTTCACCACGTCGTCCAGGTGCTTGTACTCGCGCCGGAAGATGATCCCGGTCCAGGCAGAGCCGAATCCCACGCCCACGTAGCGCAGGTACTTCATGATCAGCGTCTCCGTATTGTGCGTGACGATGAAGTCCTTCACCACGAAGAGATGCGACGGATGCGCTACCTCGAAGCAGACACCGTCACGCTCGCCGACCGGCTCGATGGCCAGTATCCGGTTCCGGCAACCCTTCTGTGGCCGAACCTTTCTGGCCTTGCGCGGCAGGCGGAACGGATTGAACTTGCCGGCATGGGTGATGGATACGTGCCAGTAACCGTGTCTTCCGCCCTTGCCGCTGTGCTTGTTCTTCCAGTGGATTCGCGCCTTGCCGCCGAGCGAACGGACCAGATACTGCACGGCTTCCGCCAGATGGCGGGACACGCTCACGAACGAGCATTGCCCGCCCGGGTTTTCCGGCTTTCCATTTCCGCGTTCGACGGAACCATCGCTGTCCATCAGACCCTGAAGCAGGGCGAGCCTGCTTTCCGGATCCGCCGCAAGCAGAACATCGGGAATGCGCTTGTCCGCGCCCGAGTGGCGACCGACGAACGCCTGCAGTGCCTTCCCGGCATCGCCGAGCAGCGTCACCATCGTCGTGGTCTGTGATGGATAGTCGTAGACCCGCCATCCCGCACGTTCCAGGTAATCGATCACTTCCGGTTCGACCGTGTAGATGCTCGGATGTGCGGCATTGGTCGTACCGTTACCCAGCAGATAGCCGACGATCCACGGATCGAAACCGCGCCATTTCCTCCCGGGTGCTGGCGCCGACATCAGTGGCAGATAGTGGGGTCCCTTTCGCACCCGGATCTGATCCGTCGTCAGCACCCGCCAGCCGTCACGGCAACCGTTCTTGCCGTGATAGACCAGCCAGTTGTGTTCGCCGCAGACCACCACCGATGCGCCACCCTCCGTCACGACCCGGTAGTACGGCTCCCGTCGACCAGGATAGATGCCCAGGATGCGCGTGTACTGTCCATCGGGTGCGACCAGCCTGTCATTCATGGTCACATCACCTGCCGGAACCCAGCCTCTGTCCGTCAGAACCGGCTGGTCGTTCGCCAAGCGCTTCCCACCACCACGATTTCCTTCCGCGAAGATCTCCCGCACCGGGCAGGTCAGGAACCGCGTCTGGCCGCCCGGGAAGGGCTGCCAGACGACCTCTACTTCCGGCTGCCGTAGTGCTGGCGCTGCCATTCTTCCAGGCTCGTCTCGGCCGGCACCAGCAGCACGCCGCCGGTCTTGATCTCGCCGCCGTGCTCGACCTTGTCGGTGAGCATTTTCTTGAACTTCATCAGCAGCTCGAGCGCGCCCTTCTTGTCGCCGTGCCGGATGCGCGTCACGAAGGCCTGGGCCTCCTCGTTGCCGACCGCCTTCACCTCGATTTGCGCCAGGGCGCGCCGGGCCTGTTCCGGCATGTCCTTCACGTGCCGCAGATTGCCGTCCTCGTCGAAGTAGTCCGCCGGGTCCAGGAAGGCGATGGCGGCCACCTCGCGCAGGATGCGCTCCTCGCTCACGTCCGCCTTCGCCTCGGCTTCCTGCCTCTTCTGCTCTAGGTACATGGCCACGTGCCGGTTCTTGAGCAGGCGTGGCCCGTTGGCCTCGGCCGACTTGGCCGTGGCCCCGTAGGCCAGCATGTAGCAGGCCTTCGCGTTACCGCGCACCTCCGGATCTTCCGACGCACGGAACAGATCGCAGAAGACCTGCTGCTTCGGCGTCAGCCCGTTGATGTTTCGCGACATGCTTGCCTGCCATCGGTTGGAGAATCACTTCGGCGCAGCGGGAACCGAATGCAGCCAGTCGCGTTCCAGTGGCGACACGCGCGGCCGGTACAGGTCCTGGTACATCTGCTCCTGCCGGCGCTCGAGCTTGGCGAGGTTCTCGTCCAGGTTCTCGAGCTTGGCCACAACCATCTGCTGCGCCCCGTACATGGTCACCCCACCGGTCACGAGAGCGATGATGATCGCCTCGATGATTCGCTGCACGTTCAGCCGCTCCGACGATGCGCCAGCGGACACGACGAACGGCACCCAGTTGCTCGGATCACGCCAGGGCATTTCACGCTCCCAATAAAAAACCCCGCCGGAGCGGGGTTCGTTGAAATTGCATACCCGGTGGGGAAGAAATGCCGTGGTTTTCGTCTGGGGGCATTTATCCGAGTATGGAAAAATCGTAGCTTCTCATTCCGGGTTTTGCAAGCCCGATTCATCACCACCGGTCGATGCGCCCTGCTGGCGCTCGCGAACGTGGCGCCAAGCCCGGTTGCTCCACTCGTCCAGCGTGCGGTACAGCGCCTCGTAGCGTGCCTGCCAGATGTCGAACCATTGCGAACGGCCTACCCCGATCCACGCCGCCTTCAGTTGCCAGCTCTCCGGCTGACTGTAGCGCACTGGATCGGCCAGCTCCGCGATGGCCAGGCCGGCCATGCGCCGCAGGCGCTCCTGGCCGGTCGGCACCCGCCAGCCGTTTGCGTTGGCCATGTCCACCGCCTTGAGCCACAGCGCGTATTCCAGCGCATTGGCCCCGGACCAGTCGTGGGCCCACTTCATGCGCATCGCGTGGTACCAGGCCGCCGGCATTCCGGCGCAGTGCCAGCCCGGCAGGTCCGGATGCGCATCGTCGGCCACCACCCTGACCGGGTTCGGCTGGCGCTGCAGATCCTCAGCGCTCATCACCGCCGCCATCGACGCCCCCCTTGCGCTCGAAGCGATATGCATTTCCCCCCTCCACCTGGTCCACGCTGGTCATGCGATAACCCCGGCGCACGATGGCATCCACGATCGACTCGTCCGCCTTGCCCTGGCACAGCACCACCAGCCACGGGCTCGGGTTTCCCGGGAAACGCACCACCTTCTCCGCCTTCGTCTCTGGCGGCGGAGACGGCGTCTCCGGGCGCCTGCCGGCCAGCAGCCGCAGCTTCGCCTTCTCGGCCAGCATGTACTGCGCGGGCACCCTGGGCCGTTCCTTGCGCGTCTCCACCACGATGCCGCGCCGGGCCATGGCCCGCAGCGCCACCCCGATCTGCTCCGCGGTGTAGCGCAGGCCGCGGGCCCGGCGATGGATCTCGGCCGCCGTGACTGGCTTGGCGATGATCGACATCGCCTCGTACACGTGCCGCTGGATGCTCATGCCTGCGCCTCCGCCGGCACGAAGGCCTCGTCGTCGTCGATCTCCACCAGCAGCATCACGTAGCGCTTGCCACCGCGCAGCGCCGGCTGCGGCGATGCGAACTCGAAGCACGCGCCCATCTCGTCGACGCCCTTGCCCGTCACCATGGTCTCCTCGGCCACGGCCAGGTAGGGCCGGATCTTCTCGATGAGCAGGTGCAGCGCCTGCGTCTGAGTCTCGTGGTTCATGGCGTCCCCCTTTCGTCCTGGTCCCGATCAAACCCGATCACGTTTCGCCGTTTCCGGCTCGTCCGCCGCTGGCGCCGATGCCGGTGGTGAAACGTGCGCCTCCATCTCGCTGAGCTTCGCGCGGATCTCCGCGATCCAGTACTGCGCCACCTCCGGACTGGCCGGCTCGCCCTGCGTCGGCTGCACCGGCTTGTACTTGCGCAGGTGTGCCAGCTTCGCCAGCTCGACGAACTGCGGCAACGACGGCGCCGTCGTATAGCGCTGCTTGCACAGCTTGAAGGCCTCCTCGATCTCGCCGTCCGAGTAGGGCGTCAGATCCGCCCCCCACTCCTCCACGGCCAGGTCGAACATCTTCGGCGTCGGATAGCGCCCGGACCACGTCCCGCCGTAGACCGCGTTCAGCCGGGCGAAGAGCTTGTGGATGCGCCGCTTGTTCACATCACTCGTCCTCTGGCGAGAACTCCTCGAGAGCGTCTTCGCACCCTCGAGCAATGATTTCTGCGCCACTTTGGCGGCGTAGCTGATGTGGGGCATGTGAACCTCCTGGCCGCTTGGCCGTCGATGGGGATGGATCTGTGCTGCTCGTGCCGGCTTGAGCATGACGTGTTCTTCCCTGGCGATAGACCCGCTCATTCGCGAGCCACTTGCGAAACTCGGCATCCCAGTTTTCCCGCAGCGTGCCGCGCGCCTGGTGATGTGCGACGAATGCCAGCAAGCATTCGTGCGGATCGGGCAGACGATGAGCGCGAGCGTATTCCACGTGCTGCTCGGTGACGGCGAAATCGTCCGGCACCGGCACTGGCGCCGTTTTGCATTTGAGCGAATCAACGCGCGCGCGCGCGTCTGTGTGTGTTTCTTTCCGGAGATCCGGGGGTATGCCCTTCCTCCTTTGCCCTTCCTCTGCCCCTCCTCGATGTGGATAAGTTCCTGCAACTGGCATAAATACGACGTTTTCGCTTTGCCCATCCTCTGCCCCTCCTCCTTTGCCCTTCCTCTGCCCTTCCTCTGCGGGACGGATCTCGGCTGTACTGCCTGGATCATCGACAAAAACAGCACCCAGCGACGCCAGCGGCAGCCTGAAGACCATCGGATCGGTCCGCTTCGACTTCGGACGCCGGCAGATCAACCCGGCCGCTTCCAACTGCGACAGCGCCACCCGGATCTGCTTGATCGACACCACCTCGTCGTCGCGGAGCGTACTGCCGATTCGTCTGTCCACGGACAGCAGCTCCTTGAACATCTGGTATGACACCTTTCGCGTCACGCCGACAAGGCCGGTACCATAGTCCATGTGCCGGCGCAGGCCTCGCAGATAGAGCACCTGCGCCATCAGCGGCAGGCCCTGGAGCCTCTCGTCCTCGTCGTCGTTCCACTTGGTATCCATCACCCCTCCTCGTCCAGCGCGAAGCCGCCACGCTCGCCGCGGCAGGACGGAAACCGCCGCCCGCTGCCGCAACGCAACTCGCCGGAGGACATCTCCACCCGCCGCCGGCAACATCGGCAACCCCGCTCCCGGATCTCCATCCGCAGCACCTGGTCGAACACCGGATCCCGATACGCCGGCGTCACGGCATCGCCTCCGGCTCGTCCGGGAACACCGTATCCAGCCAGGCCTCGACGCTTGCCTTCTGGCGCCGGAACTGCAGGGCCGGATCGGGCGCCGGCGTGCCGAACGCCCGCTCGCGCGGCGCCTCGATGCGCGCCAGCGCCTCGGTTGCCGCTTCCAGCGTGCGCGAAGCCTGCTCGATGGAACCGCGCAGGCGCTCCACCTGCTCCGGCACCGAGAGCGGGAACGGCCGGGACAGCCCCAGCGCGTCGCACAGGAAGAACACCGCGTCGTACTGCTTCGTGAAGCGCGAAATCGCGATGATCTCCGAAAAGTGGAAGAACTCCCCCTTGGCCCGCGACAGGCAGGCCCGGATGCGGTTCGCGGCGCGCTCCAGGTCCTTCCCCTTCCAGATCCCGTCCACCTCGATCAGGTGGAAGGCGATCTGGTAGCTGTCGAACCCGCGCACCATCCGCTTCAGCGCGTCGTAGCCGTCCGCGTAGCTCATGTCGGCCGCTCCTGTAACCGTGGCTGGATGTGGCCGGCGCCGCGCAGGCATCCTGAGCGCCGGTCGGGAAGAAGAAATGCCGCCGCATGGGGACACGGCGGCCAGACCACCAGGGAGGTGGAATCCATCGGGAGATGGAACAGGGAGGAAATCATGCGGCCTCGCCCCTTTCGCGACGACAGGCCGGGCATTGGCACCAGTCCTCTCGGGGATAGAGATCGGGGCGGAGGTCGTGGCGACTTACTTTGAAGTTTGTTGCTTTTTCAATGGCAAAAACTCTTTCTGCAGGTATGCCATTACGTTCCCATTTACGAATTGCTTCGCCAGACAATCCTCCAATAGCACGTCCTACAGAGGCATATGACCCAAAAAGCTCTCTTAAGCGATGAATCGTCGTGTTGCTATTCATGCCCGAAGAATAGCAACTGATAGTTGCCTTTTCAACAACTGACTGGAGATCGTTTCATGTCTACTCTGCAACACATGGTTGCAGTAGAAAAATCAGACCCAAAACAGGAGTTTGCCTCTCGTTTACAGAAGGCCTGTGATATTGCTGGGCTGCCGAAAGGCCGCGGCAGGCGTGTCCGTCTTGCTGAGCTTTTTCACATCTCTGGCGAGGCTGCGAGAAAATGGCTTGATGGCTCCAGTATCCCTAACACCAAAAGAATTCCAGAAATTGCTCATAAGCTAGGCGTCAGAGGTGAATGGCTTTTAACCGGTTCTGGTCCAATGACGGACAAACCAGAACCAGGAATAGCGAATGTTGACATAGATTGCCTAACTCAAGCCCTTGAAGGACTGGATATTCTGGAAGCGGAATTCGGGAAACTCAAAAACCCCAAGGAAAGGGCTGAATTTCTCTGGGAATTGTATAAAATCAACAAGGAACTCACGGATTCCGGGGCCCCGCCCATGGATTCCGACAAGATCATCCGCCTGTTCGAACACGGCAGACGCTTCGCCTCGAGGTAGCCGGCCCCGCGGCGTCGCGAAGGAAGGAGGACCGCGATGGAGCCGGAAGACAAGCTGCAGGACCTGGTGCGCCGCTTCGCCCGCGCCGAGAAACGCCAAACCTCGTCAACCCCCCACCCCACAACGACGTTCCCCGGGAAACCTCGCCGCCGTCCTGGCTTCCTCGCCTGGCTTGGCCGGCCGACCATCGTTCCCCGTGGCCGCACCGTGGCTGCCGTCATTCTCGCCGTCACCTTGATCGCAACAGAACTCCTCGATGCCGCCATCCACGACGACATGGAAGCCCGCTACCAGGCCCTCTATCAGGAAACCGTCACCCTTCGCCGTGAACTTGCCACCCTCCGACAAACCCGCTCCGACGTCCCCGAACTCCCCCCACCCTACGAAGACGTCCGCTCCGGCTTCGCCAACTGGCACATCTGCACAACCGGCGACTGCGGCACACCCAACAACAAGCCGTTTTGACCAGGGTTCTGCTATGGGTTACGAAAATTGGCGCCACACTTCCCTTTCGCCGCTTTCTATCCAGCTTGATCCGGAAAATCCGAGATTACCTGGCCTGCCACCGAACGCCGATCAAGACCAAATTCGCGAAGAGCTGTTTGGTGTAGCCAAGGTTCGCGACATGGTTAAATCTGTTGCAAAGGGAGGATTCTTCCCTGACCAGCCGATTGTGGTAATCCAAGATGACAACAAACGCTATGTCGTTATTGAGGGAAATCGTCGGGTTTGCGCATGCCAGGTGCTGGTCAAACCATCACTGGCGCCCGAAAACCAGGCAAGATGGTTAAAAAAATGGACGGAAACCGCACAACCCTATCTCGACAGCGTAAAGAAAATCCGCACGGTTGTCGCACCAAGTCGTGAAGACGCCACGCGCCTTATTGTTTCCAAGCATCTGAACGTGGCACCAGTCAGGAGCTGGTCGCGTTACGCACAGGGAAAGTTTGCTATCAACGAGTACAATAGCGGAAGAGATATTGAAGACATCGCAGAGGCAACTGGCATGCCATCCCGTGATGTCACAAAACTTATCCAGGAAGCAAGGCTTTTTGATGTATTCCTAGGTCTTGACTGGACTGACGAGGAACATGCAGTCATCCTGGAAAATACAGACACTTTCCCCATTGAAGCTCTGCAACGAGTCCTGAACAGCCCCTACACTCATGACACGCTTGGAGATGTCACGTATAACCAGGCTGGTTGGCCAGAATTTCACTGGGAAAAGGAAAAGATTGTGCCCTTCCTGAAGCGCCTGGTCTATGACGCCCTTCCCGCCTTGAGTGGAGCAAAGAAGGCACGCCTGACCAGTCGCACGATTAACCGCTACGAAGATGTCAAACCTTACCTTGAAGAACTCCCGGATGAATTACTGCCCAAAAAAACGCGCAAAGGAACCAGCGCCGACTCACTGATCGATCACAAAAAGTTACCAGAATCCCAACTTCCTGCCCTGCCAAAGAAGCGCAAGCGTAAGCGCACCTCACGCTCTTCCGCCCTTTTGCCACCAGATATTGAAAACAAAACTGGAAACAAGAAACTTGCCTCTCTTCTGGAAGAAGCCCAAACCATCAATCCGGAAAATTACCCGCACGCTTCCGCGCTACTGCTACGGTCGATTCTGGAAATTGCACTAATTCTGCGTCTCAAGAAAGCCAAAACAATTGCGGATTGTATGGCTGAGCATGGTGTCACACACAACAACATGCCAACCCTGATGCAAATGATCAAGTTTGCAGCCAAATCTGAAAAAACACTACCTGATGTAAACCTCAGAAAAGCCATACAAAATGAAGGCGATACGGCACGAAAACTGACCAATTTGGTTGCACACAATGACCAGCATATTCTAACCCCTACGCAAGTGCGCGATATTGCCATTCGCATGCAACCCTTGCTGATGGAGTTGCTTGGCTAAAATCGATGGCCATCGTTCTGGCTTTGTGCAAAAATAACAATAAACAAGGGGCCCACGATGACAAAAGCAACCCAGGACTATGACCACAAAACCGTAAGAGACTACTGGATTGCCCGGTATAGGTCGCTAACCAACCGACGGCACCTCCCCAGGGATTGCAGCCCGCTTCGGTATCCTGGCGGCAAAGGGTCACTGAAATATTTTCTTGCCAATACGCTATTCGAAAACAGGTTTGAAGGTGCAACCCTGATTGAACCCTTCTGCGGCGGTGCCGGCGCATCCCTTCCATTACTCATTGCAGGACACATCCGCAGCCTTCACCTGAACGACTCAAATCCGGCCGTGGCTGCTTTTTGGCACAGCGTATTCTTCGACACCTATGCACTAGCCAGCCTTGTAAAATACACCCCTGTCACCATGCGGCAATGGCATCGTTGCCGCGAAGTCATCGACCATCACCGAGAAGCCAGTACACTTGAGCTCGGTTTTGCCGCTTTCTTCATGAACCGTTGCAACCGTTCTGGCCTGCTCACCAGCGGCCCGATTGGAGGATATCAACAAACAGGGAAATATAAACTCGATTGCCGTTACAACAAGGAAAACCTGATTTCTCGCATCCTGTCTCTCGGCACTCTAGCCAGAAAAGTAACCGTAAGCTGTGACGATGCTTGCAGTTTTCTTTCCAACTTCGATGACAACATACTAAATCAGTCATTGATTTTTCTTGATCCACCCTATGTCAAACAGGGGCACAATCTGTACAAGAAATACTCATTTGAACCAGCAGACCATGAGCGCCTTGCCAATTTCATCAAGCCAAAACCATGGCACTGGCTCATTACCTATGACGACCACCCTTTGATTCACCGTCTGTATGCTGAGCGAGCGCGTGACGTTGTTGAATTGAGCTATCAGATGCAACAGGCCAAGTTTGGCCGGGAATTGTTCGTGGCATCGGCGCATTGCCGCATATCGTTACCGAATAGCCATGAACCAGAAACTCGAAAAGAATATCCTAACGAACCATGTGTGGCGGCAACATGCTGAATCGATAATGTTTTTATGAAGATCTACATTTTCTGATACGGTAACTATGCTGCTTTCTTCAGTTCGCGTTCCGCAGCTTTGCCAATATCCCAGGTGAACCATCCGGTATTGACCAGTTGTGCAAAGCCCATTTTCTCGTTTTGATGAAATATAACGCTACTCTGTTTCTGGTGCCTTTTGTTCCTTCTTGGCTCGCATAATGAGCATCGGTAATGTTACCGGCGGCAATTTCATTCTGAGACAAGTGTTCTGCAAGTATTCGCGCCAGTAGGGCCAAACATGGAACAGGGCGTTATCCTGCCCGAATGCATTGAGCGCATCCAATGGAATTTCCGTATCGCAATCCTGCTCGTACTCGGCCACAAAAACAGCCGTGATCTCCGCCATCTGGTCTTTGACCGATTCATCGGGCGAATGAGTGTCATTGACAGTGATAAAACGCGCGCCAACCCTTACAAAAAATCGCCACAGCTTGATCTCGCCGCCATCTATCCCCGGCACAACAGAAAGCCTTGGCTCATCAACCATCTGGCGATACTGAAATGCCAGATCGTTCCTCGGAAAACGGTGCGGCAGAAAGCCTTCATCCATATCCGCAGCGGTTTCAAGCAAATACACATCCGCGATATTAAGGCGCTCATACGCCTTCTTGAGCAAGGCTTTTTCGTCTTTCGTCATGCAGCAAGCTCTTGCGGGTTGGACCAATTCTTCTGATTGGCCGGATCAATTCGCCCGGCCAAACCAAGGCGCGGCAACAAGTTCTGTTTCAGGAGAACGGCCTGCGGTTCTTCGTGCCATTCAATCCTGCGATCCTTCTCGTGGATTCTCAGACAGATCTCATGCCCGAGCGCATAAACGATATCCGACAGAGTGCGAAGCGTCATGTTGCGACTTCCGTTCAACAATTGGCTTACATAGCTTGCCGTAACGCCGAGCGCCTCGGCCAGCTTCGCCTGGTTCCATCCCTTGCGGTTGAGTGCTTCCCAGATCTGTTCCGTTACGTCCAGGATCAGTCCTTCCCGTGCGTAGGCCTTACGATATTCCTCGGATTCGTCGTGCCATCTTTCAAGAAGGGTCTTATCGTCGGACATTTCTCTTTCACTCCTGCTTTAGTTCCACATCCAGTTTCTCGAATGCCTTTTTCACGGCATTCGTAAGCGCGCGGCCCATTTTGTCGTTCTTCTTCCGCGTGCAGTACGCGACGACGAAATCGTGTCCATAACGCTTTCCGTAGGCGCGCAACCCCCGTTTTGCCTTCACTGCGTAGATGCTATCGAACTCATGACGCCATTGATTCGGGGATTGCAATTTACCCATGTCACCAAGACGTTCCAGCATCCGTTGCAATTGCGCGAAGGCGTCGGGTTCATTGGCATGTTCCTCCTTCAACCCCTCCAGTTGCCGGTCGGCTTCATCCGTGAACTTGATGGTCAATACCTGACCATTATGGAGGGTTTTCATTCGGAGTTTACCTAAATGTAAAGACTATATCGGCAAATGACAAGGTCAATTGAACCATATTCTGGTTATTTTTTCTCCCGATCCCCCTCCCCCACCGCCGACGACCTCTGATTTCCGCAACCTTTGGTGTTGACTTGGCAACTTTCGGTTGCTATTTTAACTCAAAACGCAACCAATGAGGTCCCCATCATGTCCATCAACCCCCTCACCGGCCTGGTCATTCGCCAGCACCGCGAGCACGTGAACGATTACCGCAACGCCGCCCGCTACGGCCGCTACCTGTACCGCCGCGAGCAGTACCTGCGCGGCCTGGCCGACGGCGTCAAGCGCACCTTCCCGCTCGAGCTCGTCCGGGCCTGAGCCGTGGACGCCCTGTCCATCGCCCTGTGGCTGCTGGCCGGCCTAGCCGGCCTGCTCGGCCTCGTCGTCGCCCTGGTGGTCATGAGCGGCATCAACCGCCTGGACGAGGAGCCCTGGCCGCTGGGCCCGGAAACCGACCCGCACAAGGAGGAATCCCCATGATCGAACCTGCAACCGGACCCGCCCGGCCGTTTCCCGGGAAACCGCTGGACCCGGCCGCCAGCGAGGCCCTGTGCCGCGAACACCTCTACTTCTGCTGGCGCGAGGCCTGCCGCCGCTGCGACGGCTACGCCCGCGAAGGTCTGACGAACAGGCTGTACATCGCCGCCGACACCTTCGACGGCTGGCTGGGCGGCTTCATCGTCGCCCTGGAACTGGCCGCGCCGCCCTGGCGCGAGTGCGTCATACAGGAAGCCGACTTCCTGCGTTCCGTCTGGATCTACCGCCAGAACGTTCGCCTGCTCCAGCGGGCCGACGAGGAGGTGCGCCATGCTCGTGCTCGGACGTAAGGCCGGCCAGGCCGTGATGATCGGCCACAGGATCACCGTCACCGTGCTGGCCGTGCGCGAGGACGGCACCGTCCGCCTCGGCATCGAGGCCCCGCGCGACATCCCCGTCCACCGCGAGGAGATCTACCGCCGGATCCGCCAGCAGGAGGCCGAAGCATGAGCGCCCTCCTCCTCGCCGGCATCTTCTACGTGGACATCGGCATCGGCCTCCACCTGCCCACCGACGACGTGTGCCTGCAGCGCCCCGACGGCGTCGAGCAGTGGAACAACCCCATCGGCCAGGTCGAGGCCGGCTACCGTGTCCGCGACGTCACCTTCTTTCTTTCCCACCAGTCCTCCACCGAACAGCGTGACCAGGGACTGAACAAGATCGGCGTGAAATACCGCCTCATCGAATGGTGAACCAACCCAAGGAGAACCCATGACCACCCGACCCGATCTGTGGAACGCCACCGTCGCCACGTTGCGACAAGGCCTGACACAGGAAGAACTGAGCGAAAAACTGTCAGAAGCCGTCTGCATGGCCCGTGAAACGGGCAAGCAGGCCAAGGTGGCACTGGAAATCACGGTCAAGCCGATCGGCGATGGCCAGTACGAGCTGCGCGACAAGATTACCGCCAAGATTCCGGAGCACCAGCGCGGGATCACCCTGATGTTCGGCACGCCGGACGGAAACCTGATGCGTGACGATCCGCGCCAGCGCAGCCTTGATCTGCGCGCCGTCGACGACACCCCGGAAGAATTCAAGACCGTGGAGGAAAACTGATGGAGAACAACAACCCCGTATCCGACACCCAGGCCGCCATCGAGGCCGGCAAACAGCTTGGCGCCGCAAAGGTACAGGAGGTCAACGGCGTGCCCGTCGTACTGGCCACGGAATCCGTCGAGGTCGTTCCGCTGCGGGAATTCATGGATCGTCCCCAGCGCATCGAACAACGTGTCGAGGTGAAGGACGCCGACTCGTTCATCGATTATTACAACGTGTTCTGTTCGCAGGACGGCGGCGGAGTCGTGTTCTGCGATACCGAGAATGCGGAGTTCGTCGGCGTGCTCGACTACCACAACCCGGGCACACCCGACTGGTGCGAGCACGTCGTGCGCTTCGAATGCACGAAAACACGCGAATGGATCGACTGGACCGAGAACGACGGCCAGGCCATGGACCAGATCAGGTTCGCCTATTTCATCGAGCAGCACATGGATGAAATCGTGAACCCGAAGGCTGCGGAGATGCTGGAGATCGTGACCACGCTGAAGGCCAACAACAAGGTCACGTTCGAAAGCGGTGTTCGTCTGGCCGATGGGCAGGTCCAGCTCCAGTATCGCGAAGAGATCGACGGCCAGGCGGGTATCAAGGGCGAGCTGAAAATCCCCGAAGAGTTCACGCTCGGCATCCGCGTCTTCGAAGGCGAAGCGGCATACAAGGTCGTCGCGCGATTCCGCCATCGCATCCGCGAAGGCAAGGTGATGATGTGGTACGACCTGGTGCGCCCGCACAACATCGCCCGCGACGCCGTTGAAAGCATTGCCGACCGCATACGTGAAAAGGTCGAAGCCGATCTGTTCCTGAACGGTCGGATCTGAAATCGGGAGAAAAACCATGCCCGCTACCGCTCAAAAACAGCAGACCTTCGACATGCAGCCCGGCGTCGTCGCCGAGCTGCCGATCGACATCGTCGACCTCGACCCGGACCAGCCGCGCAAGGACTTCGACGAGGCCTTCATCCGGGAACTGGCCGCGGATATCGGCGCGCGCGGCGTGCTTCAGCCCATTACGGTGCGCCCCAACCCCGATGCGGCAAGGCGTTACATCATCGTCTTCGGCGAGAACCGCTATCGCGCCTCCCTCGCAGCGGGCAAGGCCACCATCCCCGCCCTGCTCGACGCCGACGCCAACAACGATCCGCTCGCCCGGATGATGGCCCAGGTCAAGGAAAACCACCTGCGCCGCGACCTCAATCCCATCGAATGGGCCAACGTCCTGCGCCGCCTGCGCAGCGAACACGGCCAGAAGAGCGTGACCGACGTGGTCGAAACCCTCAAGCGCCATGGCATCGAGATGTCGCGCCCCCACGTCTCCAACATCATGCGCCTGGCCGACCTGCCGGAATGGGCCCAGGACCTGCTGCGCCGCGGTGAGATCTCGACGGGCCACGGCAAGCACCTGCTCACGGCCATGGCCTCGGAGGCCGTCATGGCGGCTCTCGAGAAAGATTACGCCGACGACGATTTCAGACCCGGCGTTCGAACCCTGCAGGCGGCAATCGTAAGGCTCTATCACGTACATCACGCCAAGCTGAACGTGCCATGGACACCGCCATTCGACTACCGGGCCGAATGCATCGAAACGGGCTGCCGAAAGATGCGGCGCATCTCGGCAGGCGACGCTTCTCGCCACGAACTGTTCTGCCTCGACCAGGCCTGCTACGACCGCAAGTGCCAGGAACAGGAAGACCGTGACCGCGAAGCCCGCCAGGCAAACCAGGCGGCCGGCGATCGTACAGGCCAGATGCCCGACGAGAACACGCCCCGCCAATCGCCCCCAAGCCAGCGATACACCTTCGAATACGAAATCGCCAACTGGCTTCGCGCCGAGCTAAAGGGATACGTCGAACTTCATCCCGGTGTGCAGATCATGCTGCTGGTCCTCGCCGCTATCGACCTGGATTTTGGCTGGCGGTTGGAGGAAACCGTGACCGAGGAACTCGAACGGGCCGGCTTGCGCATCCTGAACGAAGAAGACGTCTTCGACTTTCCGGCGCTGATCGCGACACAGTTCGACGACAAGCTGCAGGCAGCCGCGGCACTCGGCGTGCTGCGGGCGCTCGACAAGGAGCACCTCGCCAGCCTCGCCCTTCGCGCCGAGCTCGACATCGAGGACTGGCGCCCGGATGCGGAATACCTCGAGCGCTACACCAAGGCCGAGCTGGTGGACCTGCTCATCGAAATGGGCGTGTACGACGAGGACGACCGTCCCCGCCTCGGCAAGCTGAGCGCCGACGAGCTCGTCGAACGCATTGTGGAGGACGGCGACCGCATGGAGACGCCGGACGAGCTGCGCGAGGCCTGGAAAGCCTTCATCGCGCCGGAAACGGAAGACGCCTGACCGTGTCGCTCACCCCCGATCACCTCAGGCTCATCGAACTGCTCGCCCGCCGGGCGGTGGACGAGCTGGTCGCCGCCCGCGAGCGCGAGGCCACGAGGTTGACAGCTCCCGAAGCACGGCAACAGAATCGGCCATCGCCCCGGACCGCCGCCACCCGATGATCGCCGCCACCTACGCCCGCTACAGCTCCGACGCCCAGCGCGCGGCCTCCATCGACGACCAGGAACGCAACTGCGACGCCGTCGCCGAGCGCCACGGCTGGACCGTCGAACACCGCTACCGCGACCGCGCCGTCTCCGGCGCCGTATCCGACCGGCCGGAATACCGGCGCATGCTCGGGGACGCCGAGGCCGGCCACTTCCAGGCGCTGCTCATCGACGATCTCTCCCGTCTCGGCCGCGACCAGGTCGAATGCGAACAGGCCATCCGCCGCCTCGAATACTGGGGGATCCGCATCCTCGCCGTCTCCGACGGCTACGACTCCGCCGATCCGGCCGGCACGCGCAAGATCCACCGCGCGTTCAAGAACATGATGAACGAGCTGTACCTGGACGACCTGCGCGAAAAGACCCACCGCGGCCTCACCGGCCAGGCGCTCAAGGGCCACAACGCCGGTGGCCGCACCTACGGCTACCGCCACGTCCCCATCGAGGACCCGTCACGCACCGATCGCCTCGGCCGGCCACTGGTGATCGCCGTGCGCCGCGAAATCGACCCCGAACAGGCCGCCATCGTCCGCCGGATCTACACCTGGTACGCCGACGGCCACAGCCCCATGTGGATCGCCGCCGAGCTCAACCGCCTCGGCATCGAGGCCCCGCGCGGTGGCACCTGGTCACGGACCGCCATCTACGGCGACCGCCGCGCCGGCGTCGGCATCCTCAACAACCCGCTCTATCGCGGCGACTACATCTGGAACCGCAGCCGCTGGGTCAAGGATCCGGACACCGGCAAACGCCGCCGCATCGAGCGCCCGGAATCCGAATGGATCGTCCACCACATGCCCGAGCTGCGTATCGTCGACGAGGACCTGTGGCGTCGCGTCGTATCGCGCCTCGACGCCAACCGGCGCGAATCCACCTCACGCGCCCTGGCCGGCAAGGGCACCGGTGGCCGCCGCCCGAAGTACCTGTTCTCCGGCCTGCTCGTCTGTGGCGTCTGTGGCGCCAACTACGTCCTCGCCAACAACCGCGCCTACGGCTGCGCCGGGCACCGCGACCGCGGCACCCACGTCTGCGACAACGCCATCCACGTCCGCCGCGACCTCGTCGAGTCGCGCCTGCTCGAACACATCAAGGAGGAACTGCTCACGGACGAAGCAATGGCCTACTTCCGCAAGGAGACCACGCGCCTGCTCGGCGAACGCAAACGGGAAGCCGACGACGAAGGCCTTCGTCGCCGTCTCGGGAAACTGGAAAGGGAAATCGAGAACATGGTGGCCGCCATCCGCCAGGGCACCATCAGCACAGCCCTGCAGACTGCACTCGCCGAAGCCGAAGCCCAGCGCGACCGCCTGGCCGCCGAACTCGCCACCCGCGAAACCGCCACCCTGCCGGACATCCTGCCCCGCCTCGGCCAGCACTACCGCGAACTCGTCGACCGCCTCGAGGACAGCCTCAAGACCAACATCCCCGCCGCCCGCGAAGCCCTCAAGGGCCTCGTCGGCGACACGATCAGGCTCTACCCGACGGAACAGGGAATACTGGAAGCGGAAATCGGCGTGAACTTCGAGGGACTGATTCGACTCACGGCCGACCAGACGGCCGACCGGGTGTCGAAAACGATGGTAGCGGGGGCTGGATTCGAACCAACGACCTTCGGGTTATGAGCCCGACGAGCTACCAGACTGCTCCACCCCGCATCAGTGTGGTGCGCATTCTATCAGCCCTGCAGGATTTTTCAAGGGCGTTC
>Ga0256832_1001016_pt1 | contig 18819 bp, 16 predicted proteins | sample 134614metaG_FD_190534 | JGI IMG/M metagenome (GOLD analysis project Ga0256832, IMG submission 190534) | Hydrothermal vent microbial communities from Lau Basin, Pacific Ocean - 134-614 | ecosystem: Environmental > Aquatic > Marine > Hydrothermal vents | place: Pacific Ocean: Lau Basin | collected...
CCGTCCTCGTCGCGGTACGAGTGCTGCCGGACGGCCTCGTCGGTGGTCCCGTCGCAGTCGTCGTCCTCGTCGTTGCAGATCTCGACGTCCGGCAGCACCGCGCCCAGGCAGCTTCCCCATACACCGTCGTCGCCACACGTCTGCTCTCCGCGCGTGCAGCGCCCGACCTCCGTGTCACCGCAGGGTCGGGTCGCGCCGGGCGCGCAGGCGCAGCCCTCGTCCGTCGCCCCGTCGCAGTCCTCGTCCACGCCGCTGCCGCAGCGCTCGTCCTGGGGCCCGAGGGCACCCTCGCACGCGCCCCAAGCGCCCTCGACGCACGTCTGGGTGCCCTCGACGCACGCCCCCACGGCGCTGCCGCAGGGGCGCGTCGGCTCGTCCTCGTCCACCGCTCCGTCGCAGTCGTCGTCGCGACCGTTGCATTCGTCCGGGCCGCCGGGCACACAGTTCGTCCCCCCGTCGACGCCGGCTCCGAGGCCTCCGCGGGGCACGGCGCAGCCCCCGGCGGCGACGAGCATCAGCACCCAAGCTCGAAGCGAAGCCATGCAGCGTAGGGTAGCGGATCGGCGGCGGCGCGCTCCTGCCCAGCCTCCGCGTGTACCCTGCGCGGATGCGGCTGCTCTGCGCCTCGAGGCGCGCCGATCACGCGGACCGACCCTTCGTGGTGCCCACGCCATGACCCCGGGCCGCCGGGCGCTTGCCACGAGGCTCGCCGTCTACGTGGCCCTTTGCGGCGGGGCGGGCGCGCTCTTCTTGTTCGCCGGCGACCACGCGGCCGACACCTTTCCCCTGGACGACGCCTACATCCACCACGTCTACGCCGAAGGCATCGCCTACGGCGAGGGCCTGGCCTACAACCCTGGCCGGCCTGCGGCCGGTAGCACGAGCCCTTTGTGGGCGGCGGTGCTCTCGCTGCTGCACCTCGTCGGCGTCGGTGTGTCCGTGGTCGCCACGAAGCTCCTGGGGCTGCTCCTGGCCGCCGTCACGGCGCTCCTCGCCGACCGCCTCGTCGCCCGGAGCGCGCCTCGGTGCGCGTGGGTCGCCGGCACCCTCGTAGCTCTCGACCCGGCCCTGACCTTCGGTGCCGTCTCGGGCATGGAGGTTTCCCTCGCGGCGGCGCTCCTGCTCCTGGCCCTGTCCAACCCCGATCGGCCGCCGGTCGCGGGGCTGGCTCTCGCTGCCGCCGCCGCGACGCGCCCGGAGCTGACCTTGGTGACGCTCCTCGCGGCGGGGCTGAGCCGGCCGCGCCGGCGCGCCCTCGCCTGGCTCGTAGGGCCCACGGCGGCGGTGTGGTGCGCCTGGTGCGCCTGGAACCTGCACGCGACGGGCGCGCTCTTGCCGACGACCTTCTACGCCAAACACACCCCGATGGGCCCGTTCGCCCAGTGGCGCGACTTGCCACGGGCGTACCTTGCGCTCGCCGGCGGTCCCACCCTCGCCGTCGTGGGCGCCCCGCCGCTGCTGCGGAGCCTGTGCCGCTGGCGTTCCTTGGGCGCCGAGCCGCGGCTACTCCTCGCCGCCCTGGTTGCCGCCCTGATGCCCTTGGCGTTGAGCTGGGCGCACGACTTGCGGGAGCTCGAGTTCTATTGGACCCGCTACGCTTTGCCGCTCCGCCCGTGCGTCCTGATCCTCGTCGCCCTGGGCGCCGGCTCCCTTCGGCGCCGCCGCGCGCTGGCGCTCCTCTGGCTGGGGGCAGGGCTGCTCGTCGCGTTCCCTCAGGCGCGTCACGAGCACGCCGAGAACTGCCGAAACGTCTACGAGCTCGACGTGCGCGCCGCCCGATGGGTCCGCGCTCACAGCGCCGAGTCGGACTGGATCGCCGCGAACGATGCCGGGGCGATGCGGGTCGTCGGGCGGCGCCGGGTCGTGGACCTGCTCGGACTCAACGACCACCGAATGCTGGGCCCGGAGCGCGAGGCGGTGCTGCGCGAGGCCCGGCCGAAGTACTTCGTGATCTTCCCGAGTTGGTTCCCGCGTCTCGCCCAGCGCTACCCCGTCGCGGCGCGCTTTCGCTCCGACCCCTACACCGTCTGTACGCGCTGCGACCAGTCCGAGCTCTGGGTGCTGCGTGCGCGCTGAAGGGCGCGCCGGGCAGCTCTCGTGTCGGGCTCCGAGAGGTCGGAGGATGGCGAAGGACCGGAGGCTGGGGGCAAGGCGCTCCGAGGCGGCGACGTGGAGCATCCACAGGAGCGACGCCGCCATGAGGCGCCTCAGCGAGCCAGGACGCTCCAACCGCGTAGCTCGGGGCGGTGGCTCGGGGGCCCCGGACGCGCTACAACGCCCGGGCGCCCGGCGGGGCCGCGGCATCCCCGCCGCGCGTTTGGCCGCCGCCCTCTCCAGCACAGGACGACCTGATGGCGGACGCGCCTCGCACCATTCACTTCGTCTCCCTCGGTTGCGCCAAGAACCGCGTCGACACCGAGGTGATGCTCGGCGTCGCGGGCCTCGAAGGCTTCGTCCACGTCGAGGACCCGGCCGAGGCCGAGGTCATCGTCGTCAACACCTGCGGTTTCATCGGGCCAGCCAAAGAGGAGAGCATCGACACCATCTTCGAGATGGCGCAGTTCAAGGCCGACGGACGCTGCGAGCAGCTCGTCGTGGCCGGCTGTCTTTCGCAGCGCTATCCCGAAGAGCTCAGCGCTCAGATGCCCGAAGTCGATCATTTCTTGGGCAGCTCGGACATGCTCCAGCTCGGTCCGGTGCTGAGCAAGCGCGCGGGGCGCATGCTCGTCGGCAATCCGGCGGACTACACGATGCGCGCGACGGACCCGCGGGTGATCACCCAGCGCGGACACAGCGCCTATCTGAAGATCGCCGAGGGCTGCAACCGCTCTTGTTCCTTCTGCACGATCCCATCGTTCCGGGGGAAACAGCGCTCGCGCAGCGTCGACGACCTCGTGCGGGAGGCCACCCGGCTGGCCGAGCAGGGCGTCGTCGAGCTCAACCTCATCAGCCAGGACACGATCGCTTACGGCCGCGACCTCCCTCGCCGACCGAACCTCGCCGAGCTCATCGAGGCCTTGGGGGAGGTGCCGGGATTGCGGTGGCTTCGGCTGCACTACCTCTACCCGGAGAAGCTCAGCGACGCGCTCCTGGCGCTCCTCGCCGAGCACCCCAAGGTGCTCCCCTACATCGACATGCCGCTGCAGCACGCGGCGACGGGGATGCTCAAGCGCATGCGCCGCGGCCACGGAGGCAAGCGCCTCTACGAGCTGGTGGACCGGCTCCGCCGCCGCATCCCCGACCTCGTCTTTCGGTCGAGCTTCATCGTGGGGCACCCCGGCGAGACGGAGGCGGAGTTTCAGGAGCTCGTCGACTTCGTTCGGTGGGCCGAGTTCGATCACCTCGGCGTCTTCCTCTACTCGAAGGAGGAGGGCACCCTGAGCGGCACACTCGGCAAAGAGGTCCCCGAAGAGCTCGCTCGCCGTCGCAACCGGGAGCTCATGGAGGTGCAGCGCCCGATCAGCCGCGCGCGCCTGGAGGCCCGGGTGGGCACGGAGGTGGAGGTGCTCGTCGACGGCGTCAGCGACGAGAGCGACTTCTTGCTCGAAGGGCGCTGGTGGGGCCAGGCGCCCGAAGTGGACGGCAAGATCGTCCTGGCGAACGGCACGGCCCGGCCCGGCGAGATCCGTCGCGCGCTCGTCGCCGAAGCCTCCGACTACGACCTCGTGGCCGATCTCCTCTCGCCCGACGGACGCTGGGAGGCGCCCCCCGGCGTGCCGCGGCCCGCGCGCCGCAAGGTCAAGCTCCGGACCCTCTGACAACTTTGAGCGCTCTGGCAACTTTGAGCGCTCGGCGACCTTGGTACCGCGGCCGCTCCGCCGCGTGTATGGTGCCCCCGTGCCGCGCTGGGCCCTGCTGCTGTGCTTGTCGAGCGCCTGCGCGTCGGCCGTCCCGGCCCTCTCGGGGGGTTCGACGACGCCCAAGGCGCGCACCGACCTCGCCGTGGGCGGCGCCGCCCGCGTGCCGACCGGCGCACTGCGCGACCCGGAGGGAGTGGCTCTGCACGAGGCCGCCGACGCGGGAGGGATCGTCCCCGTCGCGGTCTTCCGTCGGGGCCTGAGCCGTCGTCTGGACCTGGGCGTGATGGTGGCGGGGGCTGTTGGGCGCCTGGAGCTGCGCGGCGAGGTGGGCACCCGGGAGGGCTCGACCCGCCCCACCTGGGTCTGGGCGGCGGCCCCCTACGTGGGCGGTATTCCCGACCGCGACGGCTCGGGCCGAGGCGTGCGTTTCGGGCTGGATGCGCCCTTCGTCCGCGCCATCGACTTCGGCGGCGTCTACGACCTCTGGGTCGGCCCTCGGGTCGGCCTCGAGGGCGTGCGCGGCCGCTTCCGCGGCGCGCGCGAGGACAAGAGCCAAGGCTGGCAGCTCTCGCTGCGGGCCGGGGCTGTGGTGGGCCTGGCCGCGGGATTTCGGCGGGTCCACGCGCTGATCGAGCTTACCGTCGCCTGGGAGCAGCAGTGGGGCGAGCTACAGGGCACGGACCTCGGCCGCGGGGGCCTGGTGCTCCTGCCCGCGTTCGGTCTGCGGGTGCGGATCTGAGGGAAGCGGCGGTCGACCTCGACGAGGCAACCCACGAAGCGATCCGCGTGACGGGAGCGTCCCGAGGGATGACTTCGGAAGGCGAGTCTGCCGAGCGCGCTTTCGCCCCTTTCTTTGGCGCCCGGTCGACAGGACCTTGCTTTCGCCGGCGGGGTTTGGTGAGAATCCCCCTACGGGGACGCTGGCGACAGCCGCGAGAGGAACGCGATGGCGGAAAAGGAGATCATCTGCACGATTTGTGGGGCATCCAACGACCCCAAGGCCGTGCGCTGCACCGCCTGCGGTGCCAAGATCGACATTCTCGAGCGCGAGCTGACGGCCGAAGAGGCCCACGCGCGCCGCTACCAACAAGAGTCGTTCGAGTGGAAGTGGGTGGCGATCAGCTTTGCCGTCTACGGCGTGCTGCAGGCCATCGCCCTCGTGCTGCTGCCCATGGTCATCAGCAGTTACGATCCGCAGGGGCTCCCCGGCCTGTTGATCTCGGCGGGTGTGTGGTTCGTTGGTGGTGCTCTGGTTGGCTTCATCTCGCCCGGCAAGACCTTCCTCGAGCCGGCGGTCGGTGCGCTGCTGGCGGTCGTCCCGACCCTGCTGTGGCTCAACCACATCGCCGACGTCTACCAGCTCAGCCTCATGGCCAACGTGGTCGGGGGCCTGCTCGGGGTGATGGTCACCCTGCTCGGTGGTTTCCTCGGCGAGAAGCTCCAGATGGCCGCGGGGCGCTGAGAGGCCGGGACCGCTGTCGAGGGGGGCTGAGCCGGGGGCATGGGGGGAGCACCGAAACCGCCGAACGAGCCCGCGCGGCTCGAGGCGCTGTGGGACCTCGAAGTCCTCGACACCTCTTCCGAGCCCCTCTTCGATCGGCTGACGCGCCTCGCCTCGACGCTGCTCGACGCCCCCATCGCTCTCGTCTCGCTGGTGGACGCCGACCGCCAGTGGTTCAAGGCGAAGGTGGGCTTGGACGCGACGGAGACGCCCCGGGAACACGCCTTTTGCGCCTGGGCGATCCTCGGGGAAGAGCCGCTGGTGGTCCCCGACGCGACCGCCGACCCGCGCTTCACGAACAACCCTCTAGTCGTGGAGGAGCCAAGGATCCGCTTCTACGCGGGCGCGCCGGTGCGTGTGGGGGAGGCGACCGTCGGCACCCTCTGCGTCATCGATCGTGAGCCCCGCACCGCTACCCAGAAAGAGCTCGCCCTCCTCGGGGAGCTGGCTGGCGCCGTGGGCGAGGCGTTGACCCTCCGGCGCGAGGCGCTCTTCTCGGCGCGTCGGGCCCAGCTCCTGGCGGCTGCCGAAGCCCTCGCCGGTGTCGGGCACTGGCGCCTCGACGTGAGAACCTCGGCGATGTTCTGGTCGGAGCAGGTCTACCGCACTCACGGTCTGGACTGCGCGCACTCGCCGACCCTGGACGGGGCCATCGGCGCCTACCACCCCGAGGACCGAGAGCGGGTCAGGGCTGCGATTGGCCGCGCCATCGACGAGCGTGAGCCTTTCGAGATCACCGGGCGCCTGGTGCGCAGCGACGGCTCGGTGCGACGGGTTCGCTCCATCGGGGTCCCCGAGGTGGAGGGCGACACGGTCGTCGGGGTTTTCGGGGTGTGCCAGGATTTCACCGAGCGAGCCGAGCTCCGCGAGCGTCTCGCGCAAGCCGAGAAGCTGGCGTCCATCGGCACCTTGGCCGCGGGCGTAGCCCACGAGATCAACAACCCGCTCAACTACGTCAAGGTCAACGCCATCACCCTGGCCGAACACATCGAGTCCTGGATGGGCAGCAGTCCCTCCAGCCATCTGCGGGAGCTCGCCGAGTTGGTCGCCGAGATCCAGGATGGGGCCGAACGCATCGAGCGCATCGTTGGGGGGCTGCGGGTCTTCGCGCGCCGGTCGCCGGCGCGACTGGAAGCGGTCGAGCTCGGGCGGGTGTTTCGTCTGGCCGAGCGACTGTGCGGCAACGAGCTCCGCCACCGCGCGCGCTTCGTGTTGGACGCGACGGCGCCGGTGTGGGTGCGCGCCGACGAGACGCAGCTCGTGCAGGTCGTCGTCAACCTCATCGTGAACGCCTGCCATGCCATCGACGAAGGCGCGAGGGACGCGAACACGGTGCGCGCCCGGATACGGCGCGAGGGCGACTGGGCGATCTTCGAGATTCGCGACACGGGCTCGGGGATGAGCGAACAGACCCTCCGGGAAGCGCGGACGCCCTTCTTCACCACGAAGGAGCCGGGCGTGGGCACCGGGCTCGGCCTCGCGATCTGTGACGGCATCGTCGGTTCCCTCGATGGCGAGCTCGAGCTCGAGAGTGTTCTCGGGCAGGGGACCTCCGTCCGCGTGCGGCTCCCGGCCATCGAGCCGCCGGCCCCTCTCGCCGCCGCGCCGGATGAGACGTCGCTGGCCACCCCCACGCTGTGGCTGTTCGTCGTCGACGACGACCCCCTCGTCGCCCGCTCCATCGCGCGAATCTTTCGGCACGACGAGGTCGAGGTCTTCACCGATGCGCCCAAAGCGCTCCGCAAGCTGCGCGAGGGGGCGAATCCGGATGTGATCCTTTGCGACCTCATGATGCCATCGATGAGCGGGGCAAAGTTCTACCAGGCGCTGCGCGAGCTCGACCCCGCGCTTGGCAGGCGGCTCGTCGTCGTGACCGGAGGCGCCTTCTCCGAGGAGTCTCGGGCCTTCGCTCGCTCCGGGGTGCCCCTCGTCCGCAAGCCCGTCGATGTGGCCGAGCTTCGGGCGGCGGTCGCCGCCATCGCCGAGCGTTCGTCACAGAACTAACGGCAACGTCCGCTGTGGTGGCAATCGCCGTTCGCCAATTGACGAGCCGCCTTGCCGGCATCAGCCTTACCACTTGCTCAGGAGGTCGTGATGGGTGCCCGGTCGCTTGCTTTCTTCGCTGTTCTCTCTCTCGCCGCGTGCGGATCCGATCGACGGGTCCCCGGGGGGCGTGGTTCCGACGGCGGTATCGTGACCGACGGTGGCTCGTTCTCGCGCCCGGACGTGGACCGCTCGTGCACACCGAGCGGCGCCGAAGGCACGCCGGAAACCTGCGGCGATGGAATCGACAACGACTGCAATGGGCTCTTTGACTGCTCCGACTATGCTTGCTCGGGGATCGGGGGCTGCCCCGAGTGCGGCACCGTCGAGACGCCCCTCGGCTCGCCCCTCGCGCTGCCGGACGGTGTGGGCAACATCCGTTGCACGACGGACGCCGACTGCCCGGGCGAGCAGCACTGCTTCACCATCGACGGGGCCATCGGCGGGACGCGGCAGGAGTGCCGCGAGTCGTACCGTTCGACCCTCAACTTCATCGGCTTCGGTTCGGCGGTCTTCGACTCCGTGAGCGACATCCAGTCGCTCTGCGTGACCATGGAGCACTCCTGGGTTCGCGATCTCGAGATCACCCTCGAGGCGCCGAACGGTGCGCGGGTGCGGCTGCAGCGCTTCCTGGGCCAGGAGGGCGGGGAGATCTACCTCGGACAGGCGAACGACTGCGACGACAGCGCCACGCCGGTTCCAGGCACCGGCGCCCGCTACTGCTGGACGCCCACCGCGAGCCGCCCGGCCATGCTTGAGTACGCCAACGGCGGCGGCGCGATGGACAGCGCGCCGAACTGCTCGGGCTTCGGGTCCGACGCCGACATGATGCCGCCGGGGGATTACAACGCCGCCGACGACTGGTCGGCTCTGATCGGGACGCCTCTCAACGGCGAGTGGACCCTCTCGGTCACGGACCTGTGGCCCAGCGACAACGGCTACATCTTCGACTGGTCGATCTCCTTCGATCCGAGCACCGTCGCCGACTGCTCTTCGCCGCTGATCTGAGCCACCCTCGTTCGGACGACGGGCTCGCCGACGAGAGGGGTCACCGACGGCGAGCGCAAAGAGGTGTTGGGCGGGCTGTTGGATGAGCCTTGGACGGAAGGCGCCGCCGTGGAGATGAACTTCGATGGGCTCGTGGGGCCGACTCACAACTTCGCGGGCCTCGCGTTCGGAAACGTCGCCTCGACGAAGAACGCCCGACAGCTCAGCAGCCCACGCGCCGCCGTGCTCGAAGGGCTCGCGAAGATGGCGGCGGTCCACGCTCTCGGCGTCCCCCAGGGGCTGCTGCCACCCCAGGAAAGGCCGCGTTTGGACGTGCTGCGCCGGCTCGGTTTCGAGGGGGACGACGGGGCGGTCGTGGGCCGCGCGGCGCGGGAGGCGCCAGGGCTGCTCGCCTCGGTCTACAGCGCCTCGGCGATGTGGGCGGCCAACGCGGCGACGGTGAGCCCGAGCGCGGACACCCGCGACGGGCGCGTGCACCTGACGGCCGCCAACCTCGTCAGCTCGTTGCACCGTTCGCTGGAGGCCGAATCCACCGGCCGCGCGCTCCGGCGCATCTTCGCGGGGGAACGCTTCGTGGTCCACGATGCGCTCCCGGCCTGTGAGACCCTCGGCGACGAAGGTGCCGCCAACCACACGCGGCTCCACGATGGCGGCGCAGGCCTCGAGGTCTTTGTCTACGGGCGCGCCGCAGGCGGAGCCCGGCCCCGGCGCTTCCCGGCCCGACAGACGCGGGAGGCCAGCGAAGCCGTCGCGCGGCTCCACGGCGTCCGGCGTGCACTCTTCGTCCGCCAGAACCCCGAGGCCATCGACGCCGGCGCCTTCCACAACGATGTCGTGGCCGTCGGACACGAGCGCGTGCTGCTCTGGCACGAGGACGCCTTCGCCGATGCCTCCGACATCGAGACCATGCGGCGCGAGCTGGCGGAGGAGGGCGTCGAGCTGTTGAGCTGGAGGGTGTCGCGGAAAGAGCTCTCCCTCTCGGAGGCGATCGAAACCTACCTCTTCAACTCGCAGATCGTCACGACGGAGGCCGGCTGGGTATTGGTCGCCCCGGCCGAGTGCGAGCGGAGCGCAGCGGCCCGTTCGGTGATCGCACGACTGACGACCGAAGGGCTGGCGAGCGTCCGCTTCCTCGAAGTGCGCCAGAGCATGCGCAACGGCGGCGGCCCCGCGTGCCTTCGCCTGCGGGTCGAGCTCACCGACGCCGAGCGCGAAGAGGTGAAGCCCACCTGTGTGTTCACTCCGGCGCTCCACCGCACGCTCGTCGCCTGGGCGCAGCGGCACTACCGCGAGACGCTCGCGCCGGCCGACCTCGCCGATCCGGCGCTCATCGAAGAGTCGCGCGCGGCCCTCGACGAGCTGACGCAGATCCTCGACCTGGGCGGCGACTTCTACGACTTCCAACGCTGAGGCCGCTCGCGGATGGGTCCGCCGTGGAGAGTCGACACGCTCGCTGCGGGCCGTGTGCCATCCTCCGCCTGAAATGCCCAGACGCCGCACGCTGCTCTGCCTGCTCATGCTCGCCTGCAGCGCGCGGGTCCGGGGTCAACCCGAGATCGCCGATTCCTGGCGCCGCGGCGCGGCGATCGACTGGGTGGGCGCTGGCCTGGGCTTCGCTGCGGCCCTGCGCCTCTCGCTGGCCCTCGACACGAATGCGCCCCGCTGGAGCGGCACGGGGCCGATGGACGCCTTCTTCCTGCGCCGCGCTCCGCGCGACCCGGCCCGCTGGCGGCGGCTGTCCCGAGCCAGCGACGTCTTGGCCTCGTTGGTCGTGGGCGCGAGCCTCCTCGACCCCGCCCTTGGCGCTTGGCGCGAGGGCGATCTCGGGCGGGAGCTGGCTCTGGTCGAGGTGCGCTCCTTGGCCCTGACCACCTTGGTCGTCACGGCGACCAAGTACGGGTTGGCGCGCCGGCGCCCACGGTGCACGGCCGAGGGTCGAGGGAGGCAGGGTTGCGCATCGAGCGACCATCGGAGCTTCGTGAGCGGGCATGCGGCGTTCGCCTGGACCGCGGCCACGGCCCTGTGCACCGTCCGCCGCCACGTCGTGCTCTACGGGTCGCGCATCGCGGATTGGACGGGTTGCGCGGCGTCGCTGGCGCTCGCGACGGCCACTGCCGCGCTACGGGTCGCCGCACGCCGCCACTATCTCAGCGACGTGGTGGTCGGTGCCGTGCTCGGGTTGGTCTCGGGGTGGCTGCTGCCGGCGCTGGCGACTTTTGGGCTGGGCGAGCCCTGAGGGCCTCCACTTTCTTGCCGGACGCCCCCTCGGCTCCGTAGCTTCGAGCCATGCGCGCTCTGTGCCTCGTCCTGGCCGTGTCTTTTGCCGGCTGCGTCTTCAACAACGTCAGCGCCGAGGAGAAGCTGCGCGACTCGGTCGTCGGCCTCAACGACGAGGTCCGCTGGAATCGCCTCGACCTCGCCACCCTGCGGGTTGCCGCGCCCTTCCGGCTGCAGTTTCGCGCGACTCACCACGCTTGGCACCGGGACCTCCAGATCGCCGACTCCGAGATCGTCCAGGTACGCGTCGCGGACGAGGACCGCGACGAGGCTACCAGCTTCGTCACCGTGTCCTGGTACGACACGCGCTCGATGATCCTCCACAGCACGACCCTCAGGCAGGAGTGGCGTCGCACCGTCAACGGCTACGTGCTGGTGTCCGAGGAGGTCACCGACGGCGACGAGCGGCTGCTGGCGATCCCCGCAAGCCTGCGTCCGGACGACGGAAGCGGCGACGAAAGCGAGGACGAGCTCGCCTCGCTCTGATCGTTCCTCTGGACTGGGACGTCGCGGGCTTCTCAGGTCGCCCGTGCCGATTCGTGCTATCGAGTGCTCCCTATGACGATGGTGATCGGCATCGCCGGCGGAACAGGGTCGGGCAAGACGACGGTCGCTCAGAAGATCCAGTCCGCCCTCCCCGTCGACAAGGTCGATCGCATCGAGCACGACAGCTACTACCGCGACCGGCCGGACCTGACCTACGACGAGCGCTGTCAGCTCAACTTCGACCACCCGAGCTCGCTGGAGACCTCGCTCCTCGTCGAGCACGTCCGCGCGATCCGTCAGGGCCGCTCCATCGACGTCCCGATGTACGACTTCGCGACCCACCGGCGCAAACCGGAGACGCGGCGGGTGCAGCCGCGGGACGTGCTCATCGTCGAGGGCATCCTGGTGCTGGCGGACAAGGCGTTGCGGGAGCTGATGGATATCAAGCTCTTCGTGGACACCGACGCCGACATCCGGGCGTTTCGCCGCATTCGCCGCGACATCGAGAAGCGCGGCCGCACCTTCGATCAGATCCGGGACCAGTACTACAAGACGGTCCGGCCGATGCACCTGCAGTTCGTCGAGCCTTCCAAGCGTTGGGCGGATCTCATCATCCCCGAGGGAGGCGACAACCGGGTCGCCCTCGACATCCTGATCGCGAAGATCCAGAGCATCGCCCGCTGAGGCCGCCTGTCCGGGACGAATCGAAGGTGTATCCTCCCAGCCGCATGAGCGCCGTCGTCGCCGCGGGCAACCCTCAGACGGCCGAAGCCGGGGCCGCGATCCTCCGCGCTGGAGGCAACGCCGTCGACGCGGCGATCGCCGCCGGGCTCGCGGCCTTCGTCGCCGAACCGCTCCTGGCGAGCGCGGGCGGCGCAGGCATGATGGTCGTCTCCCTTGGCGGCGAGCCCGCGCGTGTCGTGGACTTCTTCTCGCCGGTCCCCGGCCTAGGGGGCACGCCCGCCGCACGCGACTTCCTTCCCCTCGAGATCGATTTCGGCGCAGCGGTGCAGGTCTTCCACGTCGGTCGCGGGAGCGCGGCGCCCCCGATGGCGCTTCCGGGGTTGGCGGAGGCCAGCCGACGCTTCGGGCGGCTCCCCCTCCAGGCGCTGATCGGCCCGGCCTGTGAGCTCGCCGAGTGCGGCGCGACCGTCTCGCCGGAGTCGGCCAACGTCTTCTCGTTGCTCTGGCCCATCAACCGGCTCTCGGAGGCGACGATGGCCGCCTACTCTGCGACGGACGCACCGCCGAGGCCCGGCACCCGACACCCGATGCCGGCCATGGTTCCAGTCCTCGAGGCCTTCGCGCGCCACGGCGGCACCCCGCCACCGCTCGAAGAGGCGATCCTCGACGGCTTCGGCCTCGGCGCCGGAGGCTGCATCACTCGGGAGGATCTGCGGCACCCCGTCCGCGTCCTCGAGCCGCGGACCTTCAAGCTGGGCGGCTGGCGGGTCTCGACGTCGCCGCGGGTCGGGGGCGAGCTCGTGCGGGTCATCGTCTCGCACCTCGCCGAGCCGCCCGCTCGCACGTATCCCCAGGAGGTGCGCCGTATCGCCGAGGCCTGCCGCGAAGGCCACCGCGCGCAGGTCCGTCATGCGGATTCGCTCCTCGGCAGCACGACGCACATCAGCGTGCTCGATCACGAGGGAGGGGCCGCGAGTGTGACGCTCACCAACGGTGAGGGTTGCGGCTACTTGATCGACGGCACGCCCATTCAGCTCAACAATTTTCTCGGCGAAGAGGATCTCAACCCCGCGGGCTTCTTCCGATACGCACCGGGGACGCCGCTCCCGAGCGCCATCGCTCCAACGGTGGCTCGGAGCGACGCCGAGGTGCTCGCGCTCGGAAGCGGTGGCGCCAACCGTATCCGGAGCGTGGTTTCGCAGGTGCTCTACCGCGTCGTGATGGGTGGCGAAGACCTCGACGAGGCGGTGCTCGCGCCGCGGGTCCACGCCGAGGAGGACACCGTGTGGCTCGAGATGGCCGACCGCCCCGAGCCCTCCGAGACGCTTCACGCGCTGCACGAGTCGTTCGCGCGGGTGTTCGAGTTCCCCACCCGTGCGTTCTTCTTCGGGGGAGTGCACGCGGCCCTCGCGCGTGGCGGGGAGGTGCAGGGGGTGGGCGACCCGCGCCGCGGCGGGTACGTCGTTCAGCTCGAGGGCTGAGGGGTTTGGGAGGGGCATCCGCCGCTCCGTGGCGCCGCGGCTTCCCCAGACCCATGCTTGCGGCGTGCTCGCTCCGCCCATCCGTTGGCTGCTCGTCGTGTTGTTCGTCGTTTTCGGTGCGCACGCCCTCGCGGCAGGGCGGCCGGCAGGTTGCTTGGCGATCGTCTCGGCGCTCGTGCTGGCCGCCGGCTACTTCCTCTACGGATCCGTCCACACCGCCTTCGTCGCCTTGCGCCGGGGCGATCTGGCGCGGGCGCATGGGCTGATCACCCAGACGGCGCCGCGCTGGCTAACGCCAAAGACACGTGCCTACTATCACTGGGTGAGAGCCGCCCTCGCCGAAGCACGGGGGCAGATGCCCGAGGCCATCGACGAGCTCGAGCAGGCGCTGGCCCGGCCGCTCCGGAGCGACCGCGAGCGCATCTTGGCCCTCGGGACCCTCGCGGCGCTCCGGGCCAAGACCGGCGAGCGGGACGCGGCTCTCGAGGCACTCGACGAGGCAGAGCGCCTGGGCCCCAGCGGTGAGGTCACGCGCCTGCTGTCACGAATTCGTGACGATCTGCACTCGGCGGGGCGGCCCGTTGACCCCTCCGCGTCCCTGGGGGAAGGTGCGGGCAAGAACTGCGAGGACGAACCATGAAGACTATCAGCAAGCTCGGACTCATGACACTGCTCGCCTTCGGCGTGGCATGTGGCGGCGACGACGACGGCGTCGATGCGGCCATCGACGGCTCCATGGCGGACGGCGGTGTCGACAGCGGACGCGCGGACGCAGGCTCCGATGCTGCGACGATGGACGCTGCGACGATGGACGGGGCGACGATGGACGCTGCGACGATGGACGCCGCCATGATGACCGACGGCATCGCCGAGGTCCGCGCGGCCGCCCCCGGAGCGCACGCGCCTGCTCTGCCGGTGCGCGGCGTGACCGTCACCTTCGTCCGCGGCGCCGAAGCGCCGGACCCTGCCGGCTTCTTCGTCCAGGCCGAACAGACGGGCCCCGCGCTTTTCGTGGCCGTCGACCCGACGACGCTGACGCCCACCCCAACGGCGGGCGACGTCGTCGATTTCGACGTGACGGAGACGGCGGTCTCCGGTGGCCAGCTCCGGGTCACGATGCTCTCGGGCTACGCGCGTAGCGCGACCGGCACCGACGTCTCGGCCCTCGTCCAGGATCTCAGCACGGCCGCCGATGTCGTTTCGGCCCTCGATTCCTACGAGAGCGAGCTGGTCACCTTCTCGGGGACGCTCACCGGTCTCTCCTTCGGCGCCGGCGGTGCGCACAAGCAGATCCAGCTCGTGACCGCCGGTCTCGACGATCCCCTGCTCACCTTCCGCGCGACGGGGACCCTCTTCGTTGACAACGGTCTGCACGACGGCTGCGTCGTGACCGTCGGTCCCTCGCCGCTGTGGCGCTTCAACACCCGCGCGCAGGCGCAGGCCTACTCCATGGCCGACCTGAGCGTGACCAGCTGTCCGGCGACGACCGGCGCGACGCCGGGGGCCGATCAGCTCGTCATTACCGAGATCTTCTACGACTACGACGACGGCACGACCAGCAGCGACCGCGACCGCGAGTGGTTCGAGATCCACAACCCGAGCGCGACCGAGACCTACAACCTGATCGGCTGCGAGCTCTTCGACGCCTCGAATACGGCGCTCGTCACCGACGACGTGCCGATCGGTCCGGGCGCGTATGTGGTCATCGGCGACTTCGCCTCGGAGGCCTCTCCTCTTGCCGATCTCCCCTTCAGCTTGAACAACGGCGGCGACACCGTCGGGATCCGTTGCAGTGGGGTCGTGGTCGATCAGGTGGACTACGACGACACGGGCGATTGGGCGGACGCTGCCGGCGTTTCGTTGCAACTCAGCCGCGGCCTGGGGAGCGCCGACAACGACTTCGGCAACAACTGGTGTGCCACCGACGCTGCCGTCGCAACCTACGGCACCGGCGGCCAGGGCGGTACGCCGGGCGCCGAGAACTCCCTGTGTCCCAGCACGGTGATCTTCAGCGAGTACCTCGAAGGATCGCGCAACAACAAAGCGCTCGAGGTTTCGGTCATCGCCGGCGCGGCCATCGCGCTGCCGGGCTGCGAGATCCGCCGCTACAACAACGGGGCGACGACCCCGAGCGGCACATACACCTTTGACGGCGCCGGCACCCTCGCTCGCCGCGAGGCCTTCACCGTGTGCAACCCAGGGGCCACCTTCGCCGCTTCCTGCGATGCGACCGATTCGATCACCTTCTTCAATGGCGACGACGCCCTCGAGCTCTACTGCGACGGAGTCCTCGTGGATTCGATCGGGCAGGTCGGGGTCGACCCTGGCACGGCCTGGTCCGCGGGCGGCGTCTCGACCGCGAACATGACCCTGCGGCGTAGCTGCACGGTCACGATGGGCGACACGGACTCCACGGACGCCTTCGACCCGTCGGTCGAGTGGGTGGCCGCCGCCATCGACGACGCGACCGACCTGGGCATGTACACCTGCCGCTGAGCGGCAAGCCTCGAAGTCCGCGCGAGCGGCGCGATGCACCGAAGGCCCCGCGTGAGCGGGGCCTTCTTCGTGCGCCCACGGCTGCGGCCGCTCGGATCCGCGCGTTCGGGTTCAGGCGCCGGCGGCCGCCTTGCCCGGATCGTAGACGTCGGCCTCGACGAAGACGTAGCGCGCCCGGGGGATCGTGCTGCGGATGCGGTGCTCTAGCTCGTTGGTCCGAGCGGCGACCTCTTCGACGTTCAGCGCGCCATCCCACTCGAGCTTGAGCGCGACGAGGAACTCGTCCTCACCGAGCTGCATGGTCCGCATATTCATCAGCCGCACGACCCCAGGGGTCTCGGCGACGAGGGCGCGGATGGCGTCCTGCGCCTCGCCCGATGCGGCCTCGCCGATGAGCAAGGACTTCGTCTCGCGCGCCACGAGGAACGCGATGACCACAAGGAGGCCGCCGATGGCGAAGGTCGCGTACACGTCCCAGTAGGGGTTGCCCGTCGTCAGGACGAGCGCCACGCCGCCAAGAGCCAGCAGCAGCCCCACCAGCGCGCCCGTGTCCTCCATCCAGATGACGATGATCTCGGTGGACTTCGAGCTCTCGATGAAGCTCAGCAGCCCCTCCTTGCCCCTCAGACGGTTCACCTCCTTCGTTGCCGCCAGCCATGAGTAACCGTCGAGGAGGATGCCGAAGAGCAGCACCCCAATGGCCACCTCGGGGTGAGTCATGGAGTAGCGCTCCCCTGCCTCCTCCAGGGCGTGGAGCTCGGCGAGCTTGTGCAGCCCTTCGTAGATCGCGAACAGCCCCCCCAACGTGAAGAGCATCACCGCGACGATGAAGCTCCAGAAGTAGCTCTCCATCTTGTAGCCGAAGGGGTGCTGCGCGTCGGGGGGTTTGGCGGCCTTCTTCATGCCCCAGAGCAACAGCACCTGGTTGCCGGTGTCGGCGACCGAGTGGATCGCCTCGGCCATCATCGAGGCCGAGGCCGTGATGAAAAACGCGACGAACTTCGCGCACGCGATGCCCGCGTTGGCCATGAGCGCCAGATAGATGACCTTCTTCGAGCCGTGAGCCATGGCGTCCTCCGGCGCGGACTGTAGTGGGCAGGGGCAGCTCGGTGAAGCCCGGCAGAGATCGGGTCGACAAAACCCGCTACGATGGTGGCGATGATCTTCCGCCAGCTCTTCGACGTCGAGTCTTCGACCTACACCTATTTGATCGCCGATCCCGTCAGTCGGGAGGCCGTGATCATCGATCCCGTCTTTGAGAAGCACGACCGCGACCGTGCTCTTCTGCGGGAGCTTGGCTTGACGCTCACCCATACCCTGGACACGCACCTGCACGCCGACCACGTCACGGGCGCGTGGCTGATGAAGCGAGCGCTCGGCAGCAAGATCGTCCTGTCCGGACGTTACGGCGCCGAGGAGGTGGACGTACCGGTCGACCATGGCGACACGATCCGCGTCGGGCACTTCGCCCTCGAGGTGCGTGCGACGCCGGGTCACACCGCCGGCTGCGTGAGCTACGTGTTCGCCGACCGGGTCTTCACCGGCGACGCGCTGCTCATCCGCGGCGCAGGGCGCACCGACTTTCAGCAGGGCGACGCCCGGCAGCTCTACCATTCGATCCGCGAGCAAATCTTCTCGCTCCCCGGCGACACCCTCGTGTTCCCCGCCCACGACTACGCGGGCCGTACCGTGAGCTCCGTCGCCGAGGAGCGCGCCCACAACCCCCGCGTCGGCGGCCAGGCGAACGAAGAAGACTTCGCCGGCTTCATGGAGAACCTGGGCTTGCCGCACCCCAAGAAGATCGACGCCGCGCTGCCCGCGAATGCCCGCTGCGGCAAGCCCGAAGGGGGGGCACCTCCGGCGAAGCCCGCCTGGGGTCCGGTCGTGATGACCTACGCCGGTATCCCGGAGATCGATCCGGCGTGGGTGGCGGAGCATCGGCGCGAGCTGACGCTCCTCGACGTGCGCACGGACGAAGAGCTTCGGGGGGACCTGGGGAGGCTCGAGGACGCCGTGCACATCCCCCTGGACCTGCTCCGCGACCGCCTCGACGCGCTCCCCCGCGACAAGCCGGTGGTCTCTGTCTGCCGCTCCGGTCGCCGCTCCGCGATGGCGACGACGATCCTGCGGCGGGAGGGCTTCGACGCGGCGAATGTGGCCGGCGGAATGCTTCGTTGGCGCGACCTGGGCTTGCCCTCCGGCTAGGGATGCGCCACCGGCCCCGCCCAGTCCACGGATCCATCGACGATCGCTGTTGAGATGGGCCCGCCGATCGATCGAAAACGCGCGAGCGACCGAAGCCACCCGCGCGTCTTCTCATCGAGGCGATGCGCCCTACGATGGGCTCAGAGCGCCATCTCCTTGAGCTTCTTCAGCGGCGTGACCTTCACCTTCACGGTGGCGGGCTTCGCGGGGATGTCCATGAGCTCGCCGGGCTTGAACGGGTTGGGCACTCCCTTCTTGGCCGGACGCGCCGGCTTCTTCACGGCCTTGATCTTGAGCAGGCCCGGGAGGGTGAACACGCCCACACCACCGCGCTTCTTGAGGTGGCGATGGATGATGTTCGTGAGCTCGTCGAAGACGGCCGCGACGTCCTTCTTGGTGAGCCCGGTGTTCTCCGCGATCTCCGCGAAGAGAGCGCTCTTGGTCATCGGCTTCTCGAGTTTCTTGGCTGCCATGGTGTTCGTCTCTCCTTGCGCCCCTTGAGCGCGTGTGCGTGCGCATTTCTGCTCAGCGATCCGCGCTTTGCAAGCTGAAACTTCGAAAAAGCCAGGCTCAATGAGATCGAGAGGCGGCCGCCCTGGCGCTCCCGCGCCAGGGTCGAGGAGCGCTCGCGGCCTTCGCCGGCGGGGTCCCAGGCAGCCGCCGAGGGCGCAGGAGCGCGCCTCCCCAGGGGGCGTCGAGGCGCCGAACTCATCGAGATTTACTGCGAAAAACAGGAGGCCGGCGGGTCGACCCTTGGACCTTGGCTCTTCCGAACGGAGGGTCACGCCGGGCTGCCTCCGGGAGTGCCCCCCGCGCGCGTGGCCCAGGCCGTCGTGAC